>Ga0335077_10000855_pt1 | contig 34710 bp, 26 predicted proteins | sample Lox_Sample_31_FD_207151 | JGI IMG/M metagenome (GOLD analysis project Ga0335077, IMG submission 207151) | Soil microbial communities from Loxahatchee National Wildlife Refuge, Florida, United States - Lox_Sample_3.1 | ecosystem: Environmental > Terrestrial > Soil > Wetlands | place: USA... | reverse complement strand
CTGAACTGGCTCTTTCCGCTTCGTGGCTTCCGTACCGAATCAGTGACCTTTTGGTCGCCTGTGGCCCAACCTGCCTTGCTACAGCGGTTTTGCAGAGGCCGTACAGCTAAGCACGGATTGCCAATCCCGCCCACTGAAAGTTAAACAGGTTGTTCACACGGAAAAGCTGAAAGGTATCTCGATTTCAGCGTCTTGAAATACTCGAGGAGCTTATGGAGGCCCGCGACGGGGTTCTCATCGCGTGTTCAGATGCGGTACATAGAGAAACACTCTCTGACATCCTGAAACTTTGGGCCATGGAGGCGACCTTTGTCTCCACGGTAGAGGAAGTTCGGGCGCTCCTGGAGCGCCAGGCTCCCGCGCTGGTCATTTGCGAGGACCAACTCGACGGAGGCAGCTGTCTGGAGGTGCTGGACGTGCTTTCTGCGGCCAAGTCCGGGGCGCGCGTCGTGGCCCTGGTTCGCACCGAATCCAGCTACTCGGAGGCCCGCCAGCGCGGAGCTTTCGACGCGATTCCCCTGCCCTTACGGCGTTCTGACCTGCAATGGGCCCTGATTCGGGCCGTGCAGGCCAAAACGCCGGCGCCCCGCAAGACCAGCGTGACGGTGCGGCCTTGAAATCGGGCCTGATTACACGAAATCACCCCTCGAACTACAGTGTCCACTGTATTGCCGGAACTGCCGAGTATTCTTAGGCTGGAAACACCAGAAAAAACCGACGCGAAGCTGGCAGGCGCCGATGCTATTCCACCACCAACGGCGCCTGCCCTTTTCTATGCCCAAAAACCAGCGGTCGGCTCAATCTTTGAAGTCGGGAGGAGAGAGCTCGATATCCGACACGTGAATGATGTTGTTGGCTGCATCCAGTGTGCCGGTCACCTTGACCTGTTCGCCCACGTAGCGTTTGAGCTGGGCCTCGTGGTCGAGCTTATAGGCGGCTTTGCTGGTCATATTTTCCAGCATCAGGATGTTCCGTGAGCGCACGATTTTGCCGGCAAAGGTCTGCATAGGCGCCTGCGCCGGCTGGCGGTTTTGCGTTCCCCGCACCGGCTCGGAGGGCGTGGTTGGCTGGTTTTGAGCGGCTGCCGGCAATATTGCGGCCAGGAACAAAGCCGCAATGCCGGGCGCCGTGAAACGGCGGATTGCCTTCATTCTCACCTCCACAGTTGGGACGGTGCTTCACTTGTTAAGTGTTTTGCCGCAAGCCTCAGGCCAAAGCGGTGTCCTAAGGGAAAGAAGCAGTTACCGTCCGGGAATGCCGCTGGCGGGAAGCCGCTATGCAATCTTCGCTGCCGGAAAGCAAGTTTTTCTTCAGGCAAATGCGCGCCGCCCATACCCGAGCGCCGCATAGCATGCCGAAAAACCGGCTTGCCGAAATGCTGGAGAGCCGATCGGATTGCCGGCCAATCTCCGACGAGTCCCGTTGGCCGTTGCTACACGCCCCAGAGAGGCCGGGCACGCCTACCGCAAGGATTGCACCGATCGGCACAGACCATCCAGTTGCCCCTGGTTCGTTTAGGCTCCCAATCCCTGTGCCGCGTCCCCATCCAGAGATGAGAATTGGCCATAGCCGAGACCTGCGAACAGGTCCGCCGCGTTCACGTCAGTAGCACGCGTACGGGCCAGCGAAGCGGCGTGCCTTGAAGGCGCCGCCGCGAAATTGAGTTTGCGAGTTTCCCCCCGCGTTACCGGCGGGGCGCTCAGTTCCTGAGGCTTTGCTTCAGCCCGCAGAATTTCGCGGATCTTGAGCCGTGCCTTGTGCAACTGCGACTTCGAATTGCCCACCGAGCAGCGCAGCATGCTGGCGATTTCGTTGTGCTCGTAGCCTTCCACTTCGTGCAGCAGAAAAATCGTGCGGCAGCCTTCAGGCAGCTTCTGAATGGCGCGGATCAGCGCGATGCGGTCCACCGCCCCTTCCAGCCTCGCGTCTCCGCAGCTCACATCGCGCGGCACCGAAGAGGATTCCAGCCGCACCGGCTCATCCAGGGAAATCTGCCGGGGATTGCGCTTGCGCAGCTTCATCAGCACCGTGTTCACCACCACCCGGTACAGCCAAGTGGAAAAGGCCGAGTCGCCGCGGAAGGTGTCGAGCTTGCGGAACACCTGGATAAAGGCGTCCTGAGCCAAATCTTCGGCTTCGGAAATATTGCCGGTCATGCGCAAGCAGAGCGAGTACACCCGCTTCTTGTGACGGTCGAACAGAATCGCGAAGGCAGCATCATCGCCCTCTTTGGCGCGTGCCACGAGAACGCCCTCAGATTCAGGGCCGAAGGGATCCATCTCGGAAAGAATATGGGTGGAAGGCAACCCGCAAGCAGCCACTTGGTCCTCCTGTGATTTTTACTTGCCGTTTGGATACCGCTCGCTGCGTCGGTCTGCTTTAGCGAAGCGTCCGTAGTTTTTGAGAGTAAAGATGAGTGTCTGGGACCGCCATCCGGTCGTGGCTGTAATCACTACGGAGCATTGCTGTAGAGGAAAGGTGTTACGCGCAGAGCGAATGATGAAAGGTCACTTCGCTGCGCGCAGGAGCATCCAATTCAGATGTGCAGCAAGCTCCGCGATAACGGATTTTCTGTATGCGCTTTGGGACAGTCTCGGAGGAAAGAATTACATGGGAAGCAATCCGGAGGGGTCTTTAGCGTGTCCTTAAGGTGCTCCCAAGACGCAACTTAAGTGTTTGGCAACCGTGATGCTCTACAGGGGTGGAGAAGGAAAACCGGAAACGGGACGAGAAGCGAGCGTAGGCATGCGTGCCGCTAAACGGCAAGGCTGCACAACGACAATGCTCGCTTGAGTTTCTCGCCATAACGCATGACTGCGAGCGCCACCCCAGGACGGCGCTGCCGCAGAACTCAACCGAGTGCAGGCCGGAATCGTCTTTGGAATTTAAGCGCGACGATACTGGGCAGGGACTGACAATTTCCAGCGTGATTCTGAATGGGGGTGACGCATGAGGCCGCTGCGAATCCTTATCGCCGATGACCACGAAGTGGTGAGACACGGTGTGCGCTCCCTGCTGCAAGCCCACGAGGGTTGGGAGATTTGCGGCGAAGCCACCGATGGACGGGAAGCGGTTGAGAAAGCCACCAGCCTGAAACCGGACGTTGTCATTCTCGATATCGGAATGCCCAACCTGAACGGGCTGGATGCCGCCCGCGATATTCTTCGCGACGAGCCGCGCACCATGATTCTGATCCTTACCATTGACGAATCGGAACAGGTGATCCGTGAAGTGCTCAATGCCGGGGCGCGGGGATTTCTGCTCAAATCCGACGCTGCGCGCGACCTGGTTTCGGCCATTGCCGCCCTGCAGAGTCACCGCACTTTCTTTACCTCCAAAGTTGCGCAGATAGTGCTCGACGGCTATTTGAAAGGGCACGAACCCACGGTGGTGCCCGAAGTTCAGAGCCGGCTTACGCGCCGCGAGCGGGAAGTGGTGCAGCTTCTGGCCGAAGGCAAGACCACCAAAGAGGTTGCGGTCTCGCTGGGCATGAGCGTGAAGACGGCGGAGACGCACCGCGCCAACATTATGCGCAAGCTGAATTTTCACTCCGTCAGCCAGTTGGTGGTTTACGCGGTACGGAACAACATCATTCAGGTGGTGCCTTTCGCGCCGGCGGCGCCTCCGCCACGCTCCTGTTGAGCCTTCAGCGGCGCTGATGCTGGAGCGCGGCATGCGCGGCTCCGAGCACCACCGCGTCTTCGTTCCTTACGATGTAGATCGGTATGCGGGCCAGCTGCCCGCTGAGCGTTCCTTTATCGGTAAAAGCGCGCAGGAAAGCGCCCTCCTGCAATTTCGGCAAAATCTTCAGCGCGATCCCTCCGGCTATGTAGACTCCGCCGTATGACAGAGAGCGCAAAGCCATGTTGCCGGCCTCGCTGCCGTAAGCCTCCATCCAGATCTGCAAGGTCTCGACGCAGGCCGGGCAAGAACCCTCCATCGCCTGCTGCGTAATTCGGGCCGCCGCATCGCTTTCTTCCAGCCACTCGTGATGAGCTTCGGGAAACAGCACTTGGTGAATAGCGCGAAATCCCCGCCCGGAGACCACGTCCTCGCAGCAGACCCGGGGCAAGCGCCGCCGCATGCCTTGCAACAGTAGAATCTCGCGATCGTTGCGGGGCGCAAATTCGGTTAAGGAACCTTCCGCGGGAAAGACGCGGTAACCGTGGCCGTCCCAGAAAAGAATGGCCTCGCCCAGCCCGGTGCCCACCGCGATCAAAGCCTTGGGCGCATGCGGCTCGGCCGTGCCCGGGTTGAGCACCACCAGGTCGCTCTCGGCAAGAAATGCCAGGCTGGTGGCCGAAGCCACCAGATCGTTCATCAGCAGAGTGCGCGCGGGGTCGAGGTTCAGCCCATGGGCGAGCGCGCTGCGCTCGACCGGCCAGGGCAGGTTGATGGAAGCCATGCGGTCATGATCCAGCGCGCCGGCCACGCCGAAGGCTGCGGTCAGGTCTCCGGCCAGCGCGCATCCCTTCTTCTCCGCCTGCGCTTTGAATCTCTCCAGCAGATCGCTCACGCTGGCGCACTCGCGGGTGGCGGCGCTGAAGCGGAAGACCGGGCGCAAGGCCGTGCCGCTCTCGGCGAACACCGTTATGGTGCACTTGGTGCCGCCAATGTCTCCTGCGATGATCATGCGTTGGCTCAGCGGAACTGGTACCCGGGCTTCAGCTCGCAGCGATAAACCTTCGCCTGGTCAGGATTGAGGGTCGCGCTGCAGTTCGCCCAACTCAGGTAAATGGCCGGCCCGAGTGGGAAGACGATACTCTGCCCGTTGACATCGGCGAGAATACTCACCCCTTCCGCGGAGCCCGGCAGCGTGAAGCTCAGCGTGCGGCCGAAAATTACCGGGTAAGACTGGTGCACAATCTGGCTGATCATGGGCTGAAAGACTTCGGCTTCGAGCAGAAAAGTCGCAGTATCAGACCACGTACGCGCGGTCACGACCAGCTTCTGGCCGTTATCCGCGAGCTGTTCTTTCTCGATCTTGGTGAAGGGGCAGGGGCCGGCGATGCATGAGGCGCGAGCGTTCTCAAATTCGTTGCCCGAACCGGCATCGAGGGTTTCGGTGCCGAGGGCGGCCTTCCATTTGCCATTGGGGGAGCAGGGGTGCCGGCCTTTGCAGGGAACGTTGCCGGCATTGCGGACCTGGAAGGTCTTGACCACGCTGCCGATATTCACCGTGGTCATGGTCTTGATGGAATAGCGGATGCGCACGTTGCCCACGACGGCATGGGGCTCGTTGGGCGCGGGATGCACGGAGGGCGTTACCGGCAGCAGGTGGATGACGTAAAGCTGGTCGCTCACGAATTCGTGCACGGTCAGCGGCCAGTAGCCGGCATGCTCGAATTGAAAGTTCACCGGCTGGCCCCGGCGCACCCAGACCGGCAGGGTGAGCATGAAGAAGCCCGAAGCGTCAGAAGTCGCGGTCAACTTGGCGCCGTCGCTGCTGGCGTGCACCTTCACGCCCGAGATGGGGGCCTCGCGCCGGGGGTCGGTATCCTGCAGCACCACCGCGCCGCGCAGCGTGACCGGCTGGCGGATGCGCGAGTAAAGCAGAACCAGAAGAACTGCTGCGACAAAGACCGCGGCCACCGTGCTCCAGCCGACGATCCTCGATCTGCGCTTCAATCGTTCTCACCCCTCTGCTCTATCTTACGACGGCATCTTGCGCGCCCGCCCTGCGCGCCGCAGCAACCAGGAATACAAGGCGTCAACCGCACCCGCATTCGCCATGGAATGCTTGTCTGGGCCGGGGGAAGATCGTTTAAGATCAAAGTAAAGACAGGATGCAAGGTTCCACTTCTACCAGACTGACGCGCCGCAGGATTTTGCAGCAAATCCTGGGTGCGGGCGCGTGCTGGCCGGCGGCGAAGCTGGCCTGGGCCCTGGCCCCGCCGCAAAATATTCCCGCCAAGCCGCCCTACGCCACCAAGCTGAGTGCAGACGATGACAATTTTCTGCAGGACCTGGAAAGCGCAAACTTCCGTTTCTTCTGGGAGCAGGCGAATCCCCTCACCGGCCTGGTGAAAGACCGCTGCAACGTGCGCGCCAGCGACAACCGCATCGTGGGCAGCATTGCCGCCACCGGCTTTGGGCTGACCGCGCTGTGCATCGGCGACCGGCGCGGTTTTGTCGCACATCCTGACGCCCAGGAGAGGGTGCTGACCACCCTGAAGTTTCTTTGGCGGACGCTGCCCAACCATCGCGGATTTTTTTATCACTGGGCCAACATCAATACCGGCGAGCGGGTGTGGGATTCGGAAGTATCCTCGGTGGATACGGCCATCCTGCTGTGCGGAATTCTTACCTGCCGCCAGTACTTTCGCGACCCGGAAATCGAGCGCCTGGCGCGGCAGATCTTCGATCGCGTGGACTGGACCTGGCTTTCCGAGGATACCCCGCTTCTGCCCCATGGCTGGACCCCAGAGGTCGGTTTTTTGCCTTCCCGCTGGGATTATTACAGCGAGCTGATGATGATGTACCTGCTGGGCATGGGGTCTTACTCTCATCCCTTGCGGGCCAGCACCTGGACGGCCTGGAAGCGGCTGACCTTTGAGTATGACGGCCTGCGCTACATCGGCGCCTTCGCCCCTCTGTTCGTCCATCAGTATTCACAGGCGTGGTTCGATTTTCGCTACAAGCAGGATGCCTATGCGGATTACTTCCAGAACTCGGTGATCGCCACCGACGCGCATCGCCTGTTCTGCCTGGAACTGTCGCGCGAGTTTCCCGACTACAGCGACGATCTCTGGGGAATCACCGCTTCCGACTCCGAGGATGGCTACGTGATCTGGGGCGGCCCGCCCGCCATGGGCCCGATTGACGGCACCGTGGTGCCCAGCGCTCCCGGGGGTTCGATTCCCTTTCTCTCTCAGCCGGTGATGCGTGTGCTGCGCAACATCAGGGCCCGCTACGGCAATGCCTGGTGCCAGTATGGCTTCGTGAACGCTTTCAATCCTCTCAAAAAGTGGTACGACACCGACGTGATCGGCATTGATACCGGCATCACCATGGTGATGGCGGAAAACGCCCGCACCGGCTTTGTCTGGGAGACTTTCATGAAGAACCCTGAGGCCAGGCGCGGCATGGCGCGCGCCGGTTTCAAAGAGTATTCCTTCGCCGAGTATTAGAGCGGCGTGAGCCTCATCGAGCGCGCCGCAAGTTTCTTCCGTAGATTTCTTGCCTGAAACAGTGAAATTTTTTCGCGGGAGAAGAGCGGAAACTATAAGCAGCAGCGGAAGTTATCTCCGTTGCCTGGTTTGAAAGGCGCCAAATGGGGACGGCTTGTCCGCGGCTAAGGCCTAGACCCTAAAGGGAATACCCAAGACAAACCTTAAAGATCGCGGTAAGCTGTGAAAAGTTCTTTCACAAAGGGGCCAAACTGCAAGTCGGCATTCAACGTGAATCAGCTTTTAACGAGTCGGTCTGCTTCGGGGACGATCGCACTCGAGGCGGTACCCTCCATGGTGATCAAAAACCCTAAGCCGGTCGTTAAGCATCTTTAGTGGTCAGTCAACAAGCCGGGCGCGGTCAACCCAGGTATCCAGGAATGGCGAGTTCGAGAAACGCCGGAGGCGGGTGGGCAGAACGTCTATCTGCCATGCGCAATATCCCGCCCGTGCTCAAAATTCTCTGGGACTCCGGTCCGGCCGTGGTGACCTTCGGCTTTGTGTTCCGCCTGCTGGCCTCGCTCCTGCCGATCGCCATTCTCTGGGTCGGCAAGCTGATCATTGACGGCATCGTGCGGGTCGTCTCCGGCCATCAGCCGCTGCAACCTCATTTCTGGTGGCTGGTCGCCACCGAATTCACCCTGGCGGTCAGCGGCAGTGTGCTGGCCCGCGCCATTGACTATTTCGACGCTCTTCTGGCGGATAAATACACCCGGCACGTCAGCATCCTGGTGATGAAACATGCCACTGAACTGGATCTGATCGCATACGAAGACCCCGTCTTCTACGACCGGCTGGAGCGCGCCCGAGTGCAAGCCACCGACCGGCTGGGCATGATCCAGTCCATCGGGCGGCTGGAGCAGCAGGTCGTGACCGCCCTTTCGATGTCGGTGGCGATCGTCGCTTATTCTCCCTGGCTGATGCTGCTGCTCATCGCAGGCGTGGTCCCGGCCTTTCTGGGAGAAAGCCACTTTGCCTTCCTCGGGTATGCCAAGAATTTCCGCCAGACTCCGGTGCGGCGGCAGCTCGATTACCTGCGCGTTCTGGGCGGCAGCAAAGAGGCAGCCAAGGAATTGAAATTGTTCGGGTTGAAGGACTTCCTGGTCGGCCGCTTCACCGGCCTCTCCGACCAGATCTATAAGGAAGACGTTGATCTGGCGCGCCGCAAGCTGCGGGTGGGCTCTCTGCTGTCAGTGATCAGCACCTCAGGCTATTACGGCGCGTATGTGCTGGTCATCCTGCGCACGCTTTCGGGTGGAATCACCATTGGCGCGTTCTACCTGCTGGTAAGCGCGATTCAGCAGGCCAGTTCCAATATTCAGCAGATATTTTCCACCCTCTCCGGCATTGCCGACCAGGCCTTATTTCTCACCGACTTGCTGGCTTTCTTCGAGATGCAGCCGACCATCCGCTCCCAGCCCAATGCCTTGCCCATGCCCCGGCCGATCAGCCAGGGCTTTGAGTTTCGCAAGGTAGGCTTCCGCTATCCCGGCAGCTCGCGCCTGGTGCTGCGTGATTTCAATTTCTCGCTGCGGCCGGGAGAGCGGGTGGCCATGGTGGGCGAAAACGGCGAGGGCAAAACTACGGTAGTGAAACTCATGACCCGGCTGTACGATCCGGTCGAGGGCCAGATCCTGCTCGATGGCGTCGATCTGCGGGAGTATAAGCTGGAAGACCTTTACCGCGAAATCGGCGTCATATTCCAGGATTTCATGCGCTACGAGATGCTGGCGCGGGAAAATATCGGGGTCGGGCAGATTGACCTGGTGGAGAATCGGCGCCTGGTGGAGACGGCGGCGCAAAAGAGCATGGCCGACGCCGTGATCAGCCGGCTGCCGGGGGGATACGAGCAGATGCTGGGGCGGCGCTTCGAGGGCGGAGTGGACCTTTCCGGCGGGGAATGGCAAAAGGTCGCGCTCGCCCGGGCTTACCTGCGTGACGCCCAGGTGCTGATTCTGGATGAGCCCACGGCGGCTCTTGACGCCCGCAGCGAATTTGCCGTGTTTGAGCGCTTCGCCGAACTTACAGCCGGCAAGATGGCCCTGTTTATCTCCCATCGCTTTTCGACCGTGCGCATGGCTGACCGCATCGTAGTGCTGGAAAACGGCAGCATTGCGGAAGAGGGAAGCCACCTGGAGCTGGCTAGCCTGGGCGGGCGCTATGCGGAAATGTTCGAGATGCAGGCGGCCAGTTATCGCTAGGACTTAAGTGGAGAAAAATGCCACAGAACAGTCGTCTTGAGATCATGATGGCGGAGGCAGAGCACCTGGCGGCGCCCGACGCGGCCTTCTGGGATTCTCCCACCCTGCGGGTCAAAGCCGAGGACCTGGCGCAGAACCTGCCCTGGCTGCCCAGCGTGCGCTCTTCCAACCTTTTTTATGAGCGCTTGTACGCGGTGCGCGAGGCCCTGAAGCCGATTTTCCGCGCTACCGCTTCGCCTCTGCCCGAATCCGGCGTTTCCGATGACTTTCGCTGGCTTTACGACAACGTGCGTTTGCTCGATACCGAGCAGCAAAGCCTGGGCGAGGCCTTCAAGCGGCTGAGAAAGATCCCCCACGTGCGCAACGCCGGGGGCGAAGTCGTTCCCCGGGTGCTGGCGGTTGCCGAAGGCTATCTCGTAGCCACGGAGTATCGCTTCGGTGAGGAGGAATTTTCTTCCTTCATTCAAGCCTTTCAGAGCACGGTGATTCTGGAAATTCGCGAGCTCTGGGGACTGGTGCCGGCGCTGCGCCTGGTGCTGCTGGAAAGGATTGCGGCGCGAGGCGGGCGCGCCGTCACCGACCCCGCCGGCGAGCACGGCGTGGGCGTGTGCATCCGCAGCCTGCGCGATATCAGCCAGATTTCCTGGCGGGAGATTCTCGAGCCCCTAATTCAGCTGGATCATGTTCTGCGCGAAGACCCCGCCGGCAGCTACGGCGAGATGGATTTCGACAGCCGCGACCTTTACCGCAAAAAGCTCTCGCAGATCGCGCGGCACTCCGATTTCAGCGAGACCGACGTGGCGCGTGAGGCGGTAAAGCTGGCGCGGGAAGCGCAACGCCGCGACTATAAAGACGCCCGCGTCGCGCTGCGCGAGTCCCACGTCGGCTACTACCTTCTGGGCGCGGGCAAGGCCAGCCTTTATGAGCGGGTAGGCTATCGCGCTCCATTCTTCCAGAAGTTACAGGCATGGCTGCGCGGCCATCCGGATGAGTTCTTCCTGCCGGGCATTGAAATCCTCACCCTGGTGATCATGTCGGCCGCGGTGTGGTTTCTGACCGATGCGTACAGCGCTCCCCTGCTGATCCTGCTGGCCATGCTGGTCCTGCTGCTGCCCAGTTCGCAAAGCGCGGCCCAGTTGATGAACTACCTGACCACGGCGCTGATGCCGGCGGAAATTCTCCCCAAGATGGATTTTTCCGAGGGTATTCCCGAGGATTGCACCAGCCTGGTGGCCGTGCCCTGCCTGCTGTTGAATGAAGAGCAGGTGCATGGACTGGTGGAAGACCTGGAAGTGCGCTTCCTTGGAAACCACGATCCCAACCTGCACTTCGCCCTGCTGAGCGACCTGCCGGATGCGCGGGAGCCAGCCTCGGAAGAGAGCCCGCTGATTGATCTCTGCTCCGCCCTGATCAAAGAACTGAACGCGAAATATGCCGGCCGCAACATGGGCTCATTCTTCTTACTGCATCGCCATCGCGTCTATAACCCGCGCGAGCGAGTGTGGATGGGCTGGGAGCGCAAACGCGGCAAACTGCTCGATTTGAACAACCTGCTGCGCGGCCAATTTGACAGCTTCCCGGTGAAGATCGGCGACGCCTCGGTTCTCCCCGAGGTGCGTTTCGTGATCACGCTCGATTCTGATACCGAACTGCCGCGGGGCTCGGCGCGGCGCATGATCGGAGCCATGGCGCATCCTCTGAACCAGGCCATCATTGATCCCGAGAAAAATATCGTGGTTGAGGGCTACGGAATCCTGCAGCCGCGGGTGGGGGTCAGCGTGCAGAGCACCGCCCGCTCCCGCCTGGCCGCGATTTACGCGGGTGAAACCGGCCTGGACATTTACACCCGCGCCATCTCCGACGCCTACCAGGATCTTTACGGCGAGGGCAGTTTCACCGGCAAGGGAATTTACGAAGTGGATGCGGTGTTCAAGGTGCTGAGCCGCCGCTTCCCGCGCAATGCTCTGCTCAGCCACGATCTGATCGAGGGCGCGTATGCCCGCGCCGGGCTGGCCAGCGATATTGAAGTAATCGAGGACTATCCCTCGCACTACAGCGCCTTCAACCGCCGCAAACACCGCTGGCTGCGCGGGGACTGGCAAATTGCGGGCTGGCTGTTCCCGCGGGTGCGCAATGAATCGGGCGCCCGCGTCCCCAACCCGCTTTCCCTGATTTCCTGGTGGAAGATCTTCGACAATCTGCGCCGCAGCCTGGTCGAGCCCGCCACGTTCGTCTTGCTGGTCTTCGGCTGGCTGGCCGCGGTGGGAACCCCGGGGCACTGGACGCTGGCGGCTCTCGCCATCCTGTTTGTGCCGGTGTGGTTCCAGCTTGTTTTTGGCCTGTTGCGGGCCGCCTTCACCCGCAAGATGCGGACGGCGCGCGAATCGCTGAGCGCATTCTATGTCGCCAACATCAGCGTGTTTCTCAATTTCGTGTTTCTGGCCCACCAGATGCTGCTGGCGCTCGACGCCGTGGTGCGCGCCTCGGTGCGCCGCCTGGTAACTCGCGAGCGGCTTCTCGAGTGGGAGACCGCCGCCCAGGCGGAGATGGGAAGCGAGCGCCAGGCGCCGGTGGATACTTACCTCAACCTGATCCCCCTGCTGGCCATCGCCCTGGGCGCGCTGGTGGCCCTGGCTCGCCCGGCAGCGCTGCCGGCGGCGATTCCGGTGCTGCTGCTGTGGTTTTGCAGCAAGCCTGTGGCCTCATGGCTGAACCAGCCTTCGGTGGCGCCTCGCGCCGAAGCTTCCCAGAAAGATGTGCGCTTTCTGCGCAGCGCGGCCTTGCGTACCTGGAGATATTTTGCCGAGTTCAGCAGCGAGGAGCATCACTGGCTGCTTCCGGATAACGTGCAGGAAGAACCGCCGGCGGTGGCCGCGCGGGTCTCGCCCACCAACCTGGGATTGCTGTTGAACGCCCGCCAGGTGGCGTGCGAATTCGGCTATCTCTGCCTGCCCGAGTTCGCCGAGCAGACGCTGCGCACGCTGGCCACCATCGAGCAGTTGAAGAAGTACCGCGGGCATCTGCTGAACTGGTATGACACGCGCACCCTGCAGCCGCTGGCTCCCCAGTTCGTCTCTTCGGTGGATAGCGGCAATCTGCTGGCCTCGCTCTGGACCTTGCAGCAGGGCTGCCTGGAAACCCTGCGCCGGCCGCTGGTGCACGCCCGGCTGCGCGAGGGCCTGCTCGATTATCTGCGCGAACTGCTGCAGCTCCGCACCCTGCCGCGGCGGCAGCTTGCCTCGCTGCAAAAGAAGCTCAGGTCGGCAAACTGGCTGCAGGCCATTCTCAGCCTGGATGATGCGGCCCTCTCCGTTTCGCGCGTCACCGCTAAACCAAGGGGCGCGCGCGCGGGGGTGCGCGAGGAAGATACAGGCTGGTTCCTGGAGGAAGCGCAGCGGCGCGTGCGTGCAGTTCGCCAGCTGGTCAACGGCTGCCTGCCCTGGCTTCTGCCTGAATTCTCGCCCTTGCGGCTGAACTCGGGCCTGGGCCTGACCGCAAGCGAGACCCTTTCTCTGGAACAATTGCCCAACTTCATGTCCAGGCTGGAAGAGGGCCTGGAGCGGGCCTTGCGCTCGACCGATGCGGACGAGCATGCGCCGCTCTATTCCCGCCTGCTCCAGGTGCTTCCGGCGGCGCGGGCGAATGTCGTGAACCTGATTCGCGACTTGCGCCTGGTGGCCCTCGAAACCGGAAAGCTCGCCGAGCACATGGAATTCGGCTTCCTCTTCAACCGCAGGCGGAAAATGATGTCGGTGGGCTTTGACGTGGATAGCGGAAAGCTGCAATCGGCCTGCTACGATCTGCTGGCCACAGAATCGCGCACGGCGATCTTCGCCGCCATCGCCAAAGACGACATTCCCCAGGAAAGCTGGTTCCTGCTGGGCCGGGCGCATACTCTGGATGAAGGCCGCCCGGTACTGCTCTCATGGTCGGGGACCATGTTCGAGTACCTTATGCCGGGCTTGTGGCTGCGCTCCTATTCCAACACCCTGCTCGAGCGCTCGCGCGCGGCGGTAGTGCGCTCGCAACAGGCCTATGCCGCCAAGCGGCATGTACCCTGGGGGATTTCCGAGTCGGCTTATTACAAATTCGACGAAGCCGGAAATTATCAGTACTACGCCTTCGGGCTGCCTCATCTGGCGCTGGGCAAGCGCGAAATGAAGGCGCCGGTGATCTCTCCTTATTCCACTTTTCTGGCGTTGAACGTGGACCCGGTGGCGGCGCTGCAAAACCTGCGCTGGATGGCCGATATGGGATGGTTTGGCGCCCACGGATTCTATGAGGCCGCGGATTATGCCGCCTCGCGGCGCTGGTTCTGGCGCCCCCGCCATCACCTGGTGCGCTGCTGGATGGCGCACCACCAGGGCATGAGCCTGTTGGCCATCGCCAACTTCCTCAATGACAATGTGGTGCAGCGCTGGTTCCACAGCGAACGGCGGGTGCAGGCCACCGAGCTGCTGCTGCACGAGAAGCCCGTTGCGGACGTGCGGCGGGCCAATGCGGCGCGCGGCGCGACGGCGGCTTAGGCAGACGCCGCAGTTCGATTCTCCAAAAAGCAATAACCACAAAGACACCAAGGTTCGCGAAGGGCGCCATGCGCCCAAAGGCGCAGCGCTGACCGGCGGGCATGTTAGAGTAAGAAACGGCTGTGAGGTCAAAATTTACGATGGCATCTCCCGGTTCGAGCAAGCCTGAGGGCGACCCGACCGAGACCTAACCAACTTCTGGCCGCCCGCTTTTCGCCCCGGGTTCCACGATGTCCCGGCTGGCGGCTCTGGCTGCAATCGCTCCGCCGGCGAGGGAAAGCGAAGAGTTATGCTTTGGAGAGCGATGGGCCGCGCATTACTTTTCTCGAGCCTTGTCATGGTTACTGCAAACGTGGAAGCAAAGACCGAAGTGAGCAAAGCGCCGTTCGGCAAAACCACGGACGGTACTCCGGTGGAGATTTACACGCTGAAGGATGGCTCCATCGAAGCGCGCATCATGACCTATGGCGGCATCGTCGTCTCGCTAAGGACGCCCGACCGCGAGGGCAAAGTCGCCGACGTGGTCTTGGGCCACGATTCTGTCCAGGGTTACGAGCCGAACCCGCCTTACTTCGGCGCCATCGTGGGCCGCTATGCCAACCGCATTGCCCATGGCGAGTTCAAGCTCGACGGCAAGACCTACAACCTGCCGAAGAATAACGGCGAGAATACTTTGCATGGCGGCACGGTGGGCTTCAACCAGGCGGTCTGGAAAGCGAAAGAGATCGCCAACGGAGTCGAGCTTACCCATGTCAGCCCCGACGGCGATCAAGGCTTTCCCGGCAAGTTAAGTGTGACCGTCCGCTACACTTTGGCGGGAAACACGCTGCGGATCGAGTATTCCGCCACCACCGATAAAGACACGGTGGTGAATCTCACCAACCACTCCTATTTCAACCTCGCCGGCCAGGGCAACGGCGACATTCTGCAGCATGAACTGAGAATCGATGGTTCGCGCTTCACGCCCGTGGATGCGACCCTGATTCCCACTGGCGAGTTGAGGCCTGTGGAGGGCACCCCGTTCGATTTCCGCAAGCTGACGCCCATCGGGGCGCGCATCCATCAGGACAACCAGCAGCTTCAGTATGGCAAGGGATACGACCTGAACTGGGTTTTAGACACACCCGAGGGCAAATTGGGGGAAGCCGCCGAGGCCTATGACCCGGCTAGCGGCCGGGTGCTGCAGGTGTTCACCACTGAGCCAGGCGTGCAGTTTTATTCCAGCAACTTTCTGGATGGCTCGATCAAGGGCAAGGCAGGAGTGGCCTACGGTCAGCGCTCGGCGTTTTGCCTGGAGACCCAGCATTTTCCCGATTCTCCGAACCATCCCAGCTTCCCTACTACGGAATTGAAGCCGGGCCAGCACTTTCACTCGATCACGGAGTACAGGTTCAGCACGCGCGGTGAGTAGGCGAAGCCTGGGCGCCGTTTTCTCGCCCACCTGGTGGAAAACCCCATTTCCAGAAAACGATTCCCCAAACTGAGGCAGCGAACCCCGCACCCCACAAATCCCTGATTTATGCTAACCTTCCGCGCCAGAAGAATTTGACGCTTCCTGGCGCACCCGCAGACAGCGCCAGAGGTGATCTGCCGGCTGATTTGCGCTGGCAAGAAGCTTCGCTTGTTATGGATATCCGTGATATTGCCAGACGCGCCCGAGTCTCAACCGCGACCGTCTCCCGCGCCATCAATCACATACCGACGGTGGATCCGCAGTTGGCGCGGCGGGTGTGGCGGGCGGTGGAAGAGCTAGGGTACTATCCCAACCGCCAGGCCCGCGCCCTGGTCTCAGGCCGGACCCGCATCTTTGGCCTGATCGTCTCCGAAATTACCAACCCCTTTTTCCCGGAAATTGTTCACTCGTTCGAAGACATCGCGGTGCAGAACAATTACGAAATTCTGCTCACTTCGACCGTGCACGATCCCAGGCGCATGGAGAGCTCGGTGCGCCGGATGATCGAGCGGCGGGTCGAGGGCGTGGCGGTGCTGACTTTTGGCATGGAAGAGTCGTTGCTCGAAGGCCTCCGCTTCCGCAAAGTACCGCTGGTGTTTGTGGACGTGGGGCCGGACTTGCCGGGCGTAAGCAATATACGCATCAATTACCAGCAGGGAATCCGCCAGGCGGTGCAGCACGTCGCCGCCCTGCGGCATACGCGCGTCGCCTTCATTACCGGGCCTCTCTACCTCAAGTCCGCGCAGGCCCGCAAACTGGCCTTCGAGTCTTCCATGCGAGAAATAGGCATGGAGATCGAGCCCGGCATGGTGATCGAAGGCGATCACACCATGGAAGGCGGAATGCAGGCCTTCAGCCAACTGGCTGAACTGCGCGAGCGCCCCACAGCGATACTCTGCTCCAATGACATGACGGCCATCGGGGTGATGCGCCAGGCCTTTGAGCGCGGGGTCGCCATTCCGCGCGAACTTTCCCTGGTCGGCTTCGACGATATACGGCTGGCGCAGTTCATGACGCCGCCCCTGACCAGCATTCAGATGTCACAGACCGAGCTCGCGAGGCTGGCCTTCCGGGCGCTGCTGAATGAGGTGGAAGACCCCTCCGCGGCGCAGAAAAAGCATGAATATTTGCTCCATACCAGCCTGATTTTGAGAAAATCGACAGCCCTGGCGCCGGAGCAGGCTGCACAGGGGCGCGGGCGGCGGTAAGGTGCGATAAATGAGAAGGATATATCTCTCTTATGTGGCCCGATTCGCGTTGACAAGGGCGAGGCCCGTACTCTACCTTGTGCATCGGTAGGTAAACGATTTCTCGGAACCGCGAGCAGTGGATTTTCACCCGTTGAACGACCATGTTACTGCAAGCCCTGCGTGAGCAAGTGCTGGATGCCAATCTGGAGCTGGTCCGGAAGGGTCTGGTTCTTTATACCTTCGGCAATGCCAGCGGAATCGCGCGCGAAAAGGGCTTGGTTGTCATCAAGCCCAGCGGGGTGCCCTACGAGGAGATGAGGCCGGAGCACCTGGTGGTTACAGACCTTGAAGGCCGGGCCGTGGAGGGAGAGATGCGGCCTTCCTCCGACCTGCCAACCCATCTGGTCTTATATCGCGCTTTCCCTCAAATTGGCGGGGTCGCCCACACCCACTCCGAGTACGCCACCGCCTGGGCGCAGGCGCGCAAGCCGATTCCCTGCTTTGGGACCACTCACGCCGATTATTTCCACGGGCCGGTGCCGGTGACAGCCCCCATGAAAGGCCCGGAAATCGCCTCAGAATATGAGAAGAATACTGGAGTTCAGATCCTGCGGGCCTTTCAGGATATAGACTATGACTCGATTCCGGCGGTCCTGGTGGCCAATCATGGTCCGTTTGCGTGGGGGCCGGATGCCGCGGCTGCCGTACACAACGCGGTAATATTAGAGGCGGTAGCCAGGATGGCCTACTTTACCGTTAACGTTAACGAATCCGCCAATGCGATTGCGCCGGAACTGCACGACAAGCATTTCCTGCGCAAACATGGAAGTGGGGCCTACTACGGTCAGCCTGAGAAATAAAGGAAAGCACAAATGATGCCCACGATGGCATTCTTTGCGGCGAACACGTTGGTTCGCCTGTCTCCGATTGATGTCGTCATCGTCGTCTTTTACTTCGTGCTGGTGCTGGCCATCGGCTGGTACCTAAAGGGCCGCGCCCATACCGGCGAAGACTTTTTTATGGCCGGCCGCGAGATGACCGCCTGGGTCGCCGGACTGAGCTTTCTCTCCGCCAACCTGGGCGCTCTGGAACTGATGGGCTGGGCGGGCTCAGCCTATCAGTACGGCATCCTGGCGACGCACTGGTATTGGATCGGCGCCATTCCCGCTATGTTGTTCCTGGCGCTGGTGATGATGCCGTTCTATTACATCTCTAAAACGCACTCGGTGCCGGGATATCTGAAGCTGCGCTTTGGAGAATCCAGCCGCGCCCTCTCGGCTGTTTGCTTCGCCTTTATGACCGTGCTCATGAGCGGTGTCAACATGTTCGCTATGGCCAAGGTCATGCAAATCGTGCTGGGCTGGGACCTGAACTTCAGCATCTGGGTCTCGTCTCTAACCGTGGCTATCTATGTGGCATTAGGCGGCTTACGCTCGGCCATCTTCAATGAAGTGCTGCAGTTCTTCCTGATCTGGGCGGGCGCGCTGATGATTCCGGTCCTGGGCCTCTATGAGGCCGGCGGTTGGGAGCACCTGAAGGTCCTGATTGCCACTCGATTTTCGGCGCAGTACGTCCATCTCTGGGCCGGCCTGGGGCATTTCAGCGCTAACCCCATGGGCATCAACTGGGTGGGAATTGTGTTCGGCCTGGGAGCGGTAATTTCGATGGGCTACTGGACCACCGACTTCCTGGTGGTGCAGCGCATCCTGGCTGCCAAAGACCTGCGCAGCGCCGAGATGGCGCCCATTATCGGCGCCGGTTTCAAGATGCTGGTGCCTATCATCGTGATTCTGCCCGGTCTTCTTGGCCTGGCGGTTCTTCCCATGCACCTTACCGGGGAAGTGCAAGCGGCGGCTACCGGTGGCTACAGCTATAACGACGTGCTTCCGCTCATGTTGGCCCGCTATTGCGGGCCCGGCCTGCTGGGCCTTGGCGTCACCGCGCTGATTGCCGGCTTCATGTCTGGCATGGCAGGCAACGTGAGCGCTTTCACCACCGTCTGGACCTACGACATTTACCGCCCGTTTATCAACAAGCGCGCCAGCGATGCCCATTACGTGAGCATGGGCCGCTGGACCACCGTGATCGGCGTACTGATCAGCGTGGGCACGGCTTATCTGGTGATGCAGTTTGCCAGCATCATGGATTATGTGCAGGCGCTGTTCAGCTTCTTCATTGCTCCCCTGTTTGGCACCGTGCTGTTGGGGATGCTGTGGAAGCGGGCCAGCGGGGCGGGCGGGTTTTGGGGGTTGCTCTGCGGGACGGGGGCATCGGTTGGCATGTGGACCTGGGTGAAGATTGATCCCAGGGCGCTGCGCTACGTGGCGCTCTCGCCCGACGCCAAAGGCCTGGCGCAGGACATGTATCAGGCGCTGTGGTCGTTTCTTGTCTGCGTGACCGTGACCGTGGCAGTCAGTTATTTAACCCGGCCCAGGCCAGCCGCGGAACTGAACGGCCTGGTCTATGGGATGACCGAGGTCCCGAGAGTGGGCGAGGTGGCCTTCTATCACAAGCCGCTGTTCTGGGCGGGGGTGGTGACGGCGGTGTTTATCGTGCTCAATATCATCTTCTGGTAGCAGGAGAGAATGGGATGATCTCGATCTGGTTTTTTATCGGTTTCTCGCTGCTGGTCGATGGCGGCCTCATTCTGGCTGCGGGGATCTACCAGTTGACAAACCCGCCGGTGCATCCCGAGGTGGTTCTGTTTAATCTACATGCCAATGTATGGTGGGGCGCCGTGCTGTTTGCCGTGGGACTGTTTTATTGCATTCACTTCCGGCCGGCGCGGGGCAGCAGGAGTTGACTACCTTACCCTAGGAGTATTATGCCGAAGAAAAAAATGACCATGGGCCTGATCGTGGGCAACCGTGGTTTCTTCCCCGATCACCTGGCGAAGAGCGGCCGGGAAGAGATGCTGGCGGTGCTGAAGGCGGCCGAGATTGACGTGGTGGCGCTTTCTCCAGAAGAGAGCAAGTACGGAGCGGTGGAGACCCGGGTGGAGTCGCGGCGCTGCGCTGATCTGTTCAAGGCCAATCGCGAGCGGATAGACGGCGTGATCGTCACCCTGCCCAACTTCGGCGAAGAACGCGCCATCGCCGACACGCTGCGCCTGGCGGATCTGCATGTGCCGGTGCTGCTTCAGGCCACGCCCGATGATCCCAAGAAGATGACCATTGCCTTCCGCCGCGACAGCTTCTGCGGCAAGATGTCAGCCTGCAACAATCTGCGGCAGTATGGCATTCCCTATTCGATCACTACGCTGCACACCGAAGCCCCCGATTCGCCGGAGTTCGCCCGCGACCTGCAGTGGTTCGCGGCCGTATGCCGGGTGGTGAACGGCTTTCGCAATCTGCGGGTAGGCGCGCTGGGCGCCCGGCCCGCGGCCTTCAACACCGTGCGTTACAGCGAAAAGATTCTGGAGTCGCAAGGCATCTCGATTGAGACTCTGGATCTCTCCGAGGTGCTGGGCCGCATCGAGCGCATGAAAGACAGCGACGAGCGGGCCCAGGCCAAGCTGGCCTCGATCCAGAAATATGTGGATGCGAGCGGCGTGCCCGCGCCGGCGCTGATGAAAATGGCCAAACTCGGCGCCGTGGTGGATGAATGGATGGCGGCGACCGAGGTCACCATCAGCGCGGTGCAGTGCTGGACCTCACTCGAGGAGAACCTCGGCATTGTGCCTTGCACCATCATGAGCATGATGAGCAACGAGCTGCTCTCGAGCGCCTGCGAGGTGGATATCTGCGGCGTGCTGGGCATGCATGCGCTTCGCCTGGCTTCGGAGACGCCTTCCGCTCTGCTCGACTGGAACAACAATTACGGCCCCGATCCTGACAAGGCCGTCTGCTTTCACTGCGCCAACCTGCCCAAGCACTTCTTCCGCCAGGTGAAGATGGATTTTCAACAGATCATTGCCGGCACGGTGGGCAAAGAGAACACGTTTGGCACGGTGGTCGGGTTGATCAAGCCCGAGAAGATGAGCTTCGCCCGCTTTTCGACCGACGACACCTCCGGGCGCATGCGCGGCTATGTAGGCGAAGGCCGGTTTACGGACGATCCACTGAATACTTTCGGCGGGGCGGGCGTGGTGGAGATTCCCCACATGCAAAAACTGCTGCATTACATCTGCGAAAACGGCTTTGAGCACCACGTGGCCGCCAATCTTTCGACGGTGGCGGCGGCGGTGCATGAAGCCACCACCCGTTACTTCGGCTGGGACGTTTACTGGCACGAGCGGCCGAACGGAGCGTGCTGATGGCGACCGTCGCCGGCGTTGATTTCGGAACCCTCAGCGTGCGGGTCTCGATTGTGGATAGCGAGCGCGGCCTGCTGGCCTCGGCCCTCGCGGAATATCCGCTGCACCGCAAGCGCGACGATCCCGAGTACGCTACTCAATCGCACGAAGACCACATGCGCGCGCTGGCGGCGGCCACCCGTGAAGCGGTGGCTAAGGCCGGCGTCTCCGGGGAAAGAGTCGAAGCCATCGCGCTCGATACGACTGGCTCTTCGGTCATTCCTGTGGGCAAGGAGATGCAACCGCTGGACGATTACTACCTGTGGTGCGACCACCGGGCGAAAGGCGAAGCGGCGGAGATCACCGAGGCCGCCCACCGCGAGAATCTGGAAGCCATCAAATGGTGCGGCGGGGTGTACTCCTCGGAGTGGGGATTTTCCAAGCTGCTGCACTGGCTGCGGCACAATCCGGCGAAGCGGGCGCAGTTTGTCTCGGCCTTCGAGCACTGCGATATGGTGGCGGGCACGCTGTGCGGCATCACCGACGCCAAAAAGGTCAAGCGCAGCATCTGCGCCATGGGCCACAAGTGGATGTGGAATGCGTCTCTGGGCGGGCTGCCGCCGGAGGAATTTCTCATCAAAGTGGATCCGCTTCTGGGCGGCGTCCGCGAGAAACTTCAGGGCGAGTACGCCACTTCTGACCAGATCGCGGGAAGGCTTTCACCGTTCTGGGCTGAAAAGCTGGGCCTGAAGCCGGGCATTCCGATTCCTGTCGGCGCCTTCGATGCCCACTGGGACGCCATAGGCGCCGGCTGCCGCACCGATGATATGGTCAACGTCATCGGCACTTCGACCTGCATCATCGGCATCACGCCATCCGTCAATCTTGTGCCGGGGGTTTGCGGCGTGGTGCAGGGCAGCGTGCATCCGAAGCGCACGGGAATCGAAGCCGGGCTTTCCGCGGTGGGAGATATTTTTAACGCCATCGCCACCCGCGCGGGCAGCGACGTCAAGAGGCTGAGCCAGGGACTGGAAAGCTATCGCGCCGGCCAGACCGGCCTGCTGCGCATGACCTGGGACAACGGCGACCGCACGGTGCTGGTAAATCCCAATCTTCGCGGCGTCACTCTGGGCTGGAACCTGCAAAGCACAGCCCAGGACGAACTCTTCGCCGCGATTGAAGGAACTGCGTTCCATACCCGGGTGATTTTCGACCGCATGGCGGAGCGCGGGGTGGAGGTGAAGCGTGTAATAAACGCGGGCGGCATTCCGCAAAAGAACGACGTGCTGAACCAGGTCTATGCCAACGTGCTCGGGCGGCCGGTGCTGGTGCCGGCCAAGAGCGTGGTCAGCCTGGGCTCGGCGATTTTTGCTTTTCTTGCCGCGGGAACGTTCGCTACCATCGAGGAAGCGCAGGACAAGATCTGCCCGCCAAACAAGATCTACCAGCCGGAAAAACCAGAGGAAGAGACTTACAACCAGCTTTACCCGCTCTACCGCAAACTGTACTTTGGGCTGGGCGCGCGCGGGCAGCAGCCATTTGGAGACGTGCTGCCCGCCCTGATCCAGGTCGCCGAGGCTGTCAATAAGAAACCGCAGCCGCAGCCTGTGTAGAGGCGAAGGTCCTGCCCGCCCGGGCCGGGGGAATGTAAGCGCAGCACGGCTCCTCGCCCAGAGGATCACCGGTGAAGGCGAAAGCGCGGGCCCGCGACCCCCCGCAAATCTCACGAAACTCGCAGATCCCGCACTTTCCCTTCAGCTGTGAAGTGTCCCGCAGCGAGCGGAACAGCGGGGAATTCAGGTAAATCTCTGCCAGAGGCGTACGGGTTACGTTGCCCGCGGAGTGGGGCAGAAAACCGCTGGGGAAGGCCTCGCCGGTGTGGCTGATGAACACAAAACCCTTGCCGTCATTGACGCCCCTGGGGGCGCGGTCAATCAGGCGGGTGAGATCAGCCTCCGCCGCGCCGTCTTGGGCGCGCTGCTGCAGCACGTAGCGCCGATAGTGCTGTCCTTCGGTAGTCTTGATGTGGAAGCGAACCTGCTTCGAAGTGGAGTACAGCTTGGCGAACACCCGCTCATGCTCTTCTGGAGAGAGCAAATCGGCCATCTGGCCGCGCCCGGTCGGGACCAGAAAAAAAACGCTCCACAGCACCACCTCCAGCGACTTGAGCAGCTCGATCATGGAATCGAGCTGGCCCACATTGCGCCGGGTCACGGTGGTGTTGATCTGAACCGGCAGGTGCGCCTCATGGCACCAGTGCACGGCATCGAGGGTGTGCTGATAGGACCCCGGCACTCCCCGGAAGCCGTCATGGAATTCCGGCGTGGGACCATCCAGGCTCAAGGCGATGCGCATCAGGCCGGCATCTTTCAGCTCGAGGACCGCCTTGCGGGTGAGTAACGGGGTGGCGCTGGGAGTGAGCGAGGTGCGCACCCCAAGCTGGCAGGCATAGCGGACAATGCGCATCAGGTCCGGCCGCTTCAAAGGGTCGCCCCCAGTGAGCACGAATAGCGGCACACGCATGGCGGATACCTGATCAATCAACTGGAAGGCGGCGGCGGTGGTCAGCTCCATCGGGTGGCGCAAGGGCTGGGCCGAGGCGCGGCAGTGCACGCAGCGCAGGTCGCAGGCCTGGGTCATCTCCCAAATCACCAGAAGCGGCCGAAGGTCAAAGTCCCTGGGCTTGATAGGCGGAAGAGAGCCGCGTTGAGCGAAATGGGCAGGGTTTGGCGGAAACATCGAGTCGCCGCCATCCTCGGGCAACCTGGGATGTACCGGTTCGTTGGTCATGCCGCCATATTAGAAAGGGCACAGACCAGGTGCTGTGCGGGCTCGCACGGCGAGCTGTGATAACGGTCACAGAGATATCCTCTGGGAGCGCAGCCCAGACTCGGGGGGCCTGCCTTTTGCCTCGGCCGAACGGGCCTGCGGAGTCTGTGATTCTAATCACAAAAATTTGTGACGCTTGCCCTTATCTTATAGGCCTGCCTATGTAATCGTTTGCCCGATGAGGCGCGATAGAGCAGGCTGAAAGGCAGGGAAGCAAGTGGCGGAACGGTGGGCAGCGCCGTTTACCAACCTGGCAAAATTCCCATTTCTACGCGACACAGACCTTTTGGCTGCTGGGTAAAGCCGGTTCTGCGCCAGCCGATGCTTTTAGCATGCTTGTGGGGCCAAGTACCAGTGCAGCAAGCCGGTGGGCGTCCGCCGGACTGGATTTGACACAGTAATCGCATATTCGAGCTGGTTGTGTGCGGCGAATGTCCGCGAAAGGAGCCAGATGAGACGCACAAAGGGGCTCAGTCTAATCGCTCTTCTCGCAATTCTGGTGTGGAGCACGCTGGCGGGAGCCGTGCCCAAGCGCAAGGGCGACGAGAAGAACCAGGGCAAGTCCTTGCCGGGGGAGCGCTATGTCCGGCCGACCGACCCCTCGCTCTATGTGGGCGCGGACACCTGCAAGACGTGTCACGAAGATATCTTCAAGAGCTTCGAGAACACGCCGCACTGGAAGACCACCTTCAGCAAGAAGGGGCCGGAATGGCAAGGCTGCGAGGCCTGCCACGGGCCGGGCAAGGCGCACGTAGAGGGCGGCGGGGATGTGACCAAGATCTTCACCTTCAAGAACGCCACCGCGGCCGAGGTGAGCGGCCGCTGCCTGGATTGCCATGAATACGGGGAAGAGCACGCCAACTTCGCCCGCTCTCAGCACAACACCAATGACGTGAGCTGCATCGCCTGCCACTCTCCGCACCACGCCAAGGAGAGCCAGTTTCTGCTGGTGGAGAAGCAGCCGGAGCTGTGCTACGGCTGCCACACCGACATTAAGCAGGATTTCAACCGGCCCTTCCGCCACCGGGTGGAGCAGGGCCTGGTAGAGTGCACCGACTGCCACAACCAGCACGGGGGCTTTCTCAACACCCAGCTACGGTCCACGGCGGCGCAGGACCAGGTCTGCTTCAAATGCCATACCGACAAGGCGGGGCCCTTTGCCTTCGAGCACCTGCCTATCAAGACCGAGGGTTGCCAGTCCTGCCACTCGCCGCACGGCTCAACGAACCCCCACCTGTTGAAGCGGGCCGAGGTCAACCTGCTTTGCCTGGAGTGCCACACCCTGGCCCAGGATTCGAGTGCGCCGGCACTGCCCACGTTCCACAACCAGAGCCAGAAGTACCAGGCCTGCACCACCTGTCATGTGCAGATCCACGGCTCCAACTTCGACGAATTCTTCTTCAAGTAGGGAGGCGCCATGAACCCATCATCCGCATTCCAGGTGTTCGTGATTCGCGGCCGTTGGCTGGCGGCCTCCAGCCCGCGGCGGGTAGCCGGCGGGCTGCTGGCGGTGGCTCTGTGCCTGGCCCTGAGCGCTGGCGCCGCGGCCCAGAGTTCCCCTCCCGAGGGCGTGGACAACGGCAATTATCACTATGCAGGCTCATTCGAATTCGGCTACCGCTTCGTGAACACCAACGGCAGCGGGGACATTTACGACACTTACGTGGATGAGCACCAGGGGCCGCGGCTGCTCGATCAGACCCTGAGCATGCGCTCTCTCAATCACGCCGGGGTTTTATTCGACAATCTCTTTCTCAGCAGCTTTGGCTGGGGCGGCGACCCGGAGAACGCCACCCGCCTGCGCATCTCCAAGAACAAGTGGTACAACTTCAGCGCCATGTTCCGCCGGGACAAAAACTTCTGGGACTACAACCTGCTGGCGAATCCGCTGAACCCGCCCAACGCCTTCATTTCCAACGACAATTCGCCGCACGAGATGCTGACCACGCGCCGCATGTACGACTACGGCCTCACCCTGTTTCCGCAGTCGCGCATCCGCTTTCGCCTGGGCTATACCCGGAACAACATGGAAGGGCCGGCCTTCAGCAGCATCCACCAGGGGACCGACACGGTGCTGTTTCAGAATACGCGCACCCTGCTCGATGGTTACCAGGCCGGGGTTGACATCAAGCTGCTGCCCCGCACCAACCTCAGCTATGACCAGTTTCTGCAGTATTACCGCGGCGACAGCACTTGGGCGGACGACAATCAGCTGTTCCAACTGAGCAATGGAACGCCGGTGGATGCAGGCATGATCTATAACGCCGCCGCCGGCCAGCCCTGCTCCAACACACCCACGCCGATTTTCGATACCAGCACCAGCCCTCCCACGCTGAAGGCGACCTGCAACGGGCAGCTTTCCTACACGCGGTCTTCGCCCACGCGCATTTCCTATCCGACCGAGCAGCTGACGCTGCAATCGAGCTACTTCCGCCGTATGGATATTTCCGCGCGCGGCTCCTACAGCTCCGATGACACCAAGGTGGATAATTTTGCCGAGGACTTCAACGGCCTGCTGACCCGCACCGCGCAGCGCGTCTTCGACGGCACCGGCCTGGCGAGAGACCGGCGGATAGTGGCCAGCGTGGACTTCGGCGTTACTTTCTACATCACTCAGAAGCTGCGCCTGAGCGATAGTTTTCGCTTTTCCAATTTCCGCATTCCCGGCTTTTCCGATCAGACCACGGTGAGCCTGTTTGGCGCCGGTGCGGCCAGCCTGCTCAGCCCGACGGTGAGCACCTCCGCCTGCCCGCCCACCTGCCCCACCCACAGCTCCAGCTCGCCGGCCGACCTGGCCACCGACCTGTTCAGCCACTTCCTGCAGCAGGATGCGAAATACAATACGGTGGAGGTGGAGTACGACGTGACTAAGCGCTTCGGCGGCCATCTGGGCTACCGCTACACGGCGCGTGAGGTCAATGAAAGCGGCACCACGTTCGCCGACGAACTCTTCTACCCCACGCTTCCCAACCGGGGCGACTGCGCCACGGTGGCGCTCAATGCCGACGGCACCTGCAGCTTCTCCGGGGTCACCGAGAGCGAAGCGGACAGCGTGGACATTCACCAGCATGCGGGAATTTTCGGGGTGTGGGCGCATCCCAGCGACGCCCTGCGGGTGAACTTCGACACCGAGATCATGTCGGCCGACAATGCGCTGACCCGCATCTCGCCCCGCAACCTGCAGCGCTACAAGGGCCGGGCGCAGTACAAGCCCGCGCCCTGGATGAATGTCTCGGGCACGGTGAATGTGCTCGAGAGCCGCGACAACGTGCCTGACACCCTGCACCGGGAGCACGACCGCAACTACGGCTTCGCGCTCCTCATGACTCCCCGCCCGCGCTTCGGGGTGGACCTGGGCTATAACTACGACGACATTTTCTCGACCACCAACATCTGTTACGTGATCACCAGCTCACCGCCGGCCAACTCGGCGTTTTGTTCCTCGGGCACGCCCTATCTTTCCGCGGTTTCGCTCTATACCAACAAGATCAATTTCGGCTACGCCAATTTCATGATCAAGCCGGTGAAGCGGACCACGCTCAACCTGGGCTACAACCTGACCAGCACCAGCGGAACTACGCTCATCCTGGGGCCCACGCCCAACACGCTGGGCCCGCTGGGCTCCAACTTCCACAAGCCGACGGCTTCGGTGGATATCGAACTGGCCAAGGGTTTGACCTGGCGCACGGGCTGGAACTATTACGACTACAACGAGAAATCAATCGCCTATCCGCTGCCGCCACGCGATTTTCAGAGCAATTCGGCCACGCTGTCTATCGTGTATGCCTTCTGAAATTCCGGCCGGGGTTTCGCCGGAAGGAGGGATCCGGTATTGAGGAGAAAGACATGAGAAACAAGACAAAGACGACCTGGCTTTTGGCAGGAGTGCTTCTTGTGTGGATGGCAGGAGGAACCTCTCTCGCGGCCCAGGACTCGGGGGCCACTTACAAATCCAAGTGCGCCATGTGCCACGGCGCCGACGGCAAAGGCGATACCCCGATGGCGAAGCGACTGGGGGTGCGCAGCTTCTCTTCGCCAGAGGTGCAGAAAGAGAGCGATGCCGAGCTGATCCAGATCACAACGGACGGCAAGAACAAAATGCCGGGCTATGGGAAAAGCCTGAAGGAGACGGAAATCAAGGGGCTGGTCGCCTATATTCGCGAACTGGCCAAGAAGTAAAAGGGTGTTAACTGGGGCGGCTTTCCCTGCTCTTGAGGGGACTGAGGGGGGTGGGAAAGCCGCTATATTCCGGGGCGGAGGGGAGTCTGCCTCCGAGTGGTGGATGGCTCACGTTGGTCAACGCCTCCGACGGGGGAAGGGCGTAAAGTACGCCTGACCGGAAGGGGAGGGGAGCTTTGATCGCGTCGGCATGAGCAGGAACGAAGGGAAAGCCCAGGGTTCTGGGAGCTTACAATCGAGCCGCGCCTCGCGTGAAAGCGAGAGCCGGGAACGGTGGCGCTCGCTGGTGGCAGCAGTCTGCCTGCTGCTGGCCGCGGTGCTCTGGCCCGCGCTGTTGTGGGCTGCGCAAAAGCCGGCGCCAAGGCCGAGCAACGAAGACTGCCTCGCCTGCCACGGCGATCCCGGTTTGACGACGGAAGTGAACGGTAAGACCGCCAGCCTCTATGTCAACCCAGAGAAGTTCAAGAACTCTCTCCACGGCGGCATGTTTACCTGCGTGGATTGCCACAGCGACATCAAGAGCGCTCCGCATGAGCACATGCCCGCCCAGGTGAACTGCTCCAGTTGCCATGCGCAGGAACAGGCCGACTACGAGCGCAGCGTGCACGCCAGGGCGCGCGCCAAAGGAGACCTGCGCGCCGCCACTTGCACAGATTGCCACGGCAGCCCACATGAACTGCTGGCGGTAAGCGATCCCCAATCACGGGTAAGCCACCTCAACATTCCAGCCACCTGCGGCTCCTGCCACGGGCAGAAATTCGTGATGCAGGCGAGCGGCAACAGCACGCAGCCGTTTTTCTCCTATCAGGAGAGCGTGCATGGCCGGGCGGTCGCGGCCGGTTCAGAAAAGGCTGCGGTCTGCACCGACTGTCACGGCGTGCATGCGATCTTGTCGGCGGCTGATTCGCAGTCTTCGATCTTCAAGTTCAACGTGCCGGCCACCTGCGGAAGGTGCCACACCGCCATTGACCAGGAGTTCATGCAAAGCATCCACGGGCAGGCGGTGGCGCGCGGCAACTGGCAGGCGCCGGTGTGTACCGACTGCCACGGGATTCACACCATCAAGTCTCATCTCAATCCCAGCTCTTCGGTCTCGCCGCAGAATTTGGCGCGGGTGACCTGCGCGCGTTGCCATGAAGGCATGCGCCTGACGAGCGAGTTCGGCGTACCTGGGGGGCGGGTTGCCACGTACCTGGAAAGCTACCACGGCCTGGCCTCAGAGTTAGGCTCGACGGTGGTGGCGAATTGCGCCAGTTGCCACGGGGTGCACAACATTCTGCCTTCGAGCGATCCGCGCTCGACTATCTATCCTGGCAATCTGGTGAAGACCTGCGGCCAGTGCCATCCCGGGGTGACAGAAAAGTTCGTCTCCGCCAAGGTGCACGTGGATGCCCCGCTCTCCGCCGATATGGGCAGCATCGCGGTGCGCTGGATCCGGCGTTTTTACCTCAGCCTGATCGGGCTGGTGATCGGCGGCATGCTGCTGCATAACGCCATCATCTGGCGCTACAAGACGGTAATGCGGGCGCGCGAGCACCCGCGCACAGTGGTCCGCCTGAGCCTGAATCAGAGGACGCAGCACCTGCTGCTGCTGAGCAGCTTCATCGTGCTGGTGCTCACCGGCTTCGCCCTGAAGTTTCCGGATTCCTGGTTCGCCAACCTGCTGGGCATGGGCGAGCATGTGCGCCGCCTTACCCACCGGGCAGCGGCGGTGGTGCTGATCGGCAGCAGCTTGTACCACATTGTTTACCTCGGCTACAGCCGCGAAGGGCGGCGCTCCTTCCGCGACATTCTGCCAACCCTGCAGGACGTGACCGGTTGCTGGCACAACCTGCTCTACTATCTCGGCCTGCGCGCGCAGAAGCCAGAGTTCGGCCGCTTCAACTACGCGGAGAAGGCCGAGTACTGGGCCCTGGTGTGGGGCGTGATCGTGATGGCCACCACCGGCCTGATGCTGTGGGCGAAGGTGGCAGTGGGCAACCATCTGCCGCGCTGGTGGCTGGATGCGGCCACGGCCGTGCATTACTACGAGGCAGTGCTGGCGACGCTGGCCATCGTGGTCTGGCATTTCTACCAGGTCTTTTTCGATCCGGATGTCTATCCCATGAACTGGGCCTGGTGGAACGGCCGCATGCCGGTCGAGCTCTACCACGAGGAACATGGCCTGGATGCGGCGACGCTGGAAGCGGCTATGAGGGCTGAGCCGGGAGAAGATCCAGCAAACACCGCTGCAGGACCGGAAGGCGCGGTGCAAACCGGCACTGAGGCGAAGACGCAAGCCGAGGAACACCTGCAAAAACCGGAGAAGGAGAAGCCAGAACCATGAGTACTGAATCACCCTCTGCTCCCCCGGGGCGGCGTCTGCGGCGCCTCCTGCAAAATCCCATCAGCCTGGCGGGCGTCGCGCTGGCGCTGGTGAGCCTGGCGAACATATTTTTCTTCTCTCTGGTGGATTTCATCTCCACCAAAGCCAGCCCCTACATCGGCATTCTGGCCTACATGGTGGCGCCCGGCTTTCTGATCTTCAGTCTTCTGCTGATCGCCGTGGGGGTGGTCTGGGACCGCCGCCGCAAACTGGCGTCTGGGGCCGAGGAAGCTCCACGCTACCCACGGATTGACCTCAACGATCCCGGGCAGCGCAGCGGCGTGATTTTTTTCGGCAGCTTTCTGCTGGCGTTCTTCATGCTGAGCGCCGCCGGCAGCTACAAGGCCTACGAATTCACCGATTCGGTGCGCTTCTGCGGCCAGACCTGCCACACGGTAATGCATCCGGAATTCACCGCCTACAGCTACTCGCCGCACGCGCGCGTGGCCTGCGTGGAGTGCCATGTGGGGGCGGGGGCCACCTGGTACGTGAAATCGAAACTCTCGGGCGCGCGGCAGGTGGTGAACACGATTTTCGACACCTACCCCCGTCCGATTCCCACCCCGGTGCACGATCTGCGCCCCGCGCAGGAAACCTGCGAGGCCTGCCACTGGCCGGAAAAATTCTACGGGGCGCAACTCAAAGTATTTACCCACTACGCCAGCGACGAGAACAACACGCCTCGGGAGATAACGCTGCTGATCAAGACCGGGGGTGGCAATCCCGCCACCGGCGCGCCCGAAGGCATTCACTGGCACATGAACATCGCCAATAAGATCACCTACGTGGCCGCGGACGAGGAGCGCCAGGTCATCCCCTACGTGCGGGTGGAGGACCGGCAGGGCCGGGTGACCGAGTACTACTCCAAAGACGCTAAAATGACAAAGGAGCAGATTGCGGCGGCGCCCAAGCGGCGCATGGATTGCGTGGACTGCCACAACCGGCCTACTCACATCTACACCGCCCCGGACCGTGCGGTGGACGATTCCCTGGCGGCCCACCGCCTGGACGCCTCGCTGCCTTACCTGAAGCAGCAGGCGGTCGCTGCCCTGACTGGGAAGTACGCAACGACCCCGGAGGCCTTACAGGGGATCGCGAAATCGCTGGAAGACTTCTACGAGAGCAAGTACCCCGCGCTGGCCAAGAGCAAGCAACTGGAAATCGACGATTCCATCAAGGAAGTGCAAGCCATCTTTCAACGCACAACCTTTCCCGAGATGAAGGTCAACTGGCAGACGCATCCCAACAATCTGGGGCACTACTACTTCGTGGGATGTTTCCGCTGCCATGACGGCCAGCACGTAAGCGCCGAAGGCAAGGTCGTTCCCAAAGGCTGCGACACCTGCCACACGGTGCTGAACCAGGAAGAAGGCAAAGTGGCCTTAATGACCACCGAGCCGCGCACCTTCCAGCATCCGGTGGATATCGGCGACCTGACGCAGGTGAATTGCAGCGACTGCCACAGCGGTGGGGCGAGCCCGTAGGCCGCGGCAAATTCAGGCAGGAGCTCAAGAGGGTTCTGGGCGCGCCGCACACGAAGCCGGCAGGCTCAGGAGTTCAGCATTCTTTCCAGCGCGGCCTTGTTGCGGATGACCAGGGTGGAACCCTTCAACTGCAGGAACTGCTTCTTCTTGAATTCGGAAAAAAGCCGGCTGACAGTTTCGCGCGACGTGCCAATCATTTCCGCGATCTCTTCGTGGGTAAGAGTCAATTTCACGTGCGACCCGTCGCCTGTTTTAGTCTCCGACGACCAGCTGAGCAGCAGCTTGGCGAATTTTTCGGAGGGTGAGGTCGCCAGGCCCAGGGTGCGAATTTCCTCGTAAGCGGTGTAGTAGTTGCGGCTGAGCAGTTCCGCCACTCGCACGGCGACGTCGCCATGCTCGCGCAGGAAGTGCAAAAGAGCGTCACGGGCGATGAAGTTGGCCTGCCCCGGCTCGATCATTTCAGCAGTGACTTCATAAGGCCGGTTAGAGATGGTGGCGTTCAGCCCCAGCACATCTCCGGGCTCGGAAATCTTGGTAATGATGGTCTTACCTTCGCGGGAAGACGTGGAGAGCTTGACTTTGCCCGCGCACAGCACAAAAACCCCGCGCGGCAACTGTCCCTCAATGAACAGCATGGCGGACTTGGGATAGACCGCCGTGGATTTGATTTCGTTTAATTTCTGCAGCGCCGGCAGGTGCAGATTGCAAAAAAGATGTTCTTCCCGCACCGGGCAGGTCAGGCAGTTATCAATGATATTGAGACCGTAAGGAGCGCGCATCACGGCCCCCCTTTGCTATTCCACCTGCGGAATTGTAGCACTTTCTGCGGTGTGATCAGTATCACGAAAAGCCGTGACGCGCGGCACCGTAGCCCGGCCCGGCGACGCAGAAAATGCAAGCTAAGGAGAAGCACGGAGCTGCCGGATGAGGGAGCAGGCAGCCAGGGGATGACAAGGAGGCTCTTATGGGCGCGGCAATTCAATCACCAGAATCCGAAGTGGGGCAGGCGGAGACTGCCAGGCAGCCGGCCCTGGTGCACAAGCCGGCAATGGAATGGAAGCCATTGTTTTCAGACTGTTTGCTGGAAGGGGGCGGCATGCAGCGCCGCCGCCGGAGCTTCTCGACTGCAGTTTCGTTCTCTTTTCAGGCAGTGCTGGTGGCAGTTGCCCTGATCGTTCCTCTGATGTTTACCTCGGAACTGCCGCGGCAGCAATTGCTGACTTTTCTGGTGGCGCCGCCACCACCGCCGCCGCCTCCGCCGCCAGCCGCGGCCCCGGTGAAGATCGTGCGCCAGATGCAGAGCGACATCATGAATGGGGAATTGAGAACGCCGGCGCGAATCCCTTCGAAGGTGCAGATGATCAAGGAAGAAGCGGCGCCGCCCCCGTTGACCACAGGTGAGGGCGTGGTCGGAGGAGTTCCGGGCGGAGTGCCGGGTGGACAGTTGGGAGGAGTGATTGGCGGAATCATCAGCTCGACCTCTCATCTGAACGTGCCCAAGCTGGTTAAGCCCACGCCGCAGCGTATCCGCATCTCGCAGGGCGTGACCGCCGGGCTCCTGGTCCACAAGATTGAGCCCATTTACCCGACACTGGCCCGCCAGGCGCGCATTCAGGGCCAGGTGTTGCTCTCGGCCATCATTTCCAAAGAAGGAGCGATCGAGAATTTGCAGGTGGTGCGGGGCCATCCCATGCTGGTGCCGGCGGCCATTGAGGCGGTCAAGCAATGGCGTTATCGGCCATATCTGCTCAACGGGCAGCCGGTGGAAGTGGAAACGGAAATCATTGTGACCTTTACCTTGTCGTGAGGATTAGTCCGGGGATAGTTGTTTCAAATTTCAAAATAAACGAGGAGCTTTTGACTATGATGGGCGAACAATACCATCACCGCGCCCTGGCATGGTGGACGTCAGGCCAGACCGGGCTGACGCAATCCAGTTCCGCGCCTACCGCAATTCACTTTACCGCCCCAGCCGAGTTCGGCGGCCTGGAGGGGAGATGGACGCCCGAGGACCTGCTGCTCAGCGCCCTGGCCAGTTGCTTTACTACCACCTTCCATCGGCTGGCCGCGTATGCCAAGCTGGAGTACCTGGATCTGGAAGTGGAGGCTGAAGGTACGACGGAAAAAGCCGATTCAGGATATAAGTTCGGGGGCATCAGCCTCTGCGCGCGCGTGAGGGTTCCGAACGAAGACGCGCGGGAGCAGGCCACGACCGTGCTGGAAAAAGCCGAGTCGCTGTGCCTGGTCTCACGCGCGCTGGCGAGCCCGCCGATCTTTCAATTGCGGGTCGAAGTGGGTAAGGGTCAGCCGGTAGCATAAGAATCGGCGAGGCCCGAGGGGAAGAGGAATGTCTTTAGCTAAGCCGGAGGCCGTACCCCTGCCGCCACAAGATTCGGCGCTGCCCGGCGCCGGCTCTCGCAGCAGCCTGGACTCGCTATTCAGCCCCCGCTCGGTGGCTGTGATCGGGGCCACCGACCGCGAAGGTACCGTCGGCCGTACGGTACTGCTGAACCTGGCGCATAGCCCACTCCAGGCCACGGTGTATGCCGTCAACCCCAAGCACTCCGAGATTCTGGGGGTCAAGGCGTACAAGAGCATCAGCGCGATTCCAAAGAAGGTGGATCTGGCGGTGGTGTGCACGCCGGCGGCGACCGTGCCCGGCCTGATTGGTGAGTGCATGGAGGCCGGGGTGAGATCGGCGGTGGTGATTTCTGCTGGATTCAAGGAGCATGGGGAGCAGGGCGCGGCACTGGAAAAACAGGTGCAGGAGCAATTGCGCCGCGGCTCCATGCGCCTGATCGGCCCCAACTGCCTGGGCGTGATGAATCCCGTGGTCGGCTTGAACGCCACCTTCGCGAAAGATTTGGCGCGGCCGGGTAATGTCGCTTTTTTGGGGCAAAGCGGCGCTCTGATCACCGCCGTGCTCGACTGGAGCGCGCGTGAGCAGGTCGGCTTCAGCGCAGTTGTTTCTACCGGCTCGATGCTGGATGTTGGCTGGGGCGATTTGATCTATTACTTCGGCGATGACCCGCACACCAAGAGCATTCTGCTTTACATGGAATCGGTGGGCGACGCACGCT
>Ga0335077_10000854_pt1 | contig 34716 bp, 33 predicted proteins | sample Lox_Sample_31_FD_207151 | JGI IMG/M metagenome (GOLD analysis project Ga0335077, IMG submission 207151) | Soil microbial communities from Loxahatchee National Wildlife Refuge, Florida, United States - Lox_Sample_3.1 | ecosystem: Environmental > Terrestrial > Soil > Wetlands | place: USA... | reverse complement strand
ATTTGTCTCTTTCTATCGCTGCTGGTCGGAGCCCTCTTTCTGGCCCGACGCAACTATCGGCACGGTCGTGCCGATCGCGAGGGCGCATTTCGCCTTGCAGGAATCATGTTTGTGCTCGATATGCTGCTCTGGCTATGCCGCACTCATTTGATGCCGAGCCTCGCAACTCTGGGCTTGCTCCTGATTGCAGTTGCGGGCTCTCTGTTGGTCTCGTCAGTAACGTGGATCCTCTATCTCGCGCTGGAACCCTGGGTCCGGCGCCGCTGGCCGCAGACAATCATCTCGTGGTCCCGTCTACTCTCGGGTCAATTACGTGACCCGCTGGTTGGCCGCGACATTCTATTTGGTGTAATGCTCGGTGTTGTCTGGATTTTGATCTTCCAATTGCGCAGCATCCCTGTGATGCGGCTGGGAGGAGTTCCTTTCCTCGGCAACGCGGACTATCTCACCGGAGGCCGTACGGCCTTGGGAGCATGGCTGAGACAGGTTGCAGGTTCCATCCTGGGGACGCTACAGTTCTTTTTCCTTCTCCTCGGTCTGAAGTTCGTGCTTCGCAAAGACTGGCTTGCCGCGATTGCATTCGTCGCGATCTTTGCAGTTCCTCAAGGACTCTTTGATTCTCATCCCAAGATCGAGCTACCTACCATGATTTTGGTCTACTCGATCGCCGTACTGATTGTTCTGCGCTTTGGCCTGATCCCCCTCGCGACTGCGATCTTCACAGTGGATATGGCGGCCAACCTTCCGCTCTCTGGGGATTTCTCGGCGTGGTTTATGATGAATTCTCTTTTGGCGTGGTTTAGCGTGCTCGTCCTGGCCGGCTGGGGCTTCTATCATTCACTCGGTGGACAACCAATTTGGAAAATGGAGATGGAATGAGCGGGAACTGATTCCCTAACCTATGGCTCGATTCGTTCGGCCGTTCACACCGGCTCCAGTTGACGCTCGGCCACCGCGCTTCGGCTGTCTGGGCTGTCTCCCGCAGCTCGTGCTTATGCTCGCACTGGGCGGTGGACTGGTTCTCCTCATCACCGCTGTCTTCGCTCCTTGGGGCTTCTTCCTTGGTGGGTCATTTCACATCATCCCCTATTGGCAAGGCTGGGGAACTCTGTCGGCCAAGAGCGGCAGATACGTAATCTTCGTCCGTTTCGAGCCTACGCCTAACGGCAGCAAGGTGATGCCGCATCCCTCAGTTAAAGGAGTCGGATATCTCTGTTCATCTCGTGGAGAAACCTTCTACATGCATCTCGGAGGAGGCATGCGCCGTGGTATCGGCACGAACACCGACGGCGAAAAGATTAGTCTCTACATGGATTACTGGCCCCGCTTCTTCGGCGGATTCACAAACGATCACCGTCCATCAATCGAATTGCGGGGGCAATGGAAAAATCCCAACATCGTCATGGACGACCACGGCAGCATCTTCCGCGCTTTTAACTCTGACGGCACGGTAGATCGGGGCCACAGCAACAAGCCATACCCTGGAGACATCACTCCCGTCACGCTGGTCCCCGGCTCCTACTCCGACTTCGAGGCCGCCTGCAAGGCAACGCACTAGCCCTGCTTGCGCCGCGGAACATTGGTCCAATCCTCCCCAATTTCTCCGACCGGCCAAATACCCCGTCCCGAGTTTGGCTTCCGTCATCCAACGACATGAGGATGGCGCGGGAGTTATTCGCATCCTCTTGTCAACATTCGGCATCTAAACATTGACAATGATTCACTCAAGTCATAATATGTAGTTCGACGCAATCAATATCTTATGATTTTAAAGGACTTATAAAGATTAGGAGGCTCAGTTTATGGCCAAGATTATCGGAATTGACCTCGGCACCACCAACTCTTGCGTAGCCGTGATGGAAGGTGGCGAGCCCAAGGTCATTGCCAATGAAGAAGGAGGGCGCACTACCCCATCGGTAGTCGGATTTACCAAGACCGGCGAGCGGCTTGTCGGTCAGGTCGCCAAGCGCCAGGCGATCACCAACCCGGAAAACACGGTTTACTCGATCAAGCGTTTCATGGGACGCCGCTATGACGAAGTAAGCGAAGAAATGAAGATGGTGCCTTTCAAGGTGGTCAAGTCCGGAGACCATGTCGCCGTCGTGGCCCAAGGCAAGGAATATACGCCGCCACAGGTCTCGGCGATGATCCTGCAAAAGCTGAAGAAGGCTGCGGAAGACTACCTCGGCGAGAAAGTCACCGAAGCGGTCATCACCGTGCCCGCGTACTTCAACGACGCGCAACGCCAGGCCACCAAAGACGCCGGACAGATCGCCGGCCTCGAAGTGAAGCGCATCATCAACGAGCCAACGGCAGCCGCGCTGGCTTACGGACTCGACAAAGGTAAGGACGAAACGATTGCTGTTTACGACTTCGGTGGAGGAACGTTCGATATTTCAATCCTGGAAGTCGGTGAAGGGGTGATTGAAGTCAAAGCTACCAACGGTGACACTCACCTCGGCGGCGACAACATCGACCAGCGGCTGGTGGATTGGCTCATCGACGAATTCAAGAAAGATGAGGGCCTCGACCTCCGCGCCAAGGGCAACGAAATGGCCCTGCAGCGTCTGCGTGACGCCGCCGAGCGCGCCAAGATCGAGCTCTCGACCACCATGGAGACCGAAATCAATCTGCCGTTTATCACGGCCGACGCGTCGGGTCCGAAACACTTGGTCAAAAAGTTGACGCGGGCGAAGTTCGAGTCGATGGTGGAAGACATCATCCAGAAGTCAGTCGGGCCGTGCAAGCAATGCATGAAGGATGCGGGCGTCGACGCGTCAAAGATCAATGAAGTGGTGCTGGTCGGCGGACAGACCCGTATGCCGCGCATTCAGCAGCTCGTGAAAGAGCTGTTCGGTAAAGAAGGCAATAAGAGCGTGAACCCGGATGAAGTCGTTGCGGTCGGCGCGGCTATTCAGGGCGGCGTGCTCAAGGGCGAGGTGAAAGACCTGCTTCTGCTCGACGTCACTCCCCTCACCCTGGCGATCGAAACGTTGGGCGGCGTCGCAACCCCGATGATTCCGCGCAACACTACGATTCCGACCAAGAAAACAGAGACCTTCTCGACAGCGGCCGACAGCCAGACCTCGGTTGAAGTGCACGTCCTGCAAGGTGAACGTCCGATGGCGGCGCAGAACCGCACCCTCGGCAAGTTCCACTTGACCGGGATTCCACCGGCTCCGCGTGGCGTGCCGCAGATCGAAGTCACGTTCGACATCGATGCGAATGGCATCTTGAATGTGACCGCGAAAGACACCGCGACGGGCAAGGACCAGAAGATCACGATCACGTCCTCTTCCGGTCTGTCGAAAGACGAAGTCGAGCGCATGGCGAAGGAAGCCGATGCGCACGCGGCCGAGGACAAGGCGCAGCGTGAATCGATCGAAGCCAAGAACCAGCTCGACTCCATGGTCTACAACATCGAGAAGATGCTGAAGGAGCATGGCGACAAGATCTCCGGCTCCGAACGTGGCGACGTTGAGAACGCACTGGCTGATGCCAAGAAAGCACTCGAGTCCAACGACAAGGCCGCGATGGAAAAGGCGCGGGAGAACCTGACCGCCGCCTCCCACAAGCTGGCCGAGCAGATGTATAAAGCCGCTCAGCCGCAAGGCGGAGCGCAGCCCGGCCCGGGCGCAGGCCCAACGCCAGGTGCAGGCGCCAGCAGTGGTGATGGCAAGGCCAAGAAAGACGAAGGCGTAATCGACGCCGAGTACGTCGACGTCGAAGACAAGAAATAAGCTGTCAGTTTTCAGGATTGTCATCCTGAGCGGAGTGGATGCTGCGCCGCAAACGCAGCATCCGCGAAGTCGAAGGATCCCTACCCGCCGAACGACTGACGAGAGCAGCGATCCTTCGATCACGTTAAGAACAAGGGAGAATTGAATTGGACTTCCAGGTTAACAACGAAACCTACTTCATCGACCTCGCCGACGAGGAAGGTAAATGGCTCGTCTTTGCGCAGACTTCCACCGGAGTCCGCCGCATCCCTGTCTATGTGGACGCACCTATCGCCGACGAAGACCTGCCACTCCTGGTCGAAGACAATAAACGACGCAAGATCGTGAATTAAGTCGGATAAGTTAAACGGAGGTGCCCCACTGCTGCCCGATTTTGTCAGAACTGGCTGGTCGCTGCAGACGAACGTACCCAAGCCTATGAAGAGCTTTTGGATCACAATCCGAATGGGACGTTCCGACATTCTGGACAGCGAGATCGAAGACGAAACTCTGCAATCCTGGCTTCAGGAAAAGCTTCAGCACGCCACCTCGTTGCTCAGCGGAAACGGAAAGGTCAATGTCGAAAGAGTCGATCCTTTGCGAGTCGATGTGGACCTGAACTTCACCGTACATGGTCAATCCGTCGCGGATATCATGGAGCGTTTTCGCGACGATTTCCGAGCGCTTGGTCCGATCACCCAGGGTATCGAAATCGGCGAAACAAAGAATTACAAGCTCTGTTTCCCGCGAATCAATGGCGAGCAGTTTCCTGTCTTTGTTCGCATCGACCCCGACACCGGGCACCCGATCTACACTGAAGATTAAAGTTTTGGAACATGGCCACGACCACAAAAAAAGACTATTACGAGATTCTCGGGGTGAAGAAGTCCGCCTCGGCCGAGGACATTCGTAAAGCCTTCCGCAAGCTCGCCCGCAAATATCACCCCGACGTTAATCCCGGCGACAAATCCGCAGAGGAAAAGTTCAAAGCGATCTCCGAGGCGAATGAGGTCCTTAGCGACCCCAAGAAGCGCAAGATTTACGATCAGGTCGGCTTCTACTCCGACAATATTGACCCAGCTGCGGCCGAGGCCTACGCGCGCGGCGGCGCGACGGGCGCTGGGGGTTTTGGAGGCTTCCCCGGGGGCGATTCACAGCCGGGCGGCCAGGGCGGTGTCCATTTCGATTTCGGCGGATTCGACTTCTCCGACTTCGCAAACAATGCCGGCCGCGGCCAACACACTTCGACCGGCGGCGGAGGGTTCCGCGATATCTTTCGCGACATCTTCAGTGGAGGCCGTGGTGCGGCACCGGCCGAGGAAAGCCCCGAACCCGGCACGGACCTCGAATATCAGGTCAACGTACCTTTCTGGACCGCTATTCGCGGCGGCGTCATGCGCCTCAACATCACGCGCCAGGATGTCTGCCCTCAGTGTCACGGCCAAGGCACGCTTGAGGCTCCGGGGAAGTGCCCCGAGTGTAACGGCACCGGCCAGATCACCCAGACCGGCGGCCGCATGAAGTTCAACGTTCAATGCCCACGCTGCCACGGCACCGGAAAGAATCTGACCATGTGCCCTACCTGTCATGGGGAAGGAACGGTAACTCACACTGAGCCGCTCGAAGTCCGCATCAAGGCCGGGACACGTGACGGCCAACGCATCCGCATTCCGGGCAAAGGCAACGCCGGAGCCCACGGCGGCGCCCCCGGCGATCTTTATGCCATCATTCGCGCCGGGGACCATCCCATCTTCCACCGCGACGGCGACGATATCTCGTTGACCGTCCCGGTAAGCGCAACCGAAGCGGCGCTGGGAGCAAAAATCGAAGTGCCCACAATCGATGGCCGTGCCCTGCTGAAGATTCCGCCCGGCACCCAGTCGGGGCAAAAACTGAGACTCAGAGAGAAGGGCGTTCCGTCGGCCACAAGAGAGGGAGTCAGGGGCGACGAAATCGTCGAAATCACAGTTCACGTCCCCATGCCGAGAGACGAGCGCACGAAAGAACTCCTGCGTGAATTAGCAAAGCTGAACCCCGAAGATCCCCGCGCAGAACTGTGGTCGAAGGTATAGCCCTTTCCTCTCGCTGTCCACGCACAGACTTGTCATCCTGAGGGCCGCGTATTTTGCGGTCCGGAGGAACCTCTGCACATTGCTGGGAACTGCAACTCTGATTCCATGTGCCCCTCCCTGTCCCCTGTGGTGAATTGGTTCGCCTGACGATGCTCATTGTTCACGACCGGCTCATTACCCCAGTACCCCTCCTCCCGCTTACAAAAATTTGCAGAAAATCTCAAAAAAATCTTGCATCTGTGGAAATTTCCCGTAATCTCACACTTGCGAACTAACTTCGCCGAAAATGTCCGGGAAAACGCAGCAACCCGGGAGCCGCGAGAGCAATTTCAAGGGAGACGCGGTGGTGAGAGTGAGTCGCTTGAGGAGGCAGCCATAGAAATTGGCCACAGCTAGCCGGCAACAACTCGAAAATCCCCTCCTGTCCGTTGTCCCCAACCGGAAAAAGTTCGCCCGCCTCACCCTGTGGCCTCTGGTCGCGGCCACCTTCTTTATGGTCTCGGGCGGAACCTACGGCACCGAAGACATCGTGCACGGCGCCGGTTACGGACGGGCCATCCTGATCCTGCTCCTGACGCCGCTTCTGTGGAGCCTGCCGACCGCTTTCATGATCGGCGAACTCTCCAGCGCGCTCCCCTTCGAAGGCGGATACTACGCCTGGGTGCGCCGCGCCATGGGCAACTTCTGGGGATTTCAGGAAGCCTGGCTCTCGCTCGTCGCCTCCATCTTCGACATGGCGATTTACCCGACGCTGTTCGTCCTTTACCTGGAGCGCCTCTTCCCTTGGTTCCAGCAAGGACATCGGGGGTTGTATGTGGGCATGGCGGTAGTCATTGCCTGCGCGCTGCTCAACATCGCTGGAGTGAAGGTCGTCTCCCACACCTCGCTCTGGCTGTTCTTCGCCCTCTCGGCGCCGTTCCTCGCGATCATCTGCATCGCACCCTTCAAAATCGGAGCTCTCGCCGTCGCCACCAACCCGTCCAAGTCGGACGTCGGCATCCTCACCGGCCTTCTCATCTGCATGTGGAACTACATGGGATGGGACAACGCTTCGACCATCGCAACCGAAGTGGAAAAGCCACACCGGACTTACCCGCGTGCCATGCTGGTGGCGGTTTTTATCGTCGCAATCAGCTACATCGTCCCGGTAGGCGCCATGTGGATAACCGGCCTCCCCGCCAGTTCCTGGGACACCGGCTTCTGGGCCGACATCGCCGGAATCCTGGGCGGCCCGCTGCTCCGCTTTGGCTTGGCTCTCGGCGGCATGATCAGCGGCTTTGGCATGTTCAACGCTCTCGTGATGAGCTACTCGCGCCTGCCCCTGGCTATGGCGCAGGACGGAATGTTGCCGAAAGTCTTCGGCAAACTGCATCCCAAATCGAAAGCACCGTGGGTTGCAATCGTTGTCCTCGCCTGCTTCTGGATGCCGTGCCTGTTGCTCGGCTTCGAGCGTCTGGTCACGCTCGACATTCTGGTCTATGGAAGCAGCCTCTTCCTGGAGTTCTTGGCTCTGGCCGTGCTCCGCTTCACCGAGCCGAACCTGAAGCGTCCCTTCAAGGTCCCGGGCGGCCTGTTCGGGGCGATCGCGATTGGTATTCCGCCGATGCTCCTGCTCGGATTCTCAGTCGTCCGCAGCCAGCACGAGTCGATCTTGGGCATGAGTTCATTCGCCTTCGGCATGATCCTTATTGCCGCCGGCTTCGTCGCCTACGCGCTGAACCATGCAGTCAAGCCAGCAGGCTGGGCCGAAACCCCGAAGCACAAACCGCAGCCCGCAGCGTAACTCAACTCACACTTGTCCTCCTGGGGGCCGCGCATTTTGCGGGGCCCCAGGATCTATGCATTTTGCCGAAGGCAGCAGAGGGCAGAGGTTTTCAAGAAGCGGTGCTCGCCCTAGAATTTGTACCCAAACCCCACCGAAATAATCGGATACACCTTGAAGAATGAAATGTCGTCGGTAATCTTGTTCTGCTCCGAAATCACATTACTCTGAACGATAGGATCCGAAGCCGCGTTGCGGCAATTCCCTCCCGGAGAGTCGCACACACTTCCGCTCACCGTCAGAGTCGTCTTCGGAGATCCGTGGAACGCGATTCCAAACTCGACCGGCACGCTGAAATGTTTGCTCTGGTTTCGCGGGACGAGGTTTCCGAATCCGAACGTTACCGTTGGCGCAGCCCGGTTGAAAACAATCTTCCCGTTGGACCTTGTCGGATTTGCAGGATCGCTGTAGTAGGCCGCGTCCCCGAAGCTGAAACTCTGGTTACCCGGCACCACCGCCGACGCCGTAACGGGGTCGGTGGCATAGACCAGAACCCCTCCGCTCACGCGGAAGCTCTTCGCCCAGGGATAAATGTCGTAATGCGCCTCAAACGTCTTGAGGTCCACTTGACCGCTGTAATGAATTCCATCTTTGTCGAATCCGCGACTGTAGCTGATGATGTTGAACCCCGCCCGCACGTTCGTGCGATGGGTTACACTCACCGCGACCTCTCCCCCTCCGCCGTAAGTTGACAGTCTTACAGCGGCCCCTACTCGCCCGATGTCCTCCGTGCTCTGGGCAGAAGTTCTTGTTGCGCTGGTGGACTGGGCATCGGCCGGAGTTGACTGCGCAAATACTGATGGCCGGGTAATCGCAAACAAACTACAAGTAAAGATGCACCGACACACCCTCCCCTTCATGACTGATTCCTTTCTACCAATGGTTATTTGGGGAAGCAGCTCAGACATTACCACCGCTGCAACACCCAAGATATGCGTACAGTCACACATGTCCCTAAGGGCTAGAACCAATTGGAACCGCAGCAAAAAGGGACGGGTCTCCCCGTCCCCTGCTCTTTCTCTTCGTTTGAGCCCTATGCCGCTTTCGCCTGATCGCGCAGCATCCGTACCTGGTCATGCGCACGCTGTACCGTGTCTCCCTGCCGCCGCACGATCTCCAGCACGGACGCCGGCAAGGCTCCAGTCAGCGCTTTTTTGTAGGTGTCCTTGGCGCTGTCCTCGCCCGACTCGACCGATTCCAGGATTGTCTTGTCACCGCCGCCAAGGGCTACTTTGGTATCAATCCATGCCCGGCGCATCGTGCCAGTTGCCGATCCGGACACTTTCTTGTCGGGCTTCCCTAGCTTTGCCAACTCGGCTTGCAGTTCCTGCGCGAAGCGTCCCCGTTCCGCGCTCTGTTGATTAAAGTAGCTTTTCAGGTCCGGCCGCTTCACATGTTCGGCTGCGTCCTGATAGCCCTTCTGTCCATCCTTATTCGTTTCAATAAGGCTTTCGACCACACTGATGGCATCGTTTTGGTCCATATGAATCCCTCCGCTGCTTACGATGCCGCTTGGTGAATTGGGTTTGGCAGCATTCTTTGGCGGCAACCAGCCGTGAACTAGCAAGAAAAATGCCTGACGCTCTAAAATCAGCGCAGGGAACCAGAATGACCAAACGCAAGTCCAAAGGTGCCTATATGATCTCGTCCGTCGCCGAGATGTATGGCATCCATCCACAAACCCTGCGCCTTTACGAGCGCGAAGGTCTGCTCAAACCGTCCCGCACCGAGGGCAACACCCGCCTCTACACCGACGAAGACCTGCAGCGTCTCGAATTCATCCTCTCGCTTGCCCGCGACCTCGGTGTCAACATCGCGGGCATGGCCATCATCCTACAAATGCGCGAGCGCATGGAAGAGATGCAGCGTCAGATCCAGGAGTTCGTGCAATACATCCAGAAGGAAGTCCTGACCCGTGCCAATGCCGCCGCGGATCCGTCGAAGGGTGCGATTGTGCCCGTCCGCAGACCGATCGTTGTTCCGCCTCCCCAATCCGCCAAGAGGCGTTAACCTCGGGGCCTTCCCTTCCACTGCTGGCATCCTCGGCTAGGACTGCTCTTTGGGCAGCAGGGCAAGGGGTAAAAGTAGTCGAAAGGTCCCTACAACTGTTGCCAAACCGAGCGGTCCAGTCTGTTCACGCTGCGATCATCCGCCCGATACCGCACGGGCACGCGTTGCCGAATGTGTATCTTGTGCCGGGCAGCAACCACTCTCCATTGCGGAAGAATGCTGGTGCCCAAAAAAGACTCGCCAGTGAACGGGCCATCGCTGCCCACAAAGAATTTGTAAGTGACAGACAGCCGCAGCGTGTCCCGCCCACGGCTATGTCGCTGACGCTCGACGTCCACTGCTGTGGCCTCTCCGTTAACGGTTGGCCAACTCCAACTCCAAAAGCATCGATAGAGCATCGTAAAGATCGCCGAACATAAGCAGGACAGTCTACTCCTAAGTGCTGACTACCAAGTGCCAATTACCAACTGTCACGCGTATGATAAGGGCTCTCAGCCCCATGTTGTGCTGAAGCCCGGACCGCTGAATGCTCCCCTTCAAACTCATTTATAGCGATGCGTATTACCTTCCCATCGGCAATCACGTCTTCCCCGCCGAAAAGTACCGCCGCATTCACGATCGTCTGATCGCCGCCGGTGTAGCTGGCCCAGAAGATTTCCTCGAGCCCCAACCCGCCACCGACCAGGACATTCTGCTCGTCCACAAACCCGAATACGTCCAGAAGCTCAAGACTGGTACCCTTTCCCAGCGCGAAGAAATGGAGATGGAGATCCCGTACTCCAAGGAGCTCGCAGACGCCTTCTGGCTCGCCGCGGGCGGATCAATCCTCGCGGCTCGCCAATGTCTCACGGATGGTGTAAGCATCAGCATTGGAGGCGGATTCCACCATGCCTTTCCCGACCATGGCGAAGGTTTCTGCATGATCCACGACGTCGCCGTAGCGATCCGCCGGCTGCAGCGCGATGACAAAATCCGCACTGCCATGACTGTCGATTGTGACGTTCATCAAGGCAATGGCACAGCCGCCATCTTCGCCGGAACCCGCATGGCCAGCGCCTTGCTCCCTTCTTCGTCCGTCTCAACCGTTGAGCACCCCAAAAACGCCCCCCGCGGCAAGATGCGCGGCGCTCACGCCGGCGATGTCTTCACCATCTCCCTCCATCAGCACAACAATTACCCGCTCTGGAAGCCTCCGTCCTCCATCGATGTAGATCTCCCAGACGGCACTGGTGACGACGACTACCTGGCTTGGCTGGACAATGCCCTGAGCTCGGGCCTCCGTCAGTTCGAACCTGACCTGATCTGCTACATCGCGGGAGCGGACCCATACCGGGAAGACCAACTAGGCGGCCTGAACCTGTCGACTGAAGGATTAAAAAAGCGCGATAAGCTCGTCTTCAGCGTGGCCCGGGCGCGGAGCATCCCGACGATGGTCACCTACGCCGGCGGTTATGCGCAGAACGTGGAAGACACCGTGACGATCCACAGCAACACGGTGGTCGCTGCCGCCGAAGTGTTCAGCAAGCCAAAGTGAATCAATGACGCCGAACTTCCAGAGGACCGTCGCCCTCTTGCGGAGACGGGGGCATTGATCCTAGCTCGGCTTGCTCGTTCGCCCGGAACTCTGCTCCGATGGCGCGACGCGAATGACTCTGTCGCATGGCCCCGACAGTTGCCCGACTCACATCAAACACCGCGTAAATACAGTTGGCGCGCAACAGATCGCTGCGCACTGTCAGAATCTCTTTTCGCAAATAGCGGTAACCCCAGGAGCCCATTTTCACGCGCTTTGGACTACGGAGTTCCGCTCCGCTCGACTCTGCTGCGCAGGGCTTCAGGCGAATCACTTCTGCCGCTCCGTTCGTTCGGAAGTACTCGCCTGTGGCGTTTCGAACAACACGATCCATTCCCGGCCGCGGCAGCATTCCGACCGAGTCGACGCAATCGCCCGCTGCCAGATCCCGCACGATCGTCTCTTGCTCTTCGCTCAGGTCCTCAGATACATGATGGATGAATCCCTTGTGACGTATCGAAAGGGTCGCGCCGGTCTCGCGAACAGCGGCGCTCGCCCATAAAGGCATCCCCTGCCAGGTATTGTCCAATGCCCATATCCGTAAATGGTTCCGCTTCTCGTAACTCTGGAATACCTTCTCCAGTGAAAGGTCCGGTTTGCGCCCCTCTATCAACTGTGTCGACATTGGGGCGGTGGCATAGGAGCTCTCAGACAGGTACGAATAGAATTGATGCAGCACGGTGCGGCCTGAAGCATTCCTGCTTTGCTGCCAACCGGCTACTTTGAACGCGTTCTCCAGATCCTCCCGCGAACCGGCAAACACGATGTTGACGACATCGGCCTGCTTCCCCTTCTTGGTGAATGTTCGCTCCGGCAGGTCCGTTAGGCTCTCGGCAAGATCAGCGCTTTCCTCCATCTTGGGAATCAGTGAAACTGCTGGCAGATCTCGCGGCACCTTTGCCGCCTCAACCAGCTCCACTTGTACATCCGCACCCGCCTGCAGATTGATTTCCGGCTCCGGAAAGATGGGGAACAGCGCCTTGTATCCCATTAGAAAAGGATCCGGATAGAGATGAAATGATGGAAGATACTTCAGGCGGCTGCTGATCATGCCTTGAGGTGTGTCGGTGGCCCGAATTCCATGAATCACCCCGTTTCGCACCATCTCTCGCGCATTATCGATCAGCTTGACTCGCGCATGAATCGCGAGCGAACTCTGGTCTGGCAGCACCAGCCGGGAAAAGACAATCTCCAGAGCCGCGGTTTCGTGCCGCAACCCGAGTCCGACGCGGTGCACCAAGCGCACTTCACCCTCGACCGGCACTTTTGTAGAAAACACGGGAGCGTTATCGCACTCCGGGGATTCCAGCAGAATACCGTTCACTGGCGTTCCGGGCTTGGCGGTGAACGACGAAACGGGAGCGCTCAAACGCACCCAGAACGACGTGCCCGCCGCCAGTTGGTCACAACCGGCGGCGCGTCGTGGAGACACGCATAGTGCAATCAGAACAAGGAGCCCTGCACGAAGAGCACGGAGTCCGGTACCCCTCAGCAACATAACCCTCCTGGCCTAGTCCGCTCGAGCCAACCAACACAAGTCAGTTCTTGAAACATGGACCACTCACGATGTGGGAAACACTCTTGTCCGGGCCTCCGCGGTGGCAGCGGCACTCTCTGAAATCAAAATGACGACCGACAATGGGCCCAGGAACTAGTAGATTTGACTGAGAACTCAGAGTTCTTCCCCATCCCCACTGCTAGAATAGAAAATTACGCCTATGTTTGAGAATCTGCAGGAAAAGCTCCAACGCGTCTTCAAAACGCTCCGCGGACAAGCGACGTTAACCGAGGATAACATCGACGAGGCGCTCCGCGAAATTCGAATGGCCCTGCTTGAGGCCGACGTCAATTTCAAGGTCGTCAAGCAGCTCATCGATCAGATCAAGGCCAAGGCCATCGGCCAGGAAGTCATGACCGCCCTCTCGCCCGGAGAGCAGGTCATCAAAATCCTTCGTGACGAACTGATCGAAGTTCTCGGCAAAGACACCGCGCGCGTGAAGTTCGCCTCCCAGCCACCCACCGTTGTGCTCATGGCCGGACTGCAAGGTTCCGGCAAAACAACCACGTCGGGCAAGCTTGCCCACTGGCTGAAGCAGGGTGGACACCGTCCCTTGCTGGTCTCGGTCGACGTCTACCGTCCCGCGGCCCGTGAGCAATTGAAGGTGGTGGCACAGGCCGTGAAATCGCACCTGTACGAGGGCCAGGTCGAGGAAGCCAATACCGCGACCGTAGAGCGATTGGTGAAAGAGGCCCGCCGGGAAGCCGTCGTCAGCGGATGCGACGTCCTCATCGTCGACACCGCGGGCCGTCTCCACATCGACGATCAGCTCATGGACGAGATGCAGTCGCTGAAAAAGCTGCTGAATCCATCAGAAATCCTCTTCGTCGCCGATTCCATGACCGGACAAGACGCCGTCCGCTCGGCGGAAGAATTCCACAAAAAGCTCTCGCTCACGGGAGTCGTGCTCACCAAGATGGACGGCGATGCCCGCGGTGGCGCAGCTCTCTCCATCCGCCAGGTGACAGGACAACCAATCAAGTTCATCGGCGTAGGCGAAAAATACGACGCGCTAGAGCCGTTCCACCCCGACCGCATCGTCTCGCGCATCCTGGGCATGGGCGACATCCTGAGCCTGATCGAGCGCGCCGAAAAGCAGATCGACAAGAAGAAAGCCGAAGAACTCGCCACAAAAGCTCTGTCAGGCGATGGCTTTTCCCTCGAAGACTTCCGCGATCAGCTGCGACAGGTAAAGAAAATGGGATCGATGAAGAGCCTTATTGGCATGCTCCCGTCGATCGGCCCGTTCTCAGGCCTGCAGAAAGCCGCGGATCAAGTCGACGAGAAACAAGTGAATCGGGTCGAAGCCATCATCAATTCGATGACCATGCATGAGCGCAACCACCACGAGGTCATCAACGGCAGCCGCCGCAAACGCATCGCCCGCGGCTCGGGAACCACGGTGCAGGAGGTGAACAACCTCCTCCGCCAGTACGCCCAGATGAAAAAAATGTTCAAAGACATGGGCAAAAAGAGCTTCGCGCGAAGGCTGGCAGGGATGAAGATGCCAGGAATGTAGAACCAACATTGAGTTCCATCGTTGCTAGATGGCCAGTGGTCCTGACTTCCGATATTGTCGAAGGATTACTCTGCCGCCAGCCGCAGAGCGGCGAAATAATTCTGCCCAGGGCGAAAGCCCTGGGTGGGTTTGAGAAGAAATAGCCAGTCCCGGGGGACGGCAGAAACACGGCAGGCCCCGTTGCATGCGTTCAGATCAGCCTGTTAGCTGAGACTCTAAGGACGAAACTCCCACCATGAAGTGGCGTTCCCTCGAAGAATCCGGCCCGTCGACTGACATCCGTTCTCTGCGTGAAATCTATGCGGAGCGCAAAGAACTGATTGCCAGGTACGTTCCCCCGGAAACGCAGGCCATCCACGCGCAAGCTGTCGCCGAGCTGAAGCAACGAAATCTCGCAGCCAACATTCTCCCGGCTGGCGCGAAGGTGCCCGAGTTCGAACTGCCCGATCACAACAGCAAAATTATCCGCTTCCCGGACCTGCTCGCCAAAGGACGTCTAGTTCTCTGCTTCATCCGCGGCCGCTGGTGCCCGTTCTGCGTCGGCCAGATGGAAGCCATGAACCTGATCGTCGCGCAGATTGAGCAGGCCGGTGCTACATTTGTCTCAATCTCCCCACAAACGGTGAAGCAGTCCTACTTCATGCACGACCAACATAAGCTGAAGTTCCCGCTGCTCTCCGACGCAGGGAACATACTAGCCCGTCAGTCTGGACTGACATATCGCGTGCCGCCCGCACAAGAAGCCATCTACCGACGCGCCTTCGTCAACCTCCCGTTTGCCAACGGCGACGACAGCTGGGAACTCCCCATCCCCGCGACGTACATCGTCGACCGGAACGGGACGATCCTCTATGCATCCGCGAACGAAGACTACACCGAACGCCCCGAACCGCTGGCCATCCTGGAACTCCTGAAGCGATAGGTTCAGCTAGAAGCTAACGCGATACACTAATCCCTCATGCACTACATCTATGGCATCAATTCGGTCACTGAGGCTCTGAAAGCCCGCGGACGCGCATTCGAATGGGTCGGCATGGCCAAAGAACGCCACGATCTCCGCCTCCAGCGCCTCATCGAAGAGTGCCGCAAGATAGGTATTCCCGTGCGATTCCTGCAGCGCACCGAACTCGACCGCATGGCCGGAAACGTCGCGCACCAGGGAGTAGTCGCCGTCACCTCCGCCAAGCAATACAACGACCTCGGCGACGTGATCTCCGCCAAGCGTGGCAAGTATTCCCTGATCGTCGTGCTCGACGGCATAGAGGACCCGCACAACCTGGGCGCAATTCTTCGTACCGCCGACGCCGCCGGAGCCAACGGCATAGTCATCCCCGAACGCCGCGCCGCCGCTGTCACCGGGACGGTCACAAAGGCCTCCGCCGGAGCCAGTGAGCACCTCCCGATTGCGAAAGTCACCAACATCTCCCGTACCGTTGAAGAGCTGAAAGAAAACAACATCTGGACAGTAGGCTTAGACGAGCGCCCCACCCAAACCTATGACGCCATCGACTACAACATGGACTGCGCGCTCGTACTCGGCGGTGAAGGCAAGGGCCTGCACGACCTGGTCAAGCGCAAATGCGACTTCCTGGTCTCAATCCCGATGCTGGGCAAGGTCCCATCGCTGAACGTCTCGGTCGCCGCTGCTGTGGTCCTCTACGAGATCGTGAGGCAACGCCGCGCCAGGCAGTCCCCATCGGAAGCAGAATGAAGTCGCCCGTGAATTCCCTGTGCCTCCTCTGTGTCCTCTGTGGTTCAAGCCTTTGCTTTTCCCTGGATCGAGAAGCTTTCTCGATCACAAACTATGATCTGAACCTGCAAATCGAGCCAGAACAGCACCGCCTCGGCGCTCGCGGCAAAGTCACGCTACGAAATGAAAGCGCCACCCCGCAGAAGATCGCCGTCCTGCAAATCTCCTCATCGCTCGATTGGCGATCGATCAAAGCTGGAGACAAAGCCGTCCAGTTCGTCCGCCAGCCCTACACTTCCGACATCGATCACACGGGCAGCCTGTCGGAGGCGATCGTCACCTTGCCACAGGAGATTCCGCCGCACGCTACGATCGATCTCGACATCGCCTACGAAGGAGTGATCCTGCTCGACGCCACGCGCCTGACCCGCATCGGTACGCCCGAAGACATTGCCAGAAATTCCGACTGGGATCGAATCGATGAAGACTTCACCGGACTGCGGGGAGCGGGATACGTCGCCTGGTATCCCATTATGACCGACGTGGCGAATCTGTCCGAGGCTGACAGCCTGTTCGAGGTGCTCGCCAGCTGGAGGAACCGACAGAAAAGTTCGAAGACCCATTTGAAGATTGCCATGCAGTCCACTGGAGAACCTGCGCCACAGATTTTGTTCGGTGGAGTTAAGTGCGAGCCAACGGCGATTGAGCGATCGGGCATACCCGGAATGGTGGCCGCGGAGTGTAATACGCAAGCCTTGCAGCTCGACGGATCGTCTCTCCTAATCGCTCGCTACAGCACGACGGAGAACCCACCCTTCCAAGTCCATTTCCTTCCAAACCATGACGCTGCAGCCGCCAAGTTTGCGGACCTCGCGGAAAAGACAGCATCCCTTGTACAGGACTGGTTCGGTTCACCTCGCGAGAGGGCGAAGATTGCGGACCTCCCCGACCCGGACGCGCCCCCATTCGAAAGTGGGGCGCTTCTCCTGACTCCGCTTTCCACCTCGAATCCCAACTCAGCCAGCCTCGCCGCCACTCACCAACTGACGCACGCCTCCTTCCTTTCATTCCGCCCCTGGATCGAAGAAGGCCTCGCTCATTTTTCTCAGGTTCTCTACCTCGAACAGCAGAAAGGGCGCCAGGCCGCGCTCGACTACATGGCCCTGCACCGTTCGGCGCTAACAACGGCCGAGGCTCAGACAACTTCGGAGGTAGAGAAAAGCCGCGCGCTCGTCAGCACCAACAACGATCAGCTTTATCGCAGCAAAGCCATGTGCGTCTGGTGGATGCTGCGCGATATGATCGGCGACGCAGCCCTCAAAAAGGCGATCGCCTCCTATAAGCCCGAGCAGGACGACGACCCCACCTACATGCCCCACCTGATCGCGGCTCAGACCCAGCGTGATGTCTCATGGTTCTTCGACGACTGGCTCTACCACGACCGCGGCCTGCCCGACTTCAAGGTCGAGTCGGCGTATGTTACCAGCACGCCCACGAAATCATCCCTGTTGACCGTCACGATCGACAATCTGGGGACTGCGGGGGCCGAGGTCCCCGTCATGATCAATTTTGCTGGTGGTGAAATCACGAAGCGTGTGGAACTGCACGTCAAAAACAAAATCACGTTTCGCTTGGAGACTCCCCAAACGCCGCAGGAGATTAAGGTCAATGACGGCAGCGTCCCCGAAAGCGACGTTTCCAACAACACCTACACCATCGCGCCCGCGAAGAAGTAATTGATGAAGTCAGGCCCGGGAAAAGCCAAAGAGGCTTGTCCGTTGCTATCCTCGGTATTCTCGTTCCCTCCTTATCTCCGTGGTAATTTGATCGTCGGGAGGGCACTTGGCCTACATTCAATTCCTGGGCGCAGCCGGCACCGTCACCGGCTCAAAACATCTCATCAATACTGGCGATTTGTCCGGAAAAAGCGGCTTGCAAGTCCTGATCGACTGCGGGCTCTTCCAGGGTCCCAAAGAATGGCGCGAACGGAACTGGCGCGACACTCCGATCCCGGCGAAAGAGATTGACGCCGTCATCATCACCCATGCTCACCTCGATCACTGCGGCTGGATTCCCCGCCTGGTCAAAGAAGGCTTTCATGGCCCAATTTACGCCACCCCTCCCACCATCGATCTGTGTGGCATTATCCTCCCCGACTCCGGCCACCTGCAGGAAGAAGATGCACGCTTCTACAACAAGATCAAGAAATCCAAGCATGACCCCGCACTACCGCTCTATACCTTTGAAGAGGCTGAGAATTCCCTGCAATATTTCAAGCCCGTGCAGGTAGGCGAGTCGATGAATCTGAGTCCGGAGATTTCTTTCCGCTTTGTGCCGGCTGCCCACATTCTCGGCTCTTGCATGGCGGAAATTTCACTGACGATCAACGGCCGCACCCGGGGTCTGCTCTTCACGGGAGATATCGGCCGCGTTCACGATCACAAAGTCGCGCCGGGGAAAGTAGTGCACCACGGCCCGCAGGAAGGCGAAACAGCGGATTTCGTTGTAATGGAGTCCACCTACGGCAATCGCGTGCATCCCAAGGAAGATCCGCTCCCGGAACTCGCGGAACTGATCACCTCCACTGCGAGGCGTGGCGGCAGCGTCATTGTTCCGGCTTTCGCCGTGGAGCGCACTCAGAAATTTGTCTTCATCCTCAAGCACCTCATGGAATCTGGCCAAATCCCCCGAATACCCATCTTCTGCGACAGCCCCATGGCGATCAAAGCGGTAGAAATATTTCTCAAGCACGATGAGGATTACAGCGAAGCCAGCCGTGACATGATCGCCAAGTACGGCTCGCCGCTCCAGTGGCCCTCCTTCACTTTCGCCTCGACGCCGGAAGAATCGAAAAAGATCAATGAATCCCGGATGCCAGCCGTCATTATCTCTTCCAGCGGGATGGCGACCGGGGGGCGCATCCTCCATCATCTCGCCCAGCGCCTTCCCGATCCGCGCAATCTGGTACTCTTCATCGGCTTTCAGGCTCCCGGGACCCGCGGATTCACCATTAAGAACAAGGCCCACGAAGTGAAGATTTTTGGCGATTATGTGCCGATCCGAGCCCAGGTCGCCGCCCTCGAGCAATTCAGCGATCACGCCGATCCCCCCGAGATGCTGCAATGGCTGCGCACGTTCAAGAACCGTCCCGCAACCACGTACCTGGTCCACGGCGAACCGGACGCCTCAAGTCAAATGCGCGCTCTGGTGATGAAAGAGCTGGGATGGAACGTGCACATTGCTCAGTATCAGGAAAAAGTAGAAGTGAAGTAACCACTGTCATCCTGAGGCCCGCGTCTTTTGCGGGCCGGAGGACCCATGCACGTTGCCGACTCATATTCAGCCCGGGTCGAAACCTTCAGCAGCCTGAGCTGAACCGGACAAGTGCCTGGAGTTTCTCGGCCGCCGCCCCGGAATCGATAGACTTCGCTGTCACAGGCAATGCTCCACTAATGTGATCCGCTCTTCCAGCGGCGACCAGCGCCGCTGCGGCATTCAGCACCACCACATCTCGACGCGGCGATCTCTCCCCACCCAACACTGCGCGAATGATCGCTGCATTTTCTCCAGCATCTCCGCCCGCAATCTCCTGCAACGAAGCGCGCTTCATTCCGAATTCCTCCGGTTCGACCTCGTACGATCGCACGGACCCTTCGCGAGCCTCGGCAATGCGAGTCACTCCGGTGATCGTGATCTCGTCCAGTCCATCCAGCCCGTGGACAACCAACGCACGGCGCAATCCCAACATGCTCAGCGCTTCCGCCAGTTTCTCCACCAACTCAAGCGAATAGACGCCCACGACCTGCCCGTTGGCCCGCGCCGGATTCGTCAGCGGACCCAGCAGGTTAAACATCGTGCGCATCCGCAATTCCCGGCGCACTCCTTGCACTTGCTTCATCGCCGGATGCAAATTCGGCGCGTAAAGAAAGCAGATTCCGATTTCGCGCAAGCACTGCGCCGCACGCTCCGGCGAAAGTTGAATATTGATCCCCAGCGCTTCGACCACATCCGCCGATCCGCATTTCGAACTGATACTCCGATTCCCATGCTTGGCCACGCGCACGCCTGCGCCGGCGGTAACCAACGCCGTGGCTGTAGAAATGTTGAACGTGCCACTGGCATCGCCCCCAGTTCCGCTCGTGTCGACCAGCGAGTCGTTCTCGCACTCCTCCGCCAACGCTTCGCGGCCCGTGCCGGTGACGGCGATCGCCTCTCCATTCCGCTCAATTGGTAAAGGCGCAGCTGCGGCTCGAATGGCTTCGGCGAATCCGACAATCTCCTCCACCGTCTCGCCCTTCATCCGCAGGGCAACGAGCAAGGCAGCAATCTGCGCATCCGTACACTTCCCGGTCAACACCTCGCCCATGACGTCACGCGCCGCCGAGCGACTGAGAGATTCGCTGTGATTAGCGAGTTGATGGAGTGCCTCAACAATCATTCCGGCAGGAATTGTACGTCATTAACGTAAGCCGAGTGCCCTTCGTCTCCCCAAGCAAATAAAATCGGGTGGCCCACTTCTGGCCGATGTGGCCACAAGTGGGGATTTTCAATGATAAGTGTTCTGGGAAAAAATCGAGGTCTATCCCGCAACAGTCGCAGGCCCAGCCAGTCTCTTCCGTAGATAGTCCCGCCAGTCTTCCGGCAGCGCAGCAGTCGTCATCGCCTTGTTCAGCAGCTCCTGGTTGTACTTGTCATCCACAAACAAGTGGTTCATCTCCGCGATCGTGATGTCCAGTGGCTCCCGGCTCACGAACTCAAATGAATCCCCCGCTTGCACAGTCCCTTCCTGCTCCACCGAAAAATAGAACCCGCTGCGCCCGCTACTCAGAAATCGCTGCAGGATGTCATTCCGCTGAAACTTTACGGCCAGCTTGTAACAAGGAATCCGTGGTTGCCTCACCACGACAATCGCCGTCCCGATCCGCAGGTGATCCCCAATATGCAACTCCTTCTCAAACAATCCCTCGGTTGTAAAGTTTTCCCCAAACATGCCCCAGGGAAGATTGGCCCCCAGCAACTCTGCGTTCCAGAACTCATAGTGCTCCGAGGGATACCCGTATACCGCCTTGAACGGCCCGCCATGCGCTACTAAATCGGCCTGTCGATCACCGTCCAGGTTCAGCGTCCGCAGCGCCACCGGTCCAGACACCGGCTGTTTGAAAATGCCGGTGTTAAACGTTTCGCCCTTGTACATGGCCAGCCGCGGCCGCGCCACATGCAGTGAAATGAGCTTCATGATCCCTCACAGCCGGTCGAAGCGATGGTGGGGATTAGGATGACGATTCTACTTCCTACGGTGCAAATCTTTGAGGTTTCCCTCGTGTTCCTGGGCCTGCCCTGAGCGAAGTCGAAGGGTGCCCCCTGTGGTGAGCGTGTCGCTCTTGGCATGGAAACGATCTCTCGGCGACCTCCGCGCTAATACTTTTTCCTCACGATGGGAATGGCACAAGTTCGCGTGACTACTATAAAATCGAAGGTTTGCTGCCCGCATCGCGACGCTGCAAGCAGGGTCCCTCCGAGTCTTAACTGAAGAGTCATCATTATGAAAATTCATGAGTATCAGGCCAAGGCAATCCTAAAGAAGTATGGTGTCTCTGTACCCCGCGGATCGATGGCCACTTCCCGCGAAGAGGCCGAGTCGATCACAAAAGAGTTGTTGAACTCAGGTTCGAGCGGCGTGGTCGTAAAAGCCCAAATCCACGCCGGAGGCCGCGGCAAGGGCGGAGGCGTCAAGATCGCCAAATCGGTCAACGAAGCCGGAGATCTCGCCGCCAAGATGCTGGGCATGAAGCTGGTCACGCACCAGACGGGCCCGGAAGGTCGTATTGTTCGCCGCCTCCTGATCGAAGAAACGCTGCCGATCGAAAGGGAACTCTATCTCGGAATCCTGGTCGATCGCGCTGAAGGCAAGCCGGTGTTCATGGCATCAGCCGCCGGCGGCATGGAAATCGAGCAGGTCGCCGCAGAAAATCCCGATGCGATCCTGAAACAACACATCGATCCGGGCATGGGCCTCGAAGGCTTCCAGGCCCGCAAGATCGCGTTCAAACTTGGCCTCGGTGCGAAGCAAATTGGTCCCGCGGTCCAGTTCCTGACCAGCCTCTACAAAGCGTTCCTCGACACGGATGCGTCTCTGCTCGAAGTCAACCCTTTCATTACGACCACCGATGGCCGCCTCTTTGCCTTGGACGCTAAAATCAACTTCGACGACAACGCTCTCTTCCGCCACGCAGACCTCCGCGAACTGCGTGACATCACTGAAGAAGATCCGCTGGAAGTCGAAGCTTCCAAGTACAGCCTGAATTACATCAAGCTCGATGGCAACGTGGGCTGCATGGTCAACGGAGCCGGCCTCGCCATGGCGACCATGGACATCATCAAATACGCCGGCGGCATGCCCGCCAACTTCCTCGACGTGGGAGGCGGCGCCAGTTCCGAGCAAGTCGCCCACGCCTTCGAGATTCTTCTAAGCGACAAGAATGTGAAGGCAGTCCTGATCAATATCTTCGGCGGCATCCTGAGAGTCGACACGCTGGCGACCGGAGTAGTCGAAGCCGCTCGCAAAACGAATATCAAGCTGCCCATCGTCCTGCGCCTGGAAGGCACAAACGTCGATGAGGGCAAAAAGATCCTGCTGAGTTCCGGCTTCAACTTCGTAGTAACCGACACAATGAAAGATGCAGCAGACAAGGTTGTGGCCGCAGCCCGGGGCACCGCAGGCGTAACGGAGTGGCGCTAGGTTTTCTTTGTGGCCCTCAGTGTCTCCTCTGGTGAAAGATTCTGAAACTGGCAGTCAAAAGGTACTTTTCATATGGCAATTCTTGTAGATAAAAATACGCGCGTAGTAGTCCAGGGCCTGACCGGCCGCGAAGGCACCTTCCACGCGAAAGCCAGCGCCGCCTACGGCACCAAAATCGTCGGAGGCGTTACCCCCGGCAAAGGCGGCTCCACCCACGAAGGTTGGCCGATCTTTAATACCGTAGCGGAAGCCGTCGACAAGACGGGAGCAAACGCCTCGGTGATCTTCGTTCCACCTCCGTTCGCCGCCGACGCCATCATGGAAGCCGCCGACGCCGAAATCGACCTGATCGTCTGCATCACCGAAGGTATTCCAACGCTTGACATGGTCCGCGCCTGGGAGTTCCTGCAGACCCGCCGCTCTCGTCTGATCGGCCCGAACTGCCCGGGAATCATCTCTCCCGGCAAATGCAAAATCGGTATCATGCCCGCTTCGATCCACAAAGAAGGCAATATCGGCATAGTCTCGCGCTCCGGCACGCTGACCTACGAAGCCGTCCATCAACTCACGCAGCGCGGCATCGGACAATCCACGGCCATCGGCATCGGCGGGGACCCAATTATCGGTACCACGTTTTTAGATGCACTCGATCTTTTCAACCGCGATCCCGAGACCGAAGCTGTCGTCATGATCGGCGAAATCGGCGGCAACGCCGAAGAAACCGCCGCCGATTTCATCAAGACGCACATGAAGAAGCCGGTCGTAGGTTTCATCGCCGGCCAGACCGCTCCTCCCGGACGCCGTATGGGCCACGCCGGCGCCATCATCTCGGGAGGCAAAGGCACCGCCGCAGAAAAGATTAAAGCCCTCGAAGCCGCGGGCATCAAAGTGGCAAAGTCGCCCGCCTTGATTGGCGAAACGCTGGCCGCAGCAATCGGAGTAAACGTCTAGAAGGAATAACCGTGACGGCCAGCGACTAACGACCAACGACTAACGACGTTCTAAAACGACCAAGGACCAAGGACTGAATGAAGACTCTGCAACGCACTCTGACCATCGTCAAACCCGATGCCGTCCGCAAGAATGCCATCGGCGACATCATCGAACAATTCGAGAAGAACGGCTTCCGTATCCTTGCCATGAAAATGCTGGAGATCTCCAAGCACCAGGCCGAGCAGTTCTACGCCGTGCATGCCAGCCGCCCGTTCTACAACTCGCTAACGAACTTCATGTCGAGCGGCCCGATCGTGGTCCTCGCGCTGGAAAAGGAAAACGCCATCGCCGACTTGCGCAAGCTGATGGGTGCCACAAACCCTGCTAATGCCGAAGAAGGCACCATCCGCAAAAAGTGGGCAACGAACATCGAATACAACGCAATCCACGGCTCCGACGCCGAAGACACTGCGCGTTTCGAACTGAGCTTCTTCTTCGCCGGATACGAACTGGCAAAATAGTCGCTAGTCCTTGGTCGCTAGTTAGTCGTTAGCCGATTTAGATTGATCGACCAGCTATGGCGAACGACAAGCGACCAACGACGCTTTCCGATGCCTCTAGTTCAAATCACGATGCTGCAAGGCCGCACCGCGGACCAGAAGCGCAAGCTCGCCAAGCGCATCACCGACGCTTTGGTCGAAGATGCCGGCGCGCGCCGCGAAGCTATTATCATCGCCTTCCACGAAGTCTCGAAAGAGAGCTACGCTTCCGGCGGCGAGTTGCTGATCGACAAGCCACCACGGAATTAGAAGTCATCAAAAGTCCGATGGAGCCCCGGACGCCTTCGTCCGCGACGCCCGTAAGCGCAAGCCTTCGGAGCGGGACGTCGCGCTGTATCGTATCTGCGTGGATCGTCTCAAGGGGGATCGCTTTCGGTTGGGATGGCTCAGCCGGACCCGCCTTTAGGCGCCGACGTGAGTTACGGCGTCCGTTCCGTTCTGCTACTTGAAACGCCAAGGTAGCTTCTGGTTACTCCCGAATTACCCTCGTAATGCTCGCCCCGGAAGCCTACTATTTATACTGCGCACGAAAGCGAGGAGTTCATCATGAAAACGTGGACAGTGGCCGCTGCTCTGCTTTTTGTGAGCACAGCTGGCCTTGCGCAGACCGATCAGGCCGCTCCGACTGCGAGAAAATCCTGCGACGACCTCAAAGCCGAAATCAGCAAGAAACTCGATGCGAAGGGCGTAGTCGGTTACACGCTCGACGCGGTGGAAAAAGGCAAGGAGGGCGACGGCAAAGTCATCGGCGGTTGCGACGGCGGAACCAAAAGCATCGTCTACACGCGCGGCAGCGCAACTGCGGAAGCAAAACCCGCAGACAGCAAGAAGCCACAATAGAAGCCGCGAACGTGTAGCCCCGTGAATGTGTAGCCCCGGACGCCTCGTCCGGGGTTGCACGCGTAGCGTGCAACGACAAACGGCCATGATGCCTGAACTGCGCGCATCAGCTTAGGCCTCCCGATTCGCTTCGCTTAGGCGACGGGGCATCCGCCCCTACAAAAGCTATCCCAATGGTTCGAACAAGTGTCCTTCCACGCGGTCTGCGATCTTGGGCAGATCTTTCTTGGCGTGTTGCAAAAAATGAGGTGCCGCGCGATGGGCTTCAAGCGCAGCATCATCCTTGTATTGCTCGTAGATAAAGAACCGGCGCGATTCGGTTTTGTGCCGGTGCACCTGGTACATGGCGCATCCCGGTTCCTTGCGGGAGTGCTCGGTCAGCTTTTCAAACAGTGCAGCAACTTCAGCTTCATGTCCAACTTTTGCCATCCAGGTGACAGCCAACACCACCATCAGCTTGCTCCTTACTCCGGCAGGGTGCACCGGGGAGGCAATTTTAGGCCTTCTTTGCCGCCGCCTTCAACTCCGTAATGAAGTCGTCCATCAGGATAGTATGATCGCGGTCTGGCCCGGTGGAAATCATGCCAATCTTAGCTCCGGTCTCCCGGGCTACAAATTCCAAATAAGAACGTGCTTGCTTAGGCAGCTTCTCGTACTTGGTGATGCCCGCAGTGGGAGTCTTCCAGCCTGGCAGTTTCTCGTAAATGCACTCAATCTTTTCGTATCCGCTGGCCTGCGCCGGAGCCTCGATTGCCGGCTTGCCATTGATTTTGTATCCGACGCAGATCGGAATCTCGGCAAGATCATCCAGCACATCGAGTTTGGTCACTACCAGCCACGACGTCCCATTGATCATTCCCGAATACCGCAGTAACGGCAGGTCCAGCCACCCCGTTCGCCGCGGACGTCCCGTCACCGCGCCATACTCATTTCCGCGCTTCCGCAGATTCTCACCAGCATCCGTTTTGTCTTCCGTCGGAAACGGCCCTTCCCCCACGCGGGTGCAGTACGCTTTGGTGATTCCGATGACGGAGTTGATCGCATTGGGAGCGACTCCAGTCCCAATCACCGCGCCGCCCGAAGTCGCGCTCGACGAAGTTACAAACGGATAGGTCCCATGATCGATATCCAGCATCGTCCCCTGCGCGCCCTCGAACAAAATCGACTCACCCTGTGCCAGCGCCTGATTCAGCAGCACCGCTGTGTCTGCCACGAAAGGCGCAATCTGCTCCGCTGCCTGCGCATATTCCGTATACATCTTGTCCGCATCGAGCGGCTCGGAATTGAAAAGAGCGTGCGCAATCATGTTCTTTTCGCGCACCGCATTTTCGATGTGCCTCTTTAACAGCTGTAGGTCGAGCAGATCCGCTACCCGCAATCCGCGACGGCCCATCTTGTCTTCGTACGCCGGACCAATCCCGCGTGAAGTCGTGCCAATCTTCACCCGTCCCGGCGCATTCTCGGCAGCCAGCTCAATCATCCGGTGATACGGCAAAATCACCTGCGCTCGATTCGAAACAAACAAATTCCCGTCCACCTTCACTCCGGTCGCCCGCAGTGCACCCACTTCCTTGAGAAACGCCAGCGGGTCAAGCACCACACCATTGCCGATCACGCTGCGGCATCCTGTGCGCAGCACGCCGCAAGGCACGAGCTGGAGAATAAACTTCTTGCCGTTGATGATGACGGTATGGCCGGCATTGTGCCCTCCGGCGTAGCGGGCAACCACCCGAAAGCTCTCGGATAATACGTCGACGATCTTCCCTTTGCCCTCGTCGCCCCACTGGGCGCCAACGATCACCGCGGTGGTACCTTTTTTCACTGCCAGCTCCGTTCAGGGGAATTCGAACTGGCGCACGGCTGCGCCACTCCCGGGTTCGCACACTCCTCACCCGCGGGGATGCTGTCAAAAATTACTGGGATCTAAGCGGAGAAGCGTGTACGCATTATCTTATCGTGCGCCACCGTTGAATAGCAACGCTCGGTTGACGCATGAGCCCGCGCCCCAAAAATCGACTGCTGTACTCAACGACTTTGGGTGTAGCCGAATGTCCACGTGATCCCGCTGCTGATGCGGAAATGCTGCTCCCATGTTCCAGATATCCTCGTGGGGATATAGTCCGCCTGGAGCGCGCGAATCGAGAACATTCGCGCCATGTAAAGATCGAAGCCCCCGCCAAACCCGAGGGCGAGGCTGGTGTGGTTTACAACGTCAGGCACAATATCGGAGCCGTCAATCCGGGATACCAGCCGCGCATTAGTCATCCCGATCAGGGTGTGACCGAAAACTGCAGCCTTTCCCAAACGACGTATGAATTCCGGGCCAAACAGTATCTGGCTGGTGCGCACATCGGCGTGTTCCGGAGCGACATTCACCGTAGTCCCGCCGATTTGTACTGAGAAATCGCACAAAAGGATCCGAAGATAGCTGCGGGGATTGAAGCTGCCATTGACATGCATTCCGTAATAGCTTTGATCCGTTGGCTGGAAGATCGCGGCCTCTGGTCCAAGGTTTACGTGCGCATACGAGAAACCGGTGAACAGTTCCCACCGGGGATATTCCTGGCCATAACTTCGCAAACATGTGGCGCTAACGCTGAAGACCAACAGCAGCCCGTATATCCGAGTTGCGGGGCTGAGACAGTTCCACGCTGCACCTCGCATAGGTTCACACTCCAGGAAGCGGCTCTGAGCCGATCACGCTCATTACATTCCTATGTTTGGGTGTCAGCGTCTGTGGCATGAATCACTCACGAAGGTACCGTGAGTCACGCGGCAAATGACGGTTTGAGGCTTTTAGACGGAGGTTGACTCCCAACTCTTTTGCTGTCAAGGCTTCTTTTCCGGACCGAAGCTGTCCGCAATATCACGAGCCATTCTTTACTTTTCGGGGCCGCTCCTCGTACCTTGTTTCCCATGGCGCCCTACTTCACGCCCGATCTCTTCCGTTTTCTCACTCGCCTGAAGCGCAACAACAATCGCGACTGGTTTCACTCCCACAAAGATGAATATGAAGCGGTTGCCCATCAGCCCGCGGTTCGCTTCATCACCGATTTCGGCGCACCGTTGCACGAAATCACTCCTTATCTGGTCGCCGATCCCCGCTCAACTCGAGGATCTCTGTTCCGCATCTACCGCGACACGCGCTTCTCGCCCGACAAACGCCCTTATAAAACCCATCTGGCCATGCGATTTTCACACCGCGGCAAAGATGTCCACTCGCCCGGCTTCTATCTCCACCTCGAGCCTGGAGGATGCTTCGCCGCTTCCGGCCTCTGGCATCCCGAGCCGCACACGCTGCTCAAAGTCCGCAGCGCCATCGTCGGCCGCTGCGACGAATGGCGCCCCATCCGAAAACTCCTCAACTGGGACGACGCCACCAAGCTCTCGCGTCCTCCGCGGGGCTTCCCCTGCGACCACGAATTCGTCGAAGACCTCAAGCTGCGCGACTTAGGCACAGCCATCGAATTCACCGAAGCCCAGGTCTGCAGCGCGAAATTCATGACGACGTTCGCGAATGCTTGCAAGAAAATGTCACCCCTGGCGAAATTCCTGGGTGACGCTTTAGGCCTGCAGTTCTGATCAGACAGAGAGAGGCACTAATATCGAGGGGTGCCCCACTTCTGGCTGGTTTTGCCAGAAGTGGGAATTGCGGAACAAAGATGTCGAGCAAATTTCTTTGAGGGAACTCGGCCGCTACTGTTCCCCTCGCTGCTTCCGAATCTCCTCCAGGCGTCTCTTCAGATATTCCCGGTACTCCTGCTGCAGCTTCGGATCTTTCGGCGAGCCATAAATCTCTGACGATTTGTACTTGCCCTCATCAAACTTCTTCTTCGTCCACTCATCGTGCACGTGAATCTCATCCGCTCGGTCGAGCATTTCTTTCACGAATTGCGGAGGAACGAAGTACACACCTTCGCGGTCGCCTACCACCAGATCGCCGGGCATGACGGTAACGCCGCCAATGCGCACTGGCACGTTGATTCCAGTAAGCATCACGTTCCCGATGGGCGTCGGATCGGTGTGGCGGAAATATCCGGGCATGTCGATCTCAGACAGCCCGTCGAGATCACGGATGCTCCCATCCACCACCAATCCCCCGCCATGGGTCGCCTTCATCACGTAATAAAAAAGATTGTCCCCGACGATAGTGCCGTCCACTTTTTTCCCAAACAGATCGACTACGAGGACGTCTCCGGGTTGCAGCATATCGATCGCTGTCTGGTTCATCAGGCGGGGCAAGCCTCGTTCTTTCGCCTTCGCCTCGGCAACATCCTCCACGTCCCCTCGCAGAGGCATGAATTGCACGGTGAATGCCCGTCCCACCATGGTCTTTCCCGGATGCAGCAGCTGAAATCCGTCAGCGTACTGATTGTTGAATTCCTTCTGCTCAAGCGTGGCCCACACCTCTTCCGCCGAGAGTCCTCGGGCCCGCTCGATCAAGGAATCCGGCACCCTCGGCCGACCATCGGGAAACCTCTCAAACGGGGACTTCGCGGTGTAATCAATCAACTCTTGCCTAGGAAAAGCAAAAAGCTGCGCTTGAACATATCCCGCCAACAAAACAATCACACCGCCAACAATCATTACGAAGCGTCCAGCAGTAATAAGTCTGAGCCGTTTCATCCCAGTCTCCTCGATAGCTAATTTGTTTTCCTCCGCATCCTCCGCGAAGTCTCCGCGCCCTCTGCGGTTAATGTCTGGTTCGCCAACACCGGACGCAACAGGATCTTGTCGACCCCCGTCGTCGTCGGGCTTACAATTCTATGTCCCAGACTCGACCGCAAGAAACTTATAAAGCCCATGACCAAAGCAAGCCGCGCACTAACTCGTCGTGATCTGCTGAAAACGTCCGCTTTGGCGGTCGGCGGGGCCGCATTGGCCGCGCCGATGGATGCTTATCCCAACACAGTCAACACGAACTCAAGCCCCTCGACGTTGAAGATCACCGATCTGCGCGTAGCGACGGTGGTCAAACCAGGCCCGAGCCCCTGTCCGATCATTCGCCTCGACACGAATCAGGGAGTATTCGGGTTGGGCGAAGTGCGCGACGGCGCGAGCCCGACCTACGCCCTATTCCTGAAGAGCCGCATTCTCGGCGAAAATCCGCTGCAACTGGACAAGATTTTCCGCAAGATCAAGCAATTTGGCGGACATGCGCGCCAGGGTGGCGGAGTCTGCGCCATCGAGATGGCGCTCTGGGACATCGCCGGCAAAGTCTATAACGCTCCCGTCTGTGCGCTCATTGGAGGCGGCAAGTTCCGTGACAAGATTCGAATTTATGCCGACACCACGGAATCAAAAGATCCGAAAGTTTACGCACAGAACATGAAAGAGCGAAAGGAAGTCATGGGCCTCACCTGGCTCAAGATGGACTTAGGCGTCGAGATGGTGTCGGACACCCCGGGCACCGTCACGAATCCCACCGACCTGAACCAGTGGCAGGCCAACCAGCTGCCCCATCCGCTGCTCGGAATGGAGGTCACCGACAAAGGCATCGCCATGCTCGAACAATACGTCGCTGCCGTGCGCGAGGCCGTCGGCATGGAGATCCCGCTGGCCACGGACCACCTCGGCCATCTCGGCGTGAAGTCGATCATCCGCCTCGGCAAGGCCTACGAAAAATACAACTTGTCATGGATGGAAGACGTCATCCCGTGGATGTACACCGACCTGCTCAAACAGATCTCCGAACAAAGCCCCACGCCCATCCTGACCGGAGAAGATATCTATCTGAAAGAACCGTTCCGCGTTCTCTGCGAAAACCACGCGGTAGGTAAGATTCAGCCTGATCTCGCCACCTCCGGTGGCATTCTTGAGACGCACAAGATCGGTGATATGGCCGAAGAATATGGTGTGCCGATGGTGATGCATTTCGCCGGCACGCCGATCTCCTGCATGGCGAATGTGCATTGCGCGGCGGCGACGCAAAACTTCCTTGCCCTGGAAAATCACTCGCTCGACGTTCCGTGGTGGTCGTCACTAATCCAGGAGGGAGTTAAGACGCCCATCGTCAATCACGGCTGGATCGACGTTCCCGACCGCCCCGGCCTAGGCGTGACTCTCAATGAAGACGTTGTGCGCCAGCACCTAGCCCCCGGAACCGGCTACTTCGAACCCACCACGCAGTGGGATCAGGAACGCTCATGGGATCGTCTGTGGAGCTAACGCCCGCGGTGCCGGATAGCATCGGGAGCTCGCCGTCTGCCAGTCGAGATCGCCTCAAGGGTGAGGACGATTGTTTTGTTTAACAACGGCATGCTCTTCATTCAGCACCCACATATTGCTGCGAGCTAGCAGATCGTCCAGTGGACGACCCTGACTCGTGGTGCAAAAGTTGTGCCCTGTAACATTCCCAATCCATGAAACTCGCCCTTCGTCAAAAGGAGCACACTATGCCTCTTACGACCGAGATGCGCGATGCCATTGCCAACGAACTGAAGAGTTTTGGAGCCAGCCTGAATCTCTCTGACGATCAAAAGCAGAAGCTCCAAGGCTTCATGACGGAAGCGTCGGAGAAGTTACAGGAGTACAGGCAACAGAACCCGAACGCGTCAAAAGAAGATCTGTTGAAGAGGATCGCCGATAGCCGCACGGCGCTCTGTCAACGTTTGGTAAATTTCCTGACACCCGAGCAGCTCACCAAGTGGGATGCCGAAGTGGCAAAAGCAAAGGAGTTCCTGGGACAAAAGCTTGCTGCCTGATGTTGGCGAGAAATTCGATCTGGGTCCCGCCAACGCCCCTTTTTGGCGGGACCTTCTTCCCGACATTTCCTCCCGCACACAGCCGGCAATCCCGACGCCATCTGTCCGCCACTAAGTGGTGGCGCCAGGAGCGTTTACGCAGTCGAGGGCCCACTGAATTTTGGATGTGGAGGGGCGAGCGCAGTTGTGCCGCGCCAGTCCGTTTGCTAGTTTGGCGTAGATGCCGCCCGTGCCCGAAGAACTCAGCAGGACCATTGAGAGTCTTTACCGATCGGAATCGGGCCGGGTTCTGGCGACGCTCGTGCGTCTCCTCGGAGATCTGGATCTCGCCGAAGAGGCCATGCACGAGGCATTCGCCGCCGCTCTGGAGTCCTGGCCTCAGGCTGGTATTCCGGATAAGCCGCGTCCCTGGCTGATTTCAACGGCACGCTTCAAGGCCATTGATGGAATGCGCCGGCGCGCGCGCTTGGACGAAGCACAGAGAGATCTTGCCGCCTATGTCGAGGAGCGCATGAACGAAGCGCCCCTCAATGAGGTGGAGATTGAAGATGATCGCCTCCGTCTGATCTTCACCTGCTGCCATCCCGCTCTGCCTCCGGAAGGACAGGTGGCCCTCACCCTGCGTGAAATCTGCGGGCTGACCACAGAGGAGATCGCCCGCGCATTTCTCGTCACGCCCGCAACGCTCGCCCAGCGAATCGTGCGCGCGAAGGCTTTCATTCGCGATAAGGCAATTCCCTACCAGGTGCCAGCCTGCCAGGAATTATCGGCCCGGTTGGGAGCTGTTCTCCAAGTCGTGTATCTGATTTTCAACGAGGGATACTCCGCTGAAACAACGGGCACCGAACTCAGCCGCGAGGCAATCCGTCTGGGCAGACTCCTGCTCGATTTGCTCAAGAAAGACCTGCTCCAGCTTCACTTATTTGACGAACCCGAGGTGATGGGTCTGTTGGGGCTGATGTTGTTGCAGGAGTCGCGCCGCGCTGCCAGAACCACTCCCGACGGAGACTTGATCCTGCTGGAGCAGCAGGATCGCTCGTTGTGGAACCGGGAGCAGATCGCCGAAGGCATCTCGCTCACCGAGAGCGCTCTTCGATCGCGCCGCTTCGGTGCCTACACTCTGCAGGCCGCCATTGCGGCCGCGCACGCCGAGAGTTCCTCCGTGGCATCGACGGACTGGCAGGAGATCAAGCTTCTCTATGACCGGTTGCTTCAGATTCAGCCATCCCCGATTGTCGAACTGAACCGCGCGGTGGCCGTTGCCATGTGCGAAGGTCTCGAGCAGGGGCTTCTTCTTGTCGATGAACTGCTGGCGCGCGAGCAACTCTCCCACTATCACCTCGCGCACTCTGCCCGTGCGGATCTGTGTCGCAGATTAGGGCGCATTCCGGAGGCCCGTGCTTCGTATGAGGAGGCGTTCGCCCTGGCGACGCAGGAACCGGAGCGACGGTTTCTCGCGCGGCGGATTGAGGAGTTGAAATAAGAAGGTCGCCTTCGCTGTCGCAATGTTCCTGCAGGAACGTAATGTCATGACGGTAAGGGATACACGATTGTGTCATGACAGCTAAGGTTAAGAAAACAAAGCGGCGAAAGGCGCGGTCGCGGCATGGGAAAGTGATCGAGCTGCAAGCATCGGTTGAGGACGACCTGTTGTTACTGGGGGAGGAGGGGGGCGCAGAGGCGCGCTGGAACCATCCACCCAAGCGGAAGATCTCGTTGCGCGTGGATACCGAAGTGGTCGACTGGTTCAAGTCCAAAGGTCCGGGTTACCAGACGCGAATCAAGCGGAAATTGAGAAGAGTGATGATGGAGCATAAGAAGCGGTCGAGGAGACATGCCCGTAGGCCCCCGGCGCCAGAGCAATATCGGTATGACTACTTGAAGCACGCAAGCGCTTGAAGTTCTTGAAATCTCTGATTTGCCTGACCATGAATAAGCCAAATCAAGCGTGCGCACAGGTGAGCCGAGAGGCCGTGGTCGGGTGACTTTCTTTCTCAATTCCGCTCTATTTCGATCTCGCAAGTACCATAGCCGTCATCGGCGGGAGTCAGGGCCGAATAGCTCCCGCCTGAGATTAGGTTCACGTTCTTGATGGTGCAGTCTATGCTCCAGGAGGCGGTATCCGAATGTTCAGGTTTGATCGCCTCACCACCAGGTCCCGTGCCCGATGTGTCGAGCTTCAGGTCGTCGGCACCGATGAGCGAGACATGGACTACTCCAGCTTCGGGCGTGCCCCCGACCTCGATCTTGATCTGCAGTTCCCCACCCATCGTGGATTTGGCCCCTGCGGAAGTCTTGTCTGTGTGGCCGCTGCTTTTGAGATCAAGAATGGCTGTCCCGCCTCCGGACAGGAAACCGAACTGATCGGGAGTCAAGGCAAAACTGCCAGAGGCGGAGCGCGTTTCATCATGGATCCAATAACCTCCTTGCGCGTCTGACCCGTGGCATGATTTTCCGGAGCGATTGTGCTTGTATGCGGCCGTTCCTTTCATGGGCCGAAAGCTGCCCGGCGTCATCGGTGGGTTCTTGCAGGGTACGACGTACTTTCCCGCCTCCGCGATCCTGCCTGTCGCGATCCTGCCTGTCGCGTACTCAGTGACGGCGTCGTCTTGAGTGCTAAAAATCAGCCCAACAACTGCGCCTGAGCCGAAGGGCATCCAGTGAGACACCATTCCAGCGACATCGCTCGCCATGGTGGGCGCAATGGTGCTCATCACATCGCTTTCGGCAGAGTTAATAGGATCTAAGACATCATGTTTGTAATTGGAGTCAGGATCCCGCAGGGCCTTCGCTGTCAAAGGATTGGTGGGGTTTATTGCGCAGTTATACAAGTCCCCCATGTCTTTCAGCCAGCCGTTAGGGAATCTCTGAGCAACTGGCCGGTTCGTGCGGCGGCCTGACAAAAAAGGATTTGGCGCGCACAGAGCTCAGATTTTACCAGTATTTCTTCTCAGAACCCGCGCCGTACGCGGATTTC
>Ga0335077_10000851_pt1 | contig 34775 bp, 36 predicted proteins | sample Lox_Sample_31_FD_207151 | JGI IMG/M metagenome (GOLD analysis project Ga0335077, IMG submission 207151) | Soil microbial communities from Loxahatchee National Wildlife Refuge, Florida, United States - Lox_Sample_3.1 | ecosystem: Environmental > Terrestrial > Soil > Wetlands | place: USA... | reverse complement strand
TGTTCCGTGCGCGCCAGAGGGTCTTGAAGTCGTTTAAGGCTTCTCGCAAGCCGGTAGCTGGATTGAAGAGTTGGAGGTAAACATGGATCCCCAAGATCATTGGACGGGGAACGATGAAGAGCGTCTCGACGCGCTTTTCGCAGCCTATCGGAGCGCGTGCTCGGATCCCGAGCCCACCTCCGGCTTCATGCCCCAGCTCTGGCAGAAGATCGAAGCTCGCGAGCGGTCTTCCACCATTTTCAGCCATCTGGTGCGAAACCTCGTAACGGCGGCGCTGGCCCTATCCGGCATCATGGCGCTTGCGGTTTCCGTCAGCCACTCTCACGCCAACCCGCTGCCCCCTGAGAGCTACGTCGAGGTGCTCGCGGAAGATCACGCGCGCCAGGATTTGGGTTATTTTGAGCCGGTCCAGGTCGAGCCGGCAGCGGATCAGCGGTGATGCGGCGGAGTAGTCTCACAACCGGTCTTTATCTTCTGCTTCTGTTTTTCAGCGGCGTGGCCGTGGGCGCTTTTGGATTGCATCTCTATACCTTCAAGGTAAACGCCGGCGTTAATCCAAGAGACCCCGGGGAATTCAGGCGGCGGTATATCGCCGAACTGCAAACAAAGCTAAAGCTGACCGATGATCAGGTGAAGCAGTTGGGACCGATCCTCGATGAGACGCGGCGTCGTCATCACGAGCTAATGGAGAAGCACCGGCCGGAAATGAAGGCGATCCAGGATGATCAGGTGCAGAAGATCCGGGCTATTCTGACGGACTCGCAGCAGGTTGAATACACGAAGCTTCTCGACGAGCGAGAAAAACAGCGCCAGCGCGAACACCACTAAGCAACTGGCTGCTTCTTCTTGGCCGCTCTGGACTTCACATACTTCTTCTCAAACTTCTCGACGCGGCCCGCCGTATCCACCAGCTTCTGCCGTCCGGTGAAGAACGGGTGACAGTTGGAGCAGATTTCCACGCGAATGTCGCCCTTGTGAGTCGACCGCGTTTTGAAGTGGTGGCCGCAGGCGCAAATGACGTTGACTTCCTCGTAAGCGGGGTGAATTCCTGCTTTCATCTGGGGGGAAATTCCTTTCGGTGAACTTTAAGTATAACAAAATGCGAACCCCCGTGATCCTGCAGAGCAGAACGCACCGCAGAAACCACGGGGGCTGGTAGCCTTTGGATTAATACCCGAGGCAGTTAGTTTGTCGCGTCGAAGTGGCCGGTCAACATGAACTTGGCCCCGCCACTGAAACGGAACCGACTACGGTTAGAACGGTCGACTCAGCAGTCGGCCACCTCGCGCGGTCTACTATCTATCATTTTCCTGGACCACCTCCTTCCTCAGTGATATTCCGATAGTATTCCTAACGTGTGGGTGTGTCAAGAACGAACGCGCGAGAATTTCCAGCGCATCACAACATCTAGTGCGGCCAACTGGTGGGCTACAATTTGTGGAGGAGCGGGTCCGCATCTGCGGAACCCGCCTGGAAGTGGCCCCGGAGGCAACGCACCAAAGGTGCGACTAACCTCTTCAAGACCCTACTACGTTCTCAGCAACTGCTGTGCCAGCGCTAACTCTCATCATTCGTTTGCGAATCGATCCGCGAATCCCGATTGGCGTATCCGCGTGCGTTTCGCAGTTACGGAATTTGGGAACCGAGCCGCTGGGCTACAATCGACTGGTGAGTCTCACGATGTCCGATCGTGGTGACGTCCTGAACATTCCGTCTGCAGCCAGGGCGCTGAGCGGTCTTCTCATCTCCGGTCTTCTTTTCGGCTTCCTGGGCGCGATTCTGCCGGCCTGGAGGTATCATCTCACCTCCGAGTTCTCAACCGTCGGCAACTATTTCCTGAGCATGAGCGTCGGAGTAATCCTCTCTACCGAAGTGGCGGGGCGGCTATTGCTAAAACGCGGAGTGGGCTTTTTGCTCGTTACAGCCTGTTCACTCGCGTGCGCGGCGCTGCTCTCGCTGGCATTCGTGCCCGCCGCCGCGCCGGCCTGGTGGCGTATGGCCGGTGTGCTTGCCATTGGATTTGCCAGCGGGCTGCTGAATACCGGAGTGTTCCACGCCATTTCTCCTTCCTATGATCGCGACCCTGCCGCCACGGCGAACCTGGGCGGTATCTCGTTCGGAATGGGTTGTCTGCTGGTTACCCTATTGGTGGCCGGCACGTTCTACGCCTACACGGTGACCAGCATCCTTGTGTTGATCGCCGTGATCCCTGGTTTTTTTTCGATCTGGTATGCACGCAGTTCCTTCGTGGCGCCCATCGTGGTCAAGCAGCCGAGCCTCGCCCAATTGTTTCGCGACTTGCGCACACCGGGTGCGATCTTGTTCGCACTGCTGCTTTTTTTCCAGTTCGGCAACGAATGGTCAATCGCCGGCTGGCTTCCGATTTTTCTCATCCGGCGGTTGGGGATCAGCCCGAGTTCGTCCCTGCTTCTGCTGGCCGTCTACTGGCTGGCCTTGCTGGTGGGGCGGCTCGCCGCAGTCGCGCTGCTCAGCAGAATCAAGCACGGCAAATTCTTGTTGGCGAGCGCGGGAGCGGCAGTGTTCGGCTGCCTGATTCTGCTGGCAACCAATAACGAGTTCGGCGCGCTGATCGGCACGCTGCTAGTGGGCTGCGGCTTCGCGACCATCTACCCGCTGATTGCCGAACGCATTGGCCGCGAGTTTCCGTATTTCCAGCCTGGCTTCTTCAGCGGCATCTTCTCCATCGCGCTGGTGGGCGGCATGCTGGCGCCCTGGACGCTGGGCCACGCCGCTGATGTGTGGGGCGTGGGCGTGGTCATGGCCCTTCCGCTCGCGGGAACCTGCATGGTCTTCGTGCTGGTGCTGCTGGTGTGGCTGGAAGCGAAGATCCGGTTGGGATAGTCTCCTTCGTTGGTGCAATCCGATGCGCCATCAGCGTGGCGCTTGTTCCTCTGCAGCCAAGGACGCATCGGGCGCTGGTAGAGGTCACTCAAAACGATATCGAAGTTGGTGGCCAGGATAGTAGAATAGGCCACTCATGCCCGTTGCCGGTTCCGGCCTACTGGTTCTCACGATTGCTTCCATCGCGCTGCTGCTTCTCCTGATTCTGGTCGTCAAGTTGCACGCGTTTCTGGCGCTCATGATTTCCAGCATGGCGCTGGGGCTGGCGGCGGGAATGGCGCCGGCCGCGGTTTTGAAATCCATTCAGTCCGGCTTTGGGGAGGCGCTGGGATTCATTGCCGTGGTTGTCGGGCTGGGCGCCATGATCGGGCGCTTTATCGAGCATTCGGGAGGCGGTACGGCGCTGGCCGACTGGCTGATCGGCAAGTTCGGCCGCGAGCGTGCGGTCTGGGCTCTCCTGGTAGCCGCCTATCTCGTCGGCCTGCCCATTTTCTTTGAGGTCGGCTTCATCATTCTGGCCCCGCTGATCTGGAGCCTGGCGCGAGAGTCGAAACGTTCGCTGCTTTTTTACGGAATGCCCGTGGCAGCGGCTTTGAGCGCTACGCATTCGCTGGTGCCGCCGCATCCTGCGCCGGTCGGGGCCGCTCAACTGCTTGGCGCCGACATGGGCCGCATTATTCTCTACGGCATTGCTGTCTCAATGCCCATGGCCGTGCTGGGCGGAGTGGTTTACGGCAGGTGGATCGCGAAGCGCATGTTCATTCCGATGCCCGCCATGGCTCTGCGCGCGCAACCCGAGAAACAAGAAAAACCGCCACCGGTCGGCGTGGTTACCCTCATCCTGTTGTTGCCGGTTCTTTTGATTTTCATCGCGTCCGTAACCGGCAGCGCCAATCTTCCCATCAAGGGCCTGCTGAGTTTCGTCGGGCATCCGTTCACAGCGCTGTTGATCACGACGCTCATCGCCATGGTGGTGCTGGGCGCAGCGCGCGGTGTCAACCGCAACGAGATTGCCCGCATGGCGGTGGATTCGCTCGCGCCAATCGGAACTTTGCTGCTGATCATGGGTGGCGGCGGTTCGTTCAAACAGGTGATTGTGGATTCGGGCGCGGGCCTTTACGCCGGCCGGTTACTGGCGGCGTCCAGCATTTCGCCGCTGGTGGTGGCTTACCTGATTGCCGCGGCCATGCGCGTGGCGCAAGGTTCGGCCACGGTGGCGATCATCACGGCGGCGGGAATCATCGCACCCCTGGTGAAGCACATCCACGGATACCGGCCCGAGATGATCGTGCTGGCGGTTTGCTGCGGCGGCACGATTCTCTCGCACGTCAACGACGCGGGTTTCTGGCTGGTGAACGAATACTTCGGCATGGCCGTCTCACAGACGCTCAAAAGCTGGACGGTCATGAAGGTGATTACGTCGGTGACCGGACTGGTTCTGGTGCTAGCCGCGCAGGCGATTTGGGGCTGAACTCTACGCCGTGGCTGCCGCTCCGAACGGCTCGTCCGCGCTGCCGCCGTAAATGCCGGGCACGTACGCGTTCATAGCGCGCAAGTAGGTGCTTAACTGGCCGCGGTGGTGAATCATGTGATTCGCCCACCAGCCGACGTAGATCACCACCGGCAGCGTCGCGAAATTCATGAAGTTCACCGGGGTAGCGAGCTGCTCCGGCGTCAGCGATTTCACCTTTTCAAAGACCGGGGGAATGTCTCGATCGAAGGCGGCGAGAACCTCAGCGGTGGTTTGAGGCGGCGCTCCTTCAGGCGTAAAGTTATCGAAATTGAGATTGGCGATACCCTCGGCGAACCCGACGTCGCTCTGCACCATGTGCCACATCAACTCCGCCGCGGTGCGGCCCTTCTCGCCTAACTTGAAGTTGAGTTGCCCGGCGGGCACGGCCGCCAGTACTTTGCGAGTTGTGGCAAATTCCGTGTCCAAGGTCTGAAACAAATACTTGGCCAGTCCCTGAGCTTCTTGCGGTGTCATCGTATTGTCCTCCAGGCTCACGATACAAGACGCCGGTAGAGCTCCGCAAACTGCTCGAGTGTTAATTCTTCCGCCCGCTTAGTTGCCTCGGGTAGGCCGATGAATGCATCTTTTCCATAAGCTCCGGCGAGATTGTTGCGAAGCGTCTTGCGCTTCTGCCGGAAACACAGGCTCGTAAAGGCGAGAAACTTTGCAGGATCCGCGATGCCGAGTTCCGCGGCGCGGTCGCGCGGCATCAGCCGGACCAGCGTGGAATCCACTTTGGGCGGAGGGCGGAAAGCGGAAGGCCGGACATCGAACAGCGCTTTGACGTCGGCCAGCAATTGCGTCTTCACGCTCAGGTAGCCGTAATCGCGCGTGCCCGGCTTGGCGGTCAGCCGCGCTGCAACTTCTTTTTGCACCAGAAAGACGGCACGCCGGAGACGAGCGCCCAATGCCAGCGTCTCTTCGATGATGGGTGTGGCGGCGTAGTACGGCAGGTTCCCAGCGACGGCTGCATCGCCCCACTGGCCCAGATCGGTTTCGAGGGCATCGGCGTGGATCAGAGTAAGCCGCGGCTCGCCGCGGAACTTATCCCGCAGGAGCTCGACCATCTCGCTGTCGATCTCAATGGCGCTGACGCGGTCCGCCCGCTCGAGCAGTCTCGCGGTCAGCGCCCCCCGGCCGGGACCGATCTCAATAACCAGCGGCTCGCGCTCGGGACACGCCGCGCGGGCGATGCGTTCGAGTGTGGAACCCTGGATGAGGAAGTGCTGGCCGAGCCGCTGGCGGGACACGAAGCCCCGGGCTCAGCCTTTCACGTCGATGTGGCGGAAAGAAACCAACACCTTAGCGGCGATGGGTACGCCGTACGCAGTAGCCGGCTCAAACTTGGTGAACAGGATCATGTTGGCGATGTCATTGCGCAGCTTGGAGCTGACATTGTCGGGCAGCGTGTAATCCACCAGGTTTCCTTGTTCGTCGAGCGTTACCTGCACAACGAAATTGTCTCCGCTGAAACCGAAGGGCGGTAACGTGTCCACCGTGGCCACCGACTGCGTGAACAGCCCGCTGGGTACGTCATTCCGCGTCAAATGCGGAAATTGCAACGTGGGCATCAGCATGGTGAACAGGAACACCGCCGAAACCAGTCCGCCGGCAAACGGGATGGCGATGGGGCGCATCAGGTTGTCGAAAAACAGCCGCATTTCCGCCACCCAGAAGTGCCCCAGCGCCGTGTAAGTGCCCCGGGAAAGCTGCCGCATTCGCTCCCGCGAAGCCAGAACCTGAAGTTCGGTGACGAGCCGTGCCGGCGGCGCGACCTTGGGCAGGCTGCGCAGCGAAGCGTGCAACTCACCCAGGTCCTTCGCATAGCTCGAGCAATCCCGGCATTGCGCCAGGTGCTGCGTAACCGTATCGAACGGGGCCCGCGCCAACTGGCGGTCCAGGAACGCCGACAATGTTTTTCGCACCTTCTCGCAGTTCATACCAAGTTACTCGGGAGCCCACCGCAAGGCCGGCTCCGGCGCCATTCTCGCGGTCAACTCCTGCCTCAATGCCTCGCGCCCCCGCATGATCCGCGACTTCACCGTGCCCAACGAAATCTGCAGCACATCGGCGATCTCTTCGTAGCTCAGATCCTCGATTTCGCGCAGTACCACGACTTCGCGGAACAACGGGTTAATGCGGCCCAGCGCGTCTTCAATCAGTACGTGTTTCTCGCGGTCAAAAGCATGATCGAACGGCGACCGCGTCCCATCCGGAAGGGCCCGGTTGCGAAACTCTTCCGGCTCGTCGTCCAGCCCCACCTCGCGGCTGCGATGGCGGAAAAACCAGCGCCGCTGATTGTGGGCTTCGTTGACGGTGATTCGATAAATCCAGGTTTTCAGGCTGCTCTGGTGGCGAAAACGCCCGACGTTGCGGAATACCTTCAGAAAAACTTCCTGCACGACGTCGGAGGCATCTCCGGGGTCATTCAACAGGCGGAGCGCCAAGTTATAAACCGGCTGCTGAAAACGCTCGAGCAGGATCTCGTAGGCAGCCTCTTCGCAGACGCGCAATTGGCGAACCAGCTCCTCGTCCTGGCGGCGCTGTTCGGCGGGCGAAACGCAGCCTTCTGTGTCCCTGGGGAACGCTTCCGAATTCAAGCCCAGAACGGAACTGGCCATGGCCGAGATCCTGACTGATTCTAGCACTTCCAGGGCGCAAGCCGCCCTAATGATTGGACACCGGAGGGGGAGGGCAGGTTCCAGCCAGCGACAGGCGCGTCAATGGCGGCGGGTGTAACGCAGAATCACTAGGCTGATGAGGACCAGCGCGACGCTTGCCACCAGGAACCATCGGGCCGGCTGGATTCCCACGAGGAAAATCAGCAGGGTAGCAACGGTGAAGACGAGCCCGACCGGACCGGCGGCAGAAAACGAGCTGAGGTCGGCGTCTGGCCTTGAATCAGGTTCAATGGTTTGCGAATGTCGTGGCCACATTTCTTTCAGACCCTTGGCGCTAATACCTTCCTGCAGCGATTTTAAGAGCCAATCGTTCTTAGGACAAGGCTGACTTTGGTTAATGGCAGCCAAAAGGTTCTAAATCAAGCATTTGGCTCTAATACGGCTCCCTACAACTGAAACTTGATCCCCTGCGCCAGCGGCAGGTCGGGCGACCAGTTGATGGTGTTGGTCTGGCGGCGCATGTAGGCTTTCCAGGAATCGCTGCCGGCTTCGCGCCCGCCGCCGGTTTCCTTTTCGCCGCCGAACGCGCCGCCGATTTCCGCGCCGCTGGTCCCAATATTAATGTTGGCGATGCCGCAGTCGCTGCCGCGATGGCTCAGAAACGTCTCGGCTGAGATCAGGTTCGTGGTAAACATAGCTGACGAGAGGCCCTGCGGGACGGCATTGTGCTGGTCGATGGCTTCCTCCAGGCTATTGAATTCGACGAGATAGAGGATCGGCGCGAAGACCTCCTCGTTCATGACGGGCATGCCCGGCCGGGCGCGCACCAGCGCCGGCTCGACAAAACAGCCGCCCAGGTTTCGACCGCCGTAGAGAATCTCACCGCCCTGCTGCTGGATGGTTTCGAGCCCGCGCAGCATGTCGGAGACCGCTTCGCGCGAGACCAGCGGGCCCATCACCGTGGTTTCGTCGAGCGGGTTGCCGATCTTGACCTGCTTATACGCCGCGATCAACGCTTCGGTCATGCGCGGCGCAATCCCGCGCTGGAGGAACAGCCGCCGTGTTGTAGTGCAGCGCTGGCCCGCCGTGCCGACGCTGCCGAACACCACTGCGCGCAGCGCCAGATCGAGATTCGCATCATTCATGACGATGATGGCGTTGTTGCCTCCGAGTTCGAGGATGGTGCGGCCCAGGCGGCGCGCCACCACTTCCGCCACGTGACGGCCAGCCTGCGTGGAGCCCGTGAAGCTCACCAGCGGCACGCGCCGGTCCTCGATCAGGCTTTCGCCCACCGTGCGGCCCTCGCCGATCACCAGATTAAACACGCCGCGCAAGCCGTGGCGCTCGAACACGCGGTTGCAGATTTTCTGAACGGCGATGGCCGTGAGCGGAGTCTTGGACGACGGCTTCCACACCACGCAATCGCCGCAGACCGCCGCGATCATGGCGTTCCACGACCATACGGCCACCGGAAAATTGAAGGCGCTGACCACTCCTACCACGCCCAGCGGATGCCACTGCTCGTACATGCGGTGGCCCGGGCGCTCGCTGTGCATGGTCAGACCGTAGAGCTGCCGCGAGAGGCCCACGGCGAAATCGGCGATGTCGATCATCTCCTGTACTTCGCCCAATCCCTCGGCCAGGATCTTTCCCATCTCGAGAGTGACCAGCGCGCCCAGCTCCGCTTTGTGCTGCCGCAGCTCGTCACCGATCTGGCGCACGATCTCGCCGCGTTTGGGCGCAGGCATCATGCGCCAGCCTTCGAAGGCTTCCTGAGCCCGTTTCACCACCCGGTCGTATTCGCGCGGACCGGCGGTCTGGACCTTCGCGATCAGCGAACCATCGGCGGGATTGATGGACTCGAGCTCCGGCCCCAAAGGGACAGGAATCCATTCGCCTCCGCAGGCGCCGGAGTTAACAGGCTCGATCTCCAGGCACTCCAGGATCTCTTCCACTCTTGCCGCGTTTGTCTCGACGACGTTCATGCGTTCACCTCCGCCAGCCATGCGATTGCGCGCGTCCCTGTGCCGAAGGCCGCCCCGGCGCGCTCGGCGCGGCATCGCATCCGCTCGACCATTTCTGCCGGAAACTCCGGCTGATGCCATTGTATATAGCGGCGCTGGTCGCTGATGCGGCGGCGCGGCTCGTACAAGCGGTGCACATCATCGCCATCGCTGATAATGGAAAAGCTGACGCGCTCGGGCACACTTTTCTGATATCCTAGGCCTCCTTGTCCACCATCTTACGAACAATGGCGGTGTGCACCCTCTTCGTGTGCGGTTTGACTTGTTCTGGGCAGACAAGTGCGATTGGGGATCCTACTCTGGACGCGACCGGCCTTCCTGCGTACTTGAAACTGTTGCCCCAACCTGCCGCGGAACCCTGGCACCCAATTACGGAGACGGAGAGGTTCAACAGTTACATGTCGTTCACATTCTCGCCCTTGGCGGGCATCAGTGCTGCGTTGGGTGGGGCAATCAGCCAGGGGCTTGGCCGGCCTCATGAGTGGGGCCAAGGCTTGGGACCGTATGGCAACCGCGTCGCCAGCAGCTTTGGTAGCTCCGTCGTCGGCGGCAGCATCACCTATGGCATGTCTGTGCTGTTCCGGGACGACAACCGCTACTTCCGTTCGAATAGCGACAAGATCAGCACCAGGCTGGCGGCCGTGCTCCTGTCGCCTTACGTGGCCCACAACGAAGCCGGCCGGCCTCGCTTTTCAGTCTCCTCTTTCCTGGGTGGCGCGGGTCAAGCGACTATTCCGCTTGAGTGGTCGCCGCGAAGCTGGCAGGGTTGGAACAACGCTGGGGTAAATTACTTGATCTGGTACAGCCAGACGGCAGGGATGAATCTGGCGCGTGAACTCTACACCGGTTTCCTCCGATACAGCAAAAACAAGGGGCAGAGCAAAGCCATGGCGGCTATTGCGGCGACGAAGAAATAGGACCTTGGGATTGCTTTTTTGTTCACTTGCCGGCAAGCCCTTCAAATTCCACTTCCCGAACTCACAGGTCTCTCAAGGGCATCACATCGTGCCGTGCGAACGAAATACTGGGCGCGCGGGACATCCCTCCTGGCCGGAGGAAAGCTACGATCATCTCGTTCGCAATCGTCCAGAATGCGAGCGCGTTCGCTTGTACATCGAGCAGAACCCGGTGCGCGAGGGCTTGGTGCAAGATGCCGAAAGCGACCGGTGGCCCAGCGCCGTTTGGGCGACCAGGGGATCCGCCCCACCAGGGTCAGGCTGAGACCTTGAGCCGACCCCCGGCCGTCTATCACTCTCACTAATGATAGGGCGGTTCTGAAAAGCCTCTAGCTCCCCCCACCGCTGGTTTGACACCCCTCCTGCCCGCCCGTTACACTGCCTTTAGGCTCCCGGCTTTTCCAGAAAAATTCAAGGATGCTTCTCGCCAGAGAATTCGTTAGCTATCTGTCTCGCCAGATCGTACGAAAGATCACACCGCAGATTCTGGAGACGCCCAACCCGCAAGGGATTGCAGAAATTATCGACCACATCATCACCGAGGAGCTGACCACCGAAGACCGGCTGAATGACGAAGTGCGCGACATTCTCGGCCAGTACAGCGACTATATGCGCCGCGAGGGCGTCAGCTACCAGGAAATGTTCCGCAAAATCAAAAATACCCTGGTGGCGCAGCGCAAGGTGATTCGTGCCTCGGGGCGTGATTCGGGCGATCAGATGAAGCTGTCGCGCGACAAAATTACCGACATGTCGCACAAAATCGTGGCGGCGCTGCGGAAATCGCGCGAGCTGCGCATCAAGAAAGATCCCAATGAAGTGCGGCTCGAGATCGTGCGCGCAATGACCGAGTTGCTCACCGCGGAAGAGAAGGTGGACCGGCTGGCGCGCGATAAAGTGCGGTCGCAGAAGCGCGAGATCCCCGAAGGCAGCGAGGAGTGGGATCTGCTGCACAAGCGCTACTACGCCGAAGAACTCAAGAAACTGGGCATCGACCTGACCCACTAAAACTTCGATGAAGCCTGCGATCGTCGTCGTCGGCAGCCTCAACATGGATTTTGTGGTTGGGGTGGAACATCTGCCGGCGCCCGGCGAAACCGTGCTGGGCCGCAATTTCCAGATGTTTCCCGGCGGCAAGGGCGCGAATCAAGCCGTGGCGGCGGCCAAGCTCGGCGGCAACTCCGTGGCGGTGCGCATGATTGGCCGCGTGGGCTACGACGTCTTTGCCGATCACCTGAAGGCCAGCCTGTCGGCCGCGGGCGTGGATGTCAGCGCGGTGCACGCGACGAAGTCGCAGTCGACCGGCGTGGCCTTGATCTGGGTCGACCGCGGCGGGCAGAACTCCATCGTGGTCGCGTCCGGCGCGAACGGCGAACTGGCAGCCGCCGACGTGGAAGCCATGCGGCCCGTTTTCCGCGGCGCGAAGCTGGCGCTGTTCCAACTGGAGACTCCGCTTTCGACCGTCGCAGGCGCGCTGGCGCTCGCCCGGCAGGAAGGCCTGGAAACCATTCTCGATCCGGCTCCGGCTCAGCCGCTGCCGGCCGAATTGCTGGCGCGGGTGGACATTCTCACGCCGAATGAGAGCGAAGCGCTGCGACTTTTGGGAAGGCCGGCAGCGCGCGTGTCGCCCGCGGCAGCTATCGAAATGGCGGAAGCCTTGCGGCGCCTCGGCCCGAAGACGGTCATCATCAAATTGGGCAACGAAGGCTGCCTGGCGCATGACGGCGTGGAGCCGCGCCATGTGCCCTGTTTTCCGGTCGAAGTCAAAGACACCACCGCCGCCGGCGACACGTTCAACGCAGCGCTGGCGGTGGCCATGGCCGAAGGAGCGCCGCTCGAACATGCCCTGCGCTTCGCCAACGCCGCCGCCGCTATCTCTGTGACACGCTTCGGCGCGCAGGCTTCCGCCCCCACGCGCCGCGAAGTCGACGCGTTTCTGGAGCGCAATCCGGCGTCTGCCTGATTGACGGGGCGGCGGCGACTCGCTAAACTCAATTGTTTGCGCCACAAGTAGATAGGAACATCCTCGCGCGCCAAGGCAGTCAACTTCAGGAGGATTATGGGAACCAGTCAACGCCACTTGTTTACGTCCGAATCTGTCACTGAGGGCCATCCCGATAAGATCGCCGATCAGATCTCCGACGCCGTGCTTGACTCCGTTTTGGAGCAGGACCCTTACGGCCGCGTGGCGTGCGAAGTGCTGGTGACCACCGGAATCTGCGTGGTGGCGGGCGAGATTACGACCACGTGTTACGTGGATGTTCCCAAGGTTGCCCGGCAGACCATCCGCGATGTGGGATACACGGATGCCGCCTTCGGGTTCGATTATCAGACGTGCGGGGTGCTTAACGCCATCCAGCCACAGTCGCCGGATATTGCCATGGGAGTCGATCCGGGCGGCGCCGGAGATCAAGGGCTGATGTTCGGCTACGCCTGCAACGAGACAGCGGAATTGATGCCCATGCCCATCATGATGGCGCACAAACTCACTCGCCGGCTTTCGGAAGCGCGCCGCGCGGGGATTCTCGATTTTCTGCGCCCGGACGGAAAATCGCAGGTCAGCGTCGAGTATGTGGGCGGGAAACCCAAGCGCATCGACGCCGTGGTGATCTCCACGCAACATAGCGATGAAGTCTCCACCGAGACGCTGCGCGCTGAAGTAAAGAAGCACATCATCGATGCCGTGATTCCGGCGGGGATGGTGGATTCGGGCACAAAATATCACATCAATCCCACGGGAAGGTTTGTGGTGGGCGGCCCGCACGGTGATACCGGACTGACCGGACGGAAGATCATCGTCGATACGTACGGCGGTATGGGCCGGCATGGCGGCGGCGCGTTCTCCGGGAAAGATCCGACGAAAGTGGACCGCTCAGCCTGCTACATGGCGCGTTACATCGCCAAGAACCTGGTCGCCGCAGGTCTCGCGGAGCGGTGCGAAGTGCAACTGGCTTACGCCATCGGTGTGGCCGAGCCGGTTTCGGTGATGGTGAATGCATTCGGCACGGGAACCGTCGCCGAAGACAGAATGACTGAGATGATTCGCGCCCGCTTCCCGCTGACGCCCAAGGGAATCATCGATCATTTGCGGTTGCGGCGCCCGATCTATCGAAAAACGGCCGCGTTCGGCCACTTCGGCCGGACCGAAGAGAGTTTCACCTGGGAAGCTACCGATAAAGCCGAGGAATTGCGCCAGGAAGCGCCGGTGGCGGAAGCAACGGTTCGTTAGCTGGCAGGACAGGCGCTCTCGCCTGTCCGTAACTCGTATAACAAACTCTGGCAGAATGCCTGCCGACTTTCTAAGGATTTATTCATGCCTGTGAACACACAAACGCAAGTCGCCTGTGATGTCAAAGATCTGGCGCTGGCCGATCTTGGCAAGCGCCGCACGGAATGGGCCTTTCAGTCTATGCCTGTGCTGCAGACCATCCGGAAGCAATTCATCAAGACCCAGCCGCTCGCCGGTCTGCGGGTTTCCGCCTGCCTGCACGTCACCACCGAGACCGCCAACCTCATGATCACGCTCAAGGACGGCGGAGCCTCGGTCGTGCTGTGCGCCTCCAACCCGCTCTCCACGCAAGACGATGTCGCCGCCACGCTGGTGCGCGATTACGGCATCCCGGTGTACGCGATCAAGGGCGAAAACAACGATGTTTACTACTCGCACATCACCGCCGCCGCCGATCACAAGCCCAACCTCACGATGGACGACGGCGCCGACCTGGTGCATATGCTGCATACCAAGCGACAGGATCTGCTGTCGCACGTTCTGGGTGGAACCGAAGAGACTACGACGGGCGTGATTCGCCTGCGCGCTATGGCGAAGGAAGGCGTACTGAAATACCCGATTGTGGCCGTGAATGATGCCTACACCAAGCATCTGTTCGACAACCGCTACGGGACTGGGCAGAGCACCATTGACGGCATCATCCGCGCCACCAACGTGCTCCTTGCCGGACTCAACATCGTAGTAGCCGGCTACGGCTGGTGCGGGCGCGGCGTTGCCATGCGGGCGCGCGGCTTGGGCGCCAATGTCATCGTCACTGAGGTGGATCCCACCAAGGCCCTCGAAGCCTTGATGGATGGCTATCGTGTGATGTCCATGCAGGAGGCGGCGGTCATTGGCGACGTGTTCATCACTGTTACCGGCAACAAGCACATCATTGGCCGCGATCACTTCGAAAAACTCAAGAACGGCGCGATCCTGGCGAATTCCGGCCACTTCAACGTTGAGATCGACCTGGAAGCTCTCGGCAAGCTGGCATCCTCCCGGCGACAGACCCGGGAATTTGTCGAGGAGTTTGCGCTGCGCGATGGCCGGCGCATTTACGTTCTGGGTGAAGGCCGCCTCATCAACCTGGCAGCCGCGGAAGGCCATCCGGCTTCCGTGATGGATATGAGCTTCGCCAACCAGGCGCTGGCCGCCGATTACATGGCGAAAAACCATGCGACCCTCGAAAAGCGCGTCTACTCGGTGCCCGAAGCCCTGGACAAACAAGTTGCCAAAATGAAACTCGAGTCCATGGGTGTCAAAATCGACCGCCTCACCGTCGAACAGGAACACTACCTTTCGAGTTGGTCCGAAGGAACATAGTCACCCGAACAAGTTGTAAATTCAGCTCTTCTGCGTAACAACTGCTTAGTGAACGGAGGGGGTGCATGCGAATATCGGTCTTAGGATCGCAGCATGGCCGGACACACTACATCGTTCGCAAGCCTGGCAACATACCCTCAGCGCGCGTATGCACGTTCGGCTTGGGATGCCGCGCAGCATGTTCTGGATGTCCTCCTCATTGCTGCCGCTTCGCCGGTTTGGGTTCCCTTGCTGCTGCTGGTGGTGGCGCTAAAGCTGGTCATTGACGGCCGGCCCGTTCTGTTCCACCACGTCCGGCTGGGCCGCAATGGCTGTCCGTTCGTGTTGTACAAGATTCGAACGACTCCCCACGATTTCCGCCCCCAGCCCGACGACTGGAGCGATGAGGATTTCCCGCCGCGCACGGGTTTCGGGCGCTGGTTGCGCCGTTTCGATCTCGACGAACTCCCGCAATTCTGGAACGTGATCCGGGGCGAGATGTCGTTGGTCGGCCCGCGGCCGGAGATGCCGGCTCACGCGCGTACCTTCATTTCCGGCATCCCCGAATACGCCGAGCGGCTGGCCGTGCGTCCCGGACTCACCGGTCTCGCGCAAGTCCGCGGATGGCGCGGCAATACCTGCATGCGCCAGCGCGTGGCTTCAGATCTCGAGTACCTGGAAGGCCGGGGTGTTGTTAGCTACGGTCTGATATTGGCGAAGACGATTCGAGTCGAATGGCGCCGGGCTATTCGTAACGCATGCTAACACCTGGCAGGTAGCACCTGCTTTTTTTCACACCACCTGCTCCATCAGGCTGATCAGATACTCCTGATCGAAGGGCCCGGACCGGTAGGTGCGCGCATCGAAGAATCGCCACAGGTTATGTTTCTTCCTTTCCAGGCAATAGAAGATGAACTGCTCCTCGACGACGGCCCGGTCCAGCGACTCCTGGTTGAAGCAGCGGATGGACCCTTCGAGAATGTGGGGCACCCGGAAATTTTCCGTCGAGACGGTTTCCGGTGTGGAGGCAAATTCGATTTGCAGAATTCGCCCGTGGACGTTGATCTGCAGCAGGTTGGCGCCCATCTCGCGAAACGACTCCTGCGGGTACTCGGATGGATCAAACTGAAGTTGAATCTTCGAAAGCTGCTGGTTGACCTCGCACACGAACCTGGCGCAGATGCCATGCAGCTCCACCGCAGCCCGCCGCCGGAGAGACGCGATCTCCTGCGCTTTGAGAAGCAGAGCGTTGTCTTTGTCCGCGAGGGCGTCGATAGCTACAGCCAATTTCTTCAATCGGTCTTTTGACAATCCCCGGTGGCTCCATCGGCCGGATCGTTGTTGCGCCACGGCTCCCATCCAGAATACTTCAGCCGGCTTGACCCGTGGGCTGGTGAGAGGACAGTTCGTCTCTGTCCAACAGATCCAGCAAGGTGATGTGCAGGTGGCGCAGCAGGAGATCCGCCATCCGCGGCGAGAACGCGCGCACCCCCTTGAGAACATTATGGAGATGCGGCTGCGAGATTCCGGTATGACGGGCGAGGCCCCTTTCGGTCAGTTCGCCGCGCTGCACGCGCTGCTGAATGTGCGCAACCAGGCGAAGTTGCAGGAGTTCGAAATACATAGCGTGTGTCCGCCGGTGATTTCCCCTTGAAATAGGGGCCAGCCGAATTAGATCGTAGCAGAAATAATGCATAATTTAAATAAGAATTTTTCGCACGCATCTACGTTTTGTTTCTCAATGCCCCACATGGACTTATACGAATTAGTCGCATACGCTTTCAAATGAAAATAAAAAAAATTTCATAAGAATATTGACCCTGACGTAATCCGTTTTACAGTGGACAACAGTCGTTTTCAGAGGATCCTGCCTCTCGGACTTGGGCGGGAAGCCTCGGAGGAGATGCACGTTGGACAAAAATTGGAACCGATCAGAAACTATCGCGCTCGCGAAAACTTCCTGTACGCATTGCCATGGAGATGGATTGCGTCAGGGCAGGGGAGGTAAACCTGCAGCCTGCAATTGTGTGTTACGCGGGATCTTCCGCGCTTGCTATGCCCGTTTCCGACATTGCGTCACCAAAGAGAAGTACATGAGCAAAGTGACGCTCACGTTTTGTGCAGGAAAGGATCGCAGGCTGACTTGGGCTCGAAAAGACGAAGACTACGTCGCCGATTTCTGCCTGGTCAGCCGCCGCACGCTGGATGAATTCGAATACAAGGTCTTCCGCTATCACTTCCTGCTGGGCGCAGACTGGAGACTGTGCTGCCGGCAGATGAAGATCGATCGCGGGACTTTCTTCCACGCGGTCTACCGCATCCAGCAGAAACTGGGCCGCGTCTTTCGTGACCTGGAACCCTACAGCCTTTTCCCACTCGACGAGTATTTCGGAGGATCGGTTCGAAAGGCGCCGTCCCCAACGGCGCCGGACGTGATCGAGATGCCGAGACCGCCGGTCGCGCCTCCGCTCCTCAGGACTGCGTAGCCTGCGGGCAACAACCTCAGCTTCCACCCCGCGGCCACCGACCGGCCGCGTGGGTGGGAGGTTGAGGGCAGTCGAGTGCCCACTCCCCTACAATGAGGAAATGCTTTCGAACATCAGAACGCTTTCTGCGATTTTCATCGGGCTGGCTTGTGCTCAACCTGGCCCCGCCGCGGAGTGGGTGAACTTGCTAAACGGCAAGAACCTCGACGGATGGGAAGTGGTCGGCCAGGGGTTCTGGAACGTATGGAGCGATGGAACACTCGCCGGCGAGGTTGATGTGACAAAGCCCACCGAGGATCAATGTTGGCTGTATACGAAAAAGGAGTTTGGCGAGTACGACCTGCACGTGGAGTTCTGGCTCAATCGCGGGGGAAACAGCGGTGTATCCATCCGGGATAGCTCCCGTGCGCGCTACGCCCAGGGACGCGACCGGGATCCTAATCGCACTCCTTCCCACATCGGCTACGAAATCCAGATCGCCAACGACGGCGATGAATACGGGACGGGAAGCGTTTACCTGTTCGACAAAGCCAAGCCGGACTTCCAGCACGATTTCGACTGGAACTCGCTCGACATCGAAGCTCGCAACAGCATGATCCGCGTGAAGCTGAACGGCCACCCAGTATCGCAATCCGCCGGCGACCCGAAGCGCCCGAAGACCGGGCCGATCGGATTGCAACTCCACGACTTCAAGGACGTCGCCCTGTTCCGCAACATCCGTATTCGCGAGATCAAGTAACGCCCACTACTTGACCGCGCGCAGGATGGGACGGTCGTAAGCGAATCCGGACGGCCGAAGTACGCCGCGGTTTCGCCCGATCTCCGTCACGCTGCCGAAGCCCAGCTTCTTCAGGAGTTGGACCACGCAAGCCATGTTCGGAAGCCACCAGGAAACTTCATCCGATCCCGGCGTGTCGCCGCCCACATACTTTATGACGGGTTCGTCACCCGCGTTACCGGGAATAACCTGCGACAACACCAGGGCGCCACTGCACAGCGGCGCAACCGCCGCCAGAGCTGCCAGCGGGTTCAGCGTGTGGAGCAGGATGTCGCCCATGAACACCAGGTCGAATGTCGCGCCCAGCTTAGCTTCCGACAGATCGTACACCGTGGAAAGGCAGCGCTCGACGGGAGCGTTCAACAGCTTGCGGCAGAACTCGAACGGTCCCTCCAGCAGATGAACGTAAAGCTCTTCGGCCGTATACTTGCGGACATACCCTCGCATTGCGCTCATCGAACGGGGCACGATCATCTCGCCGATCTTGTCGAGTGTCTGCTGGATACTCTGCCCGGGAAACCGGTCCAGCGCATACAGCGACGGCAGCTCCACTGAAACCACGTGCGCACCGCGCCGGGCGAATTCGAATGCGAAGAAGCCGGTGGCGGAACCGACGTCGAGGACGTTCATGCCCCGCATATCGCTCGGAAAACAAAATTCGTCGAGAGCCGCGCGAATATCATACAGCCCGGGAGTGATGAGGCCGCCGGGCAGCTCGACCGTGTGATACCAGTAGTAGTTCTCGATATCGGTGAAGCCGAGGCGTGCCGCGCGCTCGTTAAACTCGCGAACTGATTCAAGAAACTGGTCCGCTACTGTTTTATCCACTAGATCCCCTCTCACCTTTCCCGCACGCGCTCGAATGCTTCGCGGAAAGCCGGATTCTCCCGGCCCGGGTCAAGAGCGACAGCCCGCGAGTAGTAGCGGCGCGCCTCGTCTATCCGTCCCTGCGCCTCGCGCACCTGCCCCAAGAAGAATGCCGGGTACGGATTCTGATCGTGGCTTTGCTCGGTCGAACGATCGAGATAGTCAGTCGCTTGATCCAGTTCCCCCCATTTCAAGTAAACAACTCCGGCGCGGAGCAGCGCATCCCAATTTCCCGCATCTTTGGCCAGCGCGTCGAAGAGAGCGTTCAGTTCGGGAAAAAGGATGCGGTCAGCTTGCTCGCGCATGGATGCCTGCTGCAACTGTGCGCGTGTCCACCGGCCTATCAGGCGGCCATCTTCTCCGAAACCAAATGCCGCGTCGTAATCGCGCAGCTGTACAGCGCTGGGCGGGACCAGACGCACCGTCGGTTCGTTCTTGGGCGCGGAACGTTCCGGAATCAGCACGGTCCATTCCCGACGGGCGCCGAACTCGGCGCGGACGTAACTGGCGGTATGGAATGGCTCGAACGGCATGTCCAGACCAGTGACCAGAACTTTTCGGACCGCTCCGTCCAAACCCTTCAGGGCCGGAAAGGAATCGAGAACGTTCCGGTTGATCTTTTCCTGTGCGATCGTCCAGCGATGCTCTTCATAACTCGACCTGCTCATGCGAATCGAAAGGAAAGCTAGCGCCGCCACTCCCGCATAGACTGCGGCGGTTCGCCAGATTCCGGCCTGTTGAAGGACCCGGGAAAGAAACAGGAGCGGCGCAAAGGCGAGTGCCGCGCCCGTCCATGCGTACATGCTGTCCAGGTGATTGGGTAGAACAGCGTACGGCAGCAGCGCGGCAGCGCCCACCACAAGCAGCGCGCACGCCATGACCATCGGTTCGCGGCGCCGGTAAAGGGCCGCGATTCCGCTCAACACGAGCACTAGCGTAGCCGGATGAAACAGCCGCGACGCATAGAACCAAAATGCACGCAACACCGCTCGTGGCGCGAGGCTGACGTGGTAGGGGCTTGTGGCGTCCGTCTTCACATGCAGCACGGCGGTCATCGAGTGCGCGTTGGCAGCCAGGCCCGCTGCGAAAAACGCGCAGCAACCCGCAAAGAGCAGGACGCTCATCCGGCGCTGAGCGCCGCGGCAGAGATAGATCTGGACCAACCAAAGCCCGAGCGCCGAAACGAAATAAGTCTCTTTCGTGAAGCCGATCAGCAGAAGCAAAATGGCGCAGACAGCGACCCATCGCCGGTCACCCTTCTCGCGGTAGGTGTACCAGGCATGCAGTGCCAGAATCAGATAGAAATACGATAGCGTCCCGAATGCGTCGTGTAAGTAATCCACGTAGAAGTCCGGATGCGCGAACAACAGGATGCAATAGACCAGAGCGACGAACCAGGAGACCGGCTGTCCGAAGATGCGCTGGGCGAGAGCCATGGTGAGAGCAGCGTTGGCCAATGTAATCAGAACGAGGACCAACAAGTAACCCTTAAGGCCCAAGATGCCGAGTATCTCCATCGCAAGAAATCCGAGGGGTCGCGGCCATTGAAGCTTCTCCGCGAGGGAGTGGCCGTCGTAACTGAGTCCGGGCGGGAAGTAGAAATCGTCGTGGTGCGGAACCAGAGGATGAACGTATCCGGGAAAAACGAATTGCAAGCAGAGAAGATAGGCCAGCGCCGCGATAGCCAGCAGCTTCATTTGTACGCAGCGCAGACCACCCGTTTGCCGCGTCCGTGCTGTTCGTATGCCCCGGCAGGCGGCTCGACGAACTCCACGCGACGGAATCCCGCCTGCTGAAGCATGAACCGGAGTGCGTTGGGCGATGGGCAGATCGCCAGAGGCGAGGCGCCGGTTTCCGCGTTTTCCTGATAGAACTCGCCGGATTCGTCGATCAGCGCCAGCACGCCGTGATACGGCCGTGTCCATTCGCGCGCGCCCCATTCGGCGGCGCCCTCCACCTCATCGATGACCTGCGTCTCAATCACGCAAAGCTCGCCAGTGATCCGGCTAATCTTCCGCAAGCAGAGCATGGGATTTTCCAGATGATAAAGAAGGCCGAGGAACAGGCACAGCTCATATTGGCCGATGTCCTCGGCAGGCAGGTCCTCGCAATTTCCCTGCTCGTAGACGACGTTCCGGAGTCCCAAAACTTCAGCCACAAACCGCGCTTTCACCAGGTTCGATTCGCGAAGGTCGATGCCGCGGACCTGGCATACGCCCTTGCGCGCCATCGCCACGGAATAAAAACCTTCATGGCAGCCGACGTCGATGCAGCGAATTGCCGGAAGGCGATCCTCGAAGTGCGCTTCCACCACGCGGTTCACCATTTCCAGGCGCGTCTGATGAATGGGCAAGACATCGGCCGGCAGTACCGAAGCCGTGCGACCGTGAACTCCCAGATCAAATTCATAGAACCAGGGGCCAAGAGCCGCGATGCGCTCCTGCACTTCCTGGGTGCTCGCCGGCATCAATGCAGCCTCTCGAGCCAGGCGCCCGGCCAGTACGTCACGTTCTCCGTCAGTTCGCCCTCGTGAAATAACCATGCCGGCTGCTGCTGACGGAACTCGGGATGGCGGGCGGCAAATTCGTTCGCCGCCGCGAGAGGATTGTCGGAAGTCCATTCCGGCTGCCCTCCGGGGACGTCTGCCAGCTCGCGCATGATGCCGTCGGTCGCAATGATGTACGATCCCGGCGTTACGATACGCGAATAGCATTCCAGCTCCCGCGCCACGTGATCCCTGGTGTGTCCGGAGTCAAGAATCACCAGCACCGACTCCTTTGGTTGGATCATCTCGCCTACGCGCCCCAGCACATCGGGCGACACCGAATCGCCTTCAAGCAGCGAAATGCGTGATCCCAGCAGATGCCGGCAGATCGCCTCGCGCTGCTCCGCGCCGATGTGCTTGTCAATGCCGATCACTCTTCCTTTGCCGAGCGCCTGGCACAGCGTCGCATGAAACATCAGCGAGCCGCCGCCGAAGACTCCCGTTTCAACAATCACATCGGGCCGCACGCGGTACACCACTTCCTGCAAACGCACCAGATCCTCCGGCACCTGCAACACCGCGTGCCCGAACCAACTGAAATTGTTGTAGTACCGCAGACTCCAGCCCACCCGGATCCACTCGCGCGAAATCGCTTCAAAAGCGGCTTTGGAATAGAGGTTAAGAGTACGCTCCGATCCCCCTTCCACCGTGGTGAGATTCCGCGCGGCAGTGTCAATGATGATTTTCACCCGCCCATTGTAGCGCGAGCGATGCTCAGGCCCACTCCGGCTGCCACGCATCCGCAGGGTCGGCCCACCGGTCGTTTGGAACCGTCGGAAACCAATCCGGGCGCAGAGGATCTCGATCGTACGCATATCCACCCAGCTTCCAGAAGAGCGCCGCATACTCCGCGAGCTTGTTGCGATCCAGCCGGACGCCCAGGCCCGGTCCGGTAGGCACGGCCATCGAGCCGTTTTCGTACCGCATCAATCCACCCTCGATCACGTCGCCGGTCAGGTGATGGTAATGCGCGTCCGCGGCGAAAGTCAGATTGGGAATCACCGCGCCGAGGTGCAACATGGTGGCCAGTTGAATCCCCAACTCGCCGCTCGAGTGAACGGCCACGCCAAGCTGAAACGTCTCGCAGATGCCAGCCGCCTTGATGCACGGCCGGATGCCTCCCCAAAACGTCGTGTCCAGCAAGATCACGTCCACGGCGGTGTCCAGCACATTCGCGGCAAGCTGCTCGAAGTTCACCACGACGGTGTTGGTGGCGAGCGGCATACGCACTTTCTCCCGAGTGCGCCGCATGCCGTTCAACCCGAACACCGGATCCTCGAGGTAATCGTTGCGGATGTTTTCGATCTGCTGGCCGAACCAGATCGCCTGCTCGGTGGACCACGCGCCGTTGGGATCGAAGCGAAAGCGGTCCCCGGCGAACGAGGCGGCCAGCGCGCGGTAAACTTCCAATTCGTACTCCGGCGGGAACACGCCGCCTTTCAGCTTGTGCGTGGTGAAGCCGTAGCGCTGCTTCATCTCGCGCGCATGATCGACCACCTGGTCGACGGTGCGTACCTCGCCCGACCCGTCTTTCGGATTCGCGTAACGAAAAAACAGGTAGCTCGCAAATGGAACCCGGTCGCGAAGCCGGCCGCCGAGCAATTCCGAAACCGGAACGCCCCACCGCTGCCCCAGAATGTCCAGGCAGGCGAACTCAATCGCGGCCAGCATTTGGGTTCGATTGTTGTAGAGCGAGGCCGTCGGGTTGGCAATCTTGAACCGCAGCTCTTCAAGCCGCGCGGGATCATGGCCCACCAGGTACGGCTTCAGCCCGCGAAACGCCGCTTCGGCGGACTCGCCTCCGCCGCCCATCTCGCCCAGTCCCACTAGTCCTTCGTCCGTGGTCACCTCCACGATGGTGCGGACGAAGCGCCCCCAGTGAGCGCCGTTCCCGTGCCGCAAGGGCGCATGCAAGGGAACGGTTACGGTGGTCGCGCGAAGGTCTGTGATTTTCATCGGAGGAAGACGAGAGTTTTTATCTGCGCATTGACCGGTTTGCTTTATCGCTTCACTGGCACGTCCAGGCGCAGCTCTTTCATGAATCGCTCACGCATGTTGCCGAGCCACGCGTCATCATATCGCCGGTTCAGGTCGACTCTTGCGACCGCCACAGTTCCGTTCTCCGATGCGGCGGCCAGCGCCTCGCCGTTCGGATCGAGGATCAACGAAGTGTCGCCGTACGTCGAGGTGGTGAGAAATACGTGATTCTCGATGGCTCGCGCCCGGGTCAGGGTTGGGTTGCCGTCCCAAATGGGCATCAGAATCATCTCGGCGCCTTTCAACGCCAGCGCACGCGCCGGATCAGCGTACTCCACGTCCCAGCAGATCATGATTCCGATCCTTCCGAAGTCCGTCCGGAACACTGGGTAATCGTTGCCGGGAGTCAGTCCGGCTTCAATCTCTTCGCGGGGCAGATAGACCTTGCGATATTTGCCGACCATCCTGCCGGCCCGGTCGATGAGGATGGCGGTGTTGTAAACCGCGGGAGCTTCGCGTTCGTAGATGCCGGCGATGATGTAGGAGTGCTTGCGGCGCGCCATTTCGCTCAACTGCTCGGCTGTGGGTCCCGCGGCCGGCTCCGCAACATCGGCGTCCCCTTTCCCCGTGCCGGCCACCGTCATGCCTTCAGGCAACAGGATCACATCGGTCTTCTCGGGCACGGCGCGCTCGATCAACTCCAGAAACTGGCTCACGTTTTCTGACGCTGAATGCGTTCCACGCGGATGAAACTTCACGGCAGCCACAGTGACGGCCCGCGGTCCCGGGTCAGCGATCTCTTCGAGTGAAATGTCGTCCCACCACAGAGTGGCTTGCGGAGCATTCGCAAGGTATAGCTCGATCTTTACCGCCGCGGCCTTCTCCGGCGCCGGCGCATCCAGAGTCAGCCGGGTCCACTCGCCATTGCGAGTGATCGCGTACGGGTAATCGGGCCGTCCGGCAACTTTGTCGTCAGCCGTTCGCCAATCAAGGCGCGCCACTATCTGCAAGGCCTCGTCCTGAAGTCCATTCGCGCGATAGTATGCCGCGAACCGGTACCACTTACCCGGTGAGACGCCCGGCGCCAGAAATTCCCATCCGCCGTACTCGGCAGCATTGCTGTTCCCGGAGATCGCGAGCGATCCCGGCTCACGGCGGTAGCACGTGGTATCGACGAAAGTCTTCGGCGCAATCTCGGCACGTGCGGCCCAGACAGTCCAGCCGGAAGGAAGACCTTCGCCAGACGGCTTGAACGCAGATTGGCTTATGCGTAACGGCGCGGCTGCGCCGAGAATCGCGAAAACGACGAGCCCTATACCGGCCCGCACCGTGATAGCCCGCATGTGCCGATGCTATCACAGGCGGCGAACCGCCCTTGGGCGCCTAGAATCTCACCCGCAAGGCGAGCTGCAGGATGCGCGGTTCGTACGTCGCTGTGATCTGGCCCAGGTTGCCCGTTGCCACCGTCAGTTGATTGCACTGCGGGATGCCGTTTGTGCCGGGTGCGCAACCCGGCTGATAAAACTCAACCTGATTAAACACGTTGAATGCTTCGGCGCGGAATTCCATATTCAACCGCTCACCGAACTGAAAAGTCTTCGCCACGGCCAGGTCCGTGTTCACCCGGCTGGGCCCGCGGAATGCATTCCGTGGCAGCGAGCCATAAGTGCGCTGGCTCGCTGTCGGAACATAATCCGGGTCATTGAAATAATCCGGCACGGCGAAGTCGTTCGGATTAAACCAGTAGTTTCCGGTAACGCCGTTGATGGTTTGCGTCTGGCGTGGATCGAGGATCTGAACGCTCGAGGTGGTCAGGTTAGGGCGCACCAGATTGGCGTCGCCTGCTCCGGAAGGTCCAGGCTTTGTCCCGCTGGCGGTCAAGCCCGCATTTACGTCCAGCGGAAAACCGGTGCGATAGCTGAAGATCGGATAGAGGCTCCAGCCTCGCGTCAGCAGCTTCGGCCCGCGGCCGAACCAGCGGTCGAACGGAATATCCCAACCGCCGCTGAACGACATGCGGTCGCGCACATCCTGATCCGAGGAGGCACGCATGATGCGGTGATCGTAATAAGGCACCATATAACTGCGCTGCTGGAAACCGGAAGCGTTGTCGATGCTGTGCGAAAGTGTATATGCAATCGTGAAGAACGTGTTTCCCACGGCCCGCCAATCGGAGAACCGCTTCGTCAGGCTGGCCTGGAGCCCGTTGTAGCTCTGGCCGGCGATGTTCTCGAACGCCTGCAGATAGCTGAATCCGTTGTCGGCAGTCAGCCCGTATTGCGAATTGATGAGGCGGTTGTTTGTACCCAGGATCATGGGATTCTGGTCGACCAGCGCGGTTAAGCCATGAGCCGAGCTACCAACGTAGGTGACTTCCGCGATCAGGCTGTGGGCCATCTCCTGCTGAACGCTGAAGCTATAGTCGTATACATAAGGCGTGCGAAGGTGCGGATCGACGAAGAACACCGAACCTCCTCCGATGGGCAGAAAGCCGGCCGCACCGAAGTCCAGGTTCGAAGCCGGAGGCCTGGAGGGAAACGGATTCGGTGACCCCGCAGCTACGAACGGATTCGAAAGATAATTCACGGGAGCGCTCGGATTCGCAGCGAGCGGATTGAAAAACAGATTCGCGACGCCGAAAAAGGGAGCTTGCCCGTTGAACTGCAAATTGTCTTCGGCCTTCAGAATGTCGTAGAACATGCCAAAGCCGCCGCGCACGCTGGTCTTGCCGTTGCCAAACACGTCCCACGCGAATCCTACGCGAGGAGCCCAATCATTCTTGTCCGGAAAGTTGGCGCCCGACGGCGCGCCCTTGTCTCCGGGAAATACCAGGCCAACCGGCGCGTTCACAAAGCGCTGCGACTGCAGGCCGGGAATGATCGAGAAAGATCGCCCCTGCAGGTCTTTCTTCGGCGAATTGTACTCGTAGCGCACACCCAGCGTAAGCGTGAAGTTCTTGCGCAAGTGCCATTCGTCTTGCGCGAACCCGTTGTAGTTCTTGGAGCGGACGTTGGACGGAGCTTCCCCGAACTGCGTGTAGTAATCCGGCAGGCCGAACAGAAAATCGGCGAGATCGTTCTGCGAGCCGATCCCGCCCGCGGTTCCGCTGAACAGGAAGTACCCATTGACGAAATAGTCGTACACGGTGTTGTTCTGGAAGGCAGCCAAGCCTCCTCCGAACTTCCAGTTATGCCGGCCGCGAATCCAGGTGAGCGTGTCCGCGTACACATAGGTGTTGTTGATAATCGTCGTCGGCCCTCCGTAGGAGAATCCTGTGGTCATGCCGCTGTTGAAAGCCAGCAGCGGGGGGCCCGATGGATGATCGGGCGTGATGCCCACACCCAGTTCTGATGCGGTTGGCAGTTTGGCCGCTGGCTGATCCTGCAAGGTATTGTTCCGCTGGACTGTCATACGCGCTTCGTTAAGCAGAGCGGGCGAAAACGTACGTGTGTACGCGAGACTGCCGAAGTATTGCCGGAATCGGTTGGTATCCGGATAACCCGGAACATTGGCGCCGAGGGTGAACGGGTTCAACTGTGGGTTGTTATTCCACCCAAGCGTTACCGAGAGCCGGTCCTTCTGGCTAAAGAGATAATCCACCTTTCCCGTGAGCTCGTCCCGATTGTCGGTAGAGGCGGCCTGCGGAAATAGTGTGCCCGTGGGAGAAGTCGGAATCAGGCCGGCCTTAATGTAATTCTGGGCGATTGGATCGATCCGTGCTGGATCAATGATTGCTTGCGCCGCCAGGTTCGGGTTCGGCTGGAAGTACGGATTCTGCTGCAAGAAGCCGGCGACCAGCGGGTCTGGGCCCCCGTTCGCCGCGTGCGCGAAATCGCCATTTATCTCGGCCGGAGTGTAGACCGTCACGCCCGGGTTCACCCCCGTCGCGCTCTGTCGCTGCCCCTGATATCCCACGAAGAAAAACAGCCGGTCCCGTCCGTTTACGATCTTTGGAATCGTGATGGGGCCGCCGAGCGTTCCTCCGAACTGCTGCCGCTTTAGGACCGGCACCGGCAGATCCTGCTGGTTATTGAAGAAGCTGTTAGCATTGAAAGCGTCGTTACGTACGAAGTCAAACACGCTCCCATGGAGATCGTTGGTGCCCGACTTAGTCACCACGCTGATGATTCCGCCTGAATTGCGGCCATACTCGGCCGTGTAGTTATTCTGCAAGACCTTAAACTCTGCGATCGTGTCGGGGTTGGGGTTATATACGACGCCGTTATTAAGTAGGTCGTTATTCATGCCCCCATCCAGCAGGAACGTGACGGAGTCGGACCGGCCCCCGGCCACGCTGTAAGTGCCCGCGGCGCTGGAATCCGGATTGGTCTCGACCACACCTGGCAAGGTCAGTGCGAGATCCAGCACATTGCGCCCGTTTAACGGAAGTTCCTGCACCGGCTTGCCGGTCACGGATTGGCCGATGGTGGAGTTGACGGTCTCAACGGTGGCGCCGGCTGCCTCCACCATTACGGTTTCCGTCGTTTGACCGATGGCCATGGGAATGTCCAGGCGCAGGGTTTGGTTGATGAGCAATTGCTGGTCGGCCAACACCACTTTGGTGAAGCCCGCGTGTTCGGCCGTCACCGTGTAAGCTCCAATGGGCAGGTCCAGCACCTGGTACGTTCCGTCCGCACCGGACTCGGTGGTGCGGCTGAGGTGCGTGGCGATGTTCGTCACCGTGATCCGGGCATCCGGAATCACCGCGCCTTGCGGATCAGTTACAACCCCGGTAATGCGGCCATTCGCGTTTTGCGCGAGAGCGGAACTAACTCCGAACAAAACGAACATAAATGCAAGCGATAACTTCGTCATAGAAGGCTCCCACCTAGAGAACACACGGCTAACGCGCTGTTCAATGTTGTCACCAGGATACTCCGGTACTCCGTGTCAAATCCGTTAAATCCATGCAGGAGTGACTACTGGTTACATTAGTTACTAAGCGATGCAGCGAGTATAAACGACTGACCTACAATTCACCAATGCTAAAGGGGCGAAACGTGCAGTCATAGGGGTGAAATATCTCGCCCCGCAGATATGGGACTCCGTTCGCGATCTCGCCTACTTGATCTCGAAGTCAGGGCTGCCTGCAGTGCTGCATGCCGGCGGTGAGATGGCGCCGCCTTGTCCGGAATACTTCTCGCTAATGACAACCGGATCCACTCCCGGATATCGCAGGATCCCGGTCATCTTGAGAGCCTGTGGATTCAGAAACTGCACATCGAGGACTTTAGTGTTCTGGTCGTCAAACACGATGAGGTCGCTCGGATCCGGCCGTTCCACGTGCGGAGCGGAGTTCGTCGCCGTGAATGTGTTCCGGTCCAGCCGGGCCACCAGACTTCCGCCGTCGGTGAAAACGCGAAAGCTGATTACCAGATCCGGGCCCTGGCGGTCGATCCTGAGTACGTCGTCGCCATGAGCCCTGAAGACGACGTGAGGAAACTCGCTGATGACCGATATCCGGTTCCCGAGATACAGCCCGACTGCATTCCTCGGAATCGGGCAGTTGCTGCTCACAGGCTCCGGGAGCGCCGCCGCGACCAGGGGAGCCACCTGCCGCCTGAGTTCTTCAGCTTTCTGGGCTCGATATAAGTACAACAGCGCACCCAGGTCAGCCGCGAAGACCACAGCGCAGACGGCCAATCTGTGTTTCCATGCGACCTCATCGTGCCCGGCGATGGCAAGAACAATCACAGCGCCCGCAAACGTCAGGCAGAGAGTCGCAAAGACGGCGTTATCGACCGTGAACGCGGCGATCGCCAGCGGCAATGCAAGCAGCGCGACTGCGTCCCGCCGATCAACGCGCATGCCGAGAGTCTACCGCATGCGGAGAACTACGTTACCGAGCCGCGACCAAAGGGAGCGGTTGCAGCGGAGTTACGCATCTGATAAGTACTAAATCAGCTCAAGGAGGACTCCATGCGCGTCAGTCAGTGTGTGGGATGCATGAAACTTGTGTGCCCGGATGTGAGGCACGATTGTTACCTCGTCCCGGGCATTAACGTGAAACCGGAGACCGTCTCCATCATGATGGTATCGGAAGCCGCGCCGGAGAACGCCGGCGACTACTATTACGCCAAGGGGAATCCGCTGTTCGAGCAAACCACGGTCCAGGCGTTCAACGACGCCGGCGCAAACGTGTCGTCGGTGAAGGACCTTGTGAACCGCGGCGTGTATCTTACCACCGCCGTGAAATGCGCCAAGAAGGATTACGGAATCCAGGCGGACACCATCCGCGAGTGCTCCCGCCTGCTGGAGAAAGAACTGTCTCTTTTCCCGAACGTGAAGGCGCTGATGCTGATGGGCGACGTCGCAATTAAGTCGCTCAACTATATCGCGCAACGCGCCGGCGGAAAGCGGATAATTCCCGCCGGCTCCACTTACAAGCTCCGCAAGGACCAGTACTTTTTCCGCGGCATCCGCGTTTTCCCGTCATACCTACAAGCCGGCCCAAGCTTCTTCATCGAGAAAAGCAAACGGAGAATGATCGCCGAGGACATTGCGGCCGCCTTGCGGCTGGTGGCGTGAGCGAACGCCTACCGCTACTTCGCCCCAATCACCGGACAATGTCAGCACCCAAGCCCGACCCGCATTAACACGCAGTGCGCAAGGTTGTAGTCGGACGGGAGGCCCCCCACGACCGTGCCCGCGAAATGCCCGAAGGCAAATTCACACGCAACGGTCAGCACCAGCGACAGAAGGCCCACCATCAAAAGCGCTCTCGTATCCTCCGCGCGCAGCCGGCGCACAAACAGATACGCTACAAGCATGACCCGGTGAACCCACCGATTTGTCTCGCTCGAAAATTTCCGGTGTATGGCGCAAGAAACAGGGCGCGCAAGATGCCGTGCACAAACTCCACACCAATCAGAACGAACCACACCAGGACGGCCCGGAGGATCACACCCGCTTCTTCGGTATGCCCTTCGTATGGCAGTCCGCACACTTCACGAAATGGATATTGTGCTTGCTCTGGACCGACAGGAAAGTCGTGTCCATCTTCTCCACGTCGATACCGCAGTTAGAGAGGCGGGGGTGACACGTCGCGCAGGAAGCGCGCGTGGTTTCGCCGTGCTTTTCGTGGCATGCCAGGCAACTGATGCCCTCGTGCACGCCAATGCCGGTGCGATCGTCGCCCGAGCCCACCTGGCGCGTCGCGAGCGGGGCATGGCACTGATAGCAGAGTGCCTGACGCGTGTCCGGACTCATTCGAACCGGCCGGTCTTTGTCCCGCATCGCTGGAAGCGGCAGGTCGGTTGCCGCAACATTCATCTGCTCGCGCCGGTCGAACAACGCGAGCGAAGGTCTCTGAATTGATTCCCCTGACGCAGCGCGCGGCCGCGGCTGCGAGGGTTGATGCAGCGGCTCGCCCCGCCGGTGCATTTCATGGCAAGTCAAACACGGAATCACCGGCTGGTTGGCCCATTGCGCATCTACGAATTGCCACGGTCCCCGCGTATCCACCGGCGTCACAAGCTGCCGGATGCCGCCATCATAGTAACTGCCGTGACACCGCAGGCAATCGTCCATTAAAAGCCGCTGGCGGTTGTGCTTTTCATCCAGAAAGATTTTGGAGAATGCCGAGCCGTGCGGGCCCGCCTGCCAGTCCGCAAATTCCTGGCGATGACAGCTCATGCAGCGCTCCAGCATGCGCACCACATCCAGGCCCTTGAGCTGCACTTGTTCCGGCACGTCGCCTTCGGTGTGCTTCATGAGCCGGCGCGCGTTGGCCGCGTGGAACGAAGGCCCGCTGGTGAAGGAACTGCCGTGGCAGGCCGCGCAGCTCACGGAACGGTGCGTCGACTGGCTCCATGATTCGTACGATGCGCGAATTTCGTGGCACCCGGCGCAGCCTTCCCCGCCCGTTGCGGTGTAATAAACGCTGGACGCCGGCACGAGCAGGAGAACGGCCGCCAGCGCCGGAGCCACTGCCCACACGAATCTGAGCATCATGCGAACCGCGTGCCCTTCCATCGCTTCACCAGATGCCGGGACGCGTAATACGCCATGGCCATGATGGTCAGCACCGGATTGAATCCGCCATTGGTGACATGCACGCTCGCATCGATCACGAACAGATTGTCGACATCGTGAACCTGGCAAAAACGGTTCACCACCGATGTGGCGGGATCAGACCCCATCCGGCACGTGCCCGCCTGGTGCTGTCCGGCGCTCAGTCCCGGCCCGGAGAGTTTCTTCCACGTTTGCACCGCGCCCGCTTCCTTGAGCCACGCTTCCGCTTTTCCGGCCATCACGGTACTGGTCTCGATCGTTTGCGGATGCTTGTCGCCGGAAAGCCGCGCTACTGGAATCCCCCAGTGGTCCTTTACTACGGGATCTACCTGCACACGCGAATCGAAGACCGGCATCTCCTGCGTCGGGCCCTGCACCGCGATGGCCCGGCGATACGCGTTGCGCATGAAATCTTTGTGCGCCTTGCCCCAGCGCGGGAGGCCGGGGGGTACCATGCTGACGAACTGGTAGGGCAACCGGATGAATTCGTTCGCCAACATGGCCCCCCCGACAAGACCGGGATTTCCGTGGTTGTAATCGCAGAGCGCGATGCCCGCGCCCGGACCGAGGTCGTCGTAAATGTCCATGGGCATCAGGCCGAACGCGCCGGTGTAAGTATGTCCTTGCAGGTTTCTGCCAACCCAATCCCGACGGTTGCCGAGCCCGTCCGGAAACAGCCGGCTCTTCGAGTTCAGCAACAGCCGCGCCGATTCAATGGCGCCGCAGGAAACGATCACTACGTCCGCGTCCTGCTGGTGAAGCTCATCGTTCGCGTCGAAATACACAACCCCAGTGACGCGGCCACGTTCGTTTGCGATGATTTCCTTCACCACGCACTCGGTCCGCAGTTCGCAATTCTTCGTAGCCAGCGCTTTCGGGATCACCGTGTTGTGCGTGCCGCACTTGGCATCTACTTCGCACGCAAACCCCACGCACCAGCGGCAGCGGATGCACGCCGGCCGCCCGTTGTACGGAACGCTGTTGCGCAGCATGGGGATATCGAACGGATGCAATCCCAGCCGTTTGGCCGCGGGATAGAGAATCTCGTATTCGCGGTTCGGCGGAAGCGGCGGCATGGGCAGCGGCCGGCGCCGCGGCGCATGAAATGGGTCGCCGGAAACATCGCCCGATACGCCGATCTCCCACTCCGCCTTTTCGTAATACGGTTCGAGGTCCTGATACGAGACTGGCCAGTCCGCGAGCGTGCTGCCAGAAACGTGGCCGTAGGTGGAGCGCATGCGGAAGTCTTTTTCCATGTAGCGCCACGCCATCGCGCCATAACTGAACGTTCCCCCGCCCACGCACGCCGCGTTGTTCTGATAACCCGGACCGCTCGCCCGCACAATGTGCTCGCGCCCCTGCGAGTCCACCGCCACGCGCGGATTCCGGTCATCGTCCGGGCCGAACGCCTGCCCGAGTGGCGACGTGCGTTGATTGCGCAGATCATCTTTCCGGCAGTCGAACGGTGAATACCACTTCCCCCGCTCCAGCAGGACGACGCTCAGCCCCGCTTCCGCCAGCTCTTTGGCGACGATGCCGCCACCCGCCCCAGCGCCGATGATCACCGCATTCACCGGCTTCAGCGCCACGGCAGCTCCCCTTTTGCGAGGTCCGCAAAGTCATAGCGCAGCCGCCCGCGCAGCGGCGGGTATGGCAGTCCGACCATCTTCCAGCTCACGCGCTCGCGGTTGCCGCCGTGCCTCGGGTCGCCGTAGAACCCCTGCATGGTATGCGCCACCAGCAGCTCGAAAAACGGTCGCAGCTCCGGGTTGCTCTCGATGTGATGCAGCACCGCCAACTGCTGCGCCGCCGGCAGATCGGCGAAGCGCTTTCCGGCAAAGTCGATACTGGCCTGATCGAGTTGCGCTATTCCCCGCCGGTAGGTTTTTTGCAGCGGCTTGTAGAAGCGGGTCAATTGAGTGTCCATGAATCGGACCACCCCGGCCCGGACCGCGCCCGGGTCCTGATCTTCGGGGATAATCTGCGCGCAAACCGCCTCGAGTGTCCTGGCTTCCTCGGCCGTAAAGAACCGCCACGAGCTTCCCCGCCGCCCGCAAGCCACGACCGGCATAGAGAGTCCGGCGGCGAGAAACCTCCGCCTGGATGGACGCTTCACAATACTCGCGCCTGCGCACGTCGAGGGCCAGCGGTAACTCATTGATTTGCCGGGGGATTAATTTCGGCGAAACGCGCGTTTACTCCGCGATCTTGGGGAAAAAGACCCAGGGCTCTGATTCGGAGGCCCACAACTTCGCAATGAGACTACGGAGCAATGGCTCGCGCAATCTTCATCGACAAATCGTCGTTCCTCCATTCGTCGCGGGGCTCCGCTGCTGCGCGCGCGAACGTCCAGAGTCGAAGGCGTTCGTGATCAATCTCAACCAGGTCTGCCACGCGGCGGATTACTCCGTCCGGGTCGGTACTCAGTCTCGCATCACAGTTGAACAGGTGTTGGGTTGCGTCATAGGCCGGGTCGCCGACAAACGGCTTGGGATCGATTACCAGCCAAGTCTGACGCTCGGACCGAAGAACGTTGCCGGCGTGCAGGTCCGTCGCCAGTAACACCTCCATTTGTGCAGTGCGCGGCAACTCGCGAAAGAGGCGCAAACCTTCACGGACCAGCCCAGCATCCGGCCACTGATCAACGTCGGCCAGAGTTTCCTCACTCCAAGACTCCAACAAAGCCGACAGACGGCGAAACGGGTGCGGCGCCGATGGCGGCCGCCACAGGCGGCGCAGCAACCCGGAGATCACCACGTCCTGTTCAGGTTCCGGCAGTGCGCGCAGCGGGGTTCCCGGGTGGCAACGCTCCAGGAGCATGGCGCCCGTCGATTCGTCGGCGAGGAGGACTCTTACTGTCGGATCTCCATTCCAGAAGCGCAATCCCTCCAGTTCATGCTCTGCTTCCATATGCGGCATTCCGAGCTTCAGCACGGCGGCTGTCCCATCCACAAGCCGGACCGGCGCAACCCAGGCGCAACTGACTTCGTCGGTGTCGAACGGCGGGCCGAGGGTCAGCGACCATTGGCGCTCCAGACTCCGGAGCGTATCTGGCAACTGCTCGAGCCATGCTGCGCGCGCGGGCGTCTTTCGGCAGTTGGCAGCGAGCCGCGCTGGAACGTTCATTGCCATGACTCATTGTGGCTGTTTCACGGCCGGTGTTCTTGGCAGGGCATGCGGGGTTAGCATAAGCAGAGGGGCATCGTATGGTGTGCAGAGCGGGCTTTCTTCTCTTTTGTCTTTCCGGGTTCTGTTTCGGCGCTAGCGAAATACCGGCGGGGTCGCATCTTCTTCTTCGCATGTTGAACTCCGTGAATACCAAGACGGCGCAGGAAGGAGATTACGTTTACCTCCGCACGGCCATCCCCGTCGTGGTTGACAACAGGATCGTCGTGCCCGCCGGGAGCTACGTGCAGGGTGTTGTCTCACACACGAAGCAGAGCGGGCGCGTCAAAGGGCGAGCGGAACTGGGCATACGGCTGGAGACGCTCACGCTGCCCGCCGGAACGGTGTATCGAATCGCGCCGCGGCCGGCTTCGGTGGCGTCGGAGAATAGCGGTCAA
>Ga0335077_10000850_pt1 | contig 34775 bp, 25 predicted proteins | sample Lox_Sample_31_FD_207151 | JGI IMG/M metagenome (GOLD analysis project Ga0335077, IMG submission 207151) | Soil microbial communities from Loxahatchee National Wildlife Refuge, Florida, United States - Lox_Sample_3.1 | ecosystem: Environmental > Terrestrial > Soil > Wetlands | place: USA... | reverse complement strand
GCTCCATCACCAACGCATGAGTGGTCCCCGAATCCTCTAAGCCGTAAATCGAAGCGATGTTGGGATGATTCAGCGAGGCGAGAACTTTCGCTTCGCGCTGGAATCGCGCCATCCTCTCGGCGTCCCGCGCGAACGCCTCCGGCAAGACTTTCAGCGCCACGTCGCGCCCGAGCTTCGCATCCCGCGCGCGGTACACCTCTCCCATCCCGCCCGCGCCAATCGGCGCGACTACCTCGTACGACCCGAGTTTGGTCCCCGCTGTGATCGTCATTTCTTCAACCCCGCCTGCCAGTTCAGCACCACCGTGAAAGGGACCTGACTGCTCGGCCCAACTGGGGCTAACAAGAGAAAACGCTTCCCGTCCGGCGTCATATCCCACGACTCCCTAACTCCTGGCCTCGGTGGCAGCGGCGTCTGAAACAGGGCTTTGGGCACCCCGGCCTGAAACACCGGGTTTGTCGCAATGTCGACAGACATCAGCTTGCCGTCAGCGGCGAGGTAGTACAACTCTTTCCCGTCCTCGCCCCATCGAGATTCGGATCCTCCTTCCGTCGATATCAGCCACTTGCCGCCTGTATCCGAGGCTGCCCCGGACGAACCCGGTGTGAAGGTTCGAACGTAAATCTCATTGCGGCCGGATTCGTCCGACTGGTAGGCGACCCAGCGTCCGTCGGGCGAGAACCGGCCGAAGTCGTTGTCGAATTCCGTGTGCAGGAACGGAAATGGTTTCTTGTCACCTCCGAGCGGGAGCACCCATAAAGCTTGCCTCCCTGATGTCGGGTCCTCCACCGTGTAAAGCAAGAAGCGCCCGTCGCGCGACCAGCCCGTGGGAATCTTGTTCTCGCTCGACTTTAGCAGAAGCTCCTCGTCTCTCGCGCCGCTCGCCGGCTTCTGATAAAGATCGGCTGGGCCGCTGGGATTGGACGCGAAGATGATGCTGTTCCCGTCCGGGGACCAGATCCCATCGACAGCGACCGCGGAGCCGAACGTGAACCGCTCGGTCGTGCTCCGTGAAGAATCCAGCAGCCAGATGGCCATGTCCGAATCAATCCGGCTGACAGCCGCTCCCCTTCCATTGGGAGAAAGGGATAGCGAGACAATGTCACCCGGTTCCCCGACTGTGCCCAAAACCTTCCCCTGCCGGTCGAACCAGGTAGGCTGGAAGCTCGTGCCGCCGCCGGTCGCGTAAACAAGCACGCCGTTGGTCGAAGCCGAGAAGGAGCCGTGATTCCTGAATCCCAAGACCTGACTGGCCACCGTGACTGCCGCACCCGACAATTCCAGACGCTGGGAGTCGAACGGCTGCGCCATGAGCGTCCCATCGCGCATGAAGAGCAGCTGCCCTGAACTGCCGGAAGAAGGCACGTAAATCGCCTCGGACGCGGCCGACAATATCTTTTTAGATCCTTGGTCCTCCGGCTTGTTATCAAGAGAACCTACGTATACCGGGATGTTTCCCATCTTGCCCGAGACAGCCTGGTAGATGAAGTGCCTGCCGTCGGGAAGGAACTGCGGAAAGTCGTGAAAGCCTTCGCCTCGCGACGCATCGAGAGTAGTCAGCGGAGATGCCGGGCCGCCATTTGCCGAAACTCGCATCAGGCCTGCGTTGACGGTCCCGAAAATGATTACACCATCGCGGTTCCACGAGCCCCCCAGTACGATTCCGGTAATTTCGCACAGCGTCTCTGGCGCACCACCGGAAGCGTCAATTTTCTTCAGTTTGACCCCGTCGCCGAACGCGATGTAGCGGCTGTCGGGCGACCAGAAAAACGTGGGCACCTGAGTCGATTCGGAACCAGCGATGCGTCGCGCATCGAGCGACCCGAGAGGGCGTATCCACAGACTCGAAACGCCATCCGCGCCCGCTGCGTCAAAGGCCAACTGGCGGCCATCAGGCGATATTGCAAAGAAAGTCGGGGTTACTCTCGCGGGCGTTGCGATTTCAAATCGCACCGGCTCAGCCGCGGCGTGCGGCGCTTCTCGGAAATAAAGGAATGCCAGCGGTGGCGCCAGCAAGACGAACAGTAGGGCCGCCACCGCCCACGGCAGCGAGCGGCGCCAGAGCGGAGCGGAAATTCCCGCAGCTCCCGCAAGCGCCGGGTCGGGCGCGCCCGAGAGAACTTCGTCGAGCGAGATCCGCGCGTCGCCGATCGCTTGCAACCGCTGCTTTGGGTCTTTCTGTAAGCAGCGCTGCAACAGCATGCGAATCCGAATTGGCGTGGCAGCGGGAAGCAGCGACCAATCCGGGTCTTCCTTGATCACCGCCGCAAGCGTGTCGGTCACCGATTCGCCGCGGAATGCCATCTTCCCGGTCAGCATCTCGTACAGCACGCACCCGAATCCCCAGATATCCGCGCGACGGTCGACGGCCTTGCCCTTCGCCTGCTCGGGCGACATGTATGCCGCCGTTCCGAGCAGGACGCCCGCCTGCGTCGCCATCCGGCTGATCGTCGGTGAAGTCGCGATGTCAATGGACGACGCATCGCCTTCCAGAGCTTTCGCGAGACCGAAATCCAGAATCTTCACGGCGTCGTCGCCTGTCACTTTCACGTTCGCGGGCTTCAGGTCCCGATGCACGATCCCGCGTTCGTGCGCGTACTCGATCGCTTCGCACATCTGCTTCGCGATCCGCAACGATTCTTCGATCGGAAGCGGGCCGGAGCGAATGCGATCAGCGAGCGTCGGCCCTTCGACCAGTTGCATCACCAACGCGTGCGTACTGCTCGAATCTTCGAGGCCGTAAATCGACGCGATATTGGGATGATCCAGCGAGGCGAGCACTTTCGCTTCGCGCTGGAAGCGCGCCATCCGCTCGGCGTCGCGCGCGAACGCCTCGGACAGCACCTTCAGCGCCACGTCGCGCCCGAGCTTCGCGTCCCGCGCGCGATACACCTCTCCCATCCCGCCCGCGCCGATCGCGCCGGTAATCTCGTACGGTCCGAGTTTGGTGCCAGCAGTGAGCGTCATTTGGGGCTGAATTATATCCTCTCGGAACAGTAACGCATCGCATTACTTAAGCTCGAAATCGCAATAAACTCGGCGGCGGGATCTTCGCCGGATTTGCGCGTTGACCGAAAGGACATGGAGAGCTTGCGGCTCGCGCTCGCACAGTGCTAGCGTGAATGTTTCGAGGTGCGGCCGGATTCGCCCGGTATTCGGCTGGGGGTCAGCCTGCGACGCGCCTCAGGGCCGCGCACGCCCCGCCGCGCAGGCTCGCAGGCAGGAGTTCCGTTGCCATCGTGGAATGTTAACGACCAGAAGATCCCGCAAGGGAGATTGGCGCTGTTCTCCTATCTCTCGGCGGCGATGGTCGTGTTTCTGCTCGTCGGCTTCTGGAAGTTGCAGGTCGTTCAATCCGTGCATTTCGCCGATCTGGCCGAGCGCAACGGAATCCGTTCGATTTCCATCATCGCTCCGCGTGGCACCATGCTCGACCGCGAAGGGCGCGTCCTGGTCGATAGCTATCCTTCCTTCAGCATTCTGCTGCTGCGCGACAATCCTAAACTGATCGAAAAGAGCCTCCCGCAGATCGAGGACGGCCTCGGCATCGCGAGGGAAGATCTTCTCCAGCAGCTGGAAGCCGCGAAGGGCGAACCCAAGTTCCTGCCGGTCATCATCAAGCCCGCGGCCAGCGACGCGGACATCGCCTTTGTTGAATCGCACCGCGCCGATCTCCCCGTCCTCGAGCTGATGATGGTCCAGCGCCGCCGCTATCCGCACGGCGACATGCTCGCCAACACCATCGGCTACGTCGGCGAGGTTTCCGAGCAGGACATGGAGAAGTATCCCGACCGCTACCGGCCCGGCGACATCGTCGGCAAAGCCGGGCTTGAAAAGCAATACAACGAGCAGATCGAGGGCACCGACGGCATGCGCCGCGTGGTCGTCAACAGCGTGGGCAAGGTGATGCGCACGCTCGACAACGTCGAAGCGATTCCCGGAAAGCCCATTCAATTGACGATCGACGAGGATTTGCAGCAGCTCGCCGAAAATGATTTCGCCAACAAGTCAGGCGCCCTCATCGCCATGGACGCGCGCACCGGCGAGGTCCTCGCCATGGTCAGCCGTCCCACCTTCAACCCGAACGATTTCGCGATCCGGATTCCGAATCAGGAGTGGGCGCAGCTCAACTCCGACCCGAAAACTCCGCTGCTCAACCGCGCCATTCAGGCGCAGCTCGCTCCCGGCTCCGTTTTCAAAGTCGTCATGGCCACGGCCATGCTCGAGTCCAAAGCGCTTCCCGCGAGCTACACCGTTTACTGTCCCGGTTATGCCACTTTTTACGGCCACCTGTTCCACTGCGATCACGCTCACGGCAGCGTTGATCTGCACAAAGGCATCGTGGCCTCGTGCGACGTCTACTTCTATAACGTCGGAAAAGCTCTCGGCATCGATCGCATCGACCAGTACGCTTTCGGCCTCGGCCTCGGCAAGCGCACTGGAATCGACTTGCCGGGCGAGGAAGCTGGTCTCGTTCCGTCGGAGGATTGGGTCGAGCGCGTGGACCATCACAAATGGTATCCGGGCTCCACGATTTCCGTCGCCATCGGTCAGGGCGCCGTCATGGTCACGCCGATTCAGTTGGCGCGCACGATCGCGGCCGTGGCCAATGGCGGCACGTTGATTCCGCCGCACCTCCTGAAAAACGCCACGGACCTGACGTCCGGCTCTTTCCCGCTTTCCGACGACACAGTGCAGCAGGTCACCGACGGCATGTGGGGCGTCGTCAACGAACCCGACGGCACCACTTCCGGAATGGTCAAACTGCAAAACATCGATTTTTCCGGAAAGACTGGAACAGCACAGACCGAAAGCTTCGAATTGCAGAAGAAACTCGGCCAGCATCTAAAAGAAAACGGCTGGTTTGTCGGCTACGCTCCGCGCCGCAACCCCGAAATCGTCGTCGCCGCGCTTGTTGAAGAGGGAGTTTGGGGCAGCACCTCCGCCGCGCCCATCGTGCGCGACGTGGTGAAGGCCTACTACGACAAGAAGAACGGCCACGCGCCGCAGCCTTCCACCGCCGAAAATATTCTCCCCTCGGGAGTGGTTCGTCCCGCCGCGCAAGTCTCGGGAGCGGAACGCCAGTGAAAGATCGTCCGCGCATTCAGGATTTCGATTGGACGCTGCTCGCGATCGTCGGCGCCATCAGCGGCATGGGCGTTCTCGAGATCTACTCTTCCACGCACGCCAGCGCCATGGCGGGGATGCAGTGGAAGCAGCTGATGTGGATCGCAATCGGCCTCGCCGGAATGCTTCTGATTTCCCGCATCGACTACCACACGCTGATGGATCAGGCTCCTACGCTGTACATGGTCGGCATCGCCGGACTTCTGGTCGTGCTGGTGCTCGGCTACTCGCGCCTCGGTGCGAAGCGCTGGATCCGCATCGGCGATCTGGCGAATTTACAAGTGTCAGAGATCATGAAGTTGATTATAATCATCGTGCTCGCGCGCTACTTTGCGGAGGTTCGCACCGAGCGCCTCACGCTTGCGGATCTGGTCAAAATTGGCATTTTGACGCTGATTCCCGTAGGCTTGATATTGAAGCAGCCCGACCTGGGAACCGCGATGGTGCTGGTTCCCGTTGCCGTGGTCGGAGCGTTCATGGCGGGCATTCAGTGGAAGCACCTGGCGGTCGGTGCGGTCCTGATCGCGTTGCTGGTTCCGTTCAGTTGGAATATGCGGCATCATCTGAAGCCGTATCAGCAGCAGCGCATTCAGACGTTTCTTCATCCGGAAGAGGACCAGCGCGGCGCGGGTTACCAGATTCTGCAATCCGAGATCGCCGTGGGTTCCGGGGGATTCTGGGGCAAGGGATTTGGAAAAGGCAGTCAGAACCAGTTGGGCTTCGTGCCCGTTCGGTATTCGGATTTCATTCTGGCGGCGCTGGCGGAGGAGCAGGGTTTTATCGGCGTCTGCCTCGTATTGCTGTTGTACCTGGGCCTGATTCTGCGGCTGGTGGACAACGCGCAAAAAGCGAAAGATCGTGCCGGGATGTATGTCGTGATGGGAGTGACCGCAATCCTGGGCTTCCACGTTCTGGTCAACGCTTCGATGGTGATCGGTTACATGCCGGTCACCGGCATTCCCCTGCCGCTGATGAGCTATGGAGGGTCGGCAACGGCCTTCGTGTTTTTGGCTTTGGGGCTGGTGATGAACGTCCGCATGCGGCGCTTCGTCAATTGAGCCCCTCCGGTAAATAAGTTAGTGCCCGCGGCCCTCCCTACTGAGGCGCGGGAATTCAGAGATGATTGAAGGACGCACCGAGTGAGGAAAGTCACCCCGAAAAATTTGAGTTCTTTCCAGGCCGGCCCGCCGTGGCGCGTCGAAGGCTCAGCCTTCCGCCACGCCGGCTGTGGCGCGCGCGTACATTTGCGCCGCGCCATTCGGATGCGCCGTGAGGAGTTTCTAAATGTCCAAGGAAATGGTTATCTCCGCGAACCCGCACGAGACGCGGGTGGCGATTCTCGAAGAAGGTCAGCTTTGTGAGTACTACGTCGAGAGGGAAAAAGAGTTTGCGTTAGTCGGAAGCATCTACAAAGGACGTGTAACGCGCGTGCTGCCCGGCATGCAGTCGTCCTTCGTGGATATCGGCCTCGATAGCGACGCCTTCCTCTACGTCACGGACTTCCTCGAAGGGATCGAGGAGTTCGATCCCATCGTCACGACCGTGGAAGAAAAAGTGCAGAAGATGGAGGACCAGGGCGGAGCCGTGTTCGCGCCCGAAGGCGGGGCTGCTCCCGCGATCGAGCCTCCCGACGTCGAATCCGCGCCATCTTCCGAAGCGCCGCCATTCGAATCCGCGAGCGCGCCGGAACACCACGCGCCTGCGGCGCAGCAGCCGTCGAGCCATGCAGCTCCGCCAAGCCGCGGTCAATTCGGTAATCGCGGGCGCGGTGGGCGAGATTTTGGGCGCCGAGGGGGTCGGGGCGGTGGCCGCTTCAACAGAGGCGGACGCGGCGGTGGCCGCGGAGGCGACCGGCGCTTTGGCCGTGAATTGCCTCCGTCCAAGTACGCCACGCCTCGATCGTACGGCGATCAGCCGGCGGAATCGGGACCGGTGGGCCATGTCGACGTAGTTCTGCCGGGAGAATCTCTCGCCAAGTTCCGGGAACGGCCCGCGGGCGAAGCGGCTCCGCCGGCAACATTCGAAGCGGCAGCTCCTGCCGCGCCTCCCGCCGAAACGCACGAGCCGGTGCAGGAAGCAGCCGCACCGCCCGTGCGGGAATTCACGCATGAGATTCGCCACGAGCCGCGTCCTGAATATCCTCGAGCATCGTCGAGCGGCCTCGAACCATTGCCCGGCGAGACCATTGCGAAGTGGAAACATCACGAACCGGAAGTGATCGAACACGCCGAACCGGCGCCTCCGGCAGGATCCGAGGAAGCAGAGGAAGAACACATTCTTCTGCACGAGGAGCCCGAGCCCCACGAAGCCGTCATCGCGCACGAAGAACCCGAGGTGCATGAGGAACATGCCACGACGGAGCTGAGCGAAGACGAAGCCGCCGCGCTCGCCGAGCATGTCGCCGAAGCGCAGGACGAAGAAGCGGCGCGCAAGGCTCAGGAACGCGTTTTTGCGGCGGCCGATGAGGCAGCCGACGCGGCTCAGGAAACGGCCGAGGCAGAAGAGCACGAACTCGAGGAAGAAGAATCCGGCGCGGAAACGGAAGGCATGATCGCGCCTCTCCCTGAGCACGAACACCACGTGTCGGAGGAAGAGCACGAAATGGATGCGATCGCCGCAGCGGCCGAAGACGCCGCGGATGCCGAAGCGGAATCGCAGGAAGCTCTGCAATCGCTCGGCGAAACCGAGCACGCGCTTGAGCTCGAAGCGGGAGTTCAGCCGACCGAAGGCGAATTGCCGATTCCGGCGGAGAATCCCCTGGCCGAGGGGCAGCAACCGTTCCGGGCACGAGTGCGCGACGATTTTCGCGCGCGGATGCAGCATCCCGCACGCCGCGGTGGCCGCGATCGCGGCCGGCGAGACGACCGTGGACGCCGCCCGCAGCACGGACGCGGCGGGCACGGCGGCCACCATCGCCCACAACAGCGCCGTCCACAACTGATCTCCGACCTGCTGAAGCAGGGCCAGGAAATCATCGTCCAAATCGCCAAGGAACCACTCGGCAAGAAGGGTGCGCGCATCACGAGCCACGTCGCTCTTCCCGGCCGCTTCCTGGTTTACATGCCGACGCTCGACCACACGGGCGTTTCGCGCAAGATCGCTTCGGCGGAAGAGCGCGCGCGGCTGCGCCATCTGGTGAACGACGCCAAGGGCAGCGCGGGCGGAGGATTCATCGTCCGTACAGCGGCTGCGAGCGCCGCGCCGGAGGAAGTCCGTGCCGATGTGGAGTTCCTGACGAAGACGTGGTTCGAGATCAAGTCGCGCTCGGAACAGCGCAAGGCCCCGTCGATCCTGCACCGCGACCTCAATCTGGTGGAACGCATGCTGCGCGATCACATCAGCTCGGACTACGGCGCGATCTGGGTGGACACGGAAGAGGAGTACACCAAGGTCATCGACTTCATGAGCCGTTTCCAGCTGGGGCTCGTGAACCGCGTGAAGCTCTACACGAAGGACAATCCGGTCTTCGAGGAGTTCGGCATCCAGCAGGAGATCGACAAGGGACTGCGCCCGAAAGTGTGGCTCAAATCGGGCGGGTACATCGTCATCAACCACACCGAAGCGCTCGTCGCGATCGACGTCAACACCGGCAAGTTCGTCGGTAAAGGCTCGACACGGCTCGAGGACACGATCGTCCGCACGAACCTGGAAGCCGTGAAGGAGATCGTCCGCCAGATGCGGCTGCGCGACCTGGGCGGGATCATCATCATCGACTTCATCGACATGGAGGAGCGGCGGAACCGCGAGAAGGTAATGGCCGCGCTCGAAGAAGCATTGAAGGCCGACCGCGCGCCTTCGAAGATGCTGCGCTTCAACGAGTTCGGATTGATCGCCATCACGCGCAAGCGGACAAAGCAAGCTCTCGAGCGCATGCTTTCGCAACCGTGCCCGTACTGCACAGGGTCGGGCATGGTGAAGTCGATTCCCACGCTCTGCTACGAGATTCAAACCGAGGCGCGCAAGATGGCGCCGGAGATGGATTCGAGCAGCGTCACTCTGCGCGTGCATCCGGAAATCGCCAAGGCGCTCAAGACGCGCGAGTCATCGTTGATCGAGGAGCTTGAGCGGTGGACGAAAAAGAGCGCGATCATCCAGGCCGATCCGACGCTGCACTGGGAGCAGTACGATATTTACTAGAGGCTGGATGCTAGAAGCTGGAAGCTAGAGTTTCAGAAAGGCAAGAGCAGGTCCCTCCCGCCTACGCTAGAGCTACGGCGGGCAGGCACGCCGTTCGCAAACCTCGCGAACGGGTTCGAGATGCCAAAATTCCTTCCTAGCACTGAGGCGCCTCGAAGACACTTTCGGGGCGCTTTGCTTTTGGAGCGTCCGGCGGACCGCGACCACATGCTGCGAGTGAGACTGCGCATAGGTACGGCGCTTCGCGCTGACTGGATCATGTCGCGGCTGAAGCCGCGACCCACAAAACGCGGCGGGGCGCGCGCGAGTCGTCGTTGATCGAAGAGCTTGAGCGGTGGACGGGCAACCCTTCGTCCGCCGTGGCGGACTCAGGGCAAGAGAGCGCGATCATTCAGGCCGACTGATCTCCCGGGCTCGACGATCTCCCGAGCGCCTCTTGCCGAGGCCTCGGGAGCCCTGTTCTCCGTCGACCCGGGAGCCCTGTCATGCGCTGCACTGGGAGCAGTACGACATTTACTGACGATCCGACGAGGATCGTCATCCCGAGCGACCAACAGGAGTCGAGGGATTAGGCGCGGAAGCTAGAAGCCGAAATTCGAAAATCGAGGCGCCCCGAAGAACCCTTCGGGGCGCTTTTTTTCCTCCGCATCCGAAACGCAGGATTCGCTCATATCACCTCGACGCGAACCCGGCTTCCCGTTTTTGCCAGAGCGCGGTCTCGTGTGACGAGCGGGGCTTCCAGCGCCTCCGCAAGAGCTAGATAAGCGGCGTCATAAGCCGTCAGACCGTGCCGCATCTGCCAGATGCGGTTGAGCAGAACGAAATGCGGATATCGGGCGAGTGGAAAGTCGGCGAGATCGGTGAGAGCCTCTGCGCCTCGTTCGGCGGAGATGATGGACGAGCGCACGTAGCGGTGCAAGACCTGCGCGACTTCCAGATCGATCAGGTGAGGAGCGTGCAGCGTCTCGCTGGCGGCGAAGAGAAAGCGGCTCACATGCCGAGCCGCGGGCGTCTGGAGGAGAACCTCGAGAATCGCGGAGGCGTCGACGACGATCAGCAGCTCTTCCTCTCGGCGCGCACCGCGGCCGCCGGCGCAGGACGCGGTCGCACGGGCTGCCGGCTCGAAAGCCGCCTCTGGATTTCAGTGAGAGTGGGGCGGTCGAGGGCCTGGCGCATCTCGCGGAGCAAGTAGTCCGAGAGGGACATGCCTTCGAGCGCCGCGCGGGCCTTGAGCTCGCGATGCAGGTCGGAAGGTACATTCCGGATCTGAACCATTACTGGCATGCGATCAGCATACTTACATGTGGAACACATGTCAACGCTCGACCAGGGCCCAGCCGCGCACTCGAAGAGCTCGAACAACGGACGAGGCAACCCTCCGACCGCCGTTCGATCGCTGGGGCAACCTCAGTGCAAGCCCATTCGAACTCGCCACCGGCGAGTTTTCAGGGCAGGCAAGCGGGGCACCCGAAAAATCGAGAGCCCTTGCGTGGGCCATCCGCCATGAGCAATCAATTGCTGCCGGGGTCTTGCCCCTCCTACTGGTTCGGGTGGCGCGTGTCCTCGATGTGATAATCCGGTGGGATGTCGAAAAGTCTTGCGTCGGGTTCGCCGAGACTAATCTGGTCGACGACGAATGTCTGAGTTCCGTAGTTCGGATCCTGCCGCTTCTCGATCACATTGAGCCCAAGGTGCGGCGAGTACCAGAATTCCTTAACGACGGAAATGGCCCGATCGTTGCCGATCGCACCGGCGTTGATCGTTGTGGTCTCCCTCGTTCCGATAGTCTCGACGCCGCTAACGACGTCTTTGCCGAGATCCACACGAGTCAAGAATCGCTTACCGTTGTCCAGCGAGCCTGCGGGAGTCGGCGGAGGTTCGGAGGCGCGCGAGAAATAGTCGTGTATCTCACAGGTTTTCGCCACCGGCCAGCAATAGTAGATAGCGTGCGTGCTCGGATCCGCAAATTCGAGCTGACGGATTTCGGATTCGCGGGGATCACCTTCAGGATAGAGATTGCGGCGCTCCTGAAAAATGCGGCCGCTATTGTCGCGTGCGATCATGCGGTGATTCTTGATAGTGATGATGCTGCCGTCTTCGAGGGTGCTCTTCCACTCGGTGCGTACTGTAGCGGTGAACGGCGCATGGGGGAGAGGCGGCACAACGATGCTGATTAGGGTCACCGCTACGCCGCCGCTTGGCGCATGCGTCGCCTGCTCGGGTTCTTGAGCGATCAGGGAAGAAACGGAAAGCGTGGCCAACGCGCCGAGCAGCAAGAGAAGAGATGCTCGCTTCATGATCGTGCCTCCAGCGAAGCGGCCGATGAATCGGGATTGTAATTGAACATTCGATATAACGCTAGTGCCCGGGCGCGGGACAGCCGCCGAGGGACGAGGGTGAGGGTTGAAAGTGCAGAAAAACCGCACGTTCGCCGAGGCGAACATCAGGCACCCGCAAGCTCTCGTGCAGCTTCACCCGCCAGCACGGAGAGACTACTTGCTGCGGGTGAAGCTGCGCATTGGTCCGGCGCTTCGCGCCGTTGCTTTTGGCGGGGCTGAAGCCCCGCCCTTCCACCTCTTAACGAGCGGCTAAATCTGGTAGTCGATTTCGATGATGGACTGGAGCTCGTCCGAGATTGCCTTGAGCTCCGCCGAAGCGGCGGCTTCGGGCGCTTCGCCACCTTCGAGCTTGCGCACCCGCTCCCTCAGATCCATCACCTGCGTGGCCACGGCTGAAAGAGCCGCGGAGAGAGGATCGCGAATCTGTTTCGGGTCGGTGATCACCACGGGCTTGCCGTTCCGCAGGACGACGTGGCCGGGCACGCCGACGATCGTGGAGTTATCGGGCACGTCGCGAAGCACCACGGAGCCCGCGCCCACGCGCGAGTTGTCTCCCACGCGTATATTGCCCAGCACGCGGGCGCCCGCGCCGATCACCACGCCGTTTCCGAGCGTGGGGTGCCTTTTGCCTTTTTCCTTGCCGGTGCCGCCGAGCGTGACTCCCTGATACAGCGTCACGTCGTCGCCGATCACGCTGGTTTCCCCGATCACGACGCCCATGCCGTGGTCGATGAACAAGCGCCGCCCGATTTGCGCGCCCGGATGAATCTCGATTGCGGTCAGGAGCCGCGCCACCTGCGAGAGCCACCGCGCCAGCAAGCGGAGGTTGTGCTTCCAGAGCCAGTGATTGCACCGGTGGAACCAGAGCGCGTGCAATCCCGAGTAGCACAACAAGACTTCGAGGACCGACCGGGCGGCCGGGTCGTGGTCCAGAATCGATCGCACGTCCTCTCGCATCGATCCGAACACTACTGCCTCCTGATCAGGAGCTTGTTGAAGAACTCACTTTCATGACCTCAGGGGCTAAAGCCCCACTTTTTGGGGGCGTCATAATGTCGGAGCGAAAGCTCCGACCCCCTAAAAACCAGGTATGAGATAGCCTGAAGCTGTTACATCGGCGCGGCGGTCAGTTGCTGGGCTTCGTTCTTCAGGCTTTCGAACAGGATGCTGCTCAAGTATCGTTCGCCGAAATCCGGAAGGACGACGACGATCATTTTCCCGGCGTTGGCATCGCACCGCGCCACTTGCAGGGCCGCGACGACCGCGGCGCCCGACGAAATCCCCACCAGCAGCCCTTCTTCGAGCGCAAGCCGGCGCGCCATGTCGATCGAGTCCTGGCTCGACACCTGGATGACCTCGTCGATGTAATCCTTGCGCAGGATGCTCGGCACGAATCCCGCTCCGATGCCCTGAATCTTGTGCGGCGAGGGCTGGCCGCCCGAGAGGACCGGGCTTTCCGTCGGCTCAACGGCAATGGCCTTGAAGGAAGGCTTCTTCGGCTTGATGTACTGGCACACGCCGGTCAACGTTCCGCCCGTCCCGATTCCGGAGATCAGGATGTCAACCTTGCCATCGGTGTCGCTCCAGATTTCCGGGCCGGTCGTTTCGAAGTGAATCTTGGGATTCGCCGGATTATCGAACTGCTGGAGAATGAAGCCGTTCGGCGTGGAGGCGAGCAACTCATCGGCCTTGGTGATCGCGCCTTTCATTCCCTTGGGGCCCGGCGTCAGAACGATCTCGGCGCCGAATGCCTTCAGCAGAACACGGCGCTCGAGGCTCATCGTGTCCGGCATCGTCAAGATCAGTTTGTAACCCTTCACGGCGGCCACAAACGCGAGCGCGATCCCCGTGTTTCCGCTTGTGGGCTCGATCAAGACGGTCTTGCCGGGATGAATCTTCCCCGCCTTTTCGGCCTCCGCAATCAAGCTCACGCCGATGCGGTCTTTCACGCTGGCGTTCGGATTGAAGCTCTCCAGTTTCGCCAGCACGGTGGCCTTACAGCCGGCGGTGACCTTGTTCAACCGGACAAGCGGTGTTTTGCCAATAAGCTCGGTAATGTCGTTTGCGACTCTCATCCTGTCTCCTTGAGTGCTGAAGCCTAGCAATTTTGTCCAACAGTAACAATCGTTCCGGCGTGCCTCTCACGAAAAGCGCTGCTCTTTGAAGGGGTCGCCGTACATGTTGTAGCCGTTCTCTTCCCAAAAGCCGGGGGCGTCGTGGGACATGAACTCGATGCCGCGGACCCATTTCACGCTTTTCCACGCGTAGAGGTGCGGCACGACGAGGCGGACGGGATAGCCGTGGTCGGCGGGGAGCGGCGCGCCATTGTGTTTCAGAGCGAAGAGTGAAGTGGGGCGCATCAGGTCTTCGAGCGGAACATTGGAAGTGAAGCCCGCTTCGGCGTGGACCATCACGTATCTTGCTTCGGGCTTCACGGCGGCGAGCTTCGCGACCTCGGTGAACGGCACGCCTTCCCAGCGCACGTCGAAGCGGCTCCAGCGCGTGACGCAGTGCATGTCGGCGGTGACTTCCTTCATCGGGAGGCGCGTGAATTCGTCCCAGGTGAGGCGCACGGGCTCTTCGACGAGTCCTGCGATGCGGAAGTCCCAAGTTTGCGGGTCGAAGCGGGGAACGTCGCCGACGTGGAGCACGGGCCATTTGAGAGTGAGCGATTGGCCGGGAGGGAGACGTCCGGCATCGCGCATCTCGCGCTCGAGTTTCTTGCGTTCCGTGAGTTCGCCGAAGACCATCGTGTACGCCCCAGGGATTCAACCCGAAGGATCATTGTACACCGGAGATTTTCTGTTGCGGTTGTGGCGCGGTGGACGAGCCGCAGGAAGACATGCTGCGAAAAATGCAGCGCAAAGGAATGCGCTTCGCGCCGTCTTTTTTTGGCGGGGTTGAAACCCCGCCCTTCCACCGAATCTGGCGGCGCTAGCGACGTCCCTATCATGTCGGACCTGAAGGCTCGACCCCCTAAAGGGCCGCAGCCAACAGCAAAAGCAGATCCCTGGCCGGCCTTCGGCGAACTCGGGGTGACGAGCGTGAGGCGAGGGCGCGGGTGGGGCGTGGCGGAATGCGGTGTGCTATTATGCCGCATTCGAGAAGGCACAAAACCACAACAGGGAGAGGCCATTGTCAGCGCGGATTCTCAACGGAAACGCAATTCGGGACCAGATTTACGCGGAGCTGCAGGCGGAAATCGCGGCGCTCACGTCGGCGGGAGTGCGGCCGGGGCTTGCGGCCGTCCGCGTCGGCGATGATCCGGCGTCGAAGCTGTACGTGAACAGCAAAATCGGCGCGTGTGAAAAGCTGGGGCTCGCGAGCTTTCACATCACGCCACCGGCGACGATGACGACCGAAGAGCTGCTGGGGCTGGTGAACGAGCTGAACAATCGCGACGACGTGGACGGCATCCTGGTGCAGATGCCGCTGCCCAAGCAGATCGATTCCAAGAAGATTCTGGACGCGGTGATTCCTGAGAAGGACGTGGACGGCTTCAATCCCGTGAACGTAGGACGGCTCGTGGCGGGCCGGCCGGCGCTGGTGGCGTGCACGCCGGCCGGCGTAATGGAGATTCTCCGCCGCAGCAACATTCCTATCGAAGGCGCAAACGCCGTGGTGATCGGGCGGAGCGACATCGTTGGCAAGCCGCAGGCGCTGCTGCTGCTCCACGCGAACGCGACGGTGACGATCTGCCATTCGAAGAGCAGGGATCTGCCGGGAATCGCGCGGCGCGCGGACATCATCGTGGCGGCGATCGGCAAGGCGGCGATGGTGACGCTGGATTTCGTGAAGCCGGGCGCGACGGTGATCGACGTCGGGCAGATCGTGGTGAAGGACGCCGCCGAAGCGGAGCGCATCTTCGCGAAATTCCCGGCGAAGCTGGAATCGTTCCGCGCGAAAGGATCAATTCTGGCGGGCGATGTTCACCCCGATGTGATGGAAGTGGCGGGAGCGTACACGCCGGTGCCGGGAGGCGTCGGGCCGCTGACGATCGCGATGCTGATGAGCAACACCGTGAAGGCCGCACGCATGCGGCGGGGAGCGCGCGCGCCGGCCGCCGCGGCGTCCCACAGCTGATGCTGCGCGTCGGACTCACGGGCGGAATTGCGTCGGGAAAGTCCACGGTGGCGGCGTTGCTGCGCGAGCGCGACTACCGGGTGCTGGACGCCGATTCGCTCGCCCGCGAACTGCTCGAGCCGGGACAGGCCGCCTACAACGAAGTGGTGAAAGAATTCGGCGAAGGCATCATCGGCCCCGGCGGAGCGGTGAACCGACCGAAGCTCGGCGCGATTGTTTTTTCGGATGCGCAGAAGCGCGCGCGGCTCAACGCGATCCTGCACCCGCGGATTCAGGATATTTCGGCGAAGTGGTTCACGGCGCTCGACCGCGCCGGCGGGCCGGACATGGCCTTCGAGGATGCGGCGCTGATCCTGGAAGCGGGCGCGAAGAAGAATCTCGATCTGATTATAGTCTGCTGGTGCAGGCCGGAGCAGCAGCTCCAGCGGCTGGAGCAGCGGGGCCTCTCGGCGGAGGATGCGAAGCTGCGAATCGCCGCGCAGATGCCCATCGATGAAAAACGCAAGCTGGCCGATGAGGTGATCGACTGCTCCGGCTCGATGGAAGAAACCGGAAAGCAGCTCGATGCGGCGCTTGCGCGGATGAAGACGGCGGCGTCCGCCGCGAAACGAAACCCTTCCTGAAGCGACTGCGTCTTGAATCGGTAGAGGGACAACGGCCATGCCAACCTCCGACAGTCAAAAACGCCCGGCCCAACTGCTGGTGCTGGGGCTGATCATCGGGCTCGGCGCCTATTGGGTGGGGGCGCGCTACGGGCGGCACGCGCCCGGGTCGATCGACGAGCTGCGCGCGCCGGCGGCGGCGGCCGACAACACTCTCGATCCGACCGAAGAGGAAAACGTCCGCATTTACAAGCAGGCTTCGCCGGCGGTGGCGAACATCGTGACGCGTACCGTGCAGTACGATTTCTTCAACGCCCTGCCGGTGGAAGGCCTGGGCTCCGGATTCGTGATCGACACCGACGGGCACATCCTGACGAACTATCATCTGGTCGGGGGCACGCAGACGATCGAAGTGACGCTGGGCGATCAAACGCGCTACAAGGCGAAGTACATCGGAGCGGACACGCGCAACGACATCGCGCTGATTCAGATCGATCCGCACGGGAGGAAGCTCACGGCGCTGCCGCTCGGCGATTCACGCAATCTGCTCGTGGGCCAGCGCGTGCTGGCGATCGGGAATCCCTTCGGATTTCAGAGCACGCTGACGACGGGAGTGGTGAGCTCGCTCGGGCGGACGGTGCAGACCAGCGAAAACACGTTCATCGACGAGGCGATCCAGACCGACGCGGCGATCAATCAAGGCAATTCCGGCGGGCCGCTGCTGAATTCGCGCGGCGAAGTGATCGGGATCAACAGCGCGATTTACGCGCCGACGGGGACGACGGCGGGAATCGGATTCGCGATTCCGATCAACACGGCGCGGCGCGTGGCCGAGGATTTGATCTCGCAGGGGCGCGTGCGGCGGGCGACGCTGGGAGCGGAGGGGCGCGCGATCTGGCCGGGGCTGGCCGATGCGCTGAATCTCGGCGTCGATCAGGGGATCCTGATCGAGCGCGTGAATTCGGGAGGCCCCGCGGCGCGGGCGGGCATTCGCGGGGGAACGCGGTCGGTGCTCGCGGGCTTGCAGGAATTGCGGGTCGGAGGGGATGTGTTGATCGCGATCGATGGGAAAGCGATCACGAACCAGATGGATTTGAATTTGGCGCTCAACCGCGCGAAGCCGGGAGATACCGTCACGCTGACGATTGTGCGCGACGGGAAGAAGATGGATGTGAAGGTGACGCTGGGAGAGGGATAGACCCTAGCCGCTGTGTCGACCCCTTCCGCGTGGTTGGCCCACGGAGAGGTTCTTCGACTGCGCGTCCCGACGCGGAAATCGATAAGACCGATTTCCGGGAGAGAGGAAAAACCTCGGGACGCTCCGCTCAGAATGACGGCGGGGAGCTAGTTCAGCAAATTGCTAGCGGCTGGCGGGTTCCGCGTGCGGTGAAGCCGAAGGCATGGAAAGGCCAGCGAGGGATTTGTCGCGCCATTCGTCGCGCAGGCGGTCGCGTTCGGCTTCCGTCAGATCAAACCAGGATTCCGCGAGATCGCGGACGCGCTCGAGGGCGGCCTGCATTTCATTCTGCTTCTGCTTTAACATCTCGCTGTTGGCGTCCATCGGGACGCGAATCGGCGGCGCCACAAACATCACGGCGCGCGAAAACGGATAGGGGAGCCGGAAGAGGTCCCAGGATTTCCTGAACGTGTGCGCGGAGCTCAGGCCGATGTGAAACACGGAGATCGGCTTGCCGGTGCGGCGCGCGAGGATGATGGGTCCGGGTTTGGCGACGTAGCGCGGGCCGCGTGGGCCGTCGATGGTGAACGCGACGTGGCGGCCTTCCTCGAGACTTTTGGCCATGGCGGCGAGGCCTTCGATCGCGCCGCGTGACGAACTGCCCTGCGCCGTGCCGAAGCCGAGACGCTCGATGACGCGGCGGGTCCACTGGCCGTCGAAGTTTACTGTGTTGAGCACCACGATGCCGCGGCCGCGCCAGATCCACGCCGCCGGAAATATGCAGCGGTGCCAGAACGCGCCGATTCCCGGCTCGCCCCGATCGCGAATCTGAATGGCGTTGTGCACGCCGACCATTTCGGTGCGCAGTGTTGGGCCAATCAAACGAATCACCCAGTACACCGCCCACGCGATGACTGGAATCTGCATCCTGCGCCAGCGCGAAAGGTGCGGCAGAGGGATGCGGCTTTCAGCGGCCGCTCCGGCGAGGGCCTCAGACGCTTCGAATTTTGACGCGTTGTCCACTGCTGTATAGTATAGGCGCTCTCGATGCACGCCCGATTCCATTTCGCGCGCGGCGCGGCCGGAATGCTTCTGCTGGGAATGCTTGCGCTCGGCGCGAGGCAGGCGCGCGCGCAGGACGCGCCTTCGGGAGCGGCCGGCAGGATCGAAGGCAGGGACGTGTCGGTCGAGAGCGGGACGCCAGCGCGGGGCGGGACGGCGACGACCGCGCCGAGCATTTTCCTGGCGAACGGGAGCATCGTGACCGTTCACTCCGGCTCGGCCAAAATGACGCTCTTCGCCGGCGGCGAAGTGGATGTCTGCGGACCGGCGAAATTCACGGTGCTTCTGTCGGGTGACGCCGTGACGCTCGCGCTGAATTTCGGGCGCGTGCGCGTGCAACTGCCTGAAAAAACCTCGCTGCGGATTTTCACTCCCACAATCATCGGCACGCCGATCGACATCAACGGAGGCTCGCGCGACGTCACGGTGGGGCTGAGCCTCGACGATTCGCTCTGCGTGGTGGCGGCGAGCGGGGCGATTCGGCTCGAACATCAGTTCACTGGCGAAAAATTGATCGTGCCGCAGGCAGGAGAATTCTTCCTGAATGCGGGAAGGCTGCTGCCCGTCGCGGGAAGTCCCGGCACGTGCGCCTGCCCGGACACGACGCCGCACGTGGTGCCCGGCGCTCCGGTGACGCCAGCACCCGCGCCGGAATTCGCGGTCACTTCGTTGCCGAAGAACGCGCCGGACGCGAAGGCCGCCGCCCCTGCTGAAGAAGTTCCGGTCGAGAAGAGCCTGGAGTACGTGATTCCCGCGCATGTGAACGAAGCGCATCCGACCGTCCCTCCTGCCAGAGACGTGAGCCCGGGCGAGCCGCCGGCGCCGGCTGCGTTGCAGGCGACCGTGCTTCCGGCGCTTTCGTTCATAGCCGGATCGCCATTGCCGCCGCCCGATCCCGGACCGGACGTATTGATTTTGGTGCGCGAAGCAAAAGTCGCGCCGGAGTGGGAATTTTCGGGGCATGTAGCCGCGCCAGGATTCGCGCAGGAGATGCAGAAAGCGCTGGGAGAGAGTGCGGCCGCGCCAAATCACACGGTTGCGGCGGATCAGCCGACGGAAAAGCCCGCGAAGAAGAAAAATGGATTCTGGGCGTCGTTGAAGAGAGCGTTCGGCGGGGGCGGGGCGCAACACTAGTTGGCGGCGGGCGCCAGGTCGGTTCGAAAGAACCCAACCGTGGTCAGCGGACACTTGTCTGGTTGACGCGTTAATCAGGTATTGATCGTTCCGCAATCTTGCTCGGGCTGCTCTGCGCACAAATTCCTTGTGTTGAGGTTAGAAGAAACAGTAGGATTCGCGGGCCTTTCACCCGAACGGAGATTTGAGTTGGGATGCGCAGCCCGCGCAATCAGGAGAAAAATGATTCAGCGACTTCGCGCACTCGTTCTTCTCGCCGTTTCCGTCTTAATCGGAATTCATCTCTTCGGGCCTGCAGTTCGCGCCCAAGGGACGCAGCGCGAGTCCGCCGGCAAGACCCGGACCTATTATGTCGCGGCCGACGAGGTGAACTGGGATTACGCGCCGTCCGGCCGCGATGAAGCGATGGGAATGCCCTTCGACGATACCGGGAAGCTCTACACCGAATCAGGACCTCATCGCATCGGTCGCGTGTACAAGAAAGCGATCTACCGTGAGTATACGGACGCTACATTTTCGACACTGAAAGTGCGCCCTCAGGAAGAGCAATATCTCGGCCTGCTCGGCCCGGTCCTGCGCGGCGAAGTGGGCGACACGATCAAAGTCGTCTTCAGAAACAATGCATCGCGTCCCTACAGCATGCATCCGCATGGCGTTTTGTATCAGAAGAATTCCGAGGGTTCGGATTACAACGACGGCACTTCCGGAGCGGACAAGGACGACGGTGGGGTGCCTCCCGGCGCAACGCACACATATGTATGGCAAATTCCGGAGCGCGCAGGCCCCGGGCGGAACGATCCGAGCTCGGTCTTCTGGCTTTACCATTCACATAGCGACGAACTGCGCGACGTCGCCTCGGGCCTTTTCGGAGTGATCGTCGTCACGCGGCGCGGGATGGCGCTCCCCGACGGCCGTCCGAAAGACGTGGACCACGAGTTTGTCAGCATGTTCATCGCAATTAACGAGAACGAGAGTTGGTATCTTGGGGACAACATCCGCGATCACACGACCGATCCAAAGGGTGTAGACCGCACGGAGAGCCGTCTCATCACTCCTGGTGGAATGGCTGGAACTATTATCGGGACGGGCTTCGTCGACGGCAACATCAAGTGGTCCATCAACGGCTACATCTACGGAAATGTGCCGATGATGACGATGAAGCAAGGTGATCGGGTCCGTTGGTACGTTGCGACGCTCGGCGATTTCAATAATGCCCACACGCCGCACTGGCACGGAAACACGGTGGTCGTTTCGGGCCAGCGCACGGACGTTGTATCCGTGGTTTCCGCTCAGATGGTGACGGCCGACATGGTGCCCGATGCAACCGGGATCTGGCTCTACCACTGTCACATTAGCGATCACATGATGGCTGGGATGGTCGCGCGCTACGAAGTGAAGCCGCGCTAAACCCGCTTGGCTGCTTCGCGCGTGAATCGGGCGTTGGCGTTGAGCTGAAAAGCCTTCCTCTCGGCATGACTCCAGTGGGCGGCGAAATCGTCGAGATTCGAATTCGCTTCGCTGCGCAGAGCGTCGAGGCTTATCCAAGCTGGCCTTTCGTGCGAGGCTTCAAGGGCTCGACGATTCCATTCGGATCAAGGCTACGGCGTGCCGGGGGCAGGCGCGTCGTGCGCGAAGTTGGAACACATAGGAGCCACAAGCTTCAGATAGTCGTCGATGGCGACCGGCATCAACTGAAGATCTTTTCTGCGCTGATCCAATCCGGCAGGGTCATCGACCGGCGCGAGAACAGCCTTTCCGTCCTTGCACTCGACCTGGCTGCCCCAGTGCTGGGGCTTCCCTTCACGAGTCATTACTCGATCATATAGGTACGCATAGTCAGCTTTAGAGGCTTCGCCTGCGTCGGTGGCCCGCTGCATGTCCGGCAGGACTCGCTGTTGAAACTCGAGCTCTTGATGCTGCACCAGCAGCCAGTAGTTGTGGGCCGCGGTCCCGCCCACAACGGAAATGGGCGGCCATTTGTATTTTTCATAGATTCGCACGAGTTCTGGGTAATTGCGTTGGTCCACTTGCCTCATTTTCGATGCCACTATGGGAACTTCGGTGCGAACGGCCTGGTCTTCTTTAATCATTTCATCGAGTTCCGATCGCAGCGCGACAATTTCCTTCGGGTATTCCTTAGCGTCCCAATTCGAGGCGACCGTCGCTTTTTCGGAATCGCTCACGCGCAGAAGATTCCAAGGCGACGTGAGATTTGCACCGAGGCGCATCTGAAACTGCGCGTGGTCATGGTCCGTCAGGCGCAAGAGGAAATCGGTGGAATCGCTCGCGAGTCCCGCCTTGAACTGCAAATCGCCGTCCACCACGGATCCTTCCAGAATCGGATTTTCGCGATGAGTCGAGCTGATGTTGCTGAACTGGCCTCCCGGATCCATCTGAAAATGGTCCGGCGTGCTGAGACTTCCCGTGAGGCGGCCGTTGGCAAGTTCCAATCTCAGGACGCAGAAATTCTTTCCGTCGACTTTCAACACCCACGTACCGGCATAGTCTTGCAGGCTGGGGGTATCTGGCGCATTGGGCTGAGCCAGTACATTCGTCGCAAAGTAAAGTACGGAGATGGTGGCGAAAACGAGAAGGAAGGCTACGCGCGGGCGGCGAAGTCGCTTCACATCATTCACGCTTCTCCCCCTAAGCTTGTCCTTAGCAGGCGCGAGACTTCATCGGGATGTTAGCCGCGGCAATGAGGCGTGTCAACTCGCTGCGATCCCGGCATTTCGGCGGATGGCTGCGCCTCCCTACGGTTGAAAACTTTCCCTTTCAGAGATAGCATCAGGCCCCGTGATCGCGATTGCGTGAGGCGGCGACGCCTTGCATTCTCGCGATCCGCAAGAAGACGGACGTAATGGGGAGGGACGCATGCCGGGGACGCCGTATCCGAAAGAACAGATGCACCGCATTGCTTACACCAAGCTTTCGGAACGACAGATCACCGACAAGCTGAACCCGGCGATTGCGAGCGGGCCAACGAGCGCCTCGCCGCTTTCCGACGCGCTCGCCGGCAAGTCGATCCGGATCGTCACCGACAAAGGACCGGCGCTGGCGTACACGTTCAGCCGGACCAACCGCCTGTCGGTGGCTGAGAACGGCGGCTCCACGGCGCAGGCGGGATATGGCGCGCTCACGCTCGGCAGCGTCATCTTCTTCGCGCATCTGATCCCCGACACGCAGCGCGGCTACGCCGTGGTGTTCGACCAAAACTCGAACCTGGCGACGGTGATCGAGTTGTGGTTCAGCGGCTTTCAGGATAATCGCGAAGTCCAGCGCGAGATTTATTACGGCTACGTCGATCAGCCGGGCCAGGAGGCGCCGAAGGCCCGCCACGTCACGACGAACCGCGTCGAGGGCAAGGGTTTCTACTGGAAGCAGGACACGGGCGCGGAGACGCTGGAGTTCTATCCATCGGCGGCGTACTCGAATTTCGTCGAGTTGTCGCGGCTGGGCGGCGAGCTCGGATTCTGCGCGCCGTCCGACTACATCAAGATCAACGACGACTTTTTCATCTACACCCGCACCGAGTGCGAATTCTCCGGGACATTCACGGCGTACGTGATGGACCTGAACCGCGTCGAGCAGATCGGGTTGCGGCTTGGCTTCGATGCGAACGACGCGCTGGAATACTACGTCTTCCGCGGCAAGGGCGAGTGGCTGGGGCAGCTCGCGCAGTTTGAAAAGTTCGGTGACGAGGCAGGCATGCCGGTTCCTCCGGCCCCCGCCGGACAGACTCCGGCGAAGGGCGCGCGGCGCGTCTATCGGCCGCTGCGAACGATGGCGAAAATGTCGAAGGCGGATGTGGACGCCGCGGTCGCGAAGAGAGCGTCGGCTTTCCCCGCGGCCACCGCAGGACCCGGCGCACAGATGGGAGGCAATCGCGGACCGAACACCAGCTGGCTCGCCGGCAAGTCGCTGACACTTCGCTACGACAACGCGCCGGCGATGGAATACCGATTCGACGACGCAGAAACGCTGAACTGGCGCAAAGAAGGCGACAGCGGTTGGATCAAGGCGCGCTATCAGGCGTGGGAATCGATGCCCGGAGTGATCCTGTTCGGCCACCTGCTCGAAGGCGCGCCGAACCATGACGGGCACTCGGTCGTCGTGGATTTCCACCAAGGCCTGGTGACGTGTTTCAACGGGTATCTGAACACTCCTTATTTCGCCAACGAAGCGGGCGTGAAGATATTGTTCGGCGTGATCGAGATGGAAGGCCTGATTCCGCCGAAGTATAACCGCCATCAATTCACGGATGAGATGGTCGGGCGTGCGGTGAGCCAGAATTACGCGCCGGGTCTGACGTCCATGCACCTGTACACGACGCCGCATTCGCTTTCGTGGATCATTTTCACCGATACGGATGCAGGCGGGCTCGAGTGGAGCGGCCCGGCCGCGTACGTGAAGATCCGGGACGGCCTGTATTTCATGTACTGGCTGGAGGAGGCATGCAACGGCACGCTCGGCACCATCCTGGTCAACTTGCATACGATGCGCGACGTTGGGGTCGGCTACAGCTGCGGCACAAACGGACTGGGCATGAGCGCAGTCGGCGCACACGAGCGGCTCGCCGGACAGTTCGACATAAAGCGCTTCTACCAGGTGAAGGCATGAAGGGGGGCGGCATGACGACGGACAATACTTCCACGCGCCGGTCGTTTCTGAAACGCGGGGCGCTGCTAGCTGCTCCCCTGGCCGCCGTCGCGGCGCCCGCGGCGGTGCTGGTGGACGATGAGCTGAAAGCGCGGCTGGCGAAGCTTGAGAACGAGGCCGCGATTCGCGAACTGCATCAGGATTGGCTGCGGAGGATCAATGCAGGAGCAGGCGATGCCGTCAGGCCTCTGCTCGCTGTTCGCGAACGCAGCGCATTCGATGAGTTCGTGCGCATCACGGCGGATCATGCCGGGCAACCGGAAGCGATCGAGATCGCTGCGGACGGCAAACGCGCTGCCGGGCGGTTTCCGTGCGCCGTGGAAATCGAAACCGCCATCGCGGAGGACTGCACGCTCGCGCAAATGGCGCGCGAGCAAGGCAGCGGCTTCGTCCGCCGGACAGAGCGCCGCGTGCTGCATGTCGAGTATGTGAAGGCCGGCGGCACGTGGGCGATCGCGAAGGCCGAGTTCGCGCCGGTCTGAGAGTGCCGGCTCGCGTGGCGCGGTGAAGAGAGATCCTTGTAGCGAAAAGCAGACCCTTCAGCCGGCAATAAACCAAAGCGCCCGCTTCAGGGTGACAATCCTTATCGGATTGTCACATTCCTTCGTAATTCGGGCCGCCGCCGCCCTCGGGCGGAACCCACTGGATGATCTGGTAGGGATCGGCGATGTCGCACGTCTTGCAGTGGACGCAGTTGGCCGCGTTGATCTTCAATTTCGGCTCGCCCTTTTCGGTGACCATCTCATAGACCGCTGCGGGACAGAAATACTGGCAGGGATTGCCGAACTCGCGGACGCAGCGGTCGCCGCAGATGTTCGGCTCAAGCACGACAAGGTGACAGGGCTGGTCCTCGTCGTGGCGCGTGCCGGAATGATAGACGTCGGTTAGGCGATCGAAGGTGAGCTTGCCATCACCCTTGAAGCGCGTGGACTGATCGACGAGCGTGCGGTCGCGGTGCAACTGCCTGTATTTCTTGTAGCCCGGCGCGATTTCCATCGGATCGATCAGGCCGCGGCCTCCGCTGACGAATTGAAGCCCCGCGTGGACCAGACCTTTCCAGAGTCCGCCGTGAAATCCCTGATGAAAATTACGGACGCCCCACAATTCCTTCTTGAGCCAGCTCTGGTCGATCTTCGTTTGATAGGCGGATAGTTTCGCGGCGGAGGTGTCGCCCGCGCAGAGCGCTTCGTAGATCGTCTCGGCGGCGAGCATGCCGCTCTTGATCGCGGTGTGGATGCCTTTCAGGCGCTGCGAATTCAGGAGGCTCGCGGAATCGCCGACGATCAGACCGCCGTCGAAATGGTTGCGCGGCATAGAATACCAGCCGCCGTACGGAACCGTCTTCGCGCCGTAGCGGACGAGCTTGCCGCCGTCGAGGATTTTCTTCACGAAGGGATGCATTTTGTATTTCTGAAATGCTTCGTGCGGATCGAAGAGCGGGTAGGCGTACTCGAGGCTGACGATCATGCCGAGCGAGACGCGATTGTCGCGCAGGCCGTAAATCCAGCCGCCGCCGTAGAGGTCGGAGGTGAGCGGCCAGCCGAGCGTGTGCGCGACGTAGCCGGCGTCGATGCGGCCGGGCTGCACGTCCCACAATTCCTTGATGCCGATGCCGTACACCTGTGGGTTGAGACCGTCGAGTTTGAGGCGCGCGACAAGATCCTTGGTCAGCGAGCCGCGCGGGCCTTCGGCGAGCACGGTGACCTTCGCGCGCAGCTCGTAGCCGGGCGTGAAGTTGTCCTTGGGCTTGCCATTCTTGTCGAGGCCCTTGTCCTCGGTGAGGACGCCCGCAATGCCGCTTCTTTCGTAGAGCAGTTCCCTGCCCGCGAATTGCGTGAAGATGTTGATGCCCTTTTTCTCGACGAGGCCGCCGAGCCATTTGACGAGCTTGTTGAGCGAGATGACGTAGTTGCCGTGGTTTTGCAGCGGCGGAGGCGTGATCGGGAGCTTGAACGAGCCTTTTTCGGTGAAGTAGTAGGCGGCGTCGCCGGTGACGGGAGTGTCGAGCGGCGCGGATCTTTCGAAGTCGGGGACGACCTCGCGCAGCGCGCGAGGATCCATGATCGCACCGGAGAGCTGGTGGGCGCCGATTTCACGGGCCTTTTCGAGAACGTAGATGCTTTCGGCGGAAAGCGCGGGAGATTTTTTTTCAGCGGTGTGCTGGTCGATCAGGTTCGCGAGGTGGAGTGCGCAGGAGAGGCCCGCGGGGCCGGCGCCGATGATCAGGACGTCCGCTTCGAGCTTTTCGCGTTCGATTGGCACGGGGGAATCTTAACAGAAGAACAATGGCTCACCGCACCCTTCGTCAACCCACTCAGGGGAAGGAGACGCAGAGAATGCAGAGAAAACCGCGCGGGCGGTGGATGGGCAGCATCGCGCCAAGGAAGTTTGCCGGGCATCCGCCGCGGCGGATGCCCCTACGAAGAAGAATCAGGAGAGAGGTGAGGCGAAGACGCCATCGCCGGGTGCTTGCCCTGCGTGGTGGCAGGCACCCGGCGATGGAGTACTTCACGTCGAACTCAGGCGGCGTTTTCGAGGACCAGAAGCCCCGTCGCCGTATTGGAAACCGCAATGTGGTAGTTGCTGAGAATTTTCGTCACTTTGCCGGAGAGGGCGCCGCGCATCGCGAGCCAGAGAATGAACTCCGCGCCCTGCGCTCCCGCCTCCCGCACAAGCTCGTGGATCGAGTAGCGGGTCAGGACTTCCGGCTCATTTACGATCTTGTCGAGGCACATCAGGTCGAACTTCTTGTTGATGAAGCCGGCGCGCTCGCCATCGAGTTGGTGAGACATGCCGCCCGTTCCCAGCACCACGACTTTCAAATCCTTGGGATAGGATTCGATCGCGCGGCCGATCGCCTGGCCGAGCTTGAAGCAGCGAAGGGGCGAAGGCAACGGATGCTGCACCGTGTTGATGCACACAGGAACGGTGCGGACGTTGCCGTACGTATTGTTTTTCCAGAACAGCGACATCGGGACTGTGAAGCCGTGGTCCACGAGCATCTCCTGGCACGTGGTGACGTCGAATTCATCGTGAACGAGAGATTCGATGATGTGCCAGGAGAGCTCGGGATCACCCTTAAACGGCGGCGTGGTGGGTATGCCCCAGCCCTCGTCGGCGTTCTTGTACTCCGCGGCCGCGCCGATCGCGAACGTGGGCATCTTGTCGAGAAAGAAGTTCAGGCCGTGGTCGTTGTAGATCACGACGGCCACGTCCGGCTTCACCTTTTCCAGCCACGCCCGCGCCGGCGGATACGCGGCAAAGAACGGCTTCCAGTAGGGGTCGTTGACGAGTTCCTTCTCTCTCGGAACCGCATTGCCGATTGCCGGTATGTGCGATGTAGTGAGTCCGCCGACGATGCGAGCCATGGTTACTCTCCTTGAGCCTTGAGCTTCCTGTTGAATTCCTCGACGGTCATACCGGTCTGTTGCGCGCCCACGTCCTGCACGGTGAGGTGGAAAATGCCGGCGAATTTCGCCAAATAGTAGATGCAGCCGCCCGCGTGGATCAGGGCGAGGACGTTGCGGTCTTTGATCGCTTTGCGCTGCTCGTCGTTGAGGCCGAACTTGGTGCAGTAGGCGTCCTCGTCCTTCAGAAACTCGGCGCGATTCTCGGCGCTGTTGAACGAGTAGCACATCTTGTTGAGGGCGTAGCCCTTCATGGCGGCTTGCCCATCGAAAAGGTACGTGCCCGGAATTTCCAGTTCGTGGTGCGTTACCAGCATCGTGGCCATGCTCAAGCTCCTGTGAACCCGAGTCGCGCAAGTGCCGCCTGCCCGGACCGCGATGGAACTGTCACCCGGGCGAACGCGATACATGGATACAGCGAAGAGGCCGGAATCGGCGGTGAGGGGAGTCACCCGTGGACGTGACGCGGGTCACAAGGAAGCAAGGAGAGGCAAGGCCTTGCGTTGGAGAGAGTTGCAGGGGGAGAGTTCGCCAGAATCGCGGCGAAAGGCGCTGGCGCGATGATCGAGGTGGATGGGCAGTATCGAGCCAAGCAATGGTGCCAGGCATGGAATGCCATGCCCCTACGAAGAAGGATTTACTTCGAGGAGAGCGATACGCAGGAATCCTCGTAGCTGCCGGAGCCCATGCCGCCTTCGGGAAAGATACCGTGCTCGGAAATCCACTCGAAGGATTTCTCGAAGACTTCCTTGGTGTACGGCTCGAAGACGAGGCGCTCGCCAGGGCCCCAGCGTCGCGTGTCCATGATGTTGTGAAAGCGGACGGGGAATTCCTTTTTGTAATAGTGCGTGTAGAGATCGGGGCGCAGGTCGATATCGCGCTGGGCGTTTCGCAGAGCGCGGAAATATTTCTTCACGTCCTCCATGTCAGGGTCGCGGGTGATGAGCGAGGTCATCATGAAGGTGGTGTCGATGATCTTGCGGAATCCGAGCTGCTCGAGGAAATAGTAGGGGCCGCTAAAGAGAGATGCGGCCGGAACTTTGCGGTCGATGAGCAGCTCCATGCGGCTGAAGAGCAAGCCATCAGCGAAGGAGAGCTTGATGTCCGCGGGCTTCATATATTGTTCGAGCGACTGGATGGCCGAGTAGTGACTGCCGGACTGGTATCCGACGGAAATGGGCACGCCTGCGAGCTCGGCGGGATCGTGAATAGGAGATTCCGGCGCCACGAAAATTCCGGCGGGCGCGACGGAGTAGGCGTCGGCGTACAGTTTTCCGTGGCCGATCGAGGCGGAGACGTTGACGGTCCAGTGGCAGGCGCAGCCGATGTCGGAGCCGCGGCCCTTTTCAAAAGTTTGAAACGCGCCGACTTTGTCGCCGAGCTGGTGGCTGCGGGCCTCGGCGGAGGGAAGCGCTTCGTGGAATTCGTAGTCGAGGCCTTCGGCGGCGAAATAGCCCTTTTCTTCCGCAACCCATTCATGAAGCCGCATGTGCGGCGCGATGACGAATTTGGCCATTGCTTCCCCCCTACAATTACTCTTTGCCCCGAACACCGTTGAGCCATTCTAGTACAACGGCGTTGCGGCCTGCATCAATTTGCTGCGGCGACAACGCGTTGGCGGGAGCGCGCACGTACGATATACTCTGGAACCCGCGCGCTATGCGCGGGTTTGTTTTTGTTTTGCTTTTGTTCTCCGGCACGCGGCGGGCCGGTGAGATCCAGCGACATACATTCAGGCACGAGGCGGATTTTCCGCGGCAGCGGCGGTGCGCGGACGACGCCCGAAAGAGAACAATCCCATTTCTAAGGCTCAAGAAGACAAGCAGAACATCGCTGTGATCGGCGGGTCGGCCGCCGGGCTATTTGCTGCGTCGCTGCTGGCGCGGCGGGGCGCCGGTGTGCGCGTCTTCGAGCGCATCGAGACGCTCGAGCCGGCGGCGCGGACGCTGATCGTGACGCACCGGATGCGGGAATTGCTGGGGCGGGCGGCGGAAGGCAGTATCGTCAACGAGATTCGCCGGTTCGAAATCTTCACCGACGGCCGCGCGGCGACGATCGCTCTCAATCATCCCGACCTGATCATCGAGCGGCGCGCGCTGATTCAAAACCTGGCGGCCGAGGCGCAACGCGCGGGCGCGAAGCTGGAGCTGGGGCGGCGCTTTCACGCGATGCACGCGAACGGCAAGGGGCTGTTGGTCGAAGTGGAGCGGTGCGCCGACGGAAGCCGGGAGGAAGTGCACGCCGATGCGATTGTCGGCGGCGACGGAGCGGCGAGCCGTGTGGCGCGGGCCGCCGGATGGGCGCCGCTCGAGACGGTGCCGCTGATGCAAGCGATCGTCCCGCTGCCGAAGGACATGGCGCAGGACACGGTGCGCGTGTGGTTCGTCCCGCAGGACACGCCGTATTTTTACTGGCTGATTCCGGAGTCAGCGACGCGCGGAGCGCTCGGGGTGATCGGAGAATCGGGCGCGGAAACGCGGCGGCATCTGGAACGATTCCTCGAAAAGCGAAGGCTCGATCCAATTGAGTTTCAGGGGGCGCGCATTCCCGTTTACAAGCGCTGGATTCCCGTGCGCCGCAGGGTCGGCAGCGGCTCGGTGTATCTGGTGGGAGACGCGGCCGCGCAGGTGAAAGTGTCCACGGTGGGCGGAATCGTGACGGGCTTTCGCGGCGCGCTGGGAGTGGCGGAAGCGATTCTGAACGGAGGCGCGAGCCGCGAGCTGCGGACACTGCGGCGCGAGCTCGATTTCCATCTGCTGCTGCGGCGGTCGCTGCACCGCTTCCAGCAGTCGGATTACAGCACGCTCGTGGACATGCTGAACGAACCGGCGAAGAGATCGCTCGGCGAGTGTTCGCGCGACGACGCGTGGAAGATGCTCTGGCGAGTCTGCCTGCGCCAGCCACGCCTGGCGTTGCTCGGGCTGCGCGGGCTGCTGATGCGAAGCAAGTCGATCGACAAGCCGCGCGAGTAGCAACCCCACCATGGCACGCCGAAATATCTTCCGAATCACAGCGCTGATCGTCGTGCTGGGGGTGTGCGCGGGCGGGACGATTGCGTTTCGCGGAGCCGGACGCTGGCTCGTGCGCGAAGACGTGCTCGGCCCGGCGGACGCCATCATGGTGCTCAGCGGAAGCATGCCGGCGCGCGCGGAGGAAGCGGCGCGGATTTTTCGAATGGGATACGCGCGCGAAGTCTGGGTGAGCCGGCCCGAGGGCCCGGCGGCGATGCTAGCGCAGATGGGAATTCGTTATCAGGGAGAAGAGGATTACAACCGTGAGGTGCTGATCCATGAGGGCGTGCCCGAGGCGGACGTGCGGATCGTGCCGAACGTGATTATCAACACCGAGCAAGAAGTGGAGGAAGTCGCGAGCGAAATGCGCAGGGAGCACATGGCGAGGGTGATCATCGTGACTTCGCCGCAGCACACGCGGCGCGTCAAGGCGCTATGGCGCATGCTCGTGGGAGAAAATCCGCAGGCGATCGTTCGCGGCGCGCCGCAGGATACGTTCGACGCGGATCATTGGTGGCGCGACACGCGCGACGTGTATTCCGTGGTGCGCGAGATGATGGGGTTGTTGAACGCGTGGACGGGGCTGCGCGTGCGGCCTCATTCGGGCTAACGCAAGCGTTAGTGAAACAAGCCAACGCTTGGCCGCCTGCCCTCAGGGGCTGAAGCCCCACCCATAGAGGCGGCCCAACGTCGGAACTGAAGCTCCGACCCCCTAAAAAGCTCTTGAGGGACGACACGCAGGCATGACCGCCTCTTACTTTTCTTCGGCGGCGAAGGGCACGGACGCGGATTCCAGAATCTTCCAGCGATCCCACTCGGATTTCCTGGTCAAGTCCCGCAGGCGGAGCTGCCATTCGAGGCCCAGCTCCTCGTTGCGATCGGAATAAAACGCGTGCCAGGAGCCGGCGCTTGCGGAAGATTCTTCGGTGGCCGAACTTCCATTTCCATTGTCCGCGCCGCCAAGCGGGTCGTGACTGCGGAACTCCGCAAGCTGGGCGGCATCGAGCGGCACGCGAAAGAAGATGACATCGTCGCGGGAGGGGGCGCCGCGATGGCCGTTGCCCGAGGTACTCTCGGCCGAAAGGACAAGGTGGCCGCAAAGCTCGAGAGAATTGGGACGAAGGAGCAGCTCGAGCGAGGGCGGGCGCTCAGCCGAAGGTCCCGAACGCGAAAGCGCAAGATCCCACAGCGAAAGCGAATCGCCGTTCCGGGCGGGATCGGGATAATAGTCGAGCGTGCGCGTCTGCCAGCCAGTGGCCTTACGGTCCGGGAGAACCTCGGTGATGATCGCCACGGTGTGGCTGCGCCAGCGCTCGAGTTTGATCGAGCCTACGAACGCGCCGTACTCGCGGACGAACTTGCGGTCGTCTTCGGTGAGGCGCAGGGCGTCGCGCCAGAAGCGCTCGCTCAAGCGAAAGGTGAGCGTGAAGACCTGCTCGAGGGGCGGCGGGGCCGATTCACTGAGACGGCGGCGGAATTCGGGATCAGCCATCTCCTCGAGATTCTGCACGCGCTCGTAGAGGCGACGAATGGTCCAAGCTTGCTTCCGCAGAACCCGCTGCCAGTGCTGCGCGAGGACGTAGAAGACGAAAACAACGATCACCGCAATGGCCATTGCCGGCCAGAGAATATCCATCGCACCTCTTTCCGGATTGATGCCGATGCGTCGCGCCGCATCCCGGATGAGCGGGGATTCTACTACCAAATTCGCCGCGCGACCATATCGCCCCGCGTGCGGCAGTTCAACGATGGATCATCGGCGCGATGGCCTTGATGCTGGTACCGCGGCGGTTGGAAGCAATTTCGAGGCTTCCCCCGAGTTGCCGCATGCGTTCGCGCATGCTGGCAATGCCCACTCCCGAGGATTTCGAGATCTTCCCGTCGGATTTCAACACCTTGGCGGGGAGCCCCTTGCCCTTGTCGACGATCTCGAGAATGACTTGATTGGAAGTGGTGACGAGCTGGATGCGGGCTGACTTGCTGCCGGAATGATGATGAATGTTCGTCAAGGCTTCTTGCGCTATACGAAACAACGCGAGCTCCAAGTCTCCCAACATGCGAGGCAACTGAGAAGGCATGATCAACCTCACCTTGATCCCGCTGCGCTTGCCGAATCCGTCGACGAACCAACGCATCGCCGAGGCCAGCCCGGCCTCCTCGAGAAGCGGGGGATGAAGGAGATAGGAGATCGTGCGAATCTCGCGGATGCTTTCATCCGCGAGGGTCCTGCTTTCCGCCAGGGTCGCCAGAATTTTCGGGTCGGATTTGTGGAGCATCTGGCTCAAGTGGTTCATGTTCAACATGAGGCCCGCGAGCGATTGCGCGGTGCTGTCGTGGAGCTCGCGGCCAACGCGCCTGCGCTCGTCATCCTGCACGCGCATCAAGCTGGCGGACATAACCCCGGAGCGCGCTGCGGCAAGCTCCGCCTTTCTTCGCTCGGTTTCGTCGTCGATGGCGAGGAGAATCAGGGGATCGCCGCCCTTCGGGCTGCGGAACTGCCTGCCGTTGAGCAACATTGTTTTGCGGCCTATCGCAGGAAACTCGTGCTCGACTTCGAAATTGGAAAATGGGGTCCCGCGAGTGAGGATTTCCTCGAGCATGTTCCGGAGCCGCGGGATGTTCCATTGCCCGTTGCCGAGATCGTAGATGAGTTTCCCGACTGTGGAATTGGGGTCGGAGTGGAACGTTTTGAAAAACGCATGATTCGCCGTCAAGACGCGGAGCCCGGAATCCAGAACCAGCAGTGACTCCCGGACAGCTTCGATGATGGCTTCGGCGTAGCGGCGGGCATCCTCAATGGCATCGCTCGCCCGCTTGAGCGCGGTGATCTCGAGCAGTGCGACGACCGCGCCCTCGATTTTGTCCTCGGCAATGCGATAGGGATGGATCCGCAACGAATACCAGTCACCGCTGGGACCCTGGATGGAGTGGTCGCTGGGCCGCCCGGTGTCGATCACGGCCGCGCTTCGCTGTTTGAGGTCCGGAATTGCCGCGCTGAATCCCATGTCGTTCACGGGCCGGCCGATATCGCTCGGCAGGAGGCTGAAGAGGATTTCGGCCGCCGGGGAAAAGCGCCTGATCCGCAGGTCCTTTCCGAGCATGAGGATCGGGATTTCCAGGCTGCCGAAAAGATTTGTGAGGTCGCTGTTAAGCTGGCCCAGCTCCGTGTAGCGGTGCTCCAACTCATCGTTGAGGGTTGTCAGCTCCTCGTTGGAGGATTGAAGCTCTTCCTTGGCGGTCTCCAGCTCCTCGTTGATGCTTTGCAATTCTTCGTTCCGGGAGAGGATTTCTTCGTTGGCCGACTGGAGCTCCTCGTTCGTGGATTCCTGGCCGCGGACGATATCCACCATCCGCTCCCGGGTTTGCTGAAGCTCGCGCTCCAAGCGCGCGAGATCGCGAAGTTGCGCCCCGCGGCGGCCGGGGCGCGAATCGCTCCCTTTCGCGGGCCCAGCGTCCGGCTGAGACGATTTTTCGGTGCCGCCGGGCTCGAACACAACCCAGAAGTTGCGTTCTCCGGAGTTTGGTGCGGGCAGCGGGACGACTTCAACGACCACGTTAGCTGTTTTGCCGTTTGTCCCGATGGGTACGGCACCGCTTCGAACTGGCACGCCCGTCTTCTTACTTCTCTGAATTGCCGAGCGGATTTCCCACGCCAAGCCTTCACGGGCCATCTTCGCGACGCTCAGGCTGGCTGGTCCGGACACCGGCTCCAGATAGGCGGAGGTGTGCCCGCTGAACTGAAGTATCTCCAAATTCGAATTCACGAGAACCGCTGCGGGGCCGTGCCGCGCTAGCAAAATACTTTCGGCTAACGGGGGGATGGCTTGCGCTTCTCCGATCCTAGGCGGTAAGGCGAGATTCTTGAAGTCGCGGGCAACGTATTCCGCCGAGCTTCGTTTCAAGGCCATTCGGCCTGCGCCCGGTTTCCGAGCAAAAATCCTGTATCTTCGATCAACCGGGGCGAAAAGCTCCGAATAAGCGGCGATGTTTTCGGCACCGCCAAGGAGCAGAAGCCCGTTCGGCTTGAGCGCATAATG
>Ga0335077_10000849_pt1 | contig 34798 bp, 32 predicted proteins | sample Lox_Sample_31_FD_207151 | JGI IMG/M metagenome (GOLD analysis project Ga0335077, IMG submission 207151) | Soil microbial communities from Loxahatchee National Wildlife Refuge, Florida, United States - Lox_Sample_3.1 | ecosystem: Environmental > Terrestrial > Soil > Wetlands | place: USA... | reverse complement strand
TGCCGGACTCTACACGGCGCTTGCTCAAGTCACGCCATCTCCAGTGATCGATCTCAACCGTGCGGTGGCAGTGGCGATGGCGTTCGGTCCCGCCGCTGGGCTCGAACTGGTGGATGCGCTCACCGCCGAGCCCGCGCTGGCCAACTACCACTTGTTGCCGAGCGTGCGCGCAGACTTCCTCAAAAAGCTGGGCCGCCTCGCCGAGGCGCGCGCCGAATTCGAGCGCGCGGCGTCACTGGCACGGAATGCCCGCGAGCGCGACCTGCTCCTCGAGCGCGCCCGTGAATGCGGTGCATCGACCGGGTCAGGATCGGCGGCATCTGAGTCGCGATGAGGAGAGCGACGCGTGTCGCGGTCTGCGTCGCATTCCAGGCGAGACGACACTTAGAGCTGTCGGACTGCCGAAGAGTGGTTGATCGAAATTGAAGATGCGGCAGGAGTCTATGGGACAAAAGCGCGTTTCGGTCCGAGTGATCGTCCCCTCAGGATTCAGCGGGTCTCTGGCATCTTAAGACGCGCGATTAGAGCTTGGAAGCGGGGGTCGGACCGGACCGGGTCGAGTTGCGGATCGACCTTCCAGAAGATGACGTTCTGCCGGTCGTCCACGCCTTTGTTCAGCCATTCGAAGCAGCGGTCCTTGTCCCCGAGCGCGAAATAGGCGAGCCCAAGGCTCAACGTATTCGGCGGCTCGGCGCGAATCGCCTTGGCCAAGGTTACCTGTGCTTCCTTAATGCGTCCGAGTCGCGCGTAGATCCGGGACAGGCTCGCAAGGGTGTAACTACTGGACTCCTCTGCGTTCTTTTGCCGGATCGGCAGGGCTTTTTCGATTCTTCCCATCCGTTCGTACACGTCCGCGAGCCGGTCGGGGTGGAGGGTGACTTGGGGTTCGAGCTCGATCGCCCGTTGAAGGGGAGGGATGGCTTCCTGATACCGGCGGGCACGGTACAGGGTTCGGCCGTAGCTGGACTGTGCCACGGCGGAGAGGGGATCCACGGCCACGGCTCGCCGTTTTTGTTCCAATGCCTCGGGAAAACGCCCCAATGCCGTGAGCAGATCTCCGAGCGTAACCCGTGCCAGGAGGCTGTTCGGGTCCAGTTCCACGGCCCGCCGCATCTCCCGCTCCGCACCGCTCCAGTCCCAGTCGTAGAGCATGAGCACTTTGCCGAGCTGGCCGTGTGCGGCAGCGAGGTTCGAATCCAGCTCCAAAGCCTTCCGCGCAGCCTGCCGTGCCGGCTGGTCCGTAGTGTGAAAACCGGCCCAACCGAAGGCGCCGATGTCTTGCCACGCCGCTGACAAACCGGCGTAGGCTGGAGCATAGTCGGGCTGCAATCGGATCGCCTTCTCAAAGTACTCGATCGCCTGGCGCAGATCTGGTTCAGTTTCGCGGAGCACGTGATAGGCTCCAAGCAAGTAGGCTTCCTGCGCAGCCGGGTCGATTTTTCCGGCGCGTGCCAGGTGCTCTCTTTCCTGCGGCGTGATCTGCGCACGGATCTCCTGGGCGATCGCGCGAGCCACATCCGTTTCGATGCCCAGCAGGTCGCCTCCTTCACGATCGTACGCCTGGGACCACAATTGCGCGTCGGTGTCGGAAACAAGCCGGACGCGCACGCGGGTGCGGCCGCCGCCGCGCTGGATGGAGCCTTCTACGATTGCGTCCACGCCTAGCTCGCGAGCGATTTCGGGCATGGATTTCGCGGTATTGGTATACCGAGCGCTCGATGTCCGCGAGATCACCTTCTCAAACGCGTGAATCTGGCCCAGGTTGGCGATCAACTCCTCCGTGGCGCCCTCGGCAATGTATTCCTGGCTGGGGTCGCCAGAGAGGTTCTTGAGTGGTATCACAGCGATGGAGCGCACTTGCTGGCTGGAAGCCGGTCGCAGCCAGAACCGCCACGCGCCGGCGACTGCCACCAGAAGCAGCGCCACAGCGGCGGCCCAGATCCAGATCTGGGGGAGCCGGGCCGGCATTCCTGGCGACTCGGGTTGGCGCAGTAACCGGCGCAGCTCCCCAACCATTTCGCGCATCGACTGGTACCGCTCGGAGGGATCTTTTTGCAAAGCTCTTTCCACGATGACTTTCAGGGAACCAGGGATGTCTTCTCCCAGCGGCAGCGCTGTCCCGTGGACGACGTTCTGTAGCGTCTCCAGCGTGGTCTTGCCGGAGAACGGCCGCCGGCCGGCGACGGCTTCGTAAAGCACAATTCCGAAAGAGAAAATGTCGCTGCGTGCGTCGAGCTGTCCGCCGGAGGCCTGCTCGGGAGACATGTAAGGTGCCGTGCCGGCGATCACTCCCGTCAGAGTTGCCGTTTCCTCCTGGCCGGATAAGGCTTCGCGCTTCGCCAGGCCAAAGTCGGCTAGCTTGGCATAGCCGCTTTCGGTAACCAGGATGTTCGCCGGCTTGATATCGCGATGCAGGATGTTGGCCGCGTGCGCGGCCGCGAGACCGTCGGCCACTCCCGTGAGCAGTTCCACAACCTGTTGCCACGTGCGCTTCTCTTCCGCCGACCACTCGCGCAAAGTCCCGCCGTCGACGTACTCCGTAACCAGGTACTGCTTACCGCCGGTCTCTCCGGCGTCGTAAACCGTCAGGATATGCGGGTGATTCAGGGACGAGACCATCTGCGCCTCGCGTTGGAACCGCCGCCGCGCAGGTTCATCTGCCAGCGTGGGGGAAAGGAACTTGATCGCCACCGGCCGGTTCAGCTTGGTGTCGAACGCGCGAAACACCTCGCCCATACCACCCTCACCCAGTTTGGACTCGACGCGATAAGGCCCTATCTGTGTGCCCGTGAGCGCTTCCGCTGCTGTCAGATCGAAACGGACTGCCAGGCGGGGCGGCTTAACCAGCTTCCCTCCTGCGCCAGCAATGACTCCACTTCGCGGCGCAATTCCGCGTCGGCCCGGTCCAAGAGCGTTGCTCGTGCCGCTGGAGGAAGACTTAGGGCGGCAAGATAGAGTTCCTCGATTTGCCGCCAGCGCTCGGAGGTCATGCGTTCTTGGTTGGAACTCTCTCATCTTAATTCAGCAAGCTGAGGTCGGAGAGTGCCACGGGCCTGCGCACGTAGTCACTATCGAAAGGTGCCATGATGACAGGCTACTCGGAAGTTGGGACGCGAAGCCTCTATTTCAGGTGACAAGGCCCGATTGGGACCGATGAACGCGCCAACGTCCAGCAACGTAGATGGACGTACTGTCGCTTCGCCGCAATACGACCTTCAATCGAGCGGGGCCTGACTGGACCTCCACCGGCTCCCGGCCGATTCGCTTTACTCCCAAGGCCGCTTGGGTACCCCCTGATCGCGATCCTTCACGCGGTCGTACTGATAGAACGTGGAGACGGTTCCGAGGGACTCGTTGTAGAGGCTCTCCAAACCCAGCGCTTCCTTCAGGTCTTCCTGGAAATCGTGGAGCGCGCGCAGATCGGAGGCGAGGGCGGGTCTTCGCTTCCCGCTGGGTGCCTGGAAAAACTTCTGATAGCCGCCATCCACCAGCGCACCAATTTCGCCGCTCATGATAATGCCCGCGGGCTCGACCACGCGCACGGTCCCGTCCGGCAGTTCGAGAATGGCCGCGCACCCATCGCGGCTGACCCGCACCCGCCGTGAGCCAGAGAGCACCTCCACCGTGAAACCTGCGCGGCGGATCGCGTCCAGGCGCTCTTCATATGTCAGTTCCTTCACGCGCTGCCGGCGAAAAAACATGTCTTTATTATAATTGCCCCCATGCCCTTCATTCTTTCGCTTGACGAAGGAACCACCAGCGCGCGCTCGGTTCTGTATGACGAAGAGGGCCGGCGAACAGCGATGGAATCGGTCGCCTTCCCTTCCCGCTACCCGCAGCCGGGATGGGTGGAACAGGATGCCGTCGAGATATGGCACGCGCAAATGGAGTCGGCACGGAAGGTTCTGGAACGCAACCGCGTGGCGGCGTCCGACATCGTGGCCATCGGAATTACCAATCAGCGCGAGACCACGGTGGTGTGGGACCGCCGCACGGGAGAGCCGCTTGCCCCCGCTATCGTCTGGCAATGCCGTCGGACGGCGGACTACTGCACGCGCGTGGCAGCGTCGCCGGATGCAGCCGAAATTATGCGCAAGACCGGGCTCGTCATCGACGCCTATTTTTCCGCCAGCAAGATCCGCTGGATTCTCGATAGCGTTCCGGGTGCCCGCAAACGTGCGCAGGATGGCGAGTTGCTTTTCGGCAACATCGACACCTGGCTCATCTGGAAGCTGACCAATGGCGCCGTTCACGCCACCGACCCGTCCAATGCTTCCCGCACCATGCTCATGAACTTGGCGGCCGGGGACTGGGACGGCGATCTGCTGCGCATTTTCGATGTGCCGCGCGCCATGCTGCCGCGCATTGTGCCGTCGAGCGGCGTGGCGGGTGAGACCGCGGCGGAACATCTGGGAGCTTGCATTCCCATTGCGGGCATTGCCGGCGATCAACAGGCGGCGCTCGCGGGCCAGGCGTGCTTCCGTTCGGGCCTGTCGAAGAATACCTATGGAACGGGCTGTTTCGCGCTGTTGCACACGGGCGGACACGCGCCGGTTTCCAAAAACCGGCTTCTGGCCACGCGCGCAGCATCCACCAATGCCCAGCCGCAGTTCGCTATTGAAGGAAGCGTGTTTATTGCGGGCGCGGCGATCCAGTGGGTGCGCGACGAGCTGAAAGCCATCGCCACGGCGGCGGAATCCGAGGCGGTTGCCGGCTCGGTTCCCGATAATGGCGGCGTGTATTTCGTCCCCGCCTTTGTCGGTCTGGGTGCACCGCATTGGGACCCGGAGGCGCGCGGCCTCATTACCGGCCTGACGCGCTCCACCGGACGCGCGCATATCGTACGTGCCGCAATTGAGAGCATCGCGTATCAGACGCGCGAGCTGGTGGACGCCATGCAGGCCGATGCCGGCGAAGCACTCTCTGAGCTGAGGGTGGATGGCGGAGCCGCGGTCAATGACCTGCTGATGCAGTTCCAGTCGGACATCCTCGGGAAACCGATCGTGCGCCCCGTGGACGTCGAGACAACAGCTCTGGGGGCGGCGTACTTGGCGGGCCTCGCCACGGGCTATTGGAAGAGCGTCGCTGAAGTCGAGAGTTTCTGGCGCGCCGAGCGCCGCTTCGAGCCGAAGATGCCCGCCGCCACGCGCGAGCGCTTCTTCGGAGAATGGCAAGCGGCGGTGGCGCGGGCGCGCGGGTGACTCTACAGGACCGGCGTTGCGGTTAGCTCCAGTTGCATCTGGCGCTTGGACGTCAGGTCGTCGGAGGAAAAAATCACCACCGGTTTCTTGAGCGGCACGACAACGTTCGATCTCCACCTGTTCTGGCGGATCACTTGTCCACTCACCGGTATTTGAGATTCCGCCGGGATGCTGCTGATGTCCGCGGTTACACTGAGTGAGAGGCCGACCTGCGTCTCTTTGACGTCATTACAGTCGATGTTCACGCCCACGTCCAGGTATCCGCCGCCAGCCATGGGCACCTTGTTGCCAGTGCGAATCGAGCAACCACCGAAAGCGCCTGCAGGGCCTGTAATTTGGGTGGAAGTCAGGAACGAGTAGGACCGTGTGTTTAGCACTTTTGTGCCTTCCATCTCTTTGACCACAAAGTCGAGTTTGTAGAACTTTGCCGGCACCGCATCTTCGGCCAGGCACGCACACGTCATCAGCGCTAACATCAGCAAGCCGCAGCTTAGTCTGTACCGCATTTCTTCTCCTTATTGCGCGCCATCGCTCCGCAACGGCGGTATTTGAATCGGTTGGATTGCAATTAGCTCGTTACTCTTTTGGCGTTCGGCGGCGAGTTGCTTCACCTCATCCGGATGATGCTCTACAAACGCCAGAAGCGCACGCTCCTCCGCGGTGAGTGGCGCTGGAGACGGGAATTGCTCCAACTTCGGTAACTGCCTTGGAGGCTCCGCGCGCCTGATCGCGATCCTGCGTGGGCGATGTTTCGGGGTGACGCGCACTTGTTTCACTTCCGGCACAAGCCGAGGGGGCGCCGGCGTTTGCACCCGGACGATATCGCGGCTCGCCGCGCGCGGCATCCGCACAAAAATCGCCGCCACCACGAGAGACGCCACAACCGCACCCGCCACCGCCCATCCGAGCACTCGGCGCCGCGCCGACATACGGACCCGGTTCAGCACGCGTTCTTCGAGACCCTCGAGCGGCTGCGCGCTCGAGTATCCGGCAAGCGCGCTGTCGATCATCCGGTCGAGGTCACCGTTACTTTCCATGACGCCCTTCCCTCAGCGCGCCCAACTTCTGCTTCAAAATTTCCCGCGCCCGCATCAGCCGCGTCCGCACAGTTCCCTCGGGAATTCCCATCACTTGACCGATCGCCTGCGAATTCAGCTCCTCGACGGTCGAGAGCGCCAGCGGCTGCCGTAACTCCTCCGGCAGAGTGTCGATCAGCCGGTGAATCGTCTCGTTCCAATCCCTCTCGATTACTGCCTGCTCGGGGTCCCGGCCGCCCATCGGAATGCCGGAGTCGAGCAGGCCCGCGCGCAGCTTTGGCCGCTTGTCCACGGCTATGCGCCAAGCGGTGCGAGCCAGGTAGGCTCTTTCGTCACCCATGCCCTCCCACTTCCCCGCCCGATAGAGCTTGAGGAACGTCTCCTGTACCACGTCCTCGGCATCTGAAGCATTCCGGAGAACCGAGTAAGCCACTTGAAAGACGAACCGCGAACGCCGCCTCACCAAAGCGGAGAAACGGTCGTCGCGGCTTGCGGCCTCTTCCTCTCCTGCCAATACGCGCTCCTCGAACGCGATCTGCAACCGGGACCCTATCATCCATGAGCCATCTCACCACCTAAGACCGCCAGCGGAGCAGCAGCGTTCAAGTTTTTTGAAAGAACGCTAAACTGAGCCATTCTCCTCGTGCAGTTGTTAGATTGAAATTTCGGGAAATAAAACGTGCACGCTGGTGTATCTCACTGATTGATTGACGCATCCATTAACTGTTAAGCTACCGTATTGCAACTAGATATGAAGTGGCCACGTCTTCTTATCCCCTTTATTCCCTTTGCTTGCCTGTTGGGAAGTGATTCTGTGCCACCGGCAGCCTTGGTGGAAAACTTCACGGCAGCTTCCAATGCGCAGAGCGCGCGGCTGCGAGGGGCCTCCATGGAGGTAGAGATCGACGCAAGTCTGCCCAAGCTGAAGAAACAGGGGAAGTTGCACGCTCTGCGCCGGATTTCGCGGCTGGGCCGGATTACGTATGAAGCCGTTCATTTTGAAGGAGATAGCAGCATCAAGAACGATGTGATCGCGCGCTATCTGGCAGCCGATACCCAAACCCAGGCGAACGACGGCGCATCCGTCGCGATCACGCTTGCCAATTACAAATTCAAGTACCGGGGAATGGTGGATCAAGACGGGCGCCTGGTCCATGTCTTCCGGTTGACACCGCGCAAGAAGCGAGTAGGCTTATTTAAGGGAGAACTCTGGCTCGACGCGGAGACGTGCCTTCCAGTCCGGGAAGCAGGCCGGCTGGCCAAGATGCCGTCCATTTTCCTGCGCCGGATCGAGTTTGTCAGGGAGTACGATATTCACGAAGGCGTGGCGTTTCCACGGAGCATTGAAAGTACCGTGGACACTAGGCTGGTAGGGAAGGCGGAGTTGAGGATTCGATTCCAGAACTTCTCGCTCCCCGACAACTCTGCACTTTCGTTAGCGGCCAGTTCGGGCCAGTAAGTTTCAGGTTCTAGGAAAAATAACGTATTGCATGCGTACACTCTTCTTGAATCCTCCTTCGTTCGAGGGATTTGATGGCGGCGCCGGTTCGCGCTGGCCGGCCGCCCGCGAAATCGAGTCCTACTGGTACCCGGTCTGGATCTGCTATCCGGCTGGAATGATTCCCGACAGTAAGGTGGTGGACGCACCGCCGCACAAGATTTCGATTGAACAGACCGTCGCCATGGGCAAGGATTTCGAATTGCTGGTGCTGTTCACGTCCAGTCCCGGCTTTCACGTCGATCTGCGGATGGCGGAGATGATGAAGGACTCCAACCCGAAGCTGAAGGTGGCCTTCGTGGGTCCGCCGGTGACGATTGAGCCGGAGAAGGCGCTATCGAATTCGGCCATCGATTTCGTCGTGCGCCGCGAGTTTGATTATCAGATTGCCGATTACGCCAAGGGCAAGCCCCTCGAAGAACTGCCGGGCGTGAGTTTCCGCAAGAACGGGAAGATCGTTAACAACCCGGAAGGTGGCGTGATCGAGAACCTCGATGAACTCCCCTGGGTGACCAAAGTCTACAAGCGCGATCTGGACGTTACGCGCTACAACGTGCCGTTTCTGCTGAATCCGTACATCGCGTTCTATACCACGCGCGGCTGCCCGGCCATGTGCACGTTCTGCCTGTGGCCGCAGACCCATTCGGGCCATCGCTGGCGGGTGCGGTCGAGCGACGACGTGGCGGCGGAAGTCCGCTACGCTTTGGACGCTTTTCCGAACATCAAAGAGATCTTCTTCGACGACGACACCTTCAATTACCAAAAGGCGCGCACCATTGACCTTTGCAGCAAGCTCAAGCCGCTGAAATTCACCTGGTCGTGCACGTCCCGCGTGACCACGGACTACGAAACGCTCAAGGCCATGAAGGAGTCCGGGTGCCGGCTGCTGATTGTGGGCTACGAGTCGGGCGACCAGCAGATTCTGAAGAACATCAAGAAGGGCGCCACCATCGACATGGCGCTGCGGTTCACCGAAAACTGCAAGAAGTTGGGCCTGACCATCCACGGGGATTTCATCATCGGGCTTCCCGGGGAAACACGTGACACCATCCGCAAGACGATCGACTTTGCCAAACGGATCGACGCCGAAACGATTCAGGTATCGATCGCGCACGCATTTCCGGGGACGGAGCTGTACGATTACGGCAAAGAGAACGGCCTTATCAACATCTCAATGGCCGACGAAGCGGGGCACCAGCTCCCGAATATCACGTATCCGGGACTCGATGAGGCGGAACTTGTGGACGCGGTCGAGCAGTTTTATGGAGAGTATTATTTCCGGCCTCGTGTGATCTGGCGCGTGGTCCGGAAAGCAATTTTTGACTCGCACGAACGCCGCCGGCTGGCAAAAGAGGCCCGGGAATACATGGCCCTGCGTTCCAAGCGGAAGCGCTACGTCAGCGATCAGAGGGAGGCGGCCGCCGCGGCCGGCAGCGCAGGCGACTAGCCGGGTTGCATCATGACCTCCCCCTTGAAGAAGCTACAGCTCAAGACACGCATCTTCACGGCTATCGTGGTGTTGACGAACGTGCTAGGGAACTCGTTTTTGAGCCGCGGGATGCAGGGCGTGGGAGAGCTGCTGTCGCTTTCTCCCCTGCCGTATATCCGTGCCCTGTTCAACCCTTGGGTGGCTGTGGGCGTTTCCCTGCTGATCGTGTGGCTTCTCTCGCACATGGCCCTGCTGAGCTGGGCCGACCTCAGTTACGTGCTGCCGGTCACCTCGATCGCCTACGTTCTGGTGGCGCTGGTGGGCCGATTCCTGTTGCACGAGCACGTTTCCCTCACGCGCTGGCTGGGTGTGACGCTAATCATGGCCGGCGTGACCCTGGTAGGCCACACCGTTCCCCGCACCACGGGCGCTCATAAACCGGGGACGTCCGTATGAAGTGGGTCCTGGTCACGATTATCGTGCTGGCAACAAGCGCCGGCGAGGTGCTACAGGCTCTCGGCATGCGGCATCACGGCGAGATCCATGATTTCCGTCCGGGCGCGCTGGGCCGAGTGCTTTCGGCCCTGGCGCAATCGTGGCACATCATGGGGTCGATTGGCGCGATGGCCGTTTCCTTCTTCGCATTCATGTCGCTCATCTCCATTGCGGATCTGAGTTTCGCCGTGCCGGCGACCGCCGGTAGCTATATCCTGGAAACCATCCTGGCGAAGTACCTGCTCAAAGAGCACATCGGCTGGAAGCGCTGGTCTGGTACCCTGCTGGTGGCTTGCGGCGTGGTACTCCTCGCGATCGAGTGATCTGGCTGGCTGCGCCCGCGATTCTGGCGGCGCTTTACCATGTGATCGCGCTCGTGGCGGCGCTGCGTTTCAAAAACGTGCGGCTCAACCAGGAGGCTCCACTCCCGCCGGTCTCCATCCTGAAACCGGTGTACGGGCGCGACCCGCAGTTCTATGAAGCTATCCGGTCGCACGCGCTGCTGGACTATCCCGAGTTCGAGATTCTGTTCGGACTGAATGACCCTGGCGATGCTGCCCGGGAAGACATCGTGCGGCTTGCCGCTGAGTTCCCCGAACGCGCTATCCGCATGGTACCCATTGACCGGGTTCTGCCGAACGGGAAGGTGGCGGTGCTGGCGGAGCTGGCGCGCCAGGCGCGGTACCCACTGCTGGTGGTGAACGACAGCGACATCGTTGTGGCGAGCGATTATCTGCGCACGGTGGTTGAGCCGCTCCAGGCGCAGAAAAACGGTCTGGTGACCTGTCTCTATCGCGGGCGCGGCGCTAGCCGGCCGGCGCGTTGGGAGGCGCTCGGTATTGCCACGGATTTTGCTCCGAGCGTGCTGGTGGCGCGCTTCCTCGGCCAGTCGGAGTTTGCGCTCGGGTCGACAATGGCCCTGCGTGCCGCCGATCTCGAACGGATCGGCGGCTTCGAAGCAGTGGGCGATTACCTGGCGGATGACTATCAGCTTGGGAGGCGCATCCGGGAACTGGGCTACCGGATCGTGCTGGCTCCCACAGTGGTGGAAACACGGCTGTCTGACGATACGTGGCGCCAGGTATGGCGGCACCAAGTGCGATGGGCGCGCACGATTCGCGTGTCGCGCACCACCGGTTATATTGGATACGTCATCACCAACGCCAGCGTTTGGGCCGGTCTGGCCGTGGTTTCCGGCTGGTGGCCGGTGGCTTTAGTGTGTCTGGCCGTCCGGATTGTGGCCGGCGTGGCCACTGGGGCGTTGGTGCTCGGGGATTTGGACTCCGCACGCCAGTGGTTCCTGATCCCTTTCCGCGATGTCTGGGGTTTCGCCGTTTGGGCGGCCGGCCTCGGTGGGTCAACGGTCGAATGGCGCGGAATAAAGCTGCGCCTCGATCGGGCAGGCCGCATCACTAGCGGCCAAAACACGCTTGGGGGCTAACTTGCCAGAAGGCTTCCGCATCGCTAGAATCAATGAGTTCGCACACATTTTGGAGGATTCATGGCCGCCGCCGTTGAGCAGAAGGTCAAGCAGATTATTGTCGAGCAGTTGGGCGTAGACGAGAGCCAGGTGGATAACAATGCATCGTTTGTGGAGGATCTCGGCGCTGATTCCCTCGACATCGTGGAGCTGGTAATGGCCTTCGAAGAAGCTTTTGAGATTGAGATCCCCGATGAGGACGCGGAAAAAATCGCCACCGTCAAAGACGCCATCGACTACATCGAGAGCAGGACTTCCAAGAAGTAGCCTCCTGCAACGATCCTGGAGAATGACTTGTCGCGCAGAGTAGTAGTAACCGGTGTCGGCTTGGTGTCGCCCGTGGGGATCGGCACCGAAGACACCTGGCAGGCGCTGAAAAGCGGGAAGAGCGGCATTGGTCCGATCACGGCATTTGACGCCACCGACTTTGCGTGCCGGATTGCGGGAGAAGTCAAGGGTTTCGATCCGTACAAGTACATCGAGAAAAAAGAAGTCAAGAAAATGGGGCGCTTCATTCAGTTCGCCATTGCGGCGTCGGAATGCGCCCTTTCGAATTCCGGCCTGCAGGTCGACGCCGGAAATGACGAGCGCGTAGGTGTCTACATTGGCAGCGGTATCGGTGGGTTCGAGGTCATCGAGCGCGAGCACAAGACGCTGCTCGAGCACGGGCCGCGGCGCATCTCGCCGTTTTTCATTCCGGCCACCATCATCAACCTGGCGTCCGGCTACGTTTCCATTCGCACCGGCGCGAAGGGACCCAACTCCGCAACGGCTACGGCCTGCACCACGAGTGCGCACTCGATCGGCGATTCCTTTCGCATCATCCAGCACGGCGATGCCGACGTGATGATTTGCGGGGGCGCGGAGGCCGTTATTTCGCCGATGGGTGTGGGCGGGTTCGCAGCCATGCGCGCGCTGTCTACGCGGAACGACGAGCCGGAACGCGCCTCGCGCCCATGGGACAAAGCGCGCGATGGTTTCGTGGTGGGCGAGGGCGCTGGAATCTTGATCTTGGAGGAGCTGGAAACCGCCAAACGCCGGGGCGCGCGCATCATGGCCGAGATGGTGGGCTACGGCATGAGCGCCGATGCGTACCACGTCACGGCGCCGCCAGAAAATGGCGACGGAGCCTACCGGGTGATGCGCAATGCACTGCGCGATGCGGGCCTGGAACCCGCGCAGATCGATTACATCAACGCGCACGGCACCTCAACGGAATTGGGTGACCGCATCGAAACCATAGCGATCAAACGCTGCTTCGGCGACCACGCATACAAAGTAGCCGTGAGCTCGACTAAATCGATGACCGGACATCTGCTGGGTGGCGCGGGAGGCCTGGAAGCGGGAATCACGGTCATGGCAATTCGCGACCAGGTGGCGCCACCCACCACCAACTACGAGACCCCCGATCCTGAGTGCGACCTGGACTACGTCCCAAACCACGCCCGGCCGATGCGCATCGAGCACGCACTTTCTAATTCGTTCGGATTCGGCGGCACCAACGGCGCACTCATCTTCAAACGTTACACGGAGTAACCCCTAGTGAAAATTGTCGTTTGCATCAAACAGGTTCCGGCCCGCGATTCTGTGTTGCGCGTGGATCCATCGCGCGCATGGATTCAGGAAGCTGACCTGACTTACGAGATCAATGAGCCGGACGCCTACGCGCTCGAAGAAGGTCTGCAGTTGAAAGAGAAGCACGGCGGCGAAGTGGTGGTGCTATGCGCCGGACCGGCGGGCGCGGCGCAGACCATTCGCGAAGCTCTGGCCAAGGGCGCTGATCGCGCCATTCACGTGGAGGAAGAAAAGCTCGGCGAGTTCGATCCGCTGGCGCTGGCCCGGCTGATGGCGGCCGCGCTCCAGGCGGAGAAACCCGACCTGGTGCTGACGGGCCTGCAATCCGACGATCTCGGCTATGGCCAGACTGGCGTGATCCTGGGGGAAGTTCTGGGACTGCCGCACGCCACCATCATTATGCAGGTGGAAAAGCAAAACGGCGGCATTCGTGTGAAGCGCGAGCTGGAAGACGGATGGTTCCAACACGTCGATATGCCGCTGCCGGCGCTGCTGACGATTCAATCCGGCATTAACAAACTGCGCTACGCCACGCTGATGGGCATTAAAAAGGCAAAGACAAAAGAAGTGAAACGGCTCACGGCGGCGGAATTGGGCGTGGCGCCGCGGGCGTCGGTCCGGCTGGAGCGTGTTTATTTGCCGGAAAAGAGCAAGCACACGCAGATGCTGGACGGCTCGCCCAAAGAAGCCGCTGCGAAACTAGTGGAGAAACTGAAGTTCGAGGTGCGGGTCCTATGAGCATCCTGGCAGTCTTAGAGCAGCGTGCCGGCGGATGGCACAGAATGTCGTGGGAGACGCTGGCGGCGGCGCAGCAGTTCGGCGCGGAGTTGGGACAGCCGGTGAGCGCGGCGGTGATCGGCGGCGATGTCTCGGCACTGGCGGGCGAACTGGCGGGGAAACAACTCGAGCGCGCGTACGCCGTAGAGCACGAGCTGCTGAAGGATTACACGCCGGACGGTTACGCGGCGGCGCTGCAACAGCTCATCACGGTGGCCAAGCCGCGCGTGGTCTTATTCCCGCACACGTACCAGGTGCGCGATTTCGTGCCCAAGCTCGCTACGTCACTCGATCGGGTGATGGTGAGCGATGTGGTATCGCATCGCGTGGAGGGCGGCGAGCTGACCCTGGTGCGCCAGCTCTTTCAGGGAAAGATGAACGTCGATGTGCGGTTCGCGGGTGAGCCGCCGTTCTTTGCATCCGTACAGGCGGGCGCGTACCGCGCAGACAAAGTGGCCGCGGGATCAGCGGCGCTAGAGAAATTCACTCCCGAGCTTTCTGCCGCGACGATCCGTACCAAGCCACAAGAGCTGTTTCGGGAATCGCAACGCGCCGTCGATCTGACGGCGGCCGAGATCATCGTTTCGGTGGGACGCGGCATCAAGGAGGCGGAGAACATTCCCGTAGTCCAGAAGCTGGCGGAAGTCCTGGGCGCGGAGCTGGCAGCCTCGCGGCCCATCTGCGACAACGGCTGGCTTCCCATGGAGCGGCAGGTAGGCAGCTCCGGCCAGACGGTTTCACCCAAGCTGTATCTGGCCGTAGGCATCTCCGGCGCCATCCAGCACCTGGTGGGGATGAAGGGCTCGAAAACCATCGTCGCCATCAACAAAGATGCGGACGCTCCGATCTTTGAAGTCGCCGATTACGGCATCGTGGGCGACCTGTTCCAGGTGGTGCCGGCGCTGGTGGAGGAGATTCAGAAGGCCAAGGGACAAGCCTGATTTCGAAGGGCTGTGCGAGCCCTCATTCTGCCTCTTCCTTCCCGGTGTACAGCTCTTCGATGTTTTCCTTGAAATTTTCGAGCACGCGCATGCGGCGCACCTTCATGGTGGCGGTAAGCTCGCCGGCCTCGATGGAGAAGTCGCGTGCCAGCACGCGGAATTTGCGCACCTGCTCGAAGGGCGCCAGTTGCTTGTTAACCTTGCGGATGATCTTCTGCAGTTCGGCATGCACCGGGGGCGCATCAGCAATCTCCGCCGGCGACCGGCCCTGGTACTCCTTCATCCCGTCGAGCAGCTCGGCCGTTCCCGTGTTGATGGTAAGCAGCGCCATCAGGTAGGGTAGCCCGTCACCAATGAGCATCACCTGGCTGATCAGGGGCTCGAATTTAAAAAGGCTCTCGACGCGGGACGGATAAATTTTCTTACCCGTCGAGGAGACGATCATCTCTTTTTTGCGGCCCGTAATGAAAACGTATCCATCCTCGTCGACGGTACCGATGTCGCCGGTGTGCAGCCAGCCGGCGCGCAGTACCTCGGCCGTGGCTTCCGGATCTTTGTAGTAGCGCGACATGAGGCTGGGGCTGTTGACCAGCAATTCGCCGTCCTCGGCAGCGCGCACTTCGACACCCGGAAGCGGTTTGCCGATGCTGCCCGGTTTGGGCCGGTCGATGGGATTGAACGCCACCACCCCGCCCTCGGTCAGCCCGTAGCCTTCGATGATCGGCATGCCGATGGCCTCGTAAAACTCGGCCAGTTCGGTGCCAAGCGGAGCGGCACCCGAGGCCGCCACGCGCATCTGGCCGCCAAAGCGAGCGCGCACTTTGGCGAAAGCCAGCCGGTCAATCACCGCCAGCGGGAAACGAATCCGCGCCGGCACGCGCTGATTTTTCCGGCGATAGCGGGCCGCCGCGAGTCCCAGCGCGAGCCCGGTGTAGAAAAGCTTCTGTGCCGCCGCCGGCCGCTTCTTCAACTCCGTGCAGATGGTGGAATAGACGCGTTCCCACATGCGCGGAGGCGCCAGAAAGATCGTGGGCTTCACCTCCTTGATGTCCTGAGGCAGCTTGAGCAAGCTCTCGGCGAAGCTGACCGGGGTGCCGCTGCGCATGGGCAGCAGTTCGACCACCACGCGCTGCGCGATGTGCGCCGAGGGCAGGAACGCCACGGTGCGATCCTTGGGACCCATGGGGAACGCTATAGGTCCTGTGTCGACATTGGCCACCAGCGCGCGATGGCTGATCATCACCATTTTCGGCTCGCCGGTCGCGCCTGAGGTCAAATAGAGGATAGCGTCGTCGGAAGGCTGCACTTCGCTGCGGATGCGCGGCAGCAAACCCGGATCGCGCACTATGGCTTCGCGCCCGCACTGCCGCAGGTGGTCCAGCGTGATTGCGCCGGGCGCTTCGCCCGTCATCAGAACCCATTTTGCGATCGGGGCTTCTTTGAGGCGCTCAAACGTCTGCACATCCTCGACGAACACGGCCTTGGCGTCGCAGGCCTGAATGGTGCGGATCAGTTCTTTGGGCGGATACGTTGGATAAACCGCGGCGGCGACGGAGCCGTTGGCCATGATTCCGAGATCGGCCAGGTAAAATTCGAGCCGCGTCTCAGAATCGAGCGCCACGATGTCGCCCTTGCCGATGCCCAGCGTGCGCAATCCGGCGGCAATCTCCCCGGCGGCGTCGCGGTACTCGATCCAACTCAGCGTGCGCATCTTCCGCTTGCCGTCTTCAGAGTAAAGTTGGTGGAGACCTGGGGCGTTTCCGTACAACTCGGCGGTTTCTTCAAGGACGCGGAAGACTGTGCGATCAGCCATCGACCATGATGCTATCACGAGGACCGTGGCCGCCTCAGCCGGGCATGGCACGGCGGGGCAGAGCTTCCAGTTCCTCGAGCGTGCGCGGCCAGTCCTCGCGTAACAGGCGGGATAACGCGCGGTCGGCCAGCAGGCGGCCGCCGGTCTGGCAGTTGACGCAATAGTTGGTTTCGTTGGCGGCGTAGCGGATCCGCTGCACTTTGGCGCCGCAGTCCGGGCAGGGCTGTCCGTAGCGTCCGTGGACCGCCATCCGTTCGCGGAACGCGGTGACTTTCTCGGGAAACCCGCCTTTCGCTTCGGCGCGAAGCCGCTCTACCCAGTCTGCGAGTGTGGCCCTGGTTGCGTCGTAGAGACGCCCGATCTCCTCCGGCTTCAATTTCTGCGTGAGAGCAACCGGCGAGAGACGCGCGCGGTGCAGAATCTCATCCGAATAGGCATTGCCGATGCCGCTGAAGGTGCGGGGATCGGTGAGGGCGCGCTTCAACGTGTGATTGGCCGAAGTGAGCGCTGCCGTGAATTCGGCGAGGCCGGCCGTGAGTACTTCGATGCCGCCGGGATCGAGCGCGCGCAGATTCTCTTCCCCAGACACCACGTGCAGCGACGCCCTTTTCTGAGATCCGGCTTCAGTCAGCACCAGCGTCCCGTTTGAAAAATCAAAGGCCGCCGGAGTATTCTTCCGCGCCAGTTTGGCGCCGCGATCGAGCCAGTGCAGCCGCCCGGCGATCATGAGATGCAGGACGAGCCACAGGTCATCTTCCAGGCCGATGGCAATCCGCTTGCCGACGCGGCGCAGTGCCCGGACTTCCTTCCCATTTGCCGCGGTGAGCGGCGGATCGATGCTGCGCAGCAGGAACGGGCTCGCCAGGCGCACACGCTCGAGCGTCCCTCCGAGGATGCGAGTCTCCAGGGCTTCGATGTAAACCGTAATGTCCGGAAGCTCGGGCACTGAAAAACCTGCTGAATTCTAGCACGGGATGAAGCGAGCCCAAATCGTCGGGCATCTAACGCACATGGATCTTCAACTCAACGATAAACTGGCGCTGGTCACCGGTTCCACCGCGGGCATCGGGTTGGCGATCGCGAAAGCACTTGCAAGAGAGGGCGCGCGGATCATCATCAATGGACGAACGGAGGCGAGAGTGGCCGCGGCGATTGCGGAAATCCGGCGGGAGCACCCATCGGCGCGGCTCGAGAGATTCGCCGCTGATTTGTCGCAAGCGGGCGCAGCGGATGCGGTCTTGAGTCAATTCCCAACGATCGAAATTTTGGTCAATAATCTGGGCATCTACGACCCCAAGCCTTTCGAGCACATCACCGATGCCGAATGGAACGGCATTATTGAAGCCAATTTCATGAGCGGCGTTCGCCTGAGCCGTGGCTGCCTGCCGAAGATGAAAGCGGCCGGATGGGGACGCATCATTTTCATTTCGAGCGAATCGGCGGTCAACATTCCCGCGGAGATGATTCACTACGGCGTAACCAAGACCATGCAGGTGGCGCTGGCGCGCGGCCTTGCGGAAACGACAGCGGGTACGGGCGTGACGGTGAATTCGGTTCTGGCAGGGCCGACACGATCCGAAGGAGCCGGGAGATTCGTGGCTCAGATGGCCCGCAGCAAGGGGGTCAGCGAAGCCGAGGTTGAAGCGGAGTTTTTCCGTAGCGTCCGGCCGAGTTCTCTTCTGCGGCGTTTCGCCACGGTGGACGAGGTCGCGGCCATGGTGGCGTTCGTCGCAAGCACACTGTCTTCGGCAACCAATGGAGCCGCTCTTCGTGCGGACGGCGGCGTGGTGCGCTCGATTCTGTAGTTACAGGAGCGTGAATTCTTCGGAGAGCTTTGCGACAGTCACCCGGAACTTGCCGGGCTCCGTGATCCACTTGTTGTTTAGACCCACAAATGCAAGATCAGATGGCCGCAGCGTGAACGAAACCGTGCGGCTCTCGCCCGGCTGCAACTCGATCTTCCGGAATCCCTTCAATTCGCGTTTAGGCGGCGTCAGGCTGCGGAAAAGATCGCATAGGTAGAGCTGGACTACTTCTTTTCCTGGTCTCGAGCCGCTGTTCCGCACCTCCACGCTGGCGGTCAACTCGCCATCGCGCCGCAATGTCGCGCTACCGAGCTTCAAGTTCGAGTACGCGAAGGTCGTGTAGCTCAAGCCGTGCCCGAACTCGAATTCCGGATCGATGTTGTTCCCTTCCAGCACCTCGTTCACCTTGTAATCGTACGTGGTAAGCGCGTTCGGGTAGCGTGGATAGGTGAAGCACAGCTTCCCGCTTGGATTGACGTCGCCGAACAGAACGTCCGCCACCGCGCGGCCGCCTTCGAGCCCAGGCAAATAGGCCATGACGATGGCGCTCGACACCGGAACGATGGGATGTATGACGCGCGGCCGGCCTTGGGCCAGCACCGTCACGATGGGCTTGCCGGTTTTCGCCAGGGCCTCGACGAGACGCAATTGCGCGGCATCCAGCGTCAGGTCATCAATGTTGCCGGGAGTCTCGCAGTAGGCGGGTTCGCCCAGGCAGGCGATGATTATGTCGACATGGGCCGCGCTGGAGACCGCAGCGGCGATGTCGATTTCTTTGTCGAAGCTGGTCCCGGGAATGTAGGTCACGTTCTCTTTCCCGGAGGCGTTTTCAATACCGCCAAGAAGCGTGGGTTTTTCCGTAGGGAAGAGTTCCTCCTCCAAACCCAGCCAACTCCTGCTCCAGCCGCTATTCAGAACAGTATGCAGATTCGCGGTGGGGCCTGTCACAAGGACTTTCCGCCCACGCGTCAGCGGCAGCACCTGATTGTCGTTCTTCAGCAGCGTGATCACCTCGTGCGCGGCGGCGAGGTTCGCTTCCGCGAACGCAGGTTGATCGAAGCGGGCTTTCATCGCCGGATCAGGCCGCGGGTTTTCGAAAATGCCGGTCATGAACTTCACACGCAAAATGCGCCGCACGGCGTCATCAATACGGGCCATGGGCACGGAGCCATCTTGAACGCACTGCATCAGCAGGTCGAAAAAGCTGAAGTCCATGGGAACCATGCTCATGTCGATTCCGGCCATGACGGCCATGCGCACGGCCTCTTTCGGCGAATCCGCCACCCGATCGCGCGTGTGCAGCCGCTCGACATCGTTCCAATCCGACACCACGAAACCGCGGAAGCCCCATTCGTTCTTCAAAATGTCGGTCAGCAAGTGGTGATTGGCGTGGCCCGGGATGCCGTCGATTTCCCCGGAATTGACCATCACAGTCGGCACGCCCGCTTTGACGCCTGCTTCGAAGGTCGGCAGGAAATATTGGCGCATCATGCGCTCGCTGATGTGCGCCTGCGTGCGGTCCTTGCCGTTGAACGGCAGGCTGTAGCCGGCATAATGCTTCAGGCAGGCGGCGACCTTGTTTTTCGCGCCGACATCGTTCCCCTGCAGACCTCGGATGTACGCTTTTCCCATCTCGGTGGCGAGCAGAACATCTTCCCCGTACGTCTCCCAGAAACGCGGCCAGACCGGCTGGCGGCCGATGTCCAGAACGGGATAGAAATTCCACGGAACTCCTGCGGCTCGCGTTTGGTAAGCGGAGATCTCACCCGCGCGCTGCGCCAGTTCGGGGTTCCAGGTGGCGGCCAGGGCGAACGCCTGCGGGAACAACGTGGAGCCCATCACGTAGTTCGCGCCGTGAATCGAGTCAAGACCGTAGAGCACGGGAATCTTCAGGCGTGTCTTGGCGGCGGCGTCTTGAATCTGGTTGATGATGTCCTGCCAGTGATCGACGGTGTAAGCGCTGCCCATCACGTTGAGGATCGACCCAACTTTGTAATGGTCTATCGCGGTCTGCAGTTTCGCCGGATCCAACTGATGCGGCGGTTTGTCACGCGACACGACGTCAATAGTGACCTGCGTCATCTGGCCGACTTTTTCCTCGGCCGTCATCTGTTTCAGGAGTGCATCAACCCTGTCTTCGATGGCGGGAGTTTCGTTGCGGCTCTGTGCGCCAAGCGCAGCTGTACCGGCAGGCGCCATGGCGACGAAAGTCCTTCTGGAGATGGGAAGGCGTTCCATGGTGCCATGATATAGCCTTTGCCGGCCTACTTCAGCCTCCCGATCAATCCACTGCGAGCCGTCCGGTGTAAACGTCAGCCCTTTGGCTTTGCCTTGTTAAGAACGATCAGGTTGTCTGTAACGGAGAAAACGTCAGGCACCTGGTTCGCTCGGGTGCGGATGAGCGTGTCGTCAAATTGGTTATCGACTACACCTTCCAGGGTGACATGCCCGTTCTCAACGATGATGTGAATGGACGGCAACGCCTGGTAGCCGTAGCGCGTTCCAATCTCGGAAGTCCCATAAATCGCTCGAGCCTCGGCTCGGCGGATTTGCCAATCCATGGGGGACAGCGGAAGGACTTTGATATTGTTGATCACCTGCGTAACGCCCGGAACCTTCTTCACGACATTTTCCGCGTCGGATTTAATATCCCACGGAGGCTCAGGAGGGCATGCGCCTTCTAACGTGACAACACTCCCGTCCAGATGGAAGGCGAGGTCATCGAAAATGGTGTAATACGGCAACATCAAGAGTTCATGACGGATCTGTTTGGCCAACTGAGTTTCGTTCTCGGGCCCTGTAACGAAAGCGTCGTTATGATCTTTTTTCAGATTGTTAGGATTCTCAGCGAGGCCGGAAGCGACAAACAAAACAGCGACAATCGCCGGTCCAATCAGCCTTTTCATAAACGTTTCTCCCTATTAAATGGGACGCGGACGGTGCGTCGGCGTTGCGCCAGCCCATGCGACAGCAGGTATGGAGAGTACGAACCCGCTCGGCTTAGCACGGGCAGCAGCTATGCGTCGGCTCTAATCCGTGTTCCGTGAACCAATTGAACTGTGAGTAACTTCACCAGGCGATCACTCGATCCGTTGTTCGCGAGGATCGCTCATCGGTGTGGTCTCCGGAGGCCATGACGGAGATCAGACGGGCCGCGGGGCTTCGGCAGGGTGGGGAGCCGGCTCGCCTGCCAGCTCGGCCACCTGACGCTCAAGCAGCGCGGTCAGTTGCCCACGGTCATGCAGCTTCATGCCAGCGGTCAGGATCGGCTCGCCCATGCGCAATGTGACGGTGCCGCCGCGCACGTGACTCGACCCCATGGGCAGCACGTCGCGCGTTCCCGCGATTCCCAGCGGCACAACGGGAATGCCCGCCTTGATCGCGATGTACGCCGCGCCCTCCTTGAACTCGCGCATCGGCCCGCGCGAGCGGCCCCCTTCGGGAAATAACAGCATCGAGACGTGCCGTTCCTGAATCAGGCGCGCGCCCAGTGTCATGCTCTTGACTGAGGCCCTGGCATCGCCGCGAACCACGGGCAGGTGCCCGGCCCGTTTGAGGTGCGTGCCTAGAAACGGAATGAGAAACAGACCCTGCTTGGCATAAAACCGGATCTCGACGGGAAGCGAAGCCAGCAGCGCGGGGATGTCCATGTAGCTGCGGTGGTTGACCACAAACACGTACTTTTGCCGGGGATCGATTTTTTCAAATCCCTCGGTATGAATCTCGACGCCGCTCACGCGCAGCAGGGCGCGGGCCCACGCTCTCGCCAGCTTCTCCGGCAAGCGTCCGCTGCGATCGAATAGCGTGGCCACGAACGAAGCGCTACCGAATCCGATCGTGAGCAGGATGATCAGCGGGTCGGTGAACAGGAACGACCGCAGGTGGCCAAGTGACATTGCCCTCGACCGTATTCTACCCGTTCAGCAAGGCGAGAGCCTCACCCACCAGAAACAGCGAGCCGGTGACAAAGATGACGCGACCAGAGGAACCCGCCCGGGCGATTGCGAGCGCAGCGGCAAGATCGCACGCCGTCTGCACGCGGGAATGTTCGGCCAAGGCACGTATGGTCTCGGGATCAACGGCGCGTGCCTGATGAGGCGCCGTGGCGATGATCTCGCCGGCCAGAGGAAACAGGCTGCCCGCCATTTCAGCCACGGCTTTGTCTCGCATGGCTCCATAGATCATGACGATGTCTCGGCCTCCGTAGAATTGCCGGATGTAATCGGCCAGTGCTCGGGCTCCGGCCGGGTTGTGCGCGCCATCCAGAATGATTTCCGGAGACGCCGAGACGCAGTCGAGCCGGCCCGGCCAGCGCGTGGCGGCAATTCCCTTCTCAATGTGTGAGGCTGACACGCCCAGCTTGTTCAGTGCGGCGATGGCAACGATCGCATTTGCGGCCTGGTGGGTTCCGGCCAAAGGGCACTCGACATGGACAGGCTTGGTTGACTGCGCCAAAAAGGTGCTGCCGCGCGCGGTGTAGCTGACGTTCTCGATGCGCCACTCCTGCTGGGCGCGGACGACGTCAATGCTCAGCTCGGCAGCGCGCTCATCCAGCGCGGCCTGTGCTTCGGGCCGTTGCGCCGCAAACACTGCCGGTACCCCCGGCTTCAGAATGCCTGCCTTTTCTCGCGCGATCGCCTCGAGGCTCTTGCCTAACAGCGCTTCGTGATCGAAATCCACCGGGGTGATGACACACAACTCCGGATCGACGACATTTGTGGCATCCAGCCGGCCTCCCAGTCCGACCTCCACCACTACGGCTTCGGTGCGCTTCTCCTGAAACAACACGAAGGCCATGGCGGTGACGGTCTCAAAGTAGGTGGGATGAAAGTCGATGGCGCCTTGATCCAGGAGCCGCTCAGCACAGGCGTGCACGCGATCGAAAGCCGCGCTGAACTCTTCCGCACTTACCGGACAGCCACCGATGCGCACGCGCTCCGTGGGCTCCACCAGGTGCGGAGACGTAAAGAGCCCGGTGCGGAATCCGCCGGCGCGCAGGCCGGACTGGATCATGGCGCACGTGGAGCCTTTTCCGTTGGTTCCGGCAACGTGGACCATGCGGCGCAACCGCTGCGGATTCCCGAGTGCACCCAGCAGCGTACGGATCCGCTCGAGGCCGTATTTGGCGGTCTTGACTTCGTTGCCCAGCGAGTAGAGAAACCGGACCGAATCCGGGTAGTTCATTACTGCACCGGGCCGCAGAAGAACGTCAGGGCCTTGGAAATGTAACTCTTCAGCTCCAGGCGCGGCACCACGGCGTCCAGCATGCCGTGTTTGAGCAGGAACTCGCTGCGCTGAAAACCCTCGGGGAGTTTTTGACGGATAGTTTGCTCAATGACGCGCGGGCCGGCAAAACCGATCAGGGCTCCGGGCTCGGCGATGTTCAGATCACCGAGCATTGCGAGACTGGCGGTCACTCCGCCGGTGGTGGGATCGGTGAGCACGCTGATGAAAGGAACCTTGGCTTCGTCCAGGCGCATCAGCGCCGACGAAATTTTCGCGAGCTGCATCAAACTGATGGCGCCTTCCTGCATGCGCGCACCGCCCGAAGCCGAAATGATTACCAGCGGCTCTTTACGACTGATGGAACGCTCGATGGCGCGGGTAATCTTTTCGCCCACTACGCAGCCCATGCTGCCGCCGATGAACCTCGGCTCCATGGCGCACATTTGCACCTTACGGCCGTCGAGGGTTCCGGCGGCGGCAACCAGTGCGTCGGTGAGAGACGTCGCCTGCTGCGCGGCCTGCAAACGCTCCCGGTAGGGGCGCTGATCCACAAATTCCAGCGGATCGGCAGAAACGAGATCCGTATCGAACTGTTCGTAAGGTCCGTCGAGCAGCAACTCGAGGCGCGCGACCGCATCAATCCGGAAATGTGCGCCGCACTTCGGGCAGACGTTGTGATTGGCCTCGAGGTCCTTCTTCCAAATAATCTGCTTGCAGCCGTCACACTTCAGCCACAGGCCCTCGGTTTTCACCCGCCGCTCACCTTCGTCTGGCTTGGGTTTGTTCTCGGCGCCGCCGGCTTCCCGTTTGAACCAGGACATGAACCCACCTACGTTAGCGCGGGTACGGATGACCCCGCAACGTTGCGAAGGCCCGGTAAATCTGCTCGGCGAGCAGGGCGCGCGCCAGCTCGTGAGGGAGGGTCAGGCGGGAAAGGGACAGCAGCAGGTCGGCCCGTTCGCGCCAGGCGGCAGGGAGGCCGTCGGCGCCACCTACCAGGAATACCAGGTCGTGGCCTTCCATCTCGGCCTTGGCGATCAGCGCGGTGAACTGGCGTGAGTCCATTTCGCGGCCGGCCGGATCGAGGAAGATCTTGCGCGCGGAAGCGTGGCGGGACCACAGATCGAACCGCTCCGGCCGGATCTCGCGCATTTCGCAACCAGCGTAGTGCGTGGAGCGCTCCACAAAAACCGCTGCAATGCGGTTTGCTGCCGCGTCGCGCGGTTTGCCGATGTAGTAAAGAAACAACTTCACGCCGCGGGGATGGCCACGTTCTTGGCGTTACGCCAGAGGCGCTCCAGATCATAGTAGGCCCGGGCACGGGGTGAGAAAATGTGAATGACGAAATCGCCGTAGTCCACAAGCACCCACTCGGCATCCTTGTAACCTTCCACGCTGATGGGATACTCGCCTCGCTCCTTGAGCTTCTGACCGATCTCGTCGCTGATGGCCTGGATCTGCCGCTGGTTGGCTCCCGTGCACACCAGGAAATAGTCCGTGAAGGAAGTGATGCCGGTCAGATCCAGCACTTTCAGGTCCGTTGCTTTCTTGGATTCGGCCGCGCGCACGGCGGCTAACCACGAAGGAATCTCGGAATGGATTCGTTCCGGTCGGCTCAGAAGTGCTCCCTGCTCGTATCGTACTATAATCTTCGCCAAACCTCCGACGGCGGGATCGCCATTTGTGACCAGATTATCATTCTCGGACGGGCCGACCCTCCCCATGCGACTCGAGCCGGTTCACGCTGCTTTTGTGACCGAAAGTGGAAAAGAGCGAAGAGGTTCTACCTAAATACCCAGGAGCTTGTAGCCGCTGAAGAACAGCAAAACGGCGATGCCAAGCCGGAGCACACGCACCGGCATATGAGGAGAGACGCGAGCTCCCAGCAACACGCCTGGGATCGAGCCTAGCAGCAGCATCGGCATCATCGCCCAGTTCACGTGGCCGTTGTACAGATGGACGCTCGCCGTTGACGTCACCAGCAGCGCGGCATGGAGGACGTCGGTGCCAATCAATCTGGCGGTTGACTGCGGATACAACAACAGCAGAAACGGAGCCAGTAATGAGCCGCTGCCCACCGACGTCAATCCGACTGAGAACCCGGTGAAAGCGGCCCAAAAAGGCGCGCCCCACTTTCGCAGCCAAACCGCTCGCGGATCCAAAAAGTTCAACGGCCTTTTTTGGGGCATGCGAAAAATCATCACCGCGGCCGCAAGAATCAGAGCGGCGCCCAGCGCTTTTCGGAGGAAGACATCCGCATCATAGCCCCGCTTTCTGATCTCGCTGAGCAACCAAACTCCCACCAGCCCAGCCGGGACGCTGGTCGAGGCCAGCCGGAGAGCCAGACGCACGTCCGCAGTGCCCTGCCGCCAGTGCGCCCATGCGCCCATGATTTTCGTGATCGAGGTGTACGCCAGATCCGTCCCCACGGCGACAACCGGCTGCACGCGTAGAATCAGAATGAGAATCGGCGTCATCAAAGCCGCGCCGCCAACACTCGTCAGCCCGATTAACATTCCCACGCCGAAGCTCAGTAAGACCAGAGAATAGTCCATAAGCTCCGCGTGAGCCCTAGAGATGCACTCCCAAGCGGCGTTTCAGCAGGAGGCCGCCCACCATCGAAAAGATGAGAAACCACCAGATCCAATGTAGCTGTAGGCTGCCGGGACCCCAATACGCCGTTGGATAACGGATTTCCACCCAATCCACGTCACCTTTTGGTAATTGGGGTTCACCGGGATGCCAGAAAAGCTCGCTTGCGCTGCTGGAGCGCCGGTCGGACAGATAAGACCACGGGCCCCCGGCGACGATGTCCTTCTGAATGACCTCGCCATTCACAGACAATTTCAGAGTGCCGGAGGTTACCGCCAGCGGCCGAACCCGCCAGCACACCTGGTTGTCCCGGAATACGCGGAGGGCCGGTGTCTCTACCGACACGGAGGAGGGTACATCCAACCGGGGAGGAGCGCCTTGTTCATTGATGGGCCCGGAAAGTTGCACGGTAACGATGGCCGGCTGTCCAACCGGAAGCGGAGCCCGGCCCCAAAGGCCTTCCATGTGAATCATTAAAACGACCACCGGAATTGCGGTGATCAGAACAGGAGGCAACATCAGCCCCAGATATCTCGCGTTGAGACGTAGCAGCCGTGTTTGCGCTCGCCATACGATGCGAGGCTCGTCCCAGAACAGCCGAAATTCAAGCAGCGTCGCCTGAATCTGGCGCCGGGTCAGCCGGACGGCGTTTTGTTTTGAAATCTTGCCGATCAGCCAAAGCATGGCGACGCCGGCAACTGCTGACAGCAGGGCCAGACTCACAAGCGGCCCTAGCGCGCCGACAGTTGCAGCATAGAAGCCTAGTAAGCGGCAAAGGAGACGGTCGAGCAAAACCAGGTAAGCCACCAGATCCGCGATCTACTCGATATAGCCGAGCCCTTTCAGCTTCTTCAGAATCTCGTCCTCGGAATCGGTCACCTCAATCTTTGCGAGTTCCTTTTCCAGAATGTGCTCTATGAACTCCTGCGGCGAAGAGTATCCTGCCGCCTCCGCACATCGGACGATGCGGTCCCATAGAGATGGGTTTAGCTTTATGGCCGGTCGCGCCATGACTTTAACTCCGGTTTGCTACTCATAGAATGGACTTACCCTTGATTTTTTCAGATGGACTCACCATGAACGCTTTGTATATGGTCGCGGTCACGTCGGTCAGTTCAGGAGAATCGAGCACGATGCTGCGATTGCTCAGGAAGACTCCAGGCACAAGTTCGGCGGCCATGCAATGATCCCCGATCCAGGCCTGGGTGTTGTCTTGGATGACCTCCTTTGGCACTGCTCCCAAACTGGTCTGCCAAGATGAACGATATCGCCTCGAGTACCCAACTATCAAGTCGGGAGCGTTCCCTAAGTATTTGTTCTGAAAGATGGCCTGCGGCCGGTAGACTCGCGTGACGACGGGTTGGCCGTCTTGCGGATCACGAAAAGCCAACAACCGTTCCGTCAGACGTTCCAGGACGCGTTCGCTCTCTTCGCCTTGAGCCACGGTTCCGTTCACTTCCCGGCCCTGGAGATTGAGGTACAGCCCGTTCAGGCCCAACGAATAGGCTTGAGTCCTTGACCAATCAACGTGGGGAAACAACTCCTCGTCTCCCACGTTGGCTGTGTCATCCAGCGTGAGGAAACCCTCCTTCATGAGCCAGGTGTTCAGATGAACGGCGCGGTCAAAGGGGGCGAAGCCGTGATCAGACATGACGATGACAGTGGTGTCCGGCGCTGCCCGTTGCAGTGCCGCGCCAACTGCTTTGTCAATCTGCCGGTAAAATCCCAGCAGTTCCCCTTCATACTTTCCCCACAGCATGTGGGAATTTTGATCAATACTCGAGAAGTAGTAAAAGAGCAGCCCTTCGCGAAACTGGTCGAGCTCATAGCGGTACATGCGCAGGCTGTCGGAAAGCACTTTCTGGCTTTGCTCGAGAAACTGCTGGTGGTTGAGTGTTCCCGCGCGTAAAGCGGAGGTGTCCTCGGCAATACCCTGCGTGTAGAACAGTCCCAGCGAGTGCGCTAATTCATAGCTGTAAGCGGACGGGGTGGAAATGGGGAATTCAGGCGCCGTGGGATCGATGTTCACGGGGCTCACATACAGCTCCAGGTGAGGCTGCACGCTCCGCAGAAGTACGCGGATGATTCCTTTCTCGTCCTTGATTCCGGGAATGAGAGGAAACCGCACCTGCACCCAGTCTGACCATTCCCCCGGTTTCAGGATGATCTGCGCGTCGCCGAAATCGAATCGCGCCACGCCCTGAGCGGCATCGATGTCCAGATGAAAAGTAGCGAACGACGTCGGGCGGTCGGTGCGGAATGTGTTCACAGGACCAGGCACGGAAATCTCCGCCCGGTGGTCCGCGACCGTGATGTGAAAAATGCGCCCTCCGGGAACCTGCTCGCGCTGTTCCTCCGGATCATCGGTGTAATAGGAAAAAGTTCCGAATGTGCCTTGAAGATCCGGCGTGCCCATGCCCGCCAGCGTGTACGCTTTGTGACCAACGGGCGGGAAATTCGTGGGCATGCGCATCACCGTGACCGGGACACCGTGAGCGCTGAGGTCCTCCCAGAAGGGCATGCCCTGGCGCAGCAGGCGCACTCTTCCGGAAGAAATGGGAAAGGAAAATTTTCCGATGGTGAGCCGGCGCTGCGCCTCCTCCGCTTGAGCCATGGAAGAATATGGAGCCAGCGTGGCGGGGTCGCGATGCACGAAATCGAATATGCCATGGCCACCCGGATCCATTCCTGTAATGAAGTTGGACCACGCTACGGGGCTTTGCGGTGGAATGCTTGTTCCCAGGCGTCGGAAGCCTCCGAGATGGCGCAGACGGTCAAGATTCGGAAATGAATCCCAGTGCGCTTCGAGAAAATCCGGATCCATTCCATCCACGCCGAGGACGATCATCTTCGTCCGTGACACAGCCGCGGGAGTCCGCGCACAGCCGGAAAGTAAGCACACGACCGCAGCGCTGCCGGTTATCAGGTAACAAAATAGGCGTGTGCGGCTCATGCCGGCGCTTGGTCAGCAACAAGTTGGAAGATGGGCCGGCCTTCCATGTACCGGGGAGGCGTGACGCCAAATAGCGTCAGACTGGTGGGAGCGAGGTCTTCCAGTCCCGGATCGTCGGCGTTTACCTTACGATTGGAAAACAGAACTCCAGGCACCAGGCGCGGATCGATGCAGTGGTCTCCGCTCCATGCCTTTTCATTGTCCTCGAACACTGTCGGCGTCGTTCTTCCAAGAGTCGCGGCCCAGGAAATTCGATAGCCGTTGTTATAACCCACCAGCAGGTCTGGAGCGGCTTCCAGGTAGGGTCCGCGGTAAACGTCGCCGCTGCCGAGAACTTGATTGATCGCAATTTGGCCGTTGTCAGGATCTCGCAGCCCGGAGAGTTTGCCGCAAATTTCCCGCTTCAGCTCCCCGGCTTCTGCCCCAGGCGACACGATGCCGTGCGACTCGCGTCCCTTCAAGTTGAAGTAAATGCCGGCCAATCCGAACGAATAGGCCCGGGTGCGGCTCCAGTCGATGTCCTGCAACCCGATGGCGCTCGCAGCACCTCCGTCTTTGAGGGCCAGGTATCCGTTTTGATGCAGCCAGGTATTCAGGTTGACGCCGCGGCGGAACGAACCGAAACCGTGATCCGAGAGAACGAACAGAGCCGTCTGGTCGTCGACAAACGCCAGTGTCTTTCCCAGCAGTTGATCCATTCTGCAGTACAGCTCTTCGATGACGCGCGCATACTTTCCATCCGTGCGCGCGCCCTCCGATTCGAGGAACCGGTAGAACATGTGCTGCACACGGTCGCTCGTATCGAAGACACACGCGAGGACGCCCCAGTCGATCCGTTCCAGAGCGCTGAAGAACATGCCCTCGCGTTCCGCGTAGAGATCGTAGGCCTGTTTGAGGAACGCATCCTCGTCAATCACCCGATCGTTCAGAGCCCAGGTGTCCTCAGCCAGGCCAAGCGTCCCGAACGGCCCCAGCAGTTTCGCCAGGTACGTGGAATAGAGCGACGGATGAGAGATCGGCAGAGCGGGCTGCTCCGGATCGATGTTGATTGGCGTCACGTACAGAGATACTTCCGGGTGTGTTTCCGTCAGAAGAAAACGGCAGATTCCCCGGACGCTAACGCCTAGCGAAGCGCGGAATTTCACTGGAATCCAATCCGTATACTCGCCAGTTTTCAGAACGTACCTGGCGCCGTCGATCTCCAGCGTGGCTTTCGCCGAGTTCCGGCCGGTAAGCCGGAACGGAATTTGCATCGAGGGGCCTCCTTCGACCAGATGATTCGATGGGCCCTGCAACTCTCCATGAAGATCAGCGCCGTGAGGCTGCAACAGAGTGCGGCTGCCTGCTTCGTACTGGGCCTCTCCCGCGCGAGTAGTGAAGAACGCGAAAGTCCCCTGAGAGCCCAGCAAATCCGGAGTGCACATCGCCGAGAGGAGCCGGCCATTAAATTTTTCCGGAGGAAACGTGAGCGGCACGCGAATAATCGTGGACGGAATGAAGTGTTCGCCCAGAATCTTCCAGAAAGGCTGGCTCTTTCGCCGCATCTCGATCAAGGGCCGGCTTAACGGGATGCGGTAGCGTCCGATTTTCCAGAACCGTTTGGGCGGGTACACTTTCGAAGAAGCCAACTCCGGCAAATAAGAAACCAGGTTGCGGTTCAAAAAATCGAACATGTTGTGCTTTGCCGGGTTCACGCCCGTTGCGAACGTGGACCAGGCGACCGGCGACAGCGCCGGAAATGTGGTGCGCAATCTCCGATACGAGCCCTCGGTTCTCAAGCGCGAGAAGTTCGGCATCTTGCCCTCTGCCATGAACTTCTCCGCCAGCTTGGGATCGAGGCCGTCCATCCCCAGGAAAATGATTTTTCGAACATGAGCCTTGCGAAGGCTGTGGCGGCGGGTAACAAATCGCCACGCCATGCGGAACGGCCAGATCAAAAAGGAAAAAAACGCCGCGAAAAATCCGAAGAGAATGCTCAGGAACGAGCCGACGAAAACAAACCCGGCGCCGGGTCCCACATAGGCAAATTGGAAGGTGGCGTCGGCGTGCGGGTGGAGGAGTCGCCAGACGGCGATCAGTAAGAAGATCAAGCCCTGGACGCGCTGCCATCGTCGGCTGCGTTCCCTGACGAGAATTAGTCTTTGGATTTCAGAAGCGGAGCTTTCCTTCGACAACGGTTTCCCCAACATCAGGCAAGTTGCCTGACGGACGCTTTCCCGGCAATCCGCAAGCAGTTGTGGAAGTAAGCGCTCCCACCCTTCATTTAGATTGAGTATACCATCGCCCGCGGGCCGAACCCGCCTTGTGCAGGCTTTCCGCTGGCTTTATCCTGTGTCTCATGAACCGAAGGCAATTCCTGGCGGCCGGCGCCGTGTCTCTCCCCGCTCCGGCGCTCGCAGCGGCCGAGGCACTCAAAAATCAGGTTAAGATCACGGGCCTTGAAACCGACGTGCTGCGTTTTCCGCCGGGCCGGCCCTTCGCCGATGCGATTCACGATTTCGGCAAGGAATCGGGCGGCGTGGTTTTGCGACTGCAAACCGATGCGGGCGTCACCGGCTGGGCGTACAGCTCGTTCGGTATGATCGGCGGCGGCCCGCGCGTGCTCGAGTCCATCCTGCAAAACGAAGTCAAACCGGTGTTGCTGGGCAAGGACCCCAGTTTCCCGAAACGGCTTCGGTCAGACCTCTGGAAGGCCCTGGAATACGCGGGCGTCCAAGGCATCACGCAATTCGCCATCGCCGCCGTGGATATTGCGGTGTGGGATATCCTCGGCAAGGCCGCCGGACTGCCCGTTTACAGGATGCTGGGCGCTTACACGGACCGGATGCCTGTGTACTCGATGTGCGGCTGGTATTACGAGAACGACGGAGATCTGGCGCAGTTCAAACGATCGGTGGGCGAGGCGATCGAAGAGGGCTTTGAGGCGGTCAAGATAAAAGTGGGGCGCGCCTCGCTCGACGACGATGTCAACCGCATCACCGCCGCGCAAGCCATCACCGGCAAAGGCAAGCGCGTGATGGTGGATGCCAATCAAAAATTCAACCTCAATGAGGCCATCCGCCGCGGCCGCGTCTACCAGCAGATGGGTTGCTTCTGGTTTGAAGAGCCGCTGGCGCCTCAGGATCACGCGGGCTACGCCGAGCTGGCGCGCGAGCTGGACATCCGCATCGCCACCGGTGAGAACGAATACACCAAGTACGCGTACGTCGACCTGATCTCACGCCGTGGAGCCGACGTGGTGCAGCCCGATGATCGGCGCTCCGGCGGCGTCACCGAATGGATAGAGATCGGCGCCATTGCGGACGGTTTCGGGCTCGAACTGGCCAGCCACGGCGGAGGGCCCACCAACCTGCACATGCTGCTCGCCATGCCCAACGCCATTTACATGGAGACCGGGAGCCTCAAAGGAGATTCTTCCACCGTGGAAAAGTTGAGGCCGGCGGGCAGCGCGGTGCTGGCGCCCGAAATGCCCGGCATCGGCAGCGAGCTGCGGCCGGACTACATCCGCAAGTTCAAAGTCTGATCGCAGGTTGGGTTAGCGGCCGCGCGGTCGCGGGCCATAGTTGCCGGACAAATAATCGAGGACTCCCTCGCGATCCTCGTCCTTGAGCGGCGCGCCCCATCCCGTCATTTTCTTCAATTCGCGGTCCCATTGCGCGCGCGTCAGGCGCTGCTGGCGGATGACGTCTTCTTCGTGGCAGCTCAGGCAGGCATTCTTGAACCCCGCCGGTGACGGTGAGGCGACAGACGGCTGCCCCGGTTGCAATGTGGCTGAAAGCTCCTTGACCACGTCCACACGCACCCGCGGAACCACGTTCCAGCCGTACCCCGATGGGTTCCACTCCTGGTCGAACGGCTGCGTGTTGCCGGCTGCGTCACGCGCCCGCGCCAGGATCGTGTAATAAGCCTCTTGAGATGGTGTCCAGGTGAACTCCCACTGCCGCCACCCGAACTGAGTTCGCTGATCGTCTCGCAGCGCAGCCGGCCTCCAGGTGCGCCCTCCGTCGACACTTACGTCAACCGCCGTTACGGGTCCCGAATCCCCGCTCCAGGCCACGCCGCGAATCGCGAGCGATTTGCCGATGAGCGCTTGTGAGCCGTCGAGCGGCGCCGCAATCACGCTCTTCACGCGCAGGCTGGTGACCGGCTGCATTTGATCCGGCGGTACCGCGGTTCCGGGCGCCACCGGTCTTCCAGGATGCCGGTAAGCGCTCTTCATCCAGAAACCGTCGTGCTCCTTGTCGAGCACGCGGATCGAGGTCAGCCACTTGGTCCACGAATCGCTCGCCCATCCAGCCGCCACCACGCGCAGGGGAAAACCGTGCTTCACCGACAGCGTCTCGCCGTTCATTTGGTACGCGAGAAGCGTGTGGCCGTCGAGCGCCTTCTTCACCGGGATGGACCGCTGGAAGTCCGGCATCGTGCCGAGCGGGACATCCGCGCCGTCGAACAGAATCTCCTTTGCGGAATCCTTGACGCCGGCTCGCTTGAGGACGTCGGCCAGCCGCACGCCTCGCCAGCGCGCATTGCCCACGCCGCCGTTTCCCCATTGAATGCCCGGAACCGCGGGCTCATAGAGGCCGCGTCCGTTGCCCGCGCACTCGACAACGCTCACCAGGTCGACTGCCGGCAGCTTCTTCAGATCGTCCATGGCGAGTGTGAGCGGCGTGGCCACTTCCCCCTCCACCTTCAGCCGCCATTCGGTCACATTCACCGTCGGCACGTACACGTGCGTGCGGACAAAGAAATGCTCAATGGGAGTGATGTAGTCGGAGAATCCGGAAAGCGCCATCTCCAGATCCTCAGGACGCGTCGAGCGCGTCATCATGTCGTGCTTGGGACGATCGTCAGCGCGGAGAAGAGCGCCGGCGGCAACCAGGAAGAAATGTCTGCGCACGATGTTCATCTTGACAGGTTAGCCGAGATCCCTTCGTGCGTCGATAGGTCCCTTTCAACGAAAAACTCCACCTACCTCCCCTGATCGCGGCCGCTTAAACGGTCTTTGATCCGGCGGGCGACACGGTGAATCCTCTGGGCGAGCCGGTAAAGGACCCGTGCCCACGCCAATCGTTCCAGCTCGCGATTGAGTTCCTGCGCCCAGGCTGTGCGTTCTTGAAGTTCCTTGTCCAGCCTGAGCGCCCAGGCCGTGCGTTCTTGAAGTTCCTTGTCCAGCCCCAGTGCCCAGGCTGTCCGTTCCTCGAATTCCTTGTTAAGTGCCTTTAACGCCTCCGTCCGCTCCTTCACTCGAATTTCGGCATCGCGCAGCCGTGGGCAGGCAATCTCCAGCTCGTCTTGCGCACTGTGCGGCCAGGAGTGCCACTCATAGGCCCATTGCTCGGATTGGACGCCACCCGCTTCCTCACTCTTTCCGGCGGGCGTTTGCGTGGGACGGATACAGAACTCCGGCCCAAGCGGTTCATGGAAAAGAGTCGGAATGTCCGGGTCCGTCCCCACCACCGCCACCATGTGGGTCGGCTTGATGTGGCCGGCAATCATCTCCTGCTCATCACGCTCGTGCACCTGGTCGATGAATGCCCGGTCCCATGCCGCCTTCGCATCGAAGTAGTGCCCGAAAACGCGGTCAGTGAACGGGTCAATCACGTTGGCGAATCCGACGAAAAGTTGGAAATGGAAATTGGAGACGAGCAGGGGCAGGATGTCCTGTGACCGGATGCCCTCAAAACTCTCCCCAGAACAGTCCCAGTTCTCGTACAATTCCTCGTAGCGATTGAGAAGGGGATTGAAGCGATAAGACGGCGGCAGCTTTCGCCAATACTCGTGCACGATATCGAGCGCCTCCGGCCAGCGCAGATGTCCGTTGCGCCCAATCATGTCTGAAATGAGGAACGAGCCGTGCGGTCTTAGGCAGCTCTTGATCTGGCTGAACAGGCCTTCCAGATTCAAGACGTGATGCAACGCCTGGTTCGCCAGCACAGCGTCGTATTCGCAGTCCGGAGCCCACTGGTTAAAGTCAGC
>Ga0335077_10000848_pt1 | contig 34798 bp, 31 predicted proteins | sample Lox_Sample_31_FD_207151 | JGI IMG/M metagenome (GOLD analysis project Ga0335077, IMG submission 207151) | Soil microbial communities from Loxahatchee National Wildlife Refuge, Florida, United States - Lox_Sample_3.1 | ecosystem: Environmental > Terrestrial > Soil > Wetlands | place: USA... | reverse complement strand
ATGCCGACCAGGCGATCGCGTAGCTCGGTAAGGTCCGTGCTGGGAGCGAACCCCTGCAGCACGGCGAGATAGAACGCGAAGGCCATCTGCAAGCCCGCGTAGGCGGTGCGCTCGCTGCCCATCGCGATCCAAGCGGCAGCCGCGGTGACGGCGGCCACCAGGAGCACGAGCGGCGTGATCGAAGTCATGTGCGGCACTAGAAACACGATCGAAGCGAGCGCGAGCCCGCCGCCGATCGCGCAACCCGTGAGGCGCAACGCCGACTTGTGGATCGTCGCGCCGGCGCTGCCGAGGGCGACGAAGACGCAGGTGATCATGCAGGTGTGGATACCGAACCAGTCGACCGCCGTGTAGGCGACGTAACAGAACATCGCCGCCAGCATGGTTTTGAGCGCGAACTGCGCGTAGCGCGGATTGGTAAAGGCGTCGGCCACGAATGGCCGCGTGCCGTGGCCAGGCTGGTCGGCTTCGGGGCGTTCCGCCAGGGGCAACTCGCGCACGACCCGCTCGAGCTCGGCGAGGACGGGCGTCAGCGCCGACGGCGCGTCGTCGCCTTCGCCAGCGGCTGACGGCGGTTCGGGCAGTGCCCCGGCGGAGGAGGAGACCGCTGCCGCGAAGCGCTCGCACGCCGCAGCCACGCGGGCAAGTCGCGCGCGTTGCGCAGGAGAGGGTTCGAGTGTGAGGTTCGGGAGCAGCGCCGCCGCTGCGACGAGGCGCTCCAGCAAAAGAATCTTCGCGGTCCGCTCGGCGTGCATCGCCTTGACCGCCGCATCGCGGACCTCCGCGAGGCCGACCAGTTTGAGAAGCGGCGCGGACCCCTGTTGCACGAACCGCGCGAGCGAAGCGGCGGCGTCCCGCTCTTCTTCGCTTCCGTGCGAGGCCGTGATCGCCCGAGCGACCGCGCGCAGCCGCTCGGCGACCTCGCGCCGCAGGAGCGGCTCGGGGTCGGCCGGCAGCAGGACGAGGTTCACGGCCACGGCGATCGCTGCCGGGTACGCAATCGCCGCCCACACCCAAAGGACTGTACGGACCATCGTCTCCGGCCCCGGGAAGATGTCTACGTAGGCCTGGGTCACGAAAACGATGAGCGCGAGCAGGATGCCCACCACCGGCGCCGCGAAGACACGGCTTAGGTACATGCCGAGAAAGAAAGCGAGCGCCATTGCGCCAAGGCGCAGCGGCGGGTAGTCGACGGTGAAGCGGAAGATGAGGATCGTGAGCCCTATGCTGAGCGTAACCATGACGATCGCCAGGGTGCTCGCGATTGCGACGAACACGGAATTCTGCGTCGTGACGCCCGCAGTGAGCATAGTGAGAAAGATGACGATAAACGGCGACAGGCCGATGAACGGCACCTCGAGCGTCATCGAGGTGACCAGCACAATGGCCGTCGCGACGACGATTCGAATCGTGGCGTTGAAGCGGCCGGGCATCGGCGCGAGCTCGGCACGCACGAATTCGAGCCATGATGGCGCGCGTTCGGTCGCGTCGAGAACTGGCGCAACGGTGGCCATACCCGGTACCGGTCAGCGCGCCGCTGTGGCCGTCTTCGCCGCGCTGTCCGGCGGAATGAGAGCGACCGCAGAGGCGCCGATGCGAAAGAGATCCGCTGCTGGCGCGTCGACGCGAATGCGCACTGGAAAGCGCTGCGCCACCCGCACCCAGTTGAGCGACCGCGGCACGCGCGGCAGGCCGTTCGCGCTCGCGCCGCCCTCCTCGGGGTACACCCCGAAGCCGATCGAGTGGACGGTGCCGGCGAAGCGGCGGCTCGGGTCGGACATGAGATATACCTCCGCCGCCATGCCCGGCCGGATCCCCTTCAGCGCCGTCTCGCGGAAGTTCGCGATTACGTACCAGTTCCGCGTGTCGATCAGCGTGAAGAGGGGCCGGCCGGTCGCGGCAAACTCACCCTCGGCGATGTCGAGATCGATCACGCGGCCATCGAACGGTGCGCGCATGACGGTTTGCTCGAGGTCGTACTCGGCCGTCGCGACCACCGCGCGCAGCTCGCCGAGCTTGGCGACCAGCGCATCGACGCCGCTGACGGCCGACGCGGCCCGTTCGGCATCCCGCCGCGCCACCTGCAACGCTGCCTCCGCCGTACGCTTCGCCGTGCGCGCCTGATCCACCTGCTCGGCGGTGACGTACTCTTTCGCGAGCAGCGGTTCGATTCGGTCCAGCGTGTCCGCCGCCTGCTTGGCCTGGGCTTGCGTGCGCTCGATGTTGGCGCGCGCGGCGGCCGCGCCGAATTGCTGGGCCCTCACCTCGCGCTGGCTGAGACCGATCTGCTTTTCGAGGCTGTCGAGCGCCGCGCGCGCGCGCTCGAGTGCGTGCTGGTAGGGAACCGGGTCGATCTCGAACAGCACGTCCCCCTTCTTCACCGGGTGGTTGTCCTGCACATGAAGCTTTACGATGCGCCCGCTTACCTGCGGCGCGACGCCGATCGTGTCCGCACGCACGAAGGCATCGTCGGTGCGCGGCGATTCATCGAGGTAGTAGACGACGTAGGCCGCCAGACCGAGCGCGGCGAGGAGGATCGAGAGCCCGACGACCCGGCCGACCTTGCTGCGGCGGGGTGTCGACGGGGGTGCGCTCGCCGGGGGTGCGTTCTGAGCGTCGGCCATGGCAACCCTAATCCCGGAAGAACACCACCCAGGTGGCGAGCGTGAATGCGAGCGCAAGCGCCGGATAGACCAGTCCGCGCGGACCGATCCACGTTTCCAGGCCGGCGGCCGCGAGCGCTTGGCGGCCGACGAGCGTGAGAGCGATGCCGACCACGATACACAGCATCCATGATGGAAAGATGGCGCCGAGCACGTTGACCGCCGGGGCACGCTTGCATCCGCAAAGCGCGAAGCTTGCCGACACGGCGCAGCCTCGCGAGAGGGCAGCGCAGGTCGCTGCAAATGAGCACTGGCTCATGAGAGGCGAACCTCCCTTCGGGCTGTCCCGCTTCACGCTTTTCCTTCTTATCCGTTGTTCCAAGCGACCTCATCCATCAACTGAGACCGGCTCAACAACAACTCGGCCTTCGCCGCTCTCAGGTCCAATCGGTACCTTTTCTGGAGGTCGGCGAGATTTACCGGCCAACCTCCAGCCGAACCTGCGAAAACAGCCGATATCGGTTGTCCTTCAATCGACTGTCACTTCGAGCGCTGCACCGTGAACACGTAGGCCTTGATCGACTCCAAGTCCTTCTCCGGGATGACGCCCTTCCACGTCGGCATCCCCTTGTCGAGCCGGCCGTTGTTCACGGTGGTCCAGAACTCCTCCTCTGCCTTGCTGCCGTAGCGGATGTGCAGTCTGCGCAGGTCGGTGCGCTTGTCGAACGATGCCGCGTCCGACCCGTGACAATGCGCACAGGTGGAATTGAACAGCTCGTGTCCGCGGGAGACGTCCTCTTGATCCACGGCGGCGTGGGCCACTGCGTTGCCGAATGACAGCGCAGCGAGAAGGCCTGCGGCCAGGCCTGCTGCACAGTGCTGTCTGATGGTTTTGCATGCTTGCATGAGCTTCTCCATGAATGAAAGAACGAAAACAGAAAATCAAAGAGCGAAAACGAACAGGGCGCCACCCTCGGGAGTCGTAGTGAGCGCTTCGCCAAGACTTCCGAGGAATGCCGGAATCGATACCGTCCGTCCGACCACAACCGCCACGTATTGCTTGCCGTCGACACTGAAGGTCATCGGCGCGGCGCTGATGCCGGAACCGAGATTCATCGACCACAGCACCTGGCCGTCCGCGCTGCGGATCGCCCGGAATGTCCCGGTGTTGTTGCCGGCGAACAGGACCCCGCCGGCGGTGGCGAGCGTTCCACCGTTGAACGGGGTGGGTTCCTTGATTCCCCATACCTTCGCGCGAGTAACGGGGTTCCACGCGATCAGCTCGCCGGGATACCCGCCCGGCCCGCGCTGCGCCGGGAACTCCTTGCCGAGATACATCGACCCGCGCTTGTACTGCGGGGTGTCGGTGGTCTCCATATCCATGCACATGTTGTTGCTCGGGATGTAGACCAGGCCGGTCTGCGGATCGAACGACATGGGCTGCCAGTTCTTGCCGCCGAGCAGGTTGGGGCAGATCCCCGTCGCCTTGTGCCCCATGCGGGGGCGCTTGTCCGCGACCTCGACCGGGCGCCCCGTGGCCAGATCGATGCCGCTCGCCCAGGTCACCGGCACGAACGGGTCAGCCGAGATCAAGCGGCCGCTGTCGCGTTTGACCACGTAGAAGAATCCGTTGCGATCGGCCTTCATCATCACGGGTTGGGTCTTGCCGTCGATTGTCAGGTTGGCGAGCAACGCCTCGTTGACCCCGTCATAGTCCCAGGCATCGTACGGGGTGCCTTGCAGGTACCACTTGATCTCGCCGCTGTCCGCGTCCATCGCCACGGTGGACGAGGTGTACAGGTTGGTAAACTGCCCGTAGTCGCTCGAGTCGGGACCGCGCATCGCGTTGTTCCAGGGGCCCGGATTGCTCGTGCCCCAGAAAACCGTGTTGGTTGCCGCGTCATAGGACCCGACCAGCCACCCGGCGCCACCGCCATGTCGCCAGGTGTCGCCTTTCCAAGTCTCGCTGCCCGGCTCACCCTCTCCAGGAGTCATGTACGTGCGCCAGAGCTGCTTGCCGGTGCCCACATCGTAAGCGGAGATGTAGCCGCGCACGCCATACTCACCGCCGCCGAATCCAGTCAGCACCATGTTCTTCACCACCAGCGGCGGCGAGGTGATGATCGCCCCGTCTTTGTAGTCGATGACTTGCACGTCCCACAGCTCATCCCCGGTCTTCGCATCCACCGCCGAGAGGTGACCGTCCAGCCGTCCGACGAAGATCTTGCCGTCGGCGTACGCGACGCCGCGATTGCCCACGTCGCAGCAGGCGTATTGCAATGTATCGTCGGGGAGGTCCGGCTCATAGCGCCAGCGGATCGCGCCGGTCTTCGCGTCGATTGCGAACACGGTCTTGGGGCCGTACGAGCTCGAGACGTACAGCGTGTCCCCGACGACGATCGGCGTGGATTCGTTGGACCGCAGCGACCCCAGCTGCACCGAGTACACGAGCTTGAGATTCTTCGCGTTCGAAGCGCTGATCTGCGCCAGGGGACTGTAGTGGGTGTTGCCATAATCCCGGCCGTACATGGGCCATTGCCCGGCCTGGTCCGAGAGTCTGGTGAGATCATCGCTTGCGCCGGCTGGCATCGCGGCGGCAACGAGCCAGCTGGCCAGCGCGACTGCTCCCAGCCGGGAAGGCGAAGTAAGCTTCGCCGTCTGATGTCTTGCATTCATATCAGCTTCTCCATGCTATTCAAAAGAAGTCGGGAAACGAGGCTCGCCGACCTGCCTGCCAGTCGGACGTCATAAAATCGCGTCCGGCGCGCATGCGTCCATCCGGCGGCTTCCTCGCGTGCGGCAGGTTTTCGTGGGCGAGCCTGCGGCGTCGACGCAACGGTACGCACCGCACCGCCGCGCGTCTTTCAGAATCTTGAAGCGCGTTGCAAACCGCATCGCGGCGGCTCCCGGATTTACAGGATTCTGAAAGACGCTCGAACAGTCCGGCTCGTACACTGATGACCTTCAGTGTCGACGGCAAGCAATACGTGGCGGTTGTGGTCGGACGGACGGTATCGATTCCGGGTCATCAGTCGCTTGGGCCCGCACGAGGGGACGACCGCAGCAACCACAACCACCATCAGGAATGGCGCGGTATCGCGCATGCAAGGAGAGCCATGAGTGAGCTTCGCTTGAACGGCAAGACCATCACCGTCGACGCGTCGCCGGACACCCCGGTCCTGTGGGTGCTCCGCGATCATCTAGGCATGACCGGCACTAAGTTCGGATGCGGCAAGGCGCTGTGCCGCGCCTGCACGGTGCACCTCGATGGGGAGGCGACTTTTTCGTGCCTACTGCCGCTATCCGCGGCCACCGGACACGAGATCACTACGATCGAAGGACTCAGCGGTCGCGTGGCTGAAGCGGTGCAGGCCGCCTGGGACAACATACAGGTGCCGCAGTGCGGCTACTGTCAATCCGGGCAGGTGATGGCGGCCGCCGCGCTGCTGACCCAGAACGCCAAGCCGAGCGATGCGGACATCGATCAGGCCATGCAGGGAAACCTGTGCCGCTGCGGCACCTATCAGCGCATCCGGCTCGCCATCCATTACGCCGCGAAACAGTTGGAGGCCTCCGCATGATCACGCCATTCGATTCTTCGCGGCGAACATTCCTCAAAGTCTCCGCGCTGGCCGGCGGGGGGTTGATCCTGGGCTTGCGGCTGGGTCGGTCGGAGGAGGCAGCCGCTCAGCCGGCTGCGTTCGAGCCGAACGCCTGGATAACGGTCTACCCGGATGGCGCCGTGAGCCTCGTCTGTCCGCGCAACGAGATGGGCCAGGACGTATACACCTCGCTCATCATGCTGCTCGCCGAGGAGCTGGCGGTCGATCCGCGCCAGATCAAGGTCGAAGAGGCAGCGGTCAACCCCGTGTACCTCAACCGCCTGATGGGTGCGCAGATCACCGGCGGCAGCACCAGCATCCGCGATGCCTGGGATCCACTGCGGCAAGCCGGCGCAACAGCCCGCAACATGCTGGTGAACGCTGCGGCGGCGCAGTGGAGCGTTCCCGCGGCGGAGTGCCGCGCGGAGAACGGCCAGGTGATCCATGGCTCGAATACGCTGCCCTACGCAGCGCTGGCCGACGCCGCGGCGCGCCAGCCGCTGCCCAAAGACGTGGCGTTGAAGCAGGCCAGCGAGTTCAGCGTGATCGGCAAGCCGCTCCCGCGCCTGGACGGCGCGGGCAAGGCGCGCGGCCAGGCCGTATTCGGCATCGACGTCAAGCAGCCCGGCATGGTGTACGCAGCGCTCGCTCAGTGTCCCGTCCTGGGCGGGAAGGTGGCCTCCTTCGACACCGGCGCCGCGCAAAAGCGCGCGGGTGTGCGCAAGGTGGTCGACATCGGCGAAGGCGTCGCCGTGATCGCCGACCACTACTGGGAGGCCCACTCGGCGCTGGCCGACATCAAGATCCAGTGGGACGAGGGTCCGGCGGCGCACCTCGATACCAAGGCCATCTATGCCACGCTGGAGCGATCCAAGGACAAGCCCGGCACGATCATCAAGCAAGCAGGCGACGCCACCGCGGCGCTCGCGAAGTCCAAGCAGATCAAGGCACGCTACACCTCGCAGATGCTGGCCCACGTTGCGCTCGAGCCGCTCAACTGTCTCGCGCTGGTCTCCGCGAACGGCGTGGACGTCTGGGCGAGCACGCAATATCCACAGGGCGCTCAGGCAGCCGCTGCACAAGCCGCCGGGGTCGAGCCGGAGCAGGTGCTCATCCACGCACAACTCATCGGCGGCGGCTTCGGCCGGCGGCTCGATGTCGACTTCATCCGCCAGGCGGTGGCGATCGCCAAGGCCGTACCAGGGACGCCCGTCAAGCTGATCTGGACGCGCGAAGACGACGTCACGCACGATTTCCCCCGTCCGCCCAGCCTGCACTTGCTGCACGCTGCGCTCGAGGGTGGTCGCGTAGCGGCATTCACGCACAAGATGATCTCCCCTTCGGTCACCGCGCGCATGTTCCCATCGGCGGTCAAGGACGGCAACGACTATTTCATGATCGAAGGCGTGATCGATTTCACCTACGACATCCCCAACCTCGACATGCGCACGGTGATCCAGGAAATCGGCATTCCCGTGGGCTACTGGCGCTCGGTCAGCAATGCGCTGAACGCGTTCGCTATCGAGAGCTTCGTCGACGAGCTGGCGCACGCGGCCCACCGCGATCCGGTCGAGTTTAGACTGGCCATGCTCGACAAGCAGCCGCGCCAGCGCGCTGTGCTCGAACGGGCCGCTAAAGATGCCGGCTTCAAAGCGCGGGCACACAAGGGTCGTGCTTTCGGCGTGGCGTCGATGCAGTGCTATGACACCCACATCGCCATGGTCGCCGAGCTGTCCGGCAAGGCCAAGAAAGTGCGCCTGGAGAAGTTGACCATAGCCGTCGATTGCGGCATCGCCGTGCATCCGGACCAGGTGATCGCTCAGCTGCAGGGCGGCGTGGTCACCGGTCTGATCAATGCGCTGCGCAGCAAAGTTACGATCAAGGGCGGGCGCATCCAGCAGTCGAACTTCGACACCTTCCCGATACCGCGCATGCCGCAAGTGCCGCCGATCGAAATCGCGCTCATTCCAAGCACCGAAAAGCCGGGTGGCATGGGCGAGGCCGGCGTCCCGCTGGTGGCCCCGGCCATCGCCAACGCGCTGTTCGCACTCACCGGGAAACGCATTCGCGCCCTGCCGCTGGAGGATGCAGGCATCAGCTTCGAGTGATCTGGCTCGAAGGGAGAGTGAACGAGTGTGCGCTCGTGACGGTAAAGGCACACGCCACGGCAAAAGGCCTGATTCGGCTGGAGTGACGTTCCAGAAGAAACTTGCACAAGTCCGTTCGGTCTGAGCGTGTCGAAGACCGAACGGAATCAGCCCGATGCGTGGTTCGTTGCTTCGACGACCTCCGCACAGGCGAGGCTCACCACGAACGGAAACTTACGCGGGACACTACACTAGCGAGGGAGCATCTGCTGCTTCGCAATTGCGGCTGGCGCGACTTACGTAGTCCAAGCGATCTACTGGGTGCTCGTAGCGCGGAGTTGCCCGGCAGGCCTGTCTAACCGAACCGCCTCGCTTGCACTCGGTTGTCTGCCGGCCACCCATTGACTGATCGAAGCTGCCAGCTCGTCGGCGCATTGGCTCAGGGCGCTGACGCCACCTGCCGCATCGGGGGTGGGCGCTGCTTTTTCGATGGCAAAAGTGCGTTGCGCCCACACGCCCCTGCCTTCGAGCGTGGCTCGCAGCCGGAGCACGCCGCGGCTCCGATCGGGTTGATCGAAGACCTGTTCGAACTCAAAGAGCTCGGAACGCAGAGCATAGATCGCGGGATCGTCTGCGCTAACCCTGTGGATTTCGCCGGAGCCTGGGGGGGTAAGGCTCGATCGCAGGCGCTGCGTCAGCAACGCGGCCGGCGACATGACCCATTGGCTCTGCGCATACGGGATCGGATTGGCGGCGTTGCGGTAGGCCAACCGATAGTACATGGAGGTTTGATCGATCCACTCCGACGCGGTGATCTCGTACACCACGATATCCACTTGCGCAGACGTCGCCGGGTAGGGCATGTGTGTGGCGGCAACCGGCCCGAAATCGAAATCGGCTTTCGGCGACTCCTTGGACCCCATCAGGCTGCACCCGGAGCACGCGAGCAGCGCGATTGCAGTTGCGAGTAGTTTCACTTGGTGCCTCCTTTGGTTGCAACGAACCCGCGCTCCCCGGGTCCGGGCGGTGGTGGCTGCAAGCCGAAGATCAAGCTTTGCGGGCGGGCGTTGACCTGGTGGAGCGTTCGCTTCAGCTCGCGTGCATCGATGGAAACTTGGTCGATCAGAGCGTTCACGCGCGGCAGGGTGTCTTTGTGCAAGTCGTCCGCGGCTCGTCCGATCTGCTTGGCGGTCTCGCCCACCGTGTCCAGCACGACCAGCTTGCGGTCGGTGTCCTCGGCAAGCTTCGCCACGTTGTCCACCGTGCGTTGTGCCTTCTCGACGGTCCGCGTCGCCTGTTGGAGCAAACCCGGCAGAGCCTTGGCGCTGGGTTCCAAGTTGCGCGCGAGCTCGCCGTAGCGCTCGGAGGTTTGCTCGAAAGAGTCCACCAGAGCCATTACGCGCTTCTGGTTCTGCTCGTTGAGCAGCTCGTCGAGACGGTCCGCGACGCGCGCCGCTTTCAGCAGCACCTCGCGTATGTCTGTCTCTGCGCGCTCGAGCACGGATGCCTGCAGTTCCATCTGCGCGACCTTCTCTCGGGACAGCGGCAGCGGCTCGCTGCTCTTGCCCTTCTCGTCGTCCAGCTGAACGAACGCCACACCGGTGATGCCTTGATAGCTCAACTTGGCATACGTCGATTTCGAAATCGGGGCCGCGGGATCTACCGAGACGCGTACGCGGATCTCGCCGGCCTGGCGTGGATCGAAGCTGATGGAATCGACCCGTCCCACGTCAACACCGCGAAAGCGCACGGGTGCGTCGACCTTCAACCCGGAGACGCTGTAGGTGGTGAGCAGATCGATCGGCAGCCGCGCCGGCCCTTTGTCGGGTCCGAGCCAGAGGGCTCCGGCGATCCCGCCCAGCGCGAGAAGAATCACGAACAGCCCGGCGATGAATGAATGCGACTGGCTTTCCATATCTGCCCTCTTAGCAATTTGCCCCTGCAGCGACCTGCGTGCTCAACGCGCTCAGTGCGCGCCGCCCCCGCCCTGCGAGAAAGTACGTCTGGATGAACGGATGAGCGACTTTAATGACTTCCTGTATTGGAGCCGCGACGATGACGCGCTGATCGGCGAGCACGGCGATGCGATCGGATAGCGCAACCAGCGTATCCAGATCGTGAGTGACCATCACTACGGTGAGCTGCAGCTCCCGATGCAGCTCCCGGATCAGCTCGACGAACGTCTCGCTGCTTTCCGGGTCCAGACCGGCGGTAGGCTCGTCCAGAAAGGCAATCCGGGGCTCGAGCGCGAGCGCGCGCGCCAACGCCGCTCGTTTGGTCATTCCCCCGGAAAGCTCGGCCGGCATTTTGCCGCCATCGGCTCGGCTCAGGCCCACCATCTCTAGGCGCAGCAGCGCCGTCTCGCGGATGAGCTCTTCATCGAAGGTGCGCAGCTCCCGCAACGGCAAAGCGACGTTTTCGGCAACGCTCAGCGCGGAAAACAAGGCGCCCCGTTGGAACAAGACGCCCGAGTGACGCCGCAGCGCGTTGAGCTCCTCCGCCCCAAGCTCCGAAAGCGCTTTGCCCAGAACCTCGATCCGGCCCTCGCTGGGTCGGTCGAGCCCCAGCATCTGGCGCAGAAGCGTGGTCTTGCCCGAACCTGAGCCGCCCACTATGCACAAGATCTCCCCATGTACGACAGACAGCTCCAGATCGCGGTGCACGACGTGCTGGCCGAACCGAGTGGTTATCCCGGTCAGTTCAATGACAGTCGGGGGCGCGGGATCCACGGTCACATGCCTACGTGCGCGAACAACACCGCGAAGATGGCATCGGCGACCAGCACGCTGCTGATCGCGACCACAACCGAGCTGGTCGTCCCTGCGCCCAAGCTCTCGGTGTTGGGCTTCACTCGCAGCCCGAAGTGACACGCGACCAACGCGATGATCACCCCGAATACCACCCCCTTGCCAAGGCCGATCCAGTAGTTCGCAATCGGCACCACTCTGGGCACTGCGTCCAGGAAGTAGTAGTAGCCCACGTCCAGAGACAGATGCGCTGCGACCATGCCGCCGAGCAGCGCGATGGCGCCGGTCCATAAGCCGACCAGCGGCTGAGATATCGCGAGAGCGATCACCTTGGCGAGGATCAGCCTCTGGGTGTACGGAACACCGATCGTGGTCAACGCGTCGAGCTCCTCGTTCAGGCGCATGACGCCGAGCTGTGCGGTGATGGACGAGCCGGAGCGTCCGGCCACCAGAATCGCAGCGAGGAGCGGTCCCAGCTCGCGCACGCACGCGATGCCGAGCAAGTCCACTACGTACATCTCGGCACCGAACCTGCGCAGCTGGTCCCCGGACAGGTAACTCAGCACGACCCCAATGAGAAAGCCGACGAGCGCCAAGATGCCCATGGCCTGCGCGCCGGCGCGATAGACTCCAGCCGAGATCTCGCGAGCTGGCCAGCGTCGCGGGTGTCGAGCCAGATCCATGATGTCGAGCAGCAGGCGGCCGATCAGTTGAACCATCCCACGTAGCTGCTCGAGCCATCCGAGTACCCCTTGCCCGAGCCGCACGATGGGCTGCGCCAGTCGGAGTCGACGTTGTGACGGCTCCGCGGCATTGACGCTACTGCTCGGCAAACGGGCAAAGTACTCTTTCAGTGTTGATGGGATGGACAGCCGCTCGGGAAAAGCACGGCCCCAGGCCCGCCACAGCAGCAGCGCCCCCGTGCGATCGAGCTTCTCGAGCCCAGAGAGATCCCAGGAAGTCAGCGAATGGAGGCCGAACTGGGCAAGCTGACGCTTGAACCGCAGCACGTGCGGAATCAACCCGAGTGTAGTCCAGCTACCCGTGAGCGCGACCGCCTGAGCACCGTCAGGCGAGCTTGCGACCTGAAGGCCGGCGGCGTTTTCGGAGGCGGTATGTTGTGGGTGCGTGGACACGTGAGCTGTTGCAGGAAAAGTGCTTGAATGCGAATCGGCCTGTGTTCACAGCGCTGGTCTCGGCAGTACAGCGTGCACGCTGCCGGCAGACACAAATCGGATGGATTGTCTGCGCATGTCGTCCGCTTCCTGGCAAGCCCTCGTGACGCTCTGCGTTTCACAGGATTGCGAACGCTCGCGAGCAGTCTACCGAGCCACCAATCCGGCTTTCTTGCACGTTCTTGCAAGAGTGGTGGAGGTTGCCGCTCTATGCGAACAAGAGGCGCAAGGATCGACAAGACTCCGCGACAAATCGCGCACAAACTGCTTGCGAGCGGGGCGGACAGCGATTCGCTTCTTGCGCACGCGCGCACAACGGCGGTGACTAGATGACTTCGACAGAGGGGGCAATCCGTCTTGCAGGGGTCCGGAAGCTTCTTCTCCCGCGCCGGGAGAATGTGGACCGGCTTGACTCGACAGCCATCCCGGCGCGCGCGCTATTCGGTCCGCCGCCGAAATCAGCCGCAGATCAAAGAGGCGGTAACCTCGTGACCTTTCTCAAACAGGCCTATCTGTTCGAGGACCTCATGCATGGCGATCTGGCTCGTCTCGCCCGGATCGTCCATGAACGCAGTTACCACGACGGCGAGTACATCACTGAAGAAGGGAAGCCTGGCGCGGCGTTATTCGTCCTGCGCAGCGGGTTGGTGGAGATTACGAGGCGCATACGCAGCGGCAAGGAAGCGCCGCTCGCGACGCTGGAGCCGCCCGCGTCGTTTGACGAGCTGGCGGCTGTGGGGGAAGTGGTGCGCTGGAACTCCGCTCGGGCTCGCGGCCCGGTTCACCTGGTAGCGCTGGGCTACTCAGACCTGGATGCGCTCAGCGGAAACTTCCCCGCCCTGGCGAACAAGATCCTCAAGAAACTGGCCCAGATAACTGCCGCGAGACTGCAGATGCTGGTGGAGAGTCAGTACTTCGGCATGCAAGACCAGGAGCCCGAGCGTGACTCCCAGGCATGAAGGAGTTGTTGCTGGAATGCTGTTCAAGTCTGTGGTGGCAAGCGCTGCCATACTGTTGGCGGCGTTCCTGCTGTGGGCTCTTCGGAGCATCGTCGTGCCCGTCGTGGTGAGCGGGTTGCTGGCCTACATCTGCCGTCCCGTGGTCGCCGGTCTGGAGCGCTATCGCGTACCACGCGGACTGGCGGTAGGGCTGTTGCTCCTCGTGTTTGTACTTACAGCTCTGTTCGTCGTGGACCGGATCCGCTCGTCGATGCCCACCGAAACCGGGGCCGTCGAGCTGAAGGTGCGTGCGCTGTACGCGCTCAATGAGCGCTATCGGACCCTGATGGGGCTCGATGCAACTCTAGCGAAGGGCAACCGCTTGTATCAATTCTTGCACGCCGACTCGGATCCTTTGCTGGACCGAGTGAATCAGCTGCTCGCCCTGACGCCGCAGGAGCGCGCGCAACTCCTCGCCTCGCGTGCCGGCGAAGCCAACGCTCCGAGCGGATCTGACCGCCTGCTCGATGAAGATCGAGCCAACCTTCAAACCCTCGACACGCGGTCAACTATGGCGCGCGTTGGGCCCAACACAGCAGGCGCGCCTGCGCGCCCGATGGTCGCGCAGGCAGGCACACTAACCCAGGACAGGCCTCTCTCCGTGCTGGCACAGCTCCTCTCCACTTGGATCGTTGCGCCGTTCGCCTTCCTTTTCTTGCTCAGCGACACCGGTCAGATCAAGCGTGGCCTTCTCAGCATGGTGCCGAATCGACTGTTCGAGCCAGCGCTTACGGTCCTAGCCGATCTCGACCACGCCCTTGGCGACTGGTTACGCGGCTTGTTCCTCGAATGCTTGCTGCTGGGCATCACCGTGACACTCTTGCTGGCCGTCATTGGTATTCCGCTGCGCTGGGCGATCGCAATCGGCCTGTTTGCGGGTGCGACCAACGTCGTTCCCTACCTGGGTTCCGTAGTCGCCTTGCTGGGCGGGCTGGCCTATGCCGTCTTAGCACATGAAATTCACCCGCTGATTCCGATGGTGACCATTGACAACCTCGCGATCTGGGTGATCGTGGCCGTTGGACTCGCCGAGCTGGTGAAGAACGCCGTTTATGAGCCCGTCGTTCTGGCGGGTGCGGCCAAACTCCACCCTCTGGTGGTTGTGATCGGGGCGATGGGCGGCGCCATCCTATTTGGCCTCGTGGGCGTGCTGCTCGCCGTCCCGACTATCAGCCTGTTCAAGGTTCTCGTGTCGAGCACTGCCAGGCAGCTTAAGGCTCATGGGCTGATTTGAGGCTCATGCGTACGACGACGTCTACAATGACGTGCATGGAACAATCGATCAGATTCCCGTCGCGAGTTGGGGCGCACACCAGTACGGCACAGAGTCAGGTTGCGGGATGGCTGCTCGTGTGCTGCGCACTGGTATTCGCAATGGTGGTGGGTGGCATCACGCGGCTTACGCACTCCGGCCTCTCAATGGTGGAGTGGCAGCCGATCGTGGGCACCATCCCGCCGCTCGATCAAGCGCAGTGGCAGGAGGTGTTCGAGAAATATCAGCGCACGCCTGAATATGAGAAGATCAACCGCGGCATGTCGCTCGAAGAGTTCAAAGGCATCTTCTGGTGGGAGTACTTTCACCGTCTGCTCGGCCGAACGGTCGGCATCGTGTTTTTCGTGCCGCTGGTTTATTTCGTGGTGCGCGGCAAGATCGATCGCGAGATGAACGCGCGCCTGCTGTTGATCTTCCTGCTGGGTGCGGTGCACGGCGCGCTCGGCTGGTACATGGTGAAGAGCGGGCTGGTGGACGACCCGCGCGTGAGCCAGTATCGATCGACCGCACACCTGGGACTGGCATTCCTGATCTACGCCGCGATGTTCTCGACCGCGCTGGCGCTGCTGTCCCGGGAGCGCGCGCCCGACCCCTCCCACCAGCGCGCGCGCGTCTATGCCGTTGCGTTGAGCGCTCTTGTCTTCCTGATGGTGCTTTCCGGCGGACTGGTGGCCGGTACGCACGCCGGTCGCGCGTACAACACGTTCCCCTTCATGAACGGCCACCTGATCCCGTCGGAATATCTGATGCTTGCGCCGTGGTATCTCAACCCGTTCAACAACCCAACGGCCGTGCAGTTCGACCACCGTCTGCTGGCGTGGCTGCTGTTCCTGCTGGTGCCCTGGTTCTGGTTTCGCGCCCGCCGCCTCGAGCTGCGGCCGCGCGCACGGCTTGCACTGAATGTGCTGCCGGCCGCGCTTGCGCTACAGATCGCACTCGGCATCTCGACCTTGGTGCTGGTGGTCCCAGTGACGCTGGCGGCGGCCCGTCAAGCCGGGGCCCTGCTTTTGTTCACGTGCGTGCTGTGGGTCACCTGCGAACTACGCTGAATAGAAAGGTCGGATCCGGCGACCTCAGAACTGGATCAGCAAGTAGTGGTCGATCAGCAGCGCCGCGAACAGCACCGACAGGTACACGATCGAGTAGCGGAAAGTCTTGCGCGCAATATGGTCGCTGTAGCGGTAGTAGATCTTCGCCGCGTAGAACAGGAAGATGCCGCCGAGCGTCAGCGCGGCTGCGAGGTAGATGAGCCCGCTCATGCGCGTGCAGAAGGGCAGCAGGCTGACGGCGAACAGGATCAGGGTGTAAAGCAGCACGTGCAGACGCGTGTAGCGGTCGCCGTGCGTGACCGGCAGCATCGGCACCCCAGCCTTGGCGTATTCGTGCTTGCGGTACAAGGCGAGCGCCCAGAAGTGCGGCGGCGTCCAGGCGAAGATGATCAAAAACAGCAGCAGCGCGTCGCAAGACAGCTCGCCGGTGGCTGCCGTCCAACCCAGCACAGGGGGCATTGCGCCCGAGGCGCCGCCGATGACGATGTTCTGGGAAGTGAGCGGCTTAAGAATGATGGTATAGACGACGGCGTAGCCGACGAAAGTGGCTAGCGTGAGCCACATCGTCAGCGGATTCACCATCGCATACAGCACACCCAGCCCGGTCCCGCCGATCACGCCTGCGAAGACCAGCGCGTGTGCTCCAGTGATTTCCCCCATCGGGAGCGGACGCGCGCGCGTGCGCGCCATCACAGCGTCGAGTTTGCGTTCTACCAAGCAGTTGATAACCGCCGCTGCACCCGCGCTCAGCGCGATACCAATCGTGCCGAACACCAGCGCCCCAAGCGGCGGCAGCCCCGGGGCCGCGAGGAACATGCCGATCACAGCGGTAAAGACGATGAGCGAGATGACGCGTGGCTTCGTCAGCCGCAGCAACAGCTGGCCAGTGCGTGCCACGCTGTCCGCGCTAAAGTGCCTTGATCGTACAGGTTCGGTTTCGGCGGGGGCAGACATCTGTGTGCGCATCGGGCAGGTGGTCTAGTGGGCAATATGGATGGCTCAGCGCACCAGCCACTGCGTCATTGCCGGTTCGAACTTGGACCGATCCGTTTGCGCCTCCACGCGCAGGCGCGGCGCACTGCGATCTTGATCACCGACCGCACGCTCCGCCTGCCACGCCGCAAGCTGCCCGATTGAAGACAGTTCGGCTACGCGACCCGGGACGGGAGCACGCGCGCGCCCTTATTACTTCGACGATAGCACCCATTGAACCAACGTCTTGATGTCGCCTTCGGGAACGTTGTTGGGCGGCATCGGTACGGATCCCCAGACACCGCCGCCGCCGTTCTTGACCTTCTGCTCGAGCTTCTTGAGAGCCGATTTGTCACCGGCATACTTCTTGGCGATCTCCTGGTATGCGGGACCAACGACTTTCTTGTCCACCGCGTGACAACCGTTACAGTTGTACTTGGTTGCCAGTTGCGCTGCCTTTTCTTTATCTACCGCCGCACTGCTCGCGATCGAGAAAGTCAGGCCCAGAGTAACGGTACCAACCATGAGAGTCGTTTTCATGCTCGTTCTCCTTGCGTTAAGGTAATCAAAGCAGCGCAGCAGATTCGCAATCGCCTGATACGGCGCTTGGCGGCGCATGTGAGTCAGGCAATGGTCCGGACGGCTGTGTAGTGGAACGAAGGATCGAGTATCGATTTCATGAGAGCTCCTTGCGGTCGTCATAACCTCAGCGTCATTCAAGTTGGCTCATTGTAGCGCCGGGGCGCGACTTCGCCTGTGAAGACTGCCTTGTACAATAATAGGTGCGCATGCCGTGCTCGTCTTTAAGGTTCTTGCACTGGCTCCGATCTGCGGTTTGGTTCGTCAGGTATACTCGCTCCAGCAGCTTGACCAGCGCTTCACGGTCTGGCTCCTGAACCTGATGCAGCGCATGCGTGGGTGGATGCAGCAGCTTGTTGGTTAGCGCCTCGCTCAGGGCTTCGAGAATCCGCTCCGCAGACTCGCCGCGACTGAGCCTGCGCAACGCCCGCTCCAGTTCGGTGCGCCGAATGCGCTCGGCCTGGTCCCGGAGCGCGCGGATGGTTGGGACGGCTTCGCGCGCGCTCACCCATTGCAAGAAGTTGGTGACCCCGGCGTCAATAATGGCGTCGGCCTTGCCGACCGCGTCCCGACGCGCTTCGCGACCCTTCTGGACGAACTCTCCGAGATCATCTACGGTGTACAGAAATACGTCCTCCAACTCCCTCACTTCCGCCTCGATATCGCGCGGCACGGCCAGATCGATCAACAGCATCGGCATATGGCGTCGGGTTTTGAGCGCGGTCTCCACCAGGCCTTTGCCAAGGATGGGAAGCGGGCTCGCGGTACCGGCTATCACGATATCGTAGGCCGCGATGTAGTCCGGCAGGTCGTTGAGCGACTGCACGCTGCCATGGAACCGCGCGGCCAACTCCTGTGCGTGCTGGACCGTGCGATTGGCGAAAGTGACGGCGCGCGGATGCCGACTGGCGAAATGAGCGGCCGTGAGCTCTATCATCTCGCCGGCGCCCACAAACAAAATGTTCTGCTCTGCGAGGCGGGGATAGATGCGCTCAGCGATCGTCACCGCGGCTGCAGCCATCGACACTGTTGCTTGGCCGATCTCGGTGCGACGGCGTACCTCCTTGGCTACCGAAAAGGATTGCTGGAATAGCTTGTGGAGCACCGTTCCCAACGTGCCCGCTACCTCGGCAGAACGCACCGCCTGTTTCATCTGACCCAGAATCTGCGGTTCACCCAACACCATCGAGTCCAGCCCGCTCGCGACTCGGAATGCGTGCTTCACCGCCGGCTCTCTGGGCAGTATGTACAGATACGGCTCCAGCTGCGACTCCTCGAGCTTGTGCCAGCCGGCCAGCCAGCGCACCGCTTGGCGCGGCTCTGGTGTGCTGCAGTAGACCTCTGTGCGGTTGCAGGTGGAGATGATGGCGGCCTCACGTACTAGCTCCTGGTCGACCAGGTGGCGCAACGCAAACGGCAAGTCCTCGGCGTTAAACGCGATGCGCTCGCGCACGGCAATGGGCGCGCTCTGATGATTTACGCCAAACGCGAAGAGCTGCACGGTGATGATCTTCGCAGAAGAAACAAGAGGAGTTCAGATATGACTGCGCCAATCGGGAAAAGCCGGGTTCGCATGTTCTATCTTCCTGGTGCAAGAACCTGGTTTGCGCGCCACGCATGCAGGTGCCAAAACTTACCAGGCGTTGGAGTTGAGCTGGTACGCACTGCGCAAGCGTTCTACAGGGCGGCGCGATCGCGCCGCTTCAGTGACGGGTGTCAGCCGATGTCTGGGCTGCGCTTGCCGCTCCCTGCGGCGGCGAGGCCGGCTTGGCCGCTCCGCCATAGTACTGGGCCAACGCGCTAACCTCCTCGGCCCGCAGCTCGTGCGCGATCGCGCGCATCTGCTGGTTGATGTCGTTGCGCCGGGTGCCAGCAGCGAAGGCTTCGAGCTGGGCCTGTATATAAGCTGCTTTCTGGCCGGCGAGCTCGGGCGCGCCAAGCTTGTGGCCCATGGGCCCATGGCAGGCCGCGCAGGCGACCAGGCCTCGCGCCGGATCACCGACCGTTACCAAGCGCGGGGGCTCGCCAGCACGCGCAGCCGGCGCGGGCAAAGTGGCGAAGTGAGCGGCCAGATCGGCCATTTGTTGCTCGGTGAGCGTGGCGGCAAAACCCTGCATGATCGGACTCACCCGCTTGCCCGAATGAAAGTCGGACAACTGCTTGTACAGGGCCGCGGCCGGTTGTGCGGCGAGATCGGGAAACTGATCGCTCGCGCCGATCCCGTTGGCGCCGTGGCAGCCGGCGCACGTAGCGGCCAGTGCGCTGCCACGGGCGGCATCGCCCGCGACGATGAGGCGCTCGGTAGTCGGAGTCCAAATAACCTCGGAGGGAATGGCCGCTGCCCCGAGCGGCGCGGCCGGCGCGCCGGATGCAGCGGTGATCCCTGCGGCGCGGCACAGCGCGCTCCACAGGCTCGGCGCGCCGCCCGCTTGCGCGCCGGGCATCCACAGAAATCCCACCGCGAAAGCGATGATGACCAAAGCCGCCACGCCCAGCGACCACGACAATCCAACCCGATCGATGCGTTGACCCATGGCGGTATCTCTCGCTTAGCGCGCGACCAGGTCCGCCGGCACGGCGGTGTTCTTGAAGAAGAAGTGCTGAGCGATCGGATAACCGTAGTTGACCACGGTTAGCGCGACCATCAGCACCACCCACACGCCGAAGCTGTTCAGCGCGCGCGGCAACGGCACATTCCGATCCATGCCAAGAGCGTAGTCCAGCGGTTCCACTTGAGCCCGCGCACCGCGCGCACTGCGCACTAGGATGATCAGTACCAAGCCGGCAGAGATCAGCAGCAGCCCCCCTCCCAGCGCCGAGGCCACCACCCAGGGCGCTTGCGCCGCGCTCTGCGGATCGCTCCAGTCGTAGTAGGCCATGCGCCGCGGCTGTCCCATCAGCCCCACCACGTGCCAGGGGATGGTCACCACCAGCATGCCCACGAACCACAGCCAAAGCTGTGCTCGCGCCAGGCTTGGCGAGCGCAGTGGATAGCCGGTCAAGCGCGGCCAGAACTCATAGGCCAGTGCAAAGTACATGATCACCACGGCGCCGCCGTAGATCAGATGAAAGTGGCCGGTGACAAACTGCGTATTGTGGATGCTGGCGTTGAGCGCGTAGCTCATGTTGATGATGCCGCCGGCCCCGCCCAGCGCCAGCATCAGCAGCGAAAGACCGGTCGCGAGCACCATCGGGCGCTTCCAGGGCAGCGCAGCGACCCAGCGCAACAGGCCGCGCCCACCGCGCAGGCGCGCGGCGATCTCGAGCGAGGCCACCAGCGTGAACACGGTGAGCAGCGTGGGGACCACCACCATGCCGGTGAACACCGCGTGCAGGAACTTGAATCCGGACCCAACCTGCGGATCGGCGAACAGGTGATGGATGCCAATTGGCATGGCGAACACCAGAATCATTATGAGTGACACTCTGGCCATCCGATCGCTGTACAGCGGCCCGCCGGCGATCTTGGGCGTGAGCGTGTAAAAGGCGATGTACGCCGGCAGCAGCCAGAAGTAGACGATGGCATGCAGGGTCCAGGAAAACAGCATGCGCGCGAGCCCCGCATCCACGGTTGCCTTCCAGCCGAACGCCACCGGCAGGATCAAGAACAGGATCTCGAGCGCCGCTCCGAGCGAGGTCCAACCCCACAGCAGCGCTGCGGTCATCACACCGAACAGGGCGAGCGGCACGCGCTCCTGCGGGTGCGTGTGCTTCCAGTGCCAGTAGTTGGCGAGCATGACGCCGATCCAGAACCAGGAGCCGACCACCACCAACACCACGCCGAGGTAATAGAAAACGCTCCCCGTGAGCGGCGGATAGAACGTGTAGAGCACGCTGGCACGCCCCAAGGCTACGCTCACCGACGCCGACAGCGTGCCCGCGATCAGCAGCCAGAAGCCGGCCCAGGCCCAGCCGCTGCCGCGCAGCGGCCGATCCAGGGTAGTCGCGCACACCGCGTAGCCCAGCCCCATCACGATCAGCGTGGGAAAGACGTAGCCCAGCGTCGTACCGTGCGCGGTGACCGAGCGGTAGTAGAGCTCCGCATCCGACAGCCACGGATGTAGCGGGCTGCGCACGAACATCTGCCATGCGCCCAGTATCACCGCGGCGGCGAACGCGGCAAATGCCACGCCCCAGTGGGTCAGTGCCAATCGATTAGCGTTGTTCACAGTTCACCGCCGCTTTGCTCGCCTGCTCGAATGGAAACTGCTCGCGCGCTACCACGCGCACGTGCGCCCACATGCCCTGGTGGCCGACGCCGCAGAACTCATGACAAGGCATGCGGTGCTCACCCGGTTGCGCAAAGCGCGTGCTGAGTGTGGCCACGTACCCCGGTACCACCATCGTATTGACGTTGGTACCCTGCACGGAGAAACCGTGCACAACGTCCGCACTCACCGCGCGCAGGGTGATCGGTGTGTCCGCCGGTACGACGATGCATTTGGGCACGAACGCGTACTGCTGGGCCAGCACGCGCACGGTAACCGCGCCATTGGGAGAAACCGAGGTGCCCAGATTCGCCTCGGAAAATTCCCCGCCGAGTTGCAAGCGCGTGGAGTCGATGGTCTCCACGCTCGAGGGCGGCTGCATGCCCCAGTGCAGCGTGGTGAAAACGATCAGGGCCAGGAGCAGCGCGATGATCGCGCTCATGGACCAGGCCCAGGCGCGCTCCGCGCGAGGTGCAGCGCGCTCGGCAGCCGCCTCGAGCTGCGCCCCGGCTTGCATCAGTTCAGCCAATTGGTCCTCGCGGCAGAAAGACAAACAGATAGAAGGCTGCCCACAGCGCTACCACCACGCCCACCGCCAGCCCCGCCAGTGTGATCGCTCCGCGCGGCCCGCGCGCAGCGATCTGAGCAATGCGCACATCGGCAGCCCCAGGCTCCTTAGTATTGGCAAAAGCCCCGCCATTCGGCGATGCCTCCAGTACTGCCGCAGGTGCTTCGAGATGCATGGCACACCCTCTGAGGTTCGATCTAGAGCGACGTGAATTCTGGGGACTCGAGCTGCTCCAAATCTTGCATATTCCTGCAGGCCTCTCAAAATCTTGGCGCAATCCAAGCTCGGCAATCGGCCATTCGTTTTACCACCTGATCCTTGCCTCATCGCGTGCTTGCGGCGCACACCTTCCCAAGCCGCTGTCTCCGCGCGGCCCGTTTCTCGAGCGCTCACCTGCCTCGCAGCGACCCGCTCAACTCATGAGCGCTGACCCGCGCCTCTGAATGCCAGTCGCAGAGTAGAGTGTTGGTCAGGTCTCGTCTTTCAAATTCCTGCAGGCTGCGCGTGCCCGCCTGCGGGCAAGTCGTTGTGGTCTACTGCTGTTTCGCTGGCGTGCCCTTGGGCGAGCTCGGCGAGGAAGCAGCAGTCGCTTGTTTTGCGGCCGCACGCTCTGGCGCGTCTCCAGAATAGAGCGTCCCGGCATCCGGCGCCCGCGGCTCATCACCGGTGTGCTGAATCCAGCCGCCGCCGAGGTCTTTGTACAGAGTCACGAGATTGGTGAGGCGGTTCAAGCGCACCGCGACGAGCGTCTGCTGGCCGCTGTACAGGTTGGTCTGGGCGGTAAGTACGCTGAGGTAATTGTCCACGCCGCTGCGATAGCGCGCCCAGGACAGATCGACACTGCGCTGCAGGGCGGTGACGTAGCGCTCGAGTGAGGCAATCTGATCGTCGTACGTGCCGCGCGCCGCGAGGTCGTTGGCCACCTCGCTGAATGCGGTTTGAATTGCCTTCTCATACTGCGCCACGCCGATGTCCTTTTGAATGCGCGCGAGATCCAGACTGGCGCGGAGCTGCCCCCCCTCGAAGATCGGCACGGTGATGCTAGGCCCGAAGCTCCATGCCTGCGCGCCGCCCTTGGACAGTCCGTTGAGCGATGCGCTCGCCACGCCAAAGCTGCCGGTCAAGGTGATCTGCGGAAAGAATGCCGCGCGGGCGGCGCCGATGTTTGCATTCTCGGAACGCAAGATGGCCTCGGCTTCCTGGATGTCCGGCCGGCGGGTGAGCAGGTCGGAGGGCAGCCCGGGTGGAATGTCGGCGAGGATCGCCTGCTGACGCATCGGGATCACGGGCGGAAGGTCCTGTGGCATCGGCTGGCCGAGCAGCAGCACGAGCATGTTTTCGTCTTGCGCACGTGCTCGTACGTATGCAGCATGATTCGCCTCGGCCTGCTCCACAATCGTTTCTGCCTGGCGTAAAGCGAGCTCCGTGGTGGTGCCGGTGTCGAATTGCAGCTTCACGATATCGTAGTTCTTGCGCGACGTTTCAAGCAGGCGTTCCGTCACCGCGAGGAGCTCATCGTCGGCCAGCATGGTCAAGTACTGATTGGCGACCTCGGACACGAGCAGGATCTCCGCGGCCTTGCGCGCCTGTGCGTTGGCCAGGTAGAGCTGAAACTGGGCGTCGCTGAGGCTGCGCAGACGGCCGAAGAAATCGAGCTCCCACGCCGGCACCGCTACACCTGCCTCCCAGGTATTGAGGGTTTGGGGTTGGCCATTTGTCGTAAGGCTGCCCGGCGTCCGCGAGCGCGTGGCGTCGGCGAAGCCGGTGACTTGCGGAAACAGTGCAGCGCGTTGGATCCGGTAGCTCGATTGCGCCTGTGCGACATTGAGCACGGAAATGCGCAGGTCGCGATTATTCGCGAGCGCGACCTCGACCAGCTTCTGCAAACGTGGATCGGTCAGAAAATCGCGCCAGCCGATCTCGGCGGCCGGGAGCGGGGTGGCGCCTTTTCCGCCTGGCGTTGCCTTGTACGCGGGGCCCGTCGGGTAAGCGGATGCGACGGGCAGATCAGGCTGACGGTACGCGGGCTGCAAAGAGCATGCTCCGAGCGCGATCGATACCACGATCGCAGCTCGCCTCAATCGCAACCCAGGCCGAGCGGTCCGCAGGCTCTGTCTCTTGCACTTTCTCTCCTCGTACGGGGAGGGGTCGGCCGCAGGCCCGGGGTGGTGTGCGAGGCGCGCTGAACCACCTCGCCCGCTACGCGTGTACCCCCCCTTGAAAAGGAGGGGAACAAAAACGTTCATCGCGAGTCTCCCGCCGGGATCGAGCTTGGCGCTGGAGGCCTGACCGGCGCCGCGGCCGGGGCAATGCGCTTCTCCCGCGCCAGCTTCTCGCTGACCACCACGTAGAACATCGGGATCAGGAACGGGGCGAGGAACGTCGCCGTCAGCATCCCGCCGATGACGCCGGTCCCCACCGCGTTCTCGCTGGCCGATCCTGCGCCGTTGGCGAGCGCGAGCGGCAGCACTCCAAGCACGAAGGCCATCGAGGTCATGAGGATGGGCCGCAGCCGCAAACGGGCCGCCTCTACGGCCGCCTCGATGACGCTGCGACCCTGCGCATGCAACTCGCGCGCGAACTCGACGATCAGGATCGCATTCTTGGCCGACAGGCCGATGGTGGTGAGCAAGCCCACTTTGAAGTAGACGTCGTTCTCCATGCCGAACGCAGTTGCCGCGCCGACCGCACCGAGCACTCCGAGCGGCACCACCATGACCACCGAGACCGGAATCGACCAGCTTTCGTACAGCGCCGCGAGGCTCAAGAACACGACCAGCACCGACAACGCGAACAGGAGCGGCGCTTGCGAGCCGGAGAGCTGCTCCTGCAAGGACAGTCCGGTCCACTCGTAGCCGACGCCCGCGGGCAATTGTTGCGCGAGCTTTTCCATCACGCTCATCGCCTGCCCCGTGCTGTAGCCGGGCGCGGCCTGACCTTGAATCTCGAAAGAGGGAACGCCGTTGTAGCGCTGGAGCTGGGCTGGACCGTATGTCCAAAGGCCGGTCGCGAACGCCGAGAAGGGCACTATGGTCGCGCCGACGTTAGTCGTCGCGGTGGTAAAACTGCTCGCGCTAGTGCTGCTGCACGCAGAGCTACTGGTGCCAGTAGCGCTACTGGTCCCGCTGGAGTTGCTGACATAGAGCAATCTGAGATCATCCGGGGTCATACGAAACGGTGCATCGGCCTGCACGTACACCTTTTTGATGCGCCCGTCGGTGTCGAGGAAGTTGTTCACGTAATGCGAGCCCCAGGCAATCGAGAACGATTGGTCGATGTCGGTGAGGTTCACGCCCAACGCCGTGGCCTTCTCCCGATCGATGTTCACCTTGAATGTGGGCTGGTCGTCCTCGCCATTCACTCGCACGAGCGCCAGTTGCCGATCCTTTCGCGCCAGCGCGAGCAGCTGGTTGCGGGCCTGCACTAAAGCCTCATGGCCGATTCCACCGCGGTCCTCCAGCTCGAAATCGAAGCCCGACGCGGTCCCCAGCTCGCGAATCGGAGGTATGTTGATGGGAATGATGACCGCATTCTTGTACGATGCGAACCGCCGAAACACCCTGCCCACGAGCGCGTCCACCTTCAGTGACTTGGCCTGGCGCCGCGACCAGTCCTTGAAGCGCACGAACAGCATCCCTTGATTCTGGCCCCGGCCGGCGAAGTTGTTGCCGTTCACCTGGAATACCGCGTCGACCACGCGCGCCTCGTCCTGCAGCAGGTAATTGCTGACGTCGTCGAGGACGATGCCGGTAAATCCCTGGGTAGCGCCGGCCGGCGTCTGCACCTGCACGAACATGAAGCCTTGATCCTCGGCGGGCAGAAACGAGCTGGGCAGCCGTACGAAGAGCAGGCCTACCGCGACGAGCAGCGCAAGGTAAATCATGAGGAAACGTCCGGAACGCCCGATCACCTGGCGCACGCCGTGCACGTACTTCTCGCGCCCGCTGTCGAATCCGCGATTGAACCAGCCGAACCACCGCTTCAGGCCAGATCGCCCCTCGCCTACCGGCGTGAGGAGCATGGCGCACAGCGCCGGGGTGAGCGAGAGCGCAACGAACACCGACAGGAGCATCGCTACCACGATGGTGAGCGAGAACTGACGATAGATGGCACCCACCGAGCCCGTGGTGAAAGCGGTGGGCACGAACACCGCGGAGATCACCAGCGCCACCCCCACCAGGGCGGCGCTGATTTGTCCCATCGCCTTGCGCGTCGCCTCGCGCGGCGACAGGCCCTCTTCGGTCATAATCCGCTCGACGTTCTCCACCACGACGATGGCATCATCGACCAGCAGCCCGATGGCGAGCACCATGCCGAACATGGTGAGCGTGTTGATCGAGAAGCCGACCGCCGCCATCACGCCGAAGGTGCCGAGCAGCACGACAGGGACGGTTACGGTAGGGATGAGCGTCGTGCGTACGTTCTGCAGGAAGAGCAGGATCACCAGCACCACCAGGGCGACGCCCTCGAACAGTGTCTTGACTACCTCGGTGATCGAGATCTTGATGAACGGGGTCGTGTCGTAGGGATACACGACTTGCAGGCCCGGGGGGAAATACTTCGACAGCTCGGCGATCTTCGCCTTAATGGCATTGGCGGTATCGAGGGCGTTCGCGCCCGAGGCGAGCTGGAAGCCGATGCCGGAGGCCGGCTTGCCGTTGTACTTGTTATCGACGTTGTAGTTTTCGGCTCCAAGCTCGACCCGCGCGACGTCGCGCACGAGCACGCGCGAGCCGTCGGTATTGACCTTGAGCACGATGGCGCCGAACTGCTCGGGCGTGCGCAGCAGTGTCGCCTCGGTGATCGCCGCGTTCAATCGCTGGGTAGTGGGCGCGGGTGAGCCGCCGAGCTGCCCGGCAGAGACCTGGATGTTCTGGGCTTGCACTGCATTGGCGACGTCTACGGGGGTGAGGCCGTAGCTGTTGAGCTTGCCGGGATCGAGCCAAATGCGCATGGCGTACTGCGTGCCGAACACGCTGAAGTTGCCGACGCCGTTCAACCGGCTCAGAGGATCCTGCAGATGGGAGACGACATAGTTCGCGATGTCGAACTTCGACATGCTGCCGTCCTCGGAGACGAAGCCTGCCACGAGCAGGTATGAAGTGCTCGACTTGGTGACGCTGATCCCGACTTGCTGCACTGTCTGCGGCAGGATCGGGATGGCGAGCGAAAGCTTGTTCTGCACTTGGACCTGCGCGATGTCCGGGTTGGTGCCGGGCTCGAAGCTCAGCGTGAGAATGCCCATGCCGAAGTTGTCGCTGGTCGACGAGAGGTACAGGAGATGGTCGAGCCCGCTCATCTGCTGCTCGATCACCTGAATCACCGTGTCTTGCACGGTTTCCGCCGAGGCGCCCGGGTACTGCGTGGTGATCTGGACGGAAGGCGGTGCGACGTTGGGATACTGTGCGATGGGCAGGGAGAAGATCGACAGCCCGCCGGCGACCATGATCAGGATCGCGATGACGATCGCGAAGATCGGCCGGCTGATGAAGAAGTTGGCCATTTGCGGTCCGCTCTATTACTGGGAGGATCGCGCGACCCGCTCCTGCGGACCGACAGCAGCGGACGGGGCAGGGGATTGTGCTGTGGGCCGTTGATTCTCCTGCGGAGGTTGCCACGCGACCGTTCGCACTTGCATTCCCGGCTGCACCTTGTGCCAGCCAGCCACGATCACTTGCTCGCCGTCGTCGAGGCCGCCTTCGACTACCCAGTTGTCTCCCAGAGTTCGTGTCGCCTGAATGGTGCGCACGGCCGCCTTTCCGTCCGCGCCTACTACCATTGCGGTAGCCTGACCCACAGGGTTGTGCGTCACGGCGACTTGGGGCACGAGCATCGCGTTCTCGTTCACGCCTTCGTCAATGCGCGCGCGCACGTACATTCCAGGCAGCAGCACGTAGCGCGGGTTTGGAAAGAGAACTCGGATCGTGACCGAACCGGTGGTCTGATCGACGGTGATGTCGGTGAACTCCAGCTTCCCCGTCTCGGGATACTGAGTTCCGTCTTCCAATTGCAGGGTCACGGTGGCCTGACCGGGGCCAGTCAGCTTGATCCGGCCGCTCGCTACGTCGCGACGCAGCTGCAAGCCCTCTACGCTCGGCTGACTGAGGTCCACGTAGATCGGATCGATCTGCCGGACTGTGGTCATGAGCGTCGCTGCGCTGGCCTGCACATACGCGCCCTCCGTGAGGATCGAGATGCCGCTGCGACCGGTAATCGGCGAAAGCACATCGGTATAGCCCAGGTTGATCCTGGCCGTCTGCAAAGTCGCCTTGCCTGACGCTACGTTTGCAGTCATCTGATCTCTCGTAGCGACTGCATTGTCGTAGTCCTGCTTGCTGACGGCGTTGCCTCCGACCAGGATGCTGTAGCGCTCCGCTTGGGCGGTCGCCGATTTGACAGCCGCCTGCGCATTGGCTAGGGTTGCCTGCGCACTGTTGAGCGCGGCGATATACGGCGCCGGATCGATCTTGTACAGGCGCTGGCCCGCCTTGACGTCGCTGCCTTCCTTAAAGTCGCGCTTGAGCACGATGCCGTCAACCCGCGCGCGCACTTGAGCAACCAGATACGGGTTGGTGCGTCCCGGCAGCTCGACGCTCACCGGCACGGCCTCACGCCTCACCTTCAAGATCGCGACCTCCGGCGGTTGCGGCGGGGGCGTCTGGCTCTGCGCGTTACATCCGCTCAGCAGGACGAGCGATACCGTTGCGCCGATGCAGAAGCAAGGCCTAAAACTGTACCGAATCAACCCTGGCTGCACTGGGAAAGGTATCCAGCGCGAGTAAGGGCCGTCATATGGCGGGTCTTGATTAGCGACGAACTTCACTTAGTGCAAGAAAATCGCAGGCATCGCAGCAGCCCAACGCGACTAGGACGACTGAAGCGATCAACGCACCAAGCCACTTCGAGGGGCGCGGCCGCACATCGGGTGCCTCGAGCCCATCCCAATAGATGATGGCCTCCGGAGGTTGGAGCTCGTTTGACTCAACGATCTCCCCTGCGTCAGAGGTAGACTCTTGCCATCGATGGGTCATAGCATCTCTCCGGTGACCAGGTACCATTTCGCCTCTCGCTTTTCTGATCGCGGTTCGAGCGTCAAGGAAGCCGCAGGTCAGCCATTGCCCTCGTGGCCACTCTCGTTCAACCGCCTTAACACGACGTCGGTCATGGCCTGAACCGCCATCTCCTCGCGCGGATCCAGAGAACGTGGCTGCGGCTGTCCGCGTCGCTCTCGGTCCTCATATAGCCCGCAGTGCAGCAGCTCATGCACAAGAACCCTGGGCAGGTGCTGCGTGTCGTCTCTCAGCCCCTCGCGCAGCGCAATAATGTTGTGCCCCTCAATGGAGCGGACGTAAGCGGCCGGCCAAGGCATGTCCTGAGCGGGGAAGTCCCGCAGCTCAGGATTGGTGCAGGGGAGGCCGAAGGCAGCGACCGCCGCCAGCAGTGTCGTAATTTCCATCTGACTTTCCCTCCAGAGATTGGCGGGCGGCTTGTCCGCTCGCTCAGCCTTCCAATGTCCTTCCGCGCTCGACAGCGCGGAAGCTCTAGAACTCCGTCTCGTGCGCATCGGCGGCAGCTTTGTAGGCTACCCACCCGGTTTCCCAACGCGCGCTTCCGCAGCTGAGCTCCGCGCTCTGCTCCGCAGCTCGGCGCACTTGATCTTCGTAGCCATCCTCGGTGATCAGCGAAATGAGCGCAGCCCTGTAGGCGCTCGTCATGTATGCACTCACAAGGCGCACGGAGAAGTGTTTGAACTTGGCCGCGTCTTCTTCGCTCGCCCAGCCGCAAACCCTGGCGGTGTCCGCCAGCCAGAACAGCTGGGTGATCTCCTGCGCCGCAGCTTCGAACCCGTAGGCCTGTGCGCCGTCGGCGCGCACGCTCCCCGCGTTGCCAACAAAAAGTGCGACACCGATCAATCCCGACCACACTCGCCAAGCTGCCTTACCCATGATGACCTCCATACTCAGTCGCTCAGTTCGACCATCCATCTGGATCGACCTGCAATGCAGATCGCGCTGTGGATGGCGGGCAGTATGGAGCGCGCGAGCTGCCCGAACCATACAGAGAAGGAAAGCTTTTGCGATCGGGAAGTGGCGAGGGATATCTGTAGGGCGAACGGTGCCGTGCCGAGTACCTCCTTTGGGAGAAGGTCGTCGACATCACCAGGAAGACCCGGCGAGGTTGCGCGGCTAGGCGGGACGCAAAATCGCGACCCCTGCCGGGCTACGCTCAGCGCGAACGGGGAATTGGTGGAAGCCTCTGTGCCGAAGCACCGAGCTTCTCCTGACTCGTTCAACCAGGCGCGCCTCAGTTCGCCATCGACTACCGCAGCGAGCTTGCCTCGCCAGGCCGTAGCGCGGTAGCGTGCTCCTCGTCCGCTTTGCGGGTGGGAAAGAAGGAGGCCGCACCGCCTCACGCACTGCCCGTTGATAACGTCGGCTATTGCAAGAGATTTCCGGCGCTTATGTGGCCCGCCCCCACGGAAGCGGGGTTGCAAGTTCCCTCGAAAGAGGTATTGTGGAGGCGCGAGCGAGCCGCCACGATGATTAAATGCCTGATTCCTACCCGCTATTGGACCGCTCGACACAAGCTCGCTATGTTGGTGGCCCGCATATGAGCAACTGTCAAGGTCGAGAGCCATCCTCGAGTGCGACCGATGCTCGGGTTGAATTGCTTCAAGCCGCCGAAGATCCTTCGGTTACCTTGGACTTGTCCATCAAAGGGGCCGACGCAGCGCGTTCGCCGGCAGACCAAGAGTCGCAGGAGCAGCTGCGGCTAGCGCGCCAGCGCATTGCGGAGCTGACCCTAAGACTCGAGCAGGTCGAGGAGGCCACCCAACGACGCGTTGCAGATTTGGAACGTGGCATCGCGGCGTTGCAGCAGATGTGGAAGCTGAGTGGTGTTAAAGACCTGAAACCGCCGATGGAGCCTGTCCTTCGGGAAGCGGAGGACGCTACACAAGCGAGCATGGCGACGATCTTCCTATATCAGGAGGGCGCCGACACGCTCTCGGTACCTTGGTGCGTACGGAGCGGCGAGCAGATCGATGTGGGAACCGAGCCGGGCTTCGAAGTTTGGCGCAGCTCGATGCCGGCCTCATTGGACACAGCATGGCACAAGGTCAACGAGGTTAAAGGCCACGCTTGGTTCAGTTTCGAGGAGCCAACCTCTCACATATCGCCGTACTTGCGGCAGTGGCACTTGTCCATGGGCCACCGCTCGATGCTGGTAGCGCCGCTTCTGCTAGGTGAACAGCGCCTGGGTTACCTGGCGTTGTTCTTTGCCGAGGCGTCGCCGCCGTCGCCCGAGTACTGCGAGCTCGCACGCGCGTTTGCGTATCGAGCCACTTCTGCGATAGACAGGGCCCGTCTCGGGGAGCAGGTTCAAAGCGCGGCGATCATGCGCGAACGAGGGCAAGCTGCGCAAGACAAGGCGACGGCGCTCGAAACGGTGAATCAGCTCCTGCGCACCGAAATCACCGAGCGCCAGCGCGCAGAGCAGTTGCTGCGGACCCATGCCGAGGTCATCTTTGCGGGGCTGAGATCGCTCACGCTCCAACCCAGCCTGGAAGGCTTTACCCGCCAGTGTCTCAAAACCATCGTAGAACAGCTGGGCGGAATGGAAGGTGCGTTGTGGATACCAGTAGACAGCAGTCAACAGATTCGGATGTTCCTCAATTACCAAGCCGGCTCTTTCGAGGGCGGCGGGCAATCTCCGCATCCTCACCGTGACGCCGGACCCTTCCCCCTGCGAATCTCGGACCTACCGGGCCGCACGACTCTTGAACCTCTGGTGTTGACCCGAGAGGACATCGACCGCGACGCTGACCCGCGGGAGATCGAGTGGTGGGAGCGGCTCGCTATCCGCACTGCATTGCTAGTGCCGCTTGTGTTCGGCGATGAATCGCTCGGCGCGCTGACTGTGCGCTTCGCGCAGGAGCGTCGCTTCTCTGCCGAAGAACTCGATTTGGCAAAGGTGCTGGCGCTGCAGGCGACGTTGTCGGCGCAACTCGCCGAGCTCAGCGAGCAGGGACGTAAGTCAGCGGTGCTGGAAGAGCGAGCGCGCGTGGCGCGGGACATTCACGACACGCTCGCTCAGGGCTTCACCGGGGTGATCGTGCAGCTGGAAGCGGCCACCGCAGCGATGTCACGAGCGCTAACCGACAATGCGATCCGCCACATTGAACGAGCCGGCGAGCTGGCTCGGCACAGCCTCACTGAGGCGCGCAGATCGGTTCATGCGCTGAAGGCGTTGGCGCTGGAGCGGGCCGAATTCGGTGGCGCATTCAAGCAGCTGCTCGAGCGGATGACCAGCGAGACCGGGATTGACGCAGAGTTTCGGCTGCACGGTGTGCCTCGGCCTTTGCCCCCGGAATGGGAGCAGGAACTCTTCCACATCGGCCAGGAAGCATTGACCAACGCAATGCGTCACGCCCAGGCTTCGCGATTCGCGGCGGTGCTCGCTTACGAGGACGAGCGAGTGGTTTTCACGTTGCGTGACGACGGGATAGGCTTCGACCCCACCGCCAGATTGGGAGGCGGCATCGGGCTGATTGGAATGCATGAGCGTGCGAGTGCTGTAGGCGCCGAGCTGCGGGTGATCAGCGCGCCGGGGAAAGGCACCGAGATCATGGTGGTGTTGGATGATTGATCTGCAACCATGGTAGAAGACAACCGGTGGCATATGCAGTCAGTCGCACGGCGTTGGCGGATCAAATGAGCAACAGCCCAAAGCGCGGGCAGGACTCACCCGAGCGTGAGCAGAAGATCAGAGTCTTATTGGTCGACGACCACCAAGTCGTCCGTGAAGGCCTGCTTGCGATCGTCGACTACCAAGATGATATGAAAGTTGTCGGTGAGGCAGACAACGGAGAGCAAGCTGTCCGGTTGTGGCAAGAGCTGCGGCCGGATGTCACCTTGCTGGACTTGCGCATGCCTGGCATGGACGGCGTATCCGTCATCGCTGCTGTTCGCGCGATCGATCCCCAGGCGCGAATCGTCATTCTCACGACGTACGATGGGGACGAGGACGTCTATCGTGGAATGCGGGCGGGGGCCAGCGCTTATCTGCTGAAGGACACGCGCAGGGACGAGCTGTTGCGTTGTATTCGCGGGGTTCATGCAGGCGAGACCTGCGTCCCACCCGCAATCGCTGCAAAGCTGGCCTTGCAGATTCGAGGCGAACGGCTCACGCCCAGGGAACTGCAGATTCTCAAGCTGATGGCCGAAGGTGTGAGCAACCGGACCATCGGACAGAAGCTGTTTATCAGCGAGGGGACGGTGAAGAGCCATGTCAAGAGTATTTTCGAGAAGCTTGACGTGTTGAGCCGCACCGAAGCGGTAGCGCTGGCCGCGAAACGCGGATTGATCCGGCTGTCGTAAAGCTCCCGCTGCCAGACGCAGTTATTGCGCCGCTGCACTCTCCTCTTCACTAGTCAGCCGCTTCTGATCGCGGCCAACACGGCGTCGGGACCACCCCGGCCGAAGCAATTCGCTCTGGCTCGCGCCGCGCGGTGATCTGCCGCTCGTTCTAACTCCGTTCGGAATCAAGCTCCTCTCCCAGAAGAGGTAGTCAGGGCGGGACCATTCGTCAAATAGGAATCCCCCGCTACTCCACTATCGCAAAAGCTTTCCTTCTCTCGATGGTTTGGGCAGCTTGCGCGCTCCATACTGGTCGCCAGACTACCAACTGAGCAACGCAATCATGATTGCCCAACTTGCCCGCTTTAGCCTTGGCCGTGTCCTCCTGCATCTCGTCGCGATGCTGGGAGATCGAGCCGTTCGCTTCCACGTCGCGGGCATCGCGCGCGAATTGTCCTGGGCAGCGAGAGCGACGGTTCTCCCCGCTCACGTCCGTACTCGCTTGGTTGACGCGTTGGCGCTTTACCTAGAAAGGAGCTTGCCATGACAAACAACACAGACTTGCCAAGACATGCCGACCGGCGCCCGTTGCTTGGAGTGCCGCCGATGCTCAGCCCGGGCAGGCATGTCGGCCATCGCATCGCGCTGCTTGCGGCATTGGCGGCCATGCCGTGCATGGGGTTCGCTCACCAGAACGAGCCGCCGTTGGAGGCCACACCGGCCATGGCAGCGATGCGCTACTGCCAGACGCAAGGGGTGCGCGCCGCCTGGGGGGCTCAAGCGCGATTCTTGGGGGCGCCGGCATCGTTCAAGTACATACCCGTAGCGTCACTACAAAAGATGTTCATGGGCGATGTCGCGGACGTCCCCGGCGATGCGATCTACGTGCTCGACGAGCTGGATCTGGACGAGCGCCGCGCTTACGAGGAAAGCGCCTTCTACGGCTGGAAGCAGGCCGACCGCTGGGTTGCGGAAGGCCGCGAACGCCCAGACTACGAAGTGCTTGCCGCGGTCTTCTACCAAAGCTGCAAGCAGGAGCTCGCGAAGGAGTGAGGTAAGCGTAACTTCGCAGCGTTGCGCGCCGGCAAGTTGTGCTAAAGGAGCAGCAGAATGCAGCGAGTAATCGAGCAGTCCGAATTCTTGAAGGATTTGTGCAAACTTGTGATCTACGCCGACCAGCTGGGGTATCTGGTCACCCGCGCCGCGCCCACGCGGAACCCGCACAGACCGCCGCTGGATGAAACTCTTGGAGACTGCGCGGTCGACTTGCAGTTCTTCCGGCGAAACGTTGGCTCCCTGAGCCGGATTGACGGAGCAGATTCGCTACGACTGTTCGGTGATTTCTGGGAGAGTTTGAGTTCGTCGAACGCTTGGGCCATGAGCCGTAATGGCTCGCCTGATTTTCCCTACTTCGCGCGGCGCGCATAGCACAAGAGTTCCCCCGCCGATTTTTGCCTACCGCAGCGGGCCGCGTTCCCCGCCTTACCAACTGAGCAGCACGCACCCCGATTGCTGCTCAAAGCTCTAGCTCCCGAAAACTGCTTTAGTTGGCGTGCCGCCGAGCCCCGCCGCTTTGCGGG
>Ga0335077_10000847_pt1 | contig 34799 bp, 31 predicted proteins | sample Lox_Sample_31_FD_207151 | JGI IMG/M metagenome (GOLD analysis project Ga0335077, IMG submission 207151) | Soil microbial communities from Loxahatchee National Wildlife Refuge, Florida, United States - Lox_Sample_3.1 | ecosystem: Environmental > Terrestrial > Soil > Wetlands | place: USA... | reverse complement strand
CGTGCCGGGATGCTTATTCGACTTTCCCCTCGTGCTACTACATCCCGCCCCCCAAATTGACTTGGTTGATCCTTAGGCGTGGCCAGATGGACCCTTGGGAACGAGCCAACCGCAGAGGAATGCTCCTAACTATTGCAAACAAATAAGATACTTGTAACCCATTGGGATTCAAGAACATGCCCCGGAAAATGTTCGTAACATTATGATTCTAAAGAACCGCGTAGGGAGGGGGGGTGAGCGTTCTCATCGGACGCTGCGAACTTCGCCACTCGACTAGCAGCAGCGAGTTGAGCGTCCCACCGACGCCAAACTAACTCGAGTCGCGACGACGGGCGAACCAGTCGCCTGACGCCGCAACAGGCCCCAGGCGTCATGGCTCGTCGGGCACGTGGAGGATGCTCTCGCGTGACGTGGACTACGCTGCGCGCGCCGCAATTGTGTTGTGGCAGCTTGCGTCCGGGAGTACAATCCGCCCATGCGCGGCCTCAGTCATTCCCGCGCTATCCTCCTTGCTCCGTTAGTGTGCTTCATCGCTGGGTTGCTGTGCAGTCGGTATTTTTCCGCCATCGTTTGCTTGAAACCGGGCGTTCCACAAACGAGCATAGGAGGAAACATGAAAGACCACTGCACGCGAAGGAGGTTTCTCTCAACAGCGGGCGCAGCAGCGGGAGTTACATTTCTCGGCTCAGTGCTCGTCCATCCAGATCAAGCGCTGGCGGCAACGCCGCTGGTTCGGCGCGACGTCGGCGGTATGAACGCCTACGATCCTATCCTGGTCTCGTACGGCAAAGCCATCAAGGCCATGCAGGCCTTGCCCAACACCAATCCTCTGAGCTGGGCCTACCAGGCGGCGATTCACTGGACCACACTGCCGGGGCCACCTAAGCCGGCCTGGGACAGTTGCCAGCACGGAAACTATTTCTTCTGGTCGTGGCACCGCATGTACCTTTATTGGTTCGAGCGGATTATCCGGAAGATGTGCGGCGACCCGTGCTGGACTTTGCCCTATTGGCCCTGGACGACGGAGCGCCAGATACCGGCGCCGTTCCGCGATCCAGCCAGTCCGCTCTACACCATCAACCGCGGCGCGGCGATGAACGGGGGCGCCTTGCTACCCACCGCCGATGTAAACTTCGCCTCCTCCTTTTCTCAGACCAACTTCACCACTGCCAGCAGCATCTTCCAGAACACGCCCCACGGCGCCGTGCATGTGGATGTCGGCGGGTGGATGGGTTCCGTGCCCACCGCGGCCCAGGACCCTATCTTCTACCTGCACCACGCCAACTGTGATCGCTTGTGGGATCTTTGGCTGGCTCAGGGTGGTGGACGCGCCGACCCATTGGGTGATGCCACATGGAAGAACACGCAGTTCACCTTTTTCAACGAAGCAGGCGCGCAGGTCAAAATGACTGCCTGCGACGTATTGCGTGCCGCAGAACAATTGAACTACGTCTATGAGGGCGAACCGCCTCAAGTCAACGAATTTTGCCTGAAGTTCTTGCCGCCCTTCATCTTTGCCACGGAGGTATTGTTGAAGCTGCCAGTTCCGCCCGTCACCCTGGGGCCAGAGCCGGTTTCCTTCCCCATTGAGATGAAGGAGCTTCGGCAGAATGTCGGCGCTCTCGTGGAGAGCCAGACGGACACACTCTTCCTGGAACTAGACGTGGAGGCGGAGCGTTCACCGGGCGCCGTCTGGGAGGTCTACCTCGGATTGCCACCCAAATCCGAACCCAATCCTGAAAGTCCGTACTACGTCGGCAACGTCGTGCTCTTCGGCGAGGGCATCCGAGATGAGGCGCATGGTCATGGCGAATTCAAGCCAGCGCGACTCATTTTCCCGATCAATCGCGCTTTGGCGACGGCCCTCAAAGCGAACGAGGCGACAGTACCTGTGACCTTTGTCGCTCATGGAGTGGTGGTGGAGGGTAAGCCGACGCAGGCGAAAGTCGCTTCTCCGGTCAAGATCAGCGGAGCTGCGATTTTCGTAGAGAGGGCCAAACGGCAATAACAGCTCAAGGCGCCCGCCGCTCCTGCGAGATGCGGCGGGCATTCTTGTGCACATCGAAAACAGGAAAAGCGATAGCGCTTACCGCCCCGTGTAGGTAGACCACGCGCGCGTGATGTAGTCGGTCATGGTGAGCGAGAACAGGATGAACAGCCAGAAGATGGAGGCGATGACGGTGACCATCGTCAGCTTGGTGCTGTAGCGCAGGTGCATAAAGAAAAGGACGACAAGAGTGCCTTTGAAGGTGGCAATCAGCAGCGCCACTACGATGTTGAAGATGCCCAGTTCAAGCGTCGCCGCGAAAACGGTGATGGCCGTACCGATCATCAGGATGGCCCAGATCACGTAATAAATCTTGGAGGGTATGATGTGCCCCACATAATCGTGTTCGCTGTGGTTCGCCATGCGTCCTCGTTAACCGCCATGCTTGTGACTGATCAGGTAAAGTAGCGGGAAAAGATAAATCCACACCAAATCCACAAAGTGCCAGTACAATCCCACATTCTCCACGGGATTGTAGTACTCCGGAGTAAACGCTCCCATCGCTCCCACGATCACGATCCACGACACCAGGCCGACGCCGATCACCATGTGCAGGGCGTGCAGGCCGGTCATCGCCCAATACAGCGAGAAGTAGATCTCGGTGTGCTGCGGATCGCTCGCCGGATGCTCCGGATCGCCGGTCTGGAAGTGGAAGTTCGGTCCGGGAAATTCGTGATTCGTCCAGTGCTCGTGATACTCGACCGCTTTGATGCCAAGGAAACCCAGGCCAAACAGAATGGTGATGAGCAGCAGAACAATCATCAGCTTGGGCTTGGCCATCTGCGCGGCACGCACGCCCAGCGCCATGGTGAGCGAGCTACAAATCAGCACCGCAGTGTTGGTCGCGCCCAGCCAGATGTTCATCTTCTGGCTGCCCTCGACAAAGGCGTGATAGTACGAGGAGCGATAGACCAGATAGGCGCAGAAGAGCCCGCCGAAGAACATGATCTCCGTCAGCAGGAACATCCACATGCCGAAGGTGGAGGTTTCCTTCTGCTGCTCCATGTCAGCGAAGTGGTGCTGCAGCGCGCGCTCAGCGACCTGGATCTCGACTTCGCTAGTGGCCAACGGTGACCTCCTCTTGCGGCTGATGTTCGTAGTCGTAGGCTTCCCAGGTGACGACCGGAGTCTCGTCGAAGTTGTGCGTGGGCGGCGGCGACGGAGTCATCCACTCCAGACCGACGGCGTTGTAGGGATTCGGTCCCGCCGGCTCTCCGTAGCGCAGCGACCACAGGAAGTAAATCATCGGCAGGACGTAGCCGACCGCGAGAATCGAAGCGCCCGCCGTGGAAAGCACGTTCAGCACCTGGAACTCCGGCGGATAGGCGTGATAGCGGCGCGGCGAACCCATGTAGCCGAGAATGAACTGCGGGAAGAACGTGGTGTTGAAGCCCACGAACACCAGCAGCGCCGAGAGCTTGGCCCACCCTTCCGGATACATGCGGCCGGTCATCTTGGGCCACCAGAAGTGCAGCCCGGCCATGTAGGCCATCACCATGCCGCCGACCATCACGTAATGGAAATGCGCGACCACGAAATAGGTGTCGGTGACATGCACGTCGAGGCCGAGCGAAGCCAGAAACACGCCGGTCAGGCCGCCGATGGTGAACAGACCGATGAAGCCGAAGGCGTACAGCATCGGCGTCTCGAAGCGAATGGAACCTTTGTAGAGAGTCGCCGTCCAGTTGAAGACCTTCACCGCCGAAGGGATGGCAACCAGGTAGCTCAGCAGCGAGAAGACCAGCGCGGCGTAAACGGAAATCCCGGCGACAAACATGTGATGCGCCCAGACCAGGAACCCGAGCACGGCAATGGCAATGGAAGCCAGCGCGACAAACTCGTATCCGAAGACGCGCTTACGCGAGAAGCAGGCGATGATCTCGCTGATGACGCCCATGCCGGGCAGAATCATGATGTAAACCGCAGGATGCGAATAGAACCAGAAAAGGTGTTGGAAGAGCAGCGGATCGCCGCCCAGCGCGGGATTGAACACCCCGATGTGGAAGGCGCGCTCGAAGGCCACCAGCAACAGCGTGATAGCGATGACCGGCGTTCCCAGGATCATGATGAGCGCGGCGGCGTAGTTCGACCAGCAGAACAGCGGCAAGCGGCGCCACGTCATCCCAGGCGCACGCATGCGGTGGATGGTGACGATAAAGTTGAGTCCGGTGAGGATCGAGGAAAAGCCGGTGATGAAGATGCCGACCGCCGCTCCAATCACGTGGGTGTTGGAATACGTGGTGCTGAAGGGCGTATAGAACGTCCAGCCGGTGTCAACACCACCGGTGATCATGGCGACCAGTGCCGTTGTGCCGCCGATGATGTACAAATACCAGCTCAGCAGGTTTACGCGAGGAAACGCCAGGTCCTTGGCGCCCACCATCAGCGGGATGAGGAAGTTGCCCAGCACCGCGGGCACCGAAGGGATCAGGAAGAAGAAGACCATGATGATCCCGTGCATGGTGAACAGCTTGTTGTAGGTGTCGGAGGAAACCAGGTCGCCGGCCGGGGTCAGCAGCTCCAGGCGAATCATCATGGCAAAAAAGCCGCCGATCCAGAACATCGCGGTGATCGAGATCAGGTAAAGGATCGCGATGCGCTTGTGGTCGGTCGTCAGCAGCCACGACTTGATGCCGTAGTTGGAGTTCAGGTAGTTCTCGCGCTCGACGGTCTGTACTGCGGTAGCCATTTCACACCCTCTGGGTTCTCAACAACCTCACTTTGCGCTCGACGTGTCGGAAGCGCCCGGCTGATTGCCCGCCGCTCCCTTCTGTTGCGACAAGGATTTGATGTATGCCACAAGCGCCATCAGGTTCTCTTCCGAGACCTGGCCCTGGAAGGTCGGCATGATGGGCTTGAATCCGGAAACGATCTTGGCACCGGGAATCAGGATCGATTCGCGGATGTAATTCTCGTCGGCGGTCACCGTCCGCCCGTCATCCAGCAACACCGGCTTGCCGAAGATGCCGATCAGGTTCGGCCCGCGCCCCTGCGTGTCGAAACGATGGCACGTGGCGCATCCCAACTGCGTGAAGAGCTGTTCGCCATTCTCCGCCAGCGAACCTGTAGTGCCGCCGCTCATCCACGCCTGGTACTCGGCGGGCTGCATCACGATCACCTGTCCGATCATGCCCGAGTGGTCGGTGCCGCAGTATTCAGCGCAGAACAGATGATAGGTGCCAGCTTTGGTCGGATGGAACCACGTCTGTGTGTAGCGGCCCGGCAGGACATCGGCCTTGATGCGAAACGCGGGCACGTAGAAGCTGTGAATGACGTCCTGCGAGCTCATGATCATCTTCACGTCTCGGCCGACCGGCACGTGAAGCTGGTTAATGTCGCGCTGTCCACCCTCGTACTCGAACTTCCACATCCACTGCTTGGCGACGGCATACACCTCCATTGCGCCTTTGGGCGGCCGGGCCTCCTGGAAGAAGATCAGCGAGCCCCAGGCAAAGAACACCATGCAGATACCGAGCGGAATGAGCGTCCAGGCCAGCTCCAAAGGCAGCGAGCCTTCAATTTGCTCCGGATAAGGATGGGCCGAACGGCGATACTTGATGGCCAGGAACAGGATCAGCGCGAAGATCAGCAGCGTGAAGAACGCGGACACCGCGACCAGCAAGAAATAAAGTCCATCCACCTGCCACGCCATTGCCGAGGCACGTTCCGGAAAGAGTGGGAAGTTCTTCAACATATCGCTCAGGCCCGTCCTGCTCCCTTTTCCTCATGATGATGCTCGCGGCGGTACATCACGATGAGGAATCCGCCGAGAACCAGCATGGTGGCTGCACCCGCCACCCGCATGATGTTGGTGACCACTGCGCCGTACCGCCCGGTGTTCGGGTCATAGTGATAGCAGTACAGCACTACCTGGTCCACCAGGGTTCCAAACTTGTCCTGCGACGCCTCAATCAAGCCGAGACGAATGTCCTTCGGCGAGAACTCTACGCCGTAGTAGTACTGGGCAATCCTGCCCGCCGGCGTCACGATCATGATGGCCGCGGCATGAATGAACTGACCGGTCCGCGCATCGCGCCGGTAGCGGAAGCCAACCGCGTCAGCAAGGCGCTTGATGTTTGCCTGCTCGCCGGTCAGGAAGTGCCAGCCATCGCCGTTGGTCTTGTGCTCCAGATGTTCGTTCATGCGCGCGATGTAAACCTGCTTCTTCTGGGTTGCATCCTTCGGCGTCTCGTCGGGGTTGAAGCTCACCGAGACAACTTCGTACTCATTCCCCGGAGTGAACCGCAGCACACCCAGCGCGCTCGCCTCGCCGGCCAATTCTTCGCCGCACAGCATGGGACACGTGTAGTACACCAGATTCAGGATGACTGGCCGGCCCGTATGAAAGTAATCGCCCAGCTTCACCATCCTGCCGGTCTCATCCTTGAATTGCAGATCAAGGGGCAGCGGCTGGTTGAGGCGCTGGTCAATGCCCACGTTCGACAAGTCTGCGGGACTGACCTGCGCCGAGGGTTGCATGCTCTTGTCCTGGAAGGCGGACGGCGGCTGGGCAACTGCAAACGTTGCCGCCAGCAGCACGACCAGGAGTCCGACCCACGCGAATTTGAGTTGCGACCGCATCAATGCTTCGCACCCTCCGGCGGCGGATTCGGCCGCACTGGCAGACCACGCTCTTCGATCACCTTCATCGCCTGCGAAATCGAGAGGTGGATGTTTCCGTTTGCATCTTTGAACGGCTGTGGCGGATTCAACAGCTCGCTCTCCGAAGCCAGGAACTTGGTCATATCGCCTGCGTCGTTCACCTGCAGACGCGGCTCAGGAAACACTCCCAGGCTGACTGCGGGAGTGTTCTGAAAGATGGACCGTGAAACCGGCTGCGGCTGCGCCGGCTGCGTGACAGCCATTGGATTGGTTGGTTGCGGAGGAAACAGGACGTCGCTCTTTGCCATGAACCGGAACATTCCCCACAACACCAGCTCTACGAAGAAGCCGCAGACGAACAGGCCGACCAGAAACATCAGGATGCCGCGGGGGCTGAGATCGGTACGATCGAAGTCCACCTGCGGGTTGCGCAACGGATCGTAATTGCTCTCAGTGGCCATGGCCCCTCTGATTCAGCAAGAGCGGTACTTGCGTTTCGTAAGCCGGCAACAGCGGCCGCTGCTGCAGGTTGTAGAAGAAGAACGCCAGCCACAGCCCGCCCACACCAATCGGCGCAAGGATGTACCAGATGCTCAGGTAAAAGTGTCCCTGTTCGTGGGCGAAGTTCGGCACCACGTACCAGTAGATGTCCACCAGCCGCATGAACATCAGCAGCAGGGCCAGCCCGATTAGCCGCTTGCCGGCGCGCTTGCGCTCGCGTGACAGCAGCAGCGCAAAAGGCAGCGCAAAGTGGAAGAGGATAATGATGAGCGCTACCACGCCCCATCCTCCGCGAATGCGGTGCAGATACCAGCCAATCTCCTCCGGCAGATTACCGGCCCAGATGATGAGCCACTGCGAGAACGAGAAGTAGGCGAACAGCATCACGAAGGCCAGCATCAGCTTGCCGATGTCATGGAACTGCATCGGCTTGATGATTTCGCTGTATGGGCGGTAGCGCGTGAAGACTGTCAGCATGATGACGTTGAAGGCCAGTGCCGACAGCCCCTGTCCGGCGATGAAGATCAGCCCGTAGATGGTCGAGCCCCACGTGGGATCGAGTGACATGACCCAGTCCACAGCCGCAAAAGAGACGGTCATGGCATACAGCACGAGTCCCAGTCCGCTCAGCCCCTGAAAGTGCGGCCGGGGTCCGGCCAGCGGACGGTCCTGCGTGCCGCCGCGCTTGTTCAGAATGAGTTCAAGCCCAATCCAGATGGCGAAATAAACCAGCCAACGGACAATCCAGCCGGGCGTGTTCAGGTACCAGCCGTTGCGCTCGGTCAGCGCCGGATTGGTCATCCAGGCATAAAGATGGGTGCGGAAGGCGAGGATCGGCAGGAACAGTACGAACATCAGCGGCAGACACTTGCTGGCCGATTCGAGCGCCCGGCGAATGACCAGGCCCCACAAACCCCCGGAGAGATACTGGACCATCAGCAGCGCCAGGCAGCCAAGGCTGAGGCCAGTCCAAAACATGTAAGCGATCAAGTAACCGCGCAGGAACTGGTCCAGCGAGGTGACAGCACCCGCCACGCACAGCAGTACGCCCACCACACCGACAATCAGCGCGCGCTTCTGCCACTGCGCCGCCTCGGCCGGAACCGGGTAGTCGGTTCTCTGCTGCCGATACATGGTCTCGTTGCTCATGGCTTGCGCTCGCTTGGTTGGGCCGGAACCACCGGCTTCGGCGGCGTGGACGCCGCGGTGGTGGCACCCTGCGTGTCGTAAGGAGGCGAAACGATTACACCCGGAGGCGGCGCGTCGGCAATTTGCTGGCCGGGCGCAACGTCAGAAGGACTGGCGTTCTGGCTCAGCTGCAGCGCGCGAATGTACGAAGCGATGGCCCAGCGGTCCGCTGCAGGAACCTGCTCCGCGTAATCCGGCATGGCGCCGAAGCCGTTGGTCATGACATCGAAGAAATAGCCGATCGGCGCCTTGCGCAGGCGGTCAATGTGATACGACGGTGGATGTTTGTAGCCGCGCTGCACCACCATACCGTTGCCGTCACCCGCTTCGCCGTGGCACGGCGAGCAGTAGATGTGGAAGCGCTGCTGTCCACGCGCCAGCACTGCGGCAGTCACCGGAAATGGCAGGTAGTCGCCATCGTTGGCGCCGACCTTGCCGGTATAGAAGTAGGCGTCGGCGTCGAGATGCTCACGGGACACGGTCCCGGCGACCAGCGGTCGCGCCGAACGCTTGTCGGCGTAGAAGTTATTCTCGGTCAGCGGACGGTAGTAAGGCTGGTTCTGCATGTCGGAGCGGCATGCGGCCAGCATGAGCAAAGCCGCGGCGACCAGTCCAAACGTCGTCCAACGCTGGCCAAGGTTATTTCCTGGCCTCCCGATCGTGGATTGTGCGCACGGATTAATGCGGCACCTCCTCAATCGAGACCGGATGCAGATTCTGCATAAACTTCTGGGTATCAACGATGTCGAACTTGGGATCGGCAGCTTCAACGCACAGGAAGAACTTGTCGCGAGCCACCCGGGCGAAACGGTCCACGTTAAACAGCGGGTGATAAGGCATGGGCAAGCCGTTCAAGGCAAACATGCCGAAAACGCCGGCCAGCCCGGCAAACAAGATGGTCATCTCGTAACTCGGAACGATGAACGCCGGCCAGGAGTCGTAAGGCTTGCCGCCGATATTCAGCGGATAGGCGATCACGTTGATCCAGTACTGCAACCCAAAACCCGACAGCCCGCCCAGCAGTCCGCCGAGCAGCACGACCAGTGGCACACGGCTCTTGTGGAAGCCGATCGCCTCGCTGGCCTCTTCAATGGGGAACGGGCTGTAGGCATCCATCTTGCGGTAGCCGGCGGCATAGGCAGCTTCGGCAGCATGCACCAGATCGGTGGCCGTGTCGAACTCCGCGATCAAGCCGTAGATTGCCGGTGAGAGCGCTTTATGACTCATTTGGCTTTCACCTCCGACTCAGGCAGCAACTGGCGCATCTCGAAGATCGAAATCGCCGGCATGATGCGAATGAAGATGAACATGGCCGCGAAGAAAAAGCCGAGCGTGCCGAAGAAGACCGCGTAATCCCAGCGCGTGGCCACGTAATGACCCCACGAGGAGGGCAGGAAGTCACGGGTCAGGCTGGTAATGATGATGATGAAACGCTCCAGCCACATGCCGGTCAGGATAACCAGCGAGAGAACGAACAGCCACACTGTATTGGCCCGGACCTTCGGTATCCACAGCACCTGCGGGACCACCAGGTTGAGGAGGATCAGCAACCAGTAGAAAATCGCATAGGGGCCGAACCAGCGGTTCTCCATCATGAAGCGCTCGTAGGTCGAGCCGCTGTAGAAGGCCATAAAAGCCTCGAAGAAATAGCCATAAGCGACGATCAACCCGGTCGCCAGCATGACCTTGGCCGAGTTCTGCAGGTGGCGCATAGTGATCATGTTTTCGAGGTGGTAGTAGTGGCGAATGGGAATTGCCAGCACCAGCACCATGGCAAAGCCGGAGTAAATGGCGCCGGCAACGAAATACGGTGGAAAGATGGTGGTATGCCAGCCGGGCAGAATTGAAATCGCAAAATCGAAGCTCACTACGGTGTGCACCGACAGCACCAGAGGCGTGGCGAGGCCGGCCAGCAGAATGTAGAGCGACTCGTAGCGCTTCCAGTGACGGGCCGAACCCCGCCAGCCCATGCTCAGAATGCCGTAGACGGCCTTGGTGTAGCGGCTCTCAGCTTTTTCGCGCATGGTGGCGAAGTCCGGCACCAAGCCGACATACCAGAAGACCGCCGAGATCGTCGCATAGGTCGAGACCGCGAAGACGTCCCACACCAGCGGGCTGCGGAACTGCGGCCACACGCCCATGCTGCTGGGATACGGGAACATCCAGTAAGCCACCCAGGGACGGCCCATGTGCAACACGGGAAACATGCCGGCGCAGGCCACCGCAAATAGCGTCATGGCTTCGGCGAAGCGGTTGATGGAGTTACGCCAGGTCTGCTTCAGCAGCAGGAGGATGGCCGAGATCAGCGTGCCCGCGTGGCCGATACCGATCCACCACACGAAGTTAATGATGGCGAAGCCCCACCCAATGGGGATGTTGATGCCCCAGATACCGACGCCGACCAGGAACAGGTAAGTGACCGCCGCTCCAAGGAGAGCAACGAAACCCATGGCGATGGCCAGACCCAGCAGCCAGCCCAGGCCGATGGGCCGCTTCAGCACGGCATCGCCGATCTGGTCCGTGACGCTGCCGTAGCTCTGCCCCGGCGTCATCACCGGCGGCTCATCCGGCCACGGTACATCCTGAAGGATCGTCTTTTCCTCTGGTCCTTCTCTCATCGCTAACTGGGCTCCGACTCCAGTTCAGGGTTCGGGTTCAGCACCACCGCCAGATACGAGGTGCGCGGACGCGTGTTCAAATCTTCCAACAGCTTGTAATTGCGCGGCTGCTCCTTGATCCTGGCCACGCGGCTTTCCTTGTCGTTGATATTTCCGAATACGATGGCGCCTGCCGGACACGCCTGCTGGCAGGCCGTAACCACTTCGCCGTCACGGACGCTGCGATTTTCCTTTTCCGCCGCTAAGCGCCCATGCGTGATGCGCTGGATGCAGTAGGTGCACTTTTCCATCACGCCGCGGCTGCGAATGCTGACCTCGGGGTTGCGCATCATTTTGTACTGCGGCGTGGTCCAGTCCTGCCACAGCAGGAAGTTGAAGCGGCGCACCTTGTACGGGCAGTTGTTCGAGCAGTAGCGAGTGCCGACACAGCGGTTGTAAACCATGTCGTTCAGGCCCTCGGTGCTGTGCACCGTGGCGCCGACCGGACAAACCACCTCGCAGGGCGCGTTCTCGCACTGCTGGCACGGAATGGGCTGGTAGTACATCGCAGGATTTTCGGTTCCGCCCTCGTAATACACGTCCACCCGCAGCCATTGCATCTGGCGGCCGCGCATCGTCTGCTCCTTGCCGACGACGGGAATATTGTTCTCCGCCTGGCAGGCCACAACGCAGGTCTTGCAGCCGATGCAGGAGTTCATGTCGATGGTCATGCCCCACTTCAGTTCGGTGTACTGATACAGAGGCTCTCCGGACACGCTGGTGTACAGCGTCAACTCTGGAGGGACCGGCTCTTCTTCCTCGCGAGCAAAGTTGGGGTTCTTGATGAAGTCTTCCAGCGTCGCTTTGCGAATGATGTGACGGCCTTTGAGCGACACCGTACCCTTGGGCAGGTCGGAGTAGTCAATGTACTGGAATCCCTGCGGATCGGCGAAGCCGTAACCCGAACCGACCTTCGTTATTTTGGCGCTGGTAATCCATGGCGCATCGCTGGTGCGGATCAGGTAGGCATTGAAACCGACACCATCGGCGACGCGGCCGCCCCGGGTGCGTCCGTAGCCAAAGAAAACCGTGATGGCGTCGTTGGGATGCGCCGGCTGCGGCCAGATTGGCCCTTTTACTTTCCGTCCGTTGATGTCGATCTCGATGATGTCGCCGGTGACCAGGCCGCGCTTCTTCGCTGTCGCCGGGCTGATGAGGATGGCGTTGTCCCAGCACAGGTTCGCCAGCGGCTTCGGAGTCTCTTGCAGCCAGGCATTGTTGGCGCGGCTGCCGTCATAGACCATCGGATCGCGGCGGAAGATGACCTCCATATCGCCGCCGGCGGGTGCCCCACCCTTCTCGCCCGCTGTTGGCGACAGGGTGGGCGGAGCACCCTTGGCTGTCACGCTCTTCGCCGGGAATGCTGTATTGGCAACAAACCCATCGTGTACCGCCTTGCGCCAGGCCGCCTCGAAGTCGGCGCCCTTCATCTGGCCCTGCCAGTATTTGCGCACGATGTCGTAGCCGGCCATCTCGGACGAGCCCACCAGCGAGAAGATGAACTCGTATGGGCTCTTGGCGTTATAGAGCGGGGCAATCAGCGGCTGGGTGATGGTTAGCGTTCCGTCGAAGGCGCGGCAGTCGCCCCACTGCTCCAGGTAATGCGTGCCGTTGACGTGCCAGTGAACGTGATCGTAGGTTTCGTCCTGGTACAAGCCGTACGACACGCGCAGCGTGACCTTGTCCATCGCCTTGGCGAACTCAAAGTCGGCGGGGGCCTCGTAAACCGGATTGCTGCCGAGAACGAGTAGCAGGTCCACCTTGCCGGCGTTCATGTCGGCAACAAGGTCTTTCAGAGCGTCCGTCTGAATCGCCGGTTTCACCTGCACTGTCTCGGTGTAGATGACGGTATTGCCGACCGCGCCCAGCGCTGCGTTCATGGCGTGAGCCAGCGCATGTACCGCGGGTGGCTGGTTGTCGCCGGGGATCACGACCGCCGCACCTTTGTGCGCCTGAAGATCCTTCACCACGGCCGTGACAAACTTCTGCTGTTCCGGCTTCGCGCTCTCGCCGCCTCCAACGCCCAGACCCGCGGCAATCGCGCGTGCCCAAGGTTCAATCTCCGACGCCCGCACCGGCAGGCGATGGTCGGCCTTACCGCCGGTATTGGTCGGCGTGCTCTCGATAGAGTAGAAGCGCGACATCTTCTCCTTGAGGTCGGGATTGCGCCGCGCCGCGAAAGTGCGCGCGTAATAAAGGAAGCCAGGGAATCCGCTGGAAAGGAAGTCGCCGTCCAGCGACAGAATAATGTCGGCCTTCTCCAGGTGGTAGCGCGTCTCGACGAACTGCCCAAAAGCCATCTGCGAACCGGCGCTCACGTTGTCGCGATTCACCGGCTCGTATTGCACCCACTTCGATTCGGGATAGTTCTGCTGTACGGTCTCCATCAGCGAAGCCATGGTCGGCGAGCTGATGGGCCGGCTGAGGATCCGCAGCCCGGCGCCCTGCACCGCCTTCTGGGCATTCAACGGCCCCTTTAGCGCCGCCGTGAAATCGCTCCAGGTGCTCATGCCGCCGCGGTAGGTAATGATCTGCGAGCGGTCGGGATCGTACATATCAAGGATGGAAGCCTGGGCGAACACATCGCTCCCTCCCAGACCCGCCGGATGGTCGGGATTGCCTTCAATCTTGGTGGGACGTCCCTCATGGCTCTCCACCAGCACGGGTGTCGCATAGGCGCCAAACGGCATCGCGCTGGCAAAAAACAGCGGCTTGCCGAGGACGATTTCATCCGGCTGCCGCACATAGGGCACAATCGGCTCCAGCGGCATCTTCACGCAGCTTGACAATCCCGCCAGAGCCATCGAGGCGCTCATCAGCTTCAGAAAGTCGCGGCGTGACGAGCCTTCGGGCCAAACCGAAGCCTGCCGCGGGAACTCGCGGTGCAGCATCTCGTAGAAGCCGTCGGTCTGGGCCAGCTCTTCCAGGCTCCGCCAGTACTGCGGGCCGCTCTTGGCGCGCGCCAGCTTCGCCTTCACCTCGGCGAGTTCCATCTTGCCGGGACAAACGGCTTCGGGCTTTTTTGGGCTCTCGTTATCCATTAGCGATGACACGTATTACAACTCGTAATGCCTTCCACGCTGCGCACGTTATAAAGGTGTTTCAGCGCCGTACCCAGCGCGATCTGGTCGGTGAAGACACTGCCGTCGGCCAGCTTCACCGGATTGTTGGAGCTGGGCTGCTCATACTTCATGTTGAAGACCTGGTCGCGCGGGCGCAGGAACTTCTCCGGCGCGCGGTGACAGTTCAGGCACCATTCCATTTGCAGCGAGTTGGCCTCGTACATCAGCGGCATCTTGTCCACCGGCCCGTGACAGCTCGCGCAGCCTACACCCTTGTTGATGTGAATGCTGTGATCGAAATAGACAAAGTCGGGCAGGTAGTTCACCCGCGTCCACATGAGCGACTTGCCGGTGCGATAACTCTCACGCACCGGCTCCAGCAGGGGCGCGTTCGTCCATATCTGCGAGTGGCAATTCATGCATGTCTTGGTGGGAGGAATGCCTGCGAAGCTGGAAGTCTCGACCGAGGTGTGACAGTAGCGGCAGTCAATGCCGTCGCCGGAAACATGGTGCTGATGGCTGAAGGGCACCGGCTGCGCCTGCGCTATGTCCTGGTAAGTCGCGTAGGGCGAGCGCTGCATCTCCAGGGCCGCCCACAACAACACCGACACCAGCAGGACCACGCCGATGATCGACGCGCGCGCAATTGTATTCGCACTTCGATGAAAAACCTGGGCCATTTATGAGGCGTTCCAGACGGTTGCGGGTTCGGGCCCCGATACCCCACTCGGCGCCCCTCGGTACGGATTGCCTAATCACCAACGGGTGTGACGCTTATCACCCAAGCGAGTGATTATAGCAACTCAGCTTGTCTGCGTGGCAAGAGCTTTTCCGAAAGCCGGCAGCAGCAGCATGGCGAGCAAATATACCGCTGCGCCGCAGGCCAGCGTGATGTTCAATCCGAACTGGATGGCAATCACCATGGCCAGCACCGAGCCCAGTACGCTGGAAGCTGCGTTCATCGCCCAGGCCCATTCCACCGCGCCATGCTGCGCTGTTTCTTCACAATGGCTGTGCGCGAGCGCACGCAATCCGCTGGGGAACGGCATTCCCATGACAAAGCCGAGAGGAACCAGCACGAGAGCGCTGATCACCAACTTCAACGCGAAAGGCAGTCCGACCAGCAAATCCAACATTCGCGGCAGGACAAAGACGCAAGCCAGCAGTGCGATAACGATGACCGCAATCGCCCAGGCTACCCTCGTCGGATGGCGAAACCAGCGACGCGAGAACAGACTGCCGAGACCGCCGGACAGCAGCATAAGAAAGATGACAACGGTGAGCGCGTACGTCGGATTACCCAGGAACAACACGAAGCGCTGGATGAAGGCGATCTCGACCAGAATGTATCCCAGCCCGATAGCGACGAAGTACAGCAAACGCACGCTGCGGCCCGATCGCGCCTGCGGCCAGAGCGCCAGCGGCGTCACCAGAAACGCCAGCACCGCCGCAACCGAGATGATGAGCAGCAGACCCAGGATGGCGATGCCCATGTTTACCTTCCAGTCGATACCGCCCTGGTTCAGGTTGCGGAAGACCTGCTCCGGCTTGAGCGTGAAGAAGAAGAACGGCGCGTTGTCGCTCACCGGCGCAACGTTATAGGCATAGCTTCTCGAAAACGCACGCGGGTCCTGGCTGCGGATCAGCCCGGCAAATGCCGTATGCGCCATCCCCGGCCTGTCCGCCGTGGCGGGAAGATAAAGCACGTGCAGGTTGAGGTGGGCATCATCCGCCGTCGCACCTTTGATGTGGCGCAGCACAGCAAGCTGCTCCTCTTCGGTGAAGGGCGACTTCCTGGCCAGCACCAGCACCGGGCGTCCGTCAACATCCAGCGGCCCGTCGCTGACCACAATGAAGTTGTCGCGGCTGTCCTTGACGCCAAGCTGACGCAGCGCCTCCATCGCCTGTGATACTACGCGCAGTGCTTCGCGTGGCTGGGCAAACTCCCAGCGTGTTATCGCGATCATTCCGTCGGGCTTCAGGTGCTCGAAGTATTCGCGGAAGGCCTCTGCCGTGTACAAATTGTTCTCGCTGAGCGCGAAGGCGCCCGCAGCGGTCGAGGCCCAGGTGTCCACCAGCGTCATCTGCACCACGTCATACTTATCGCGGCTGTCGCGAATAAACGAGCGCCCATCGCTGACGTGAATGTGCACCTCAGGAATCTCATAGAGGTGATACGTGTAGTCCGCGAAGCGGCCACGCATGATGGCGTTGACGATGATGGGGTTGATCTCGATGCCCGTCACGCTCGGGCTGCCGTTGGCGACGGCGCGTTGCACATCCACTCCACCGCCGGGCCCGATGATGGCGTAGTCGCCCTTCGGACGCAGAACGTTGGCCAGCGCTGGCGCGGCTGACATCAGGTCGCGCTGATAAGCGGCGTTCCAGTGGTGCGGATCGGTGTTCATCAGGTAGGTGCTGGCGTCGGCGTCAATCACGATGACCTTGGCCCAGCCCTGCTCATCCACCTCGACCCGCGAGAGCGCGTTCCACCGCGCAAACAGCGGCGTCGCCCGCTTCATGCCTTTGGCGTACACGATGTCAATCAGCCTGCCGCGGAAGTTGACAGCGATGAGCGCGAGCAGCAACACTGCGAGAATTGCTGGTGCGCGTCGCGCCCTTGCTTCGGCCCAGGCGACTCCCGCAAGTGCCACCGCCATGGCAGCGAACAGAATCGTGTTGGGCCCGCCGATGAAGTTGAGCAGCGGAACCAGCGCCAGGCAGGCCAGCGATCCCCCGAGCAGATCAGCGCCATAGATCTGCGTGATGCGCGCCGGGTGCCGCGCGAAGACCGTGGAGAACAGCAGACCTGTGACAAAGAACGGCACTGCAGCCGCCAGATAGAGCACCGTCAGACGCCCGAAGTTTCCCCAGTCGAGGTGCATCGCGACCGAGGAGTGCAGCACCACCTCAAGCGCCATGAAGATCAGCACAGCGTTCGCTGTGCACAGCGCCGCGCCGAGCTGGCCGATCGTCCAGCGCTCCAGCCATTCGCGCCGCAGATAGGCGAAGACCGCACCCGCGCCCAGTCCGAGCAGTGCAATCGAAATCGCCAGGAACGCAAAGTGGTAGAACAGCACCACCGAGAAGAGCCTCGTCAGTCCCAGCTCCAGCAGCAGCGCGGAGAAGCTCATCAGCCCGACCGCCAGCGTGGCGCCACGTGGCGAGACGACCGCGCGAGCCTCCACCACGATGGCTTGTACGGCCGCGGCCATAAGAATTGAATGTACTACAGCGCGTTCAGCGAATCGGAGAAGGCCCAGGTTCTGCATCCCGTGAGCCTCAGAGTGAGAAAGGCGGCCAACCGGCCGGCCCCTCGCATTAGTGGACCCCCGCAGGGTTGTGCCTCAGCCAGCCGGAGCGGAGGGCGATGACCGAGGTTGCGGTTCCGCTATGGCCGGGGCGAGCGAGTTGTAGTTAGTCGCGCGGCGCGGCTGGCTGGCCGGGAAGGTGGTAGCGCTGCCGCATCAAGCTGCGGATACGCTCGATTGGGGTAAGCGTCGGTTCGGCGCGTTGGATCACCGGTTCACTTTGCCGCGCCAGTTCGGCGTCAGCTTGACTTTCAGCAATTCTGCGTTCGGTGTCCTCATCGCAATCGCCGTCGGGGACAAGCAGGAAAACATGCCCCAAAGCCTCTACATCTTGAGGCGCAACACCCGGAGGAACTCCGATGCCGTAAATATCGCCTCCATCGTTGACATTGAACGCGTCTGTCAGTTGCTGGAGACTTGATCCGGGAGGAACAAAAGCGGTCAAGTCGATCATGGGGCCGCCCTTCTCCCAAAGAAACGCATGGAAGGTTCCATCATTCGCCAAGGAATGCCCCACGACCTGCCCGTTGGAATTAATGGCGAACGCGAAACTGGTCTGACCAAGATTTCCTAGGTCCCTCATCACGCCGTTCTCCCATAGAAACGCGTCGTGTATTTGAGAGCCAGGCAAGTCGGCCGTACCGACAACCTGCCCAGCATCGTTGATCCAGCACCTGGTGATTTGTGACCAGCAGCGGATGCGCGGTCGCCAGCGCAGCCGGCCCGGGCGAAAGGAGCGTTGGTATTGGTTGATTATCAAGATTATCAAGCGATTGATAATCATGATTATCAAGATTATCACCCCGATTTCTCGTGTAAGCTTTTTGCAGTGTGTAAGTTACACGGAATCAACAAGTAGAACTGGCGGTTGCAGAGAAATTTCGAGGGGGAGTCTTACAGCGAACGGTCAGTGTCCGAACACTCGCTAAATCAGCGGAAGTTGCCTGAGACTCTTACTCGGCGCCGGATTCAAGAATCACTTGCGCCAGGGCGCTGTCTTTGGTGTGCGTGATCGAGAGATGCGCGCGCGCCGCGCCGAGCTGGCGGAAGAATTCGGCGGCCTTGCCGTGAAAGGCGATTGTCGGACGTCCGCCCGGAGCGCGCGCGACTTCCACGTCGTGCCACGTGACGCCGCGGTTCCAGCCGGTTCCGATGGCCTTCATGGCGGCTTCTTTGGCGGCGAAGCGTCCGGCGTAACGCTCTGCCTTGTTGGCCTTGGATTCGCAGTAGCGGATCTCCTCCGGCGTGAAGACGCGCTCCAGAAAACGCCGCCCGAAGCGCTCGATCGAGGCCGCGATGCGCGCCACTTCTGCAATGTCAATGCCGGTTCCGACGATCATCTGCCAGCGTTGGCTTCAAGCTGCCACTCTGCGACGAAGGTAACACATTGAGAACCCGAGCGCCTTTGCCGGGCCTTGACACCCAAGCGTAAGAATCTGCTTGGGGTTTTGGCTACGGGCTGCTATGATGAAGGTGCTCGATTGATCGTCGTTGTACGCAGCAGTTTCCTGCCTCCGCAGCATCCCTGCCGCTTCACATCCCGATCGAATTGCAGCTACATCACTTCGAAGGAATATGCATCACCATGGAACAAGGAACAGTTAAGTGGTTCAATGACGCGAAGGGCTACGGCTTCATCAGCCGTCAGAATGGGGAAGACGTTTTCGTTCACTATTCTGCGATCCAGACCAATGGCTTCCGCAGCTTGCAGGAAGGACAGGCGGTCCAGTTCAACGTAGTCAAGGGACCCAAAGGCTGGCAGGCGGAGAACGTACAGGTTCTGTAGATCTCGAGCCTCAGGGACAGCAAGGCGGCCAATCGGCCGCCTTGCTTGTTTGTTGCGGATCGATGACGATCGGTACAGACTCAACTCGAACAGAACGGTGCCGCCATAACTTGACGCTTCCACTCAAAACATCTCTGTAAACAGCACCTTTGTGGTATGGCCAATCTGCCAGCCACGCAGTATAACCATCCCGCACAACCGGAAAGCTTTTGGGAGTTTCGCTCCCCTGCTCAGCGAAATGCCCGTACAACCTGTCAACTTACGCCGCCGTTGCGCCGCCAGCTTCGCGGAGGTGATCCCTCGGCGGATATCCGGAACTTGTCTCTGTATCTTGACACTGCTGGCGGGCCCTTTTGCTACCGCCCAGGCCAATCAGGACGACGCGCGGCTGAATCCTCAGGCGCTGACCGCATCAAATTCTGCGACGGTCTCGGTGCGCGAGCTGGCGGTGCCGCGCGCGGCGAAGCAGGCGGTCGATGCCGCCACCGACGCCTGGCAGAAGCAGCAGTGGAAGAAGGCGCGCGCCCAAGCGACGCGCGCGCTGGCGCTCTATCCGGGCTACGGCGCGGCACTGGCGCTGCTCGGCTACCTGGACCTGCAGGACGGCGCGCTGGAGCAGGCCTGCGCCAACCTGCGGCGCGCCATCGCAGCCGACCCGGACTTGCCGCTCGCCTACGTGGCGCTCGGCTCGGCCTACAACTCCATGCAGCGCTACGAGGCGGCGCTGGAGGCGCTGTCGGTTTTTCCTAGTGTCTCTGCCGACACCTGGCAGGTGCATTACGAGCAGGCGCGCGCGTTCATTGGCCTGCGCAAGTACGAGCTGGGCCTGCAGGAGATCAACTCCTCGCAGCGGCTGGCGCAGCAGGATCCCGCCGTGCTGCGTCTGGGCAAGGCGCACGCGCTGCTGGGACTGCATCGCAACGCGGAGGCCGCGGCCGAGCTGGAGACGATCGTCCGCAAGCAGCCGAACGGGCCATACGCCTCCGACGCCCAGAGCCTGCTCGCCATTCTGCGTTCGCAGAAGCAATAACCCGCCAGGCTCAAACCCCTGCCGCGGCCACGCCTTCGTAATGCCGCTGGGTCCGGGGAAGCTTGGCGGCGTAGCCCAGCAGAAAGAAGACTGCCGTGGAGACCAGGCACGTTGCTAGCCGGACGTGGGCCAGCGCTAGCGGCGGCAGGTCCATGAAGCGGCCCAGCCGCCATGCCGCCCAGTTGATGACCTGGGTCGGCACCACCGTCCAGATGGCGATGTAAAACCAGGCACGCTCGACGCCTTCGCGGAAGGTGTCGCGGCGGGCGCGCGGCGTCCAGTCGCAGACGGTAGCCAGCACCACCGCCAGCGCCAGCGGATAGTAGCCGTAGCGGTAGAGCTCCAGCAGCAGCCAGCGGCCGTTGATGGAAGCCACGACCAGCCCGATGAGGTTCAGCGTATAGGGGACAATGAGGTCAACCCAGGCGGCGGTGTAGCAGACGACGCGATACGGCAGATTGGGCTGATGCACGCCGTAATAGGTGATGTAGGGGCGCAGCTCGCATCCGGGAATGCGGCCCGCAAAGCCGCGCCAGGCGACGACGGCGACGACGATGGCCAGCCAGATCCAGTGCCGGCGGTCGGGGCCGTGGGCGTAGAGGTCGTAGGTGAGCGGGTATCCGGGGAGCACCCAGAAAACCCAGATCCAGATGGGAGCGTGCAGAACGCGGTAATACTGCTTGTTGCGTTCGCGGAAGACGGCCTGTTTCATGTCGAAGGATGATCGTAACGTAAAGATGCCGCGGTTCGCTATTGGCTGTCAGCTATCGGCTTTCGGCCGTCAGCCAAGGCTCGTCATGCTTGTTATCCACTGAGGACTTCAGTCGTGCAAGGACCTGCGGTTACGTCACAGGCCCATGTTTGCCCCTCATTTACGCTGGAGTTAGCACCCCATTCGGGGGATTCCTCCGGTTCCGTGAAGGTGCTATAGCTGGTGTCCTGTCCTTGCCCATGAAAAGGAAACCGAGTTCCGATCTGCACTCGTACCGGAGGCAGGCGGAAATCTGCAAAGCACTCGCCAATCCGTTGCGCCTGCATCTGGTCGACCTGCTCAGCCGCAAGGAGCGCTGGTGCACCGAGTTGCAGGTCGAGCTTGGCATCTCCAAGGCCAACCTGTCGCAGCACCTCGCGCTGCTGAAGTCCGCCGGGATCGTCTCGGCCACGCGCTTCGGCAAGCAGCTGTATTGCAGTCTGTCCCGGCCGGAAGTGGCGCAGGCCTCCAAGCTGCTGCGCCGCATCATGAAGTCGCAGCTGCGGGAAAGCCGACGGCTGGGGTGACGCCTTGCGCGTTGTGAAGGTTCGCAGCAGTTAAACTGCTGTTGATGGCGCGCTCCACCATCCTGGAGTACTTGGACAACTTCCGACGGCATGCCGCCGGGGTCGCATACGTCCATCACCGCGGTTATCGCACACAGCGCTGGACCTATGGCGAGGTGGTAGCCAACGCCCATCGCTTCGCGCGTGAACTTGACGCACGCGAGATCGTAAAGGGCGAGAAGGTCCTCATCTGGGGCGAGAACTGCGCCGAGTGGGTTGTCGTGTTCTTCGGATGTCTGCTGCGCGGCGTGGTCGTTGTTCCCATCGACAACATTTCCACGCCGGACTTTGCGCAGCGCGTGGCCCAGCAGGTCGATGCCAAGCTGTGCGCGTGCTCGGCAGACAACCAACTCGCGGACATTCCCTCGCTGCATCTGGAAACCCTGCCCGATCAGATCGCGATGCGCTCCGACGTTTCCTGCACGCCTCCGCCGCTCACGCGCGACGACATGGTCGAGATCGTCTTCACCTCAGGCACCACGGCTGAGCCGCGCGGCGTGGTCATCACTCATGGAAATATCCTGGCCAACCTAGAACCGCTGGAGCGCGAGATCAGCGGCTACTTGAAGTACGAGCGCATCTTCCATCCCTTGCGCTTCCTCAACCTGCTACCGCTTAGCCACGTCTTCGGACAGTTCCTCGGAATCTTCCTGCCGCAATTGATGGCGGCCACGGTCATCTTCCAAGACACGGTGAATCCAGCCGAGGTCATGCGCGTCATCAAGCGCGAGCGCGTCTCGGTTGTGGTGGCCGTGCCGCGCCTGATGCAATCGCTGAAGGACAAAATCCTGCGGGACGAAGAAGCGGCCGGCCGGCTCGTGCGCTTCCAGCGCCAATTCGAGGCGACGAAGGACCAGCATTTCGTGCGTCGCTGGTGGCGCTTCCGCCGCATCCACAACCAGTTTGGATGGAAGTTCTGGGCCTTCATTTCTGGCGGCGCTGCGCTCGATGCAGAGACCGAAGAGTTCTGGCGGCGCGTGAGCTTCGTCGTGATTCAAGGCTACGGGCTGACTGAGACCACGTCGCTCATCTCGCTGAACCATCCCTTCAGCACCAGCAGGCGTTCCATCGGCAAGGTGCTGGAGGGCCGCGAGATGAAGCTTGACGAGAGCGGCGAGATCCTGGTGCGCGGCGCCAACGTCGCCGCCGGCTACTGGCAGGGCCGGGAGCTGAAACCGGTGCTGAATGACGACGGCTGGTTTCGCACCGGCGATCTGGGCGAGCTTGACGCCGAGGGCAATCTCTACTTCAAGGGCCGCAAGAAGAACGTCATCGTTACCCGCGAAGGGATGAACGTCTATCCCGACGACCTCGAAGCCGCGCTGCGTCAGCAACCTGAGGTCCGCGACTGCGTCGTCGTCGGCCTTGAGCATGGAGGAAATGCGGAGCCGTGCGCGGTGCTCATCCTGCGCGACGCTGCTGATCCGGAGGCAGTGGTTAAGCGCGCCAACCACGGCCTTGCTGAGTATCAGCAGATGCGCCGCTGGCTCATTTGGCCGGAGCAGGACTTTCCGCGCACACTGACGCAGAAGCCGAAGCTTGCCGTCATCCAGCAGGCGGTGCAGCAACACTTCGGCGCAAGCGATGGAGGCGCGCCAACAGCGCAAGGTGCGCTGGCCGAGCTGATCACGCGCATTACCAGACGCAGAGTCGCCGCACTTGCGCCTGACGCCAAGCTCGAAGACGACCTGAACCTGAATTCCATGGACCGCGTGGAGCTGATGAGTGCACTGGAAGACCGCTACCAGGTCGAGGTCAACGACGCCGACTTCAGCCACGTCACCACGGTGGGCGATCTGGAGCGGCTGCTGCACGGCCCGCCCCAGGCGCCGGGAGGCCGCTATCGTTATCCGCGATGGGCGCAGCGCTGGCCCGTCACGTGGATTCGCACCTTCATCTACTACCTGCTTACCTGGCCGGCAACCATCATCATGGCCCACCCTAGAATCATCGGCCGCGAAAATCTACGCGGTGTCGAAGGGCCGGTGCTGATCACCTGCAACCACGTCACCTACGTTGACACCGGGTTCGTGCTCATCGCGCTGCCGCCACGGCTGCGCTACAAGCTGGCCACCGGCATGTGGGGCGAGCTGCTGTGGAAGATGTGGCGCCCGCCGCAAGACTGGAACCCGTTCAGGCGCTGGGCCTGGCAGGCGGGCTACTGGCTGGTGGTGGCATTGTTTAACGTCTTCCCACTGCCGCAGCAGTCGGGCGTGCGCGAGAGCTTCGCCTACGCGGGCGAGTCGGTGGACCGCGGCTACAGCGTCATGGTCTTCCCCGAAGGTGTGCGCACGCCGGATGGCAAGCCGGTGCCGTTTCAAGCCGGCATCGGCATGCTGGCCTCACGGCTCGACATTCCCGTCGTGCCCATGCGGATTGACGGCCTATGGGAGATGAAGCTGTCCGGCCGCAAGATCGCGCGCCCCGGCGAGCTGAAGGTCACCATCGGGGAGCCGATGCGGTTTTCGCCTGAAATGCCGGCCGAAGAAATCACCAGGCAGATCGAGCAGGCCACATGGCACACGCGTCAGTAAAGCCGGAAGTTGACCTCCACTTTGATCATCACAGGCACGGGCTTGCCGTCTTTCATTGCCGGCTCAAACTTCCACATCTGCACGGCATGGACCGCCTGTTCGTCGAAGCCCATGCCCGCAGGTCTTTGGATACGAATATTCTGAGGCAGTCCAGCTGCATCTACAATCAACCACAGAATTATGGTCGCCTGATAGTGCGCTTGCCGGGCCGTTTCTGTGTATTCCGGGCACACGCGCCTGCTGTCGCGAAAGTAAGGAAAGTTTGGTAGAGTAAGGAAGGCGGCCAGCGATGGTGCAGAAGGCGAAGATAACGAGCAAGGGTCAGATCACGGTGCCACAGGAGATCCGTCGGCTGCTCGGCGTTCGTCCGGGCGATCATCTTCTGTTCGAAAGCGATAAAGACGGAGTCCGGGTGCAGCCTGTCCGCAAGAAGAGCGCGTTCGCCAGGTATCGCGGCATCGGCACCCCGGGGATCGGACCAGGCAAACGGGCCATTAATCGCTGGCTGCGAGAACTCCGCGGACGATGACCACTGCAGTTGACACGAATGTCATTGTCGCTTTGTGGAATAAGGACCCGGTGATCAGCCTTAGCGCGCAGAAGGCCCTGGAGACTGCATTCAGCCGCGGCAGTCTCGTGATTTCTGCGCCGGTATTCGCCGAACTGGTCGCCGGCCCCGGACGCAGTGAAGCCTTCGTCACTTCTTTCCTGGATGCCACGGGAATCGCTGTTGATTGGGACCCGGGCGAAACTGTCTGGCGCGCAGCCGCGCGAGCCTACCGAACTTATGCGGAACGACGACGACGGCGGCGGGAACGGGGTGCCCGACGCATCCTCGCTGACTTCCTGATTGGCGCCCACGCTCAAGTGCTGGGCTACCGGCTGTTGACCCTCGACGAGCGCCTGTATCGGGCAGCATTTCCTGGACTCACTATCGAACCCCTCTCTTGACGGTCATGCTCGTGGGCATTCCGCCTCAGTTCTGCGATCTTACCGCACGATCACAAATCGCCAGGCCGCTGGCCAGGTGGCGCGCAACACCGGCTGAGATCGGCTGGCCGGCATTACCCTCGTAGTAGCTGAAGGCGGGGCTGGGATTAACTTCGAAGCAGTAAACCTCGTCGTCTGGCGTCACTTTCAAATCAATGCCGGCAAACTCCAAGCCTAGCGACTTGGAGAGCTGCAGGCACTGCTCCTTCAGTTCGTCGGAGAGCACCACCTCGCGCAGCGCCGCAGGCTCGCCCGCCTGGCTCGTCGCGTACCTGTAATCCGTGGCCTCGCTGCGCACCGCGGTGGCGAATGCTTCGCCGCCGATGGTGTGAACTCGCAGGTTGGTTCCATCGACAAAGGCCTGAAACTGCGTGGGGCACCAGCGAATGCACTCCAGTCTTTCATCGTCTTCATCCCCCAGCACCTGCACAATGGACCGCACGGCGCTGATGGATTTGTAAATTATGCGTCCATGTTTGGCGCGAAAGTCACGCACCAGCTCCGGATCATTGGTGATCAGTGTCTCCGGAATTAGAAAACCGTGCTCGCGGATCAACTGCGCCTGATAAGGCTTGGAGGAATTGCTCGCCATGGGTGCGCAGCGGTTGACCACCAGCGCTGGAGTGATCTCCATCCAGCGGATCAGCGTATCGTGAAAGGAACGGCAGTAGCTCCGCAGAGGCGAATCCGGCGGCTCATCGGACAACTCCGGCAGAAAACGGTCGTCCATCATCCTCGGATAAACGGCGGTAAACTCCCGCAACTTGTAGACGTCGTCTGCGATGCGTAACTCGCCCGTTATCTCCCCGTGGTTCAGCTCAAACCAAATCTCGCACTCAGCGAATCTTCGTTGGTTCAGCATTACGTACGGCGCGCCCACTTCTTCCACGCGGGACGTCACCATACGCAGCGGCGTTTCTGAAGGAATGCCACAAAGCAGAATCATGATTGGGCTCCTTGCGTCAGAATTTGCGCCAGGTGTTGAAGCAGGGGCATACCCCCGCGCGACAGGTCAGGCGTCGCAGTGGCACTGGCAAAGGTCCATTCGTAGTTGCCGTTGGAATACAATTCGACCCCCAGGATGTCCGCGCCGGCTTCTTCTGCGAGCCTTCCACAAGCGCGCTTGATGCCCTCGGGTACCAACCCCCCAAAGACCTCACCGCGCAACGTGATCAGGCTTAGCGTAACTGCACCGTCAGGAACCAAAGATTGGTACCCCTGGTCCGGCGCATCACGACCGTTGAGCCGATAGGCCGGCGTCGGCAGGCCGGCCCGGCTGGCGCGGTATACCCACTCCGAGAGAGGAAACCAGCGTCCACTCAGGCCCTGAGGCGTAGGCCGGTTGATGACCTCACCCGGCAGGCCGTTCAGCCAGCTCAGGTAAAACGCAAACAATTCTGCCTGGGCGTATTCCCGGTCCGATGGGACACCCCGCCGCAACGCTTCCGGAGACGGCCCCAGCAGACGATTCAACGCCCCACGGATTCGTGAGCTGCAAAACATGCGACCGTCGGGCAAGGTGATCTTGAGGTGTATGCCGCTGTCATCCAGACGGTGCTCCCATCGGGTGCCGTCGGCCAGGCTCTCGGCCGTCACCAGCTCCAGAGGAGCCACGCCGAGCTGCCGGAGACCCTGGTAGGCCCACAAACCTGCGGGATCGGAGGTGGAACATAGTACGAGCCACATGTCATTTGCTCCAGAAAAGGGCAGGCGCCAGGCCTGCCCCGTTACCAGACTAGCTCTTGGGTTTTTCTTCTTTGGCGTTACCGGCAGCCGGTTTCTTCCCCGCATCGGCTTCCTGCTTGAGTGCACCCTTGCTGAGATCCGGCCTCAGGTTCTCAGGAATGAAGTGCAGCAATTGCGTGACTGCGGACTCGAGGTTGGCAAGCCGTTGTTCGACGGGATCACCGGGGCCAACCTGGCCAGGACCCGCAACCTCAAACTCGAGCTTCTCGGGCTTCTCGAACTTCTCCAGCTTGTGTTCTTTGATCTCGAACTTCTCGAACTTGTGTTCTTTGATCTCGTTCTTTTCGAGCTTGATCTCTTTGGGGCTCAGGTGCTTCTCATACACAAACTTTTCGAGCTGCTTCTGAATGCTGGCAGCGGCCGGCGCGGCAGCGGCTGCACCCGCGAGCGCTTGGGGATGGATCTCCAACTGTTCTTTGTTCCCCTCCTTCTCTTTATGTACTTCCTTGATCTCGTGTTTTTCGGGTTTGTGCTGCTCTTTCTCGTGTTTTTCCTTCTCGTGCTTTTCTTTCTCGTGCTTATCTTTCTGTTCTTTCTGATCCTTGTGGTCTTTGGTGTCTTTAGTCTCCTTTTCGTGTTTGTCTTTGAGCGGCTCTTTTTGGTCGATCTTCTCCGCCGCCGCGAGTTCTTTCTCTTTCGCCAACTTGTCGGGTTGTTTCTCTTCGAAAGGTTTTGAAGCCATCGTGGGTCCTCCGTCTGGATTGGGCCAGAGTTGCTGGTGTGAAGATTGGCGGATGGATGGCGCTACTGGGAATCATGCTGAACAGCACAGACCTCTGGCAGAAGAAGGTGCTATCAGCGACTTGTCCCCCATCCTAACACTAAATGTCAAGTCGGCAGGTGCAACTCGAGTGCCGGATTGCCGAAATCCGCGCGAGGAAGCGCTTACGCACGGCAGGGATGCGACTTACACGGTCTTGGCTTTGCCAAACCAGTCAGACATGGGACTCGCGGTATGCGGCCCCCACCTATCTGACTCGATAGTTCGCCCGCACATTCGGATAGAGTCCCAGCGGCTACCCGCTGGGACCTGTTAGTTGATCCAGTCCACCGACTCCATGGCGCGAATATACTCGATTACCGCTTCGCTCCATCCGTCAATGTGGATCCAGCAACCGTAGCCAACGCCGTTCTTGTAGCTGCCGACGTTGATCACGTATCCCGTACTAGTCGGCGCCGGAACCGAAGCGGCAAGCCTGCTCGTCGCTGATGACAATCAGACGGTCGTAGCTTCCGGCGATTTTGCGAACAGCCTTCCCCAGCTGGGTTCCGCTCTGGGACCGGTTGCCACGGATGGCATCGCGCAAAGTGGAGGCGCGCCTTATAGCCAACTTCCCTAAGCGGCATAACTCATTACAGGTCAATATTTTGGATGTAACTCTTTTGATAGCAGTACTTTAGCTGGAAGATTTCTTTGCTGCCCCTTTGTTTTCAATATCTTGTGGACATATTGAGACAGGGGACCTGAGCTTTTTGTACCGAAAGTCCAGAGGACTTGTACGCGATTTTCCCTTGTACCGAGTTAGTCACTTATGTGGCAGTGCCCTGAAACGGTAAACATATGCACACAGTGCAAGATCACAGCCTCAGCTCCAACGGCGATGTCGCGGAGGGCAAACACGCGATTGCGCGAAAGACAGGTCATCGCAGCTTCGATCGACGGCCGCGAACTAGCAGCGCCGATTCGCGTTCTAAGTTGCGGGTCGCGGTAGCGCTGCCGTTGCTGCTCGTTGCCGCGGGTCCGACTCCGCTCTCGGCGAAGTCTTTTCATCGCACGCGACTCGCGGTGCCATCTTCTGCGGCGACCCAATCATCAGGGCAGCATCATCGCAAGACGAAGGCTGGAAATGAAGCGGCCGTGACGGCCGGGAATGCTGCTGAGACAGCCGACCTCGGCTACAAGTATGAGCGTGGTCAAGGTGTTCCGCAGGACTATCAGAAGGCCAGGCAGTTGTATGCGAAGGCAGCCGCCGCCGGAAGCGCGACCGCGATGAACCGCCTCGGCACTTTGTACTACGAAGGCAGCGGAGTGCCGCGGGACTACCGGAAAGCGAGATGGTGGTATCAACAGGCGGCGGTCCGCGGCGATGTTGCCGCCATGGCGAATCTCGGCAACCTGTATTACCGCGGTCACGGTGTGCCGCAGTCGTATGCAAAGGCGAAGACGTGGTATCAGAAGTCGGCCGACAAGGGGAACGCCGCGGCGATGATCCAGGTCGGCTTCCTTTACTACCAAGGTCACGGCGTGCCGCAGGACTATGAGCAGGCGCGCCAGTGGTATGAGAAAGCGGCTGCCACCGGAAACTCCAGTGCGTCGGCCAATCTCGGCTTTTTGTACGACCGCGGCCAGGGAGTTCCGCAGGACTATCAGAAAGCGCAGGAATGCTATGAGAAGGCCGCGGCAGCCGGCAACGTCACGGCCATGGCCAATCTCGGCACGCTCTACGACCGCGGTCACGGCGTAGCGCAGGACTATCCGAAGGCGCAGGCATGGTACGAAAAGGCGGCGGCGGCGGGAAGCGCTTCGGCCATGACCAAGCTGGGCGTTTTGTACGAGCGCGGTCTGGGTGTGCCTCAGGACTACGCGAAGGCGATTGAGCTCTACGAAAAGGCGGCGGCCGCGGGAAACCCAACCGCGATGATCAGTCTTGCCTTCCTCTACTACCAGGGTCAGGCCGTGCCGCAGGACTACCTGAAGGCCCGCGAGTGGTACGAGAAAGCAGCGGACACCGGGCAGGCCGATGCGATGAACAGTCTCGCGGTGATGTTTGAGCGCGGTGAGGGAGTGCCGCAGGACTATCAGAAGGCGCGCGAGTGGTACGAGAAGGCTGCGCTGGCTGGAAATGCCGGCGCGATGAACAGTCTCGGCTACCTGTACTACCAGGGCGACGGCGTGTCGCAGGACTACGCGAAGGCCAGGCAATGGTACGAGAAGGCTGCGGCAGCCGGAAACACTGACGCCATGACCAACCTTGCCTATCTCTATAGGAAAGGCCAGGGAGCCCCGCAGGACTATCCGAAGGCAAAGGAGTGGTACGAAAAGGCAGCCGCAGCCGGAGCCGCGGAGGCCATGACCGGTCTAGGTGGCCTGTATGCACGAGGCCAGGGAGTGCGGCAGGACGAGCAGGAGGCGAAGGCGTGGTATGAGAAGGCGGCCGCCGCCGGCAACGTTGAAGCTCAACAGAGATTAGAGATGTTGTCAGGCGCGCAGGCCAACTCTCAGACCGAATCGCATTAAGTGCACGTGCAACAGCGTCACAGAAACTTTACCAGCGCGTCGGTTGTCTCCTGAGGCCGTTCTTCCAAAACCCAATGCCCAGTGTCCTTCAGGACGATGCTTGTCAAATCCGAAGCGACCAGATTCATCTGTTGTCCCAGCACCTCTCCCATTGACTTTCCACCAGCGATCGACAGGACCGGCATGGTTAGCTTGACACGAGAGAGTTCGGCGAAGTCCCGCGCGGCCTGCTGGAAGGAAACGAAGTAGTCCCAGGCGGCGCGCATGCGGCCCGCCCGGGAATAGGCTGTTGTATAGGCCTGGCGGTCGGCTTCCGGGATCGAGCGCGTCTTGTCGGCGGCGAGGTCGTTCCAGAAGTATTCGAAGTAAGTACGCTCGCGGCCCTGGACGAGGACCTCCGGCGTTGGGCCGTTAAAGCGGAAATGCCAGAGATTCGGATTGTTGTAAATGGCCTCCCATCCGGCGACGCCGGGCAGAAACGCGTCCATCACCACCAACTTCTGCACCTCTGCTGGAAACAGCGCGGCGTAGGCGTAGGCCACCATCAGGCCGATATCATGACCCACCACTTCGGCCTTCTGCACGCCGAGCGAGCGGGCAAGCTCGTGAATGCTGACCGCGGCCGACTTCATATCCAGACCGCGGGCTGGAATCCCTGAGTCTCCGATGCCCGGCAGGTCCGGGGCGATCACTGCAAAGCGCTTCGCCAGGAGCGGCATGATCGGCCACCACATGAGCGACGTCTCGGCATAGCCGTGGAGCAGAATCAGCGCCGGCCCCTGTCCGGCGCTCATGTAGTGCAGCTCGACGCCGTTGATCTGCGAGGTGCGCGAAAGGATATCGTTATCAGACATGAAAGCTCCTGAGAAAAGGATTAGAGATGATGCTTCAGACTCAGATGCTGCGCATGACGAGTGGATTCGAGCGCTCCGGGAGGTCACGAAGGGCGGGACTGCCCTTACTTCTGCTCTATTTTCGATTGGACCGTCTTGGCTTCAACCGTCAGCGGAACATCCAACGTCCCCATCTTCCCTGACAGGCGGTCGAGAACTCCGAGGCGAACCTGGTACTTGCCCGGGCTGAGCTGCAACTCCTGGCGCAATTGCAGTCCGGTGCGCATCAGCGACTGCAATTCAGCCGGGCTTAGTGCCTGACGATATGTCGCGGAGACACTCCCGCCGGGCTTTCCCTTCGCGTCCCACGCCGCCGCCACGAACATCACGTCGGGAGCGCGTCCGGCAGAAGATTCCGTCAGCGAGAGGTCGTGCATGTCCACGAGGAAGTCAATCCGCGTTGCCTTGTTGGCTTCTTCCGGCGGCAGCACCTGCGCCTTCATGATCAGCATGGTCGAGGCCGGCGCCGTGGGTTGCATCGCCTGCTGGAAGGTATGGTCAACATCCGGAGGACGAAGCGGGTCGGGAACCGCATAGTAGCCAGGACGGCACTGTACCTTTGCAGTGGCCGGTAGGGCCTTGACGGTCACCTTCCGAAATTTGCCGTTCCAGTTATTGTTCTCGGGGCGATAGGCGAGCGTGTAGTAGCTCGATCCGGCGTTGACGCCGTCGCTGATGGTCTCCTGCAAGTCATTCCGGTTGAAGTAAGCATGGCCACCCGTGAGCGCAGCCAGGTTAATCATGGTGTCGCGCTGCGCGTGGGCCTCATCACCCTGGCCGGAAGTTGTCTCGTAGTCCTCGATCAGGCTGAAGGCCTCCGAGCCGCGAGTAGCGCCGGTCGCTCCCATGTACTTGACCCCTCCTACATCGATGGGATACACCGCCATCTGTGTTGCGGCCAATAAGGTCGCCGTCTTCCGCAACTGCGGATCGGTGCTGGTGGGATCAAAGGGAAGGCCGCCGGAAATCCAGATCAGGTTCTTTCGCCCCGGGTAAACCGCCATGGTGCGGGCCAACTGGTTCAGGGCCCGCATGGTAACCAGGGTGCGCGACTCCGCTTTGGTTTGGTATTCCCCCCAAAGAAACGTGACTACGGACGCGAACATCTTTGGATTCGCTGTGACGCCGACTTCCTTCGCCATGGCAATCGATTCCGAGACGTCACGGGCATTGCGGAACATTGGATGGCTCGACGACGAGAGCTTCTGCGCGGCCTCGATCAGCTCGCGTGAATCGTCGGTAAAGCCATGCACTAGATGCAACTCCCAATCCAGCGTGAACAACGCAATTCTTGTCTTTGGGGGAAGCTTGCTCAGATACAGCAACATCTGCTGGCGCGCATTCGCCAGGCTCTGCCCCTCGGTATTCAGGCGATCGAACAGAAGGATGTTGGCCGCTCCCGGCTCCGTGGCGGACACGTAGTTTGTGTAAGTGTTGGGTGGAAGGTTCAGTGCAGCCGCAGGACGTGCAGTTGTATCCGGGCCGCGTTCTTCGAATCCACGAATCTGTTGCGCTTTACCATCTTCGAGAACAGTGAAGTCCTGTGCCTTCAAGCCATGCACGGGCTTTCCGGCCGGGTCCGTGACGACCACTGACAGGAGCACGACCCGCGTGTTGGCCTTGATGGTAGCTGCCGCTTCGCCCTCGCTTGGGGACTTCGCGGCAGGTGTCTGTCCCAAAAGCAGGGAGACACCAGACAGAAGGACACAACACAGCAAGCTGGGAATTCGAAGCATTCTAGTTTTCTCTATGCTGCTAACCCAGACCCCGGCCTTGGGTCGTTGCGGTGACGAGACTCCAGTTAGACGGGCTGATAGTGCCGTTGTCAGCCGGTTTGCGCATTATTCTGCTTGCCTCGGCTAGATCACCTCGACTCGCACACGATGTCCGGGAGCGGAGGCCAACTTTCGATCACGTGTAAGTAGCGTCGCGCCCAGGCCTTCGGCCAATGCCACATACAGCGCGTCGTATGCTGTGAAATTTCCACGCAGTTCCCAGACTCGCGGCAACAAAGGAAAGTGCGGGTAACGCTGAAGACGGAGTTGCGCGAGATCGTCTAGCGCCTGCCGCGCACGTTCAGCAGAAATGGCACGCGCGAGCACCCCACGACGTAAGACCTGGGCTACCTCCACCTCGAGCAGATGCGGACTGTGGAGGCTTTCTCCCGAGAACAGGACTCGGTGCGCGATCTCAACCCCTGCCGCAGTATGCAGTAGCCACTCGACCACGGCTGAAGCGTCCAGCACAATCAACGGCTGTCGCGCTCCGCTCGTACCCAGACAGCAGCGGAAAACGGCAGCTTCACCGGGGCGCGGCTTTCGATTCTCTGTTGTAGCTCCGCTAGTGTTGGGCGTTCTGCAATCTCGCGTAACTCCATCAACAGGTAATCGGACAATGACATGCCAGACATCGCCGCGCGCGCTTTCAGGGTTCGATGTAGAGCATCCGGTACATTTCTGATCTGAATCATGGCTGACATGTTTCTAGCATACTTGCATGTGAATCACATGTCGAGGGCATTTTGGGTGCCTACTCCTCCTTTGTGACGCACGTCATAGCGGCTAGCCCACCCCAAGTGCTGCAATAAAGAGTTTGGCTGGAGGGATTTTGCGCTCATGCAGGCGCACCGCGCCCCAGCCGCACGCGAGGCGAGCATTTGCACGATGCTGTTGTGAAACTTTGGCCTGAGCTCGAATGGATTCAAGCTCCTGAGCTGCGCGAACAGGTGACGAAAACCTGGGAGCGGGCGCTGGAGCTGAGCCCGCTTGCGCCCGACGATCTCAACCGCATTCCGTTCACCTTGTTGGTGCCCGACTGCCCCGTGACCTTCATGGACCACAAGCGTTGCGTGGTGCACATCGCGCGCAGGGCGGCCGAGAGCATGAAGGAGTTCATGGGCAATGCACTGCCAATCGAAATGGACACCGTGATTGCGGGCGCGATTCTGGCTGACGTGGGCAAGCTGCTGGAATACGAAAGGGTCGACGGCAAGACCAGGCAGACCAAGCGTGGAGAGTTGCTGCGCCATCCTTTTACCGGCGTGGCGCTGGCCATGGAGTGCGGCGTGCCTGATGCCGTCTGCCACATTATTGCGACTCACGCAGCCGAGGGCGACCTGGTGCGGCGCACCACCGAGGCCTACATCGTGCACCACGCGGACTTCATGGCATTTCTGCCGTTCAAGAACCTGACCAAGTAGAGGAGATTCGTATGTCCACCATAACTGCGCCCGCGCCAACCAAGACGGGAACAATCACCGCGACCATGGCGCAATGGGCCGCCGGCCTGAACTTCGGGCACCTCTCATCCGACGCCGTCTACCAGGCCAAGCGCTTCCTCCTCGACAGCGTCGGCTGCGCGCTGGGCGGATATCAGCAGCATGACGTGACCATCGCGCTGGAGGTGCTGAACGAGATCGCCGGGCAGGGCAGGGCGACGGTCATAGGCAGCGGCCAGCAAATGGATGCAGTCTCGGCTTCGCTGGCCAACGCGTTGATGATTCGCTGTATGGACTACAACGATATCTACTGGAAGCAGGATCCGTGCCACCCGTCCGACATTTTCCCTGCCGCCATTGCGGGTTCAGAGCGTGCGAACAGCGACGGACGAGAGCTTATCGTCGGCCTGGTCTTGGGACACGAGTTCGAGATGCGATTATGCGAAGCCGCATTCCCCGGCATTCGCGAGCGCGGATGGCACCACGCCACGCTAACTGCCTTCGTTTCGCCGATTGTTGCCGGTCGCATGTTGCATCTCAGCGCGGAGCAGATTCAGCATGCCATCGGCATCAGCGCCAGCGCGCGGGCCACGCTGGGCGCGGTGACGGCCGGCAAGCTAACCATGATGAAGAACACGGTGGATCCGCTGGCCACGCAGAGCGGCGTGCTGGCGGCGCTG
>Ga0335077_10000846_pt1 | contig 34807 bp, 37 predicted proteins | sample Lox_Sample_31_FD_207151 | JGI IMG/M metagenome (GOLD analysis project Ga0335077, IMG submission 207151) | Soil microbial communities from Loxahatchee National Wildlife Refuge, Florida, United States - Lox_Sample_3.1 | ecosystem: Environmental > Terrestrial > Soil > Wetlands | place: USA... | reverse complement strand
CACACCGTTTCGAGCGGACAATCCAGCCAGACGGTAACTCCGTTATTCTCCAGCAGGCTGAAATTCTCCGGCTGCACGAAGGCGCCGCCGCCGAGCGCGATAACGGCGGGGCGCCCGCGTTCGATCAAGCGCACATGCGCGCGAACGGCGTCGGTTTCGATGCGGCGGAACTCCTGCTCGCCACGGGTGTCGAAGATTTGGGCGATGGAGATTCCCTGCTGCGCTTCAATTTCTTCATCGAGGTCGATGAACTGCCAGCCGAGCTCATCCGCCAGCAAACGGCCGATGGTGGTCTTGCCCGAGGCCATAAATCCGGTCAGGTAAATGCCGGGCGTGCGTTTCAGCTTGAGGATCATGCCGACGCGCGAGTTTGATTGATAGCCGCCAGCCTGGATTCAACCACGGCGGGCAACAGCAGGTTGAGCGCGACCAGAGCCCAGCCGATGCGCGGCACCACGACATTGCGGGCGTCACGTTCCAGGCCGCGCGCAATGGCCTCCGCACACTCGCCGGCGGTAATCGCGAAGCGCTTGCCTTTCCTGACAGCCTCGGGAGGCCGCGTTCCCAATGCGTGCACTTGAAAATCGGTCTTAACGTAACCGGGCCAGACGGTCATGGCGTGAATGCCGTAGGATTTCAGTTCCATGCGCAGGCCATCGGTCAGCGAACCCAGGGCGAACTTCGAAACGGAATACAGCGTGAACCAGGGGAGCGTGATTTTGCCGGCGATGGAGCTGATGTTGACGATAGCGCCGCGCCGGCGCTCACGCATGCCGGCCACAACAAGCTGCGTGAGGGCCAGCGGAGCGAAGAGATTCAATTCGAACAGAGTGCGGGCTTGATCCATAGGCGCATTCCAGGCTGCCGAATAAAATCCCATGCCCGCGTTGTTGATGAGAATGTCGATGCCGCCGAAGCGCTCGATGGTGCAGGCAACCGCGTTGCGGCGTACCTCATCGCGAGTGATGTCGCCCACGGTGCGCAGAGTATCCGGCCCGCCCACCCCGGCGAGTTTTTCTCCGTCGCGGGCAACCAGTGAGAGGCGGGCGCCGCGCTCTTCAAACGCACGCGCACACGCAGCGCCGATTCCCTGAGAAGCTCCGGTAATTAGTGCCACACTATTTCTGATTTGCATGCAGTCAGGTGACGGCCGGGAACCTTGCGAAACAAAATCGGTCTCGAAACGCAATAATAGTATCATGCAGCCAACTTTGCTGCCCTTGTTTCCGCTGCGCGTGGTGGTGTTCCCACGCACACCACTGCCGCTGCACATCTTCGAGGAGCGGTACAAGGAAATGGTCGGCGAGGCGATCCGGGAAAAGTCGGAATTCGGCATCGTACTGGCCAAAGAAAACGGCATCGTGAATGCGGGCTGCACGGTAGTGGTCAAAGAGGTGTTGAAGAGATACGCGGATGGCCGCCTGGATATTCTGACCCAGGGCGTCCGCCGTTTCGAGGTCCTCAGCCTGAATGAAGACAAGGCCTACTTGCAGGGCGAGGTGGAGTTTTTTGACGACGATGATTCGTCGGCGGTTTCGGCCGAGCTGCGGGAAAAAGCGTTGGCGCAGTATCGGAGGCTTCTTGAAGCGGGCGAGTTGTCTTCCTCCGAGCCTGAACTGGGGGACAAGCAACTGAGCTTTCAGTTGGCGCGCACGCTGGAGGATCTGGATTTTATGAACGTGCTGCTGCGGAATCGCTCCGAAGCGCAACGCCTGGAGCAATTGACGGATTATCTGGCGCGCCAGGTCCCCAGGCTTCGCGCCGCAGCACGCATGCGCAAACTGGCGCCGCTCAACGGGCACGGATCGGCGCCTGCCGGAATGCCAGGGTGATGTTCAGCGCCGCCAGTACCGCGCCGCTGACGCGCAACGGTCCCAGGCCTCAACCGATAGCCTTTTCGCTCGTGGCCCACGCGGGCGTCCTCAGCATGGTGGTTTTTGGGCCGCCAGGAGCGTCTCGCGAGCCGCGTTCGCTCTACGACCAGGTGATCAAGCCGCGGGAGCATGAACTGGTGTGGTACAGCTTCCGGCAGAAACTGCCCGAAGTGTCGCCGCCGGAAATGGAGTGGCAGCCGGCCGGAGCGGAGTTGAAGAGCCCGAACCAGACCATCCGGTCGAACCCGAAGCAAGGTGAACGCGGTGCGCAGATGATCTGGAGGCCGGCTCCGCAGATCAAATCGCAGCCGGAAGTGGCATCGCCCAACATCCTGGCGTTCCGGTTGCCGCTGATCCCGCCGCCTCCACCCGGGCCGCCGCGGAAGCTTTTTGTTCCGCCGAAGCCGCGGCCTCCGAAACCAGCCGATCCTGTGGCTCCGCTGCCTGCGCCGCCTGCAGTGCATGAGGTGAAGCAAGGTACGGCGATGATGGCGGTGCTAGCGGCGCTGGAAAATCATCCGAACCGGCGCAACTTTGTGCCGCCGGTGCCCAAGCCGGAGCGCCGCGTTGCGGTTGAGGCGTTGCCGGAAGCGCCGAAGCTCTCGACCGCGCTGCGGTCAGAACGCGTTCCGCTGCTGGCCGAGAACATGGCTGCGCCGCTTGCGAATAAGCCGCAGCCGCGCGCGTTTGTTCCGCCGGCGGCACGTGCGGTTGCCGCAGTCACGCCAGTAGTGCTGCCCGATGCCCCCGGCATCGCGACACAGCCGGCAAATGGCGGAGAACGGAACCGTGCGATTCCGGGTCTCGCTGCCGCTGTGTTGGCGAATCCGCCCAAGCCCCGGGAGTTTGTGCTTCCCCGGACGGCGCCCGGCGGCGGCCACGGAGCAAACGGATCCGCAGCCGTGCCGTTGCTGGAAGAGGCTCCCACCGTGAACGCCGCGGGCATGCCATCGGCTAATGTGAATGTGGCTGTTGTTGGACTGAACCCCGCCGCAAAATTGAACGGGCCGTTGCCCGAGAGTTCGCGCGACGCGAAATTCTCGGTGGGACCGAATGCTAACGGCAGTGCGGGAGGCGATGGTTCGGCTACGCATTCGGCGCTGTCGGTGCCCGGGCTGCTGATTCGCGGCGCGACGAATCCAGAGTTCGCCACCAAGGCGAATCCGGTGCTGATCGCGCGCGCGGCTCCGACGTCACAGGAAGCGCTGCAGGCGGCGATCAAGGCAGCGGGCGCCGCCGGCGACCTGGACCCTCCCTCGACGGACATTCACCTGGCTCCTCCACCCGATCCAAAATTCAGCGGAAGAGACGTGTACACCCTGGCGGTGCAGATGCCCAACATCACGAGTTACGTGGGAAGCTGGATCATGTGGTTTGCCGAGCGCAGCCCGCAAAGGCCGCGTGGCGCAGGCGGTTTGCGCCCGCCGGTACCGCTGCATAAAGTGGATCCCAAGTACCAGCCCGGGGCGATCTCGGAACGCGTGGAAGGCAAGGTGCAGGTGGCCGGGGTGATCCGCGCCGACGGCCACGTCGGTCTGGTACGCATCCTGAAAAGCGTTGACCCGAGGCTGGATCAGAGCGCCGAAGAAGCTTTGCTTAAATGGGAGTTCGAGCCGGCGCAGAGAAACGGCACTCCGGTAGAGGTGGATCTGGTGGCCGAGATCCCATTCCTGCTGGCCCCGCAGGTCAAACGATGAAACCGGCAGGCGAGAAACAGCACCTGTTGATCGATGCGGACGACACGCTCTGGGAGAACAACATCTACTTCGAAGAGGCTTTCGAGCAGTTCGTCGATTTCCTCGATCATTCCTCGATGAGCGCGGCTGAGATCCGTACGGTTCTGGACGAAATTGAAATCGCCAACATCAAGATTCACGGTTATGGGGCGGCCAACTTCGCCCGCAATCTGGCGCAGTGTTATGAGCGGCTGGCGGAACGGGAGATCCGCCAGGACGATTTACGAACCGCGATGTCGTTTGCCGAACGCATACTGGACTGCCCCATGGAGTTGATCGAAGGCGTGGTTGAGACCCTGGCTTACCTGAGCGCGCGCCACGAGTTGACGCTCTTCACCAAGGGACACCCGGAAGAGCAGAAGCTCAAGATCGATCGTTCGGGAGTGGGCGAGTATTTCCAACACACGGCGATTGTCAAAGAGAAAGACACGGACGCCTACTCTACGCTGGCGCGGGAGCGCGCACTGGATACGGAGCGGACATGGATGGTGGGGAACAGCCCGAAATCAGACATTAACCCCGCGCTGGCAGCCGGGCTGAAGGCGGTTTTCATTCCGCATCCGCGCACCTGGGGCCTGGAGCACGAGGAGATTCAAGCGGTGGACGGGCGACTACTGGTACTGAAAACCTTCGCCGACCTGCAGCAGCACTTCTAGCGGGATGCCTACAAGGATCCAGGAACCACTTCCTCTGAGGCTGTAAGAAAAACCGATTCGATCCCGCCGCTTGGTCAGATCGGGCCGAGCAATGCTCGGCCTCTACACCACTTAGGCTAACTGTCAGAGTTCGAAAATGTTCTGAACCGTGGGTTCGCCGTACTGAGCATGGCCCGTGTGAACCACGAGATTGGGCAAGATGCGTGCCACGCCCGGACTGTGCGTATGGCCGCAGAGTACGGTCAAGATCTGGTCGGGGTGACTCTGCATGATGGGGAGAAGACGGTCGCCGACCGCCCGGCACGCGAAGTGCGGCAGATAGTCTGGGCTCGATATCTGTCCCTCATGCCAACAGGCGTCCTGGAAGGGAGGAACGTGGGTCAAAACGATCACGTGACGGCGGGAGGCCAGCGCTTCGCGGGTGCGGCTCCCCAGAAACTCCGCGGCTTCATCCCCCAGCGCATTCAGCTTCTCATAGAGCTGTTGTTTGTCCCCACATCGAAGCTCCTCGATGAGAAAGTAGTCACTCAGCAAGACATCAGACGTGAAGAAGTCTCCGAGGCGGCCGTCAGCCCAGGAGTCATGGCCGACCAGAGCTGTGGTGTCCGTGAGGGGTATCACTCCTTGATTGGACAGCCATTGCAACCGCGAAGACCGAACCGTTTCGCGCGAAACCGATTCGCGGACCGCAGCGATCGAGGCGCCGTAAAAATCGTGGTTGCCGAGCACGAAGTAGATTGGCACACTGAGCGCCTGCTCCATCTCAGCGAGGAATTACAGCACCGAATCCGCTTCGCCGATGTCTCCACCCAGCAGGAGTGCGTCGAGTTTTTGATCGCAGAGGGTTAGATAAAACTCCTCCCGTTTGGCCAGCGAGACAAAGTTGAGGTGGATGTCGGTAAGCCAACCGAGGCGCAAACAAACAGTATTACGCGTGGCTGACGGGCATACAAGCGAGCCGATTCGCGAGATCGGCGTCATGTTGCGGTGGATGGGCGACCATCTTCCCCGGCCTGCAGCAGCCCCCTAGTAGGAAGGCACGGATTGTGTTTGCAGGTACTTCCCGACTTTCTTGTCGACCTCGCCGATATGGTGGTTCAGCCAGTTTTTCAGGAACTGTAGAACCTCGGATGTGAGCACTGCACGGCCTGCCATGTAGTCGTCCCGAAGCTGGACGACTTTCCGAGTGAGACCGTCATGTTCTGCTTTGTGCTTTGGATATTCAGGATACTGATGCGTTTGCATCAGCTTTTCTTCGGTCGCAAAGTGCCGCTGCGTATAGGCAATCAAGTCGATGAGAGTCTGGCTGAGAACGTCTTTTCCTTTTCCAGCCGACATGGCGGCGTGCAGCTTGTTGGCATATTGGAATAACATCCTGTGCTGGCTGTCGATTTCAATGTGGCCGACGCTTAACGCCTCGTTCCATTCGAATAGGTTCATGCGCTTAAGATCGGCGGAAGAGGCGATTTTCAATAGAGGGCAGCCGTGCCAGGCCGCTACATCACCCAGATCAGCTCCCACTCGATCTCGAAAGGTTCGAGACTGTCGAGCCATGGATCGCCGGTCGGAAGGGTATCCGACTCCCCATCGGGAGTGGCGCCGGCTGCGTCCTCTAGATACAGAGCCGGCAGGTTTCGATCTTTCATCACCAAGAAAGTGGCGCGCCGGGGGTGAAATCTCAGGGCAGTTTCGGGGTAAAGCCGGGCTTTCGGAGCCTGCAGCCTAGGTGGGCGGCGGGGTGGCGACAATCCGGCCGTCGTGCATGTGCACGATGCGATGGCCGTAAGCAGCGGCTTCGGGGTTGTGCGTAATCATGAGGATGGTCTGGCCCAGGCGCTGGTTCAGGTCGCGAAGCAGTTCGAGCACCGTGCGAGAGTTGACGGAATCGAGATTTCCGGTGGGTTCGTCGGCCAGCAGAATGGCCGGGTGATTGACCACGGCGCGCGCGATGGCCACGCGCTGCTGCTCGCCGCCGGAAAGTTCGCTGGGCTTGTGGCGCAACCGGTCCGCGATGCCCAGCAGCTTCAGCACATCCTGAAAGTGGGGATCAGCGGCATGGTTCTTGCCGCCCAGGAACCGGGCCAGTTCGATGTTGTCCGCAGCAGTGAGATTAGGCAGCAAATTGAATTTCTGGAACACGAAGCTCACGGTGGTCTTGCGCAGACGCGTGCGCCCGGCATCGGACATGGCGCCGACCTCCCGGCCCGCGATGCGCACCGAGCCCGAGCTCGCGGGCGTCAGGCCGCCGACGATATGGAACAGAGTGGATTTGCCGGAGCCCGACGGGCCCACGATGGCCACGAACTCGCCACGGGCGACATCCAAATCGACGCCGCGCAGAGCCTCGACGTCGACGCGTCCGACCCGGTAGACTTTGCGCAGATCCCGGATCTCGATGAGCGGAGCTTCACTCATAAGCCAGGGCCTCGATGGGGTCCTGGCGGGCCGCGCGGAATCCGGGATAGAGCGCGCCCAGTAACGATGCGAAGAGCGCAATCAACCCGGCCCGGAGCCACCAGTCGGGCACGATGGCCTGCTGGAGCGAAGCCGGAACCAGCGCGAGTATGGCCCAGCGGGCGCCGAAACTGAACAGGATGCCGAGCAAGGTGCCGAACAAACCCATCATGAAGGCTTCCGCAACGATCAACACCAGGATGTACATGCGCGACGCGCCCAGCGATTTCAGGATTCCGATCTCGCGCGTGCGCTGCAACACCGCCATGTACATCGACAAGCAGACCACCGCGAAGCCGATCACGATGCCGATGCCGATCACCACGTGGATGAACGAATTGAGGGCGGGCACGTTCTCGATGGAAACCAGGGACAGATATTCGGGCATGGAGTAGATGGGATAACCCTCAAGCTTTTCGTGAAGCGAAGCAATGACGGGATTGATGTTCTCCGCGCGGTCGACCTTGAGATAAATCAGGCTGACTCTGCCGGTGTTTCCGGTAAGGTCCTGGACCACGGAGATGGGCAGCACCATGCGCGCGAGTTTGCCCGCCCGATAGATCCCGGCGACGCGCCAATTGTGATTCAGAACATTAACGGTGTCGCCGACGTGTTTCTTTTCCTGCTGGGCGTAGAAGTCATCGATCAGAATGTCGTTCGGCCCCTTAAATGGCCCTCCTTCAATGAAGTCAAATCCGCCGCTCATCTTATTGAATTCATCCAGGTCGACGCCGAAGACGTTGCTGATACCGCCAACTGGCTGTGTGATGACTCCGGTCGCCCCGGCGACGTGAGGCCATTGCCGCAACATTTTTACCAAGCGTTGATCCATGGGAGCGCCGCTGAAAGTAATGATGGAGGACCCCGGAGGCCGCACCATGATATCGGCGCCGATGCCGCTGGTGCGTTTCTTCGATTCCTCGAGCATGCCCCGGCTCAAGCCCACCAGCGTCAGAATCAGGGTCACCGGGATGGCGATGAGCAGTACGCTGAGCAGCGTCCGCAGCGGCCGGTACCGCATATTTTCAAGAATTAATTTAAAGGTCACTCCGCGGTCTTCTTCTTTCGCGAGGCGGAGGAAGCATGTGCCGGATCGCCCTCTTTTGGCTCTGGCTTGGCGCCCAGCACCTGGAGTACCGTGCCCTCGGGCCTTTCCAGCACGAATTTACTGTCGCTGATCGACTTGTTGATGTCCGCCTTGACCAAGGTAATCACCACGCCGTATTCGTCCTGAGGGCGATTGATGTCGATCACGTGAGGGAAAAGGTAGCCATCATACGTTTTCCAATCGTTGTACCGCGCATCGGTGAGGATCTCGCCCCTGGCGTCGAAGATGATCTGGCGAATGGCATTCAGTGTAAGCCGGCTGAACCAGATGTCCCGCGCCGAGATCAGTTGCCCGTCCGGACCGCTATCGAGCAGATGCAGAATATAGACCGCGTTGTCTTCATCGGTGAGGTCGGTCAGAACCACAGAGTCCTTCGGATCGGGAGGCTTAATCAGAAGAGCATCCAGGAACACACTGGGCCGCAGATTCTCAATTTTGTTGGCGGACGGCGTTTCGGCTTGCTCGTTGCGACCCACGATAAACCGGTTCTTCGCGGGCACAAAGATTCGAAAATCCGTGCCGTTAGACACCATATCGAAGGCCTTATTTCGCACCACCGGATATAGCCCGACGATGCGAATCTCAGCCGGCTTCCGGAAAAGGATGTAAGCCCGAACATCCTTGTATTCCGTGATCTTGCCCTTGTTGACGCTGCCCAAGGCCGGAACCATGTCGACCGTCAGGCTTAACGATTGTATCGAGTCGTATTCAGTGCGCAGGGCTCCGAGCAGAGCGGCCTTGTCGGCGACCCGCAGCGTTTGGCTGGGCATGGTCTTGCTTCGAGTGATGACGCGACGCCGCGCCACGCACGATGCCAGGAGCAGAACCGAGCAGAAGACCGTAACCAGTGCCGCGAGACCGCGTGACCCCATCAGTTCATTGTAGGCAAGCGCAAAAGCGGCATGTCAACGTCGCGGAGCAATTCATTGAGGCTAGCGCGGCTCTGTTTCAGCAGGACATCGATTCCAATGACGGATGACGCGCTGCTCGCGCTCGTATCCAAGGATGCTCACCGAGGCTGTATCGAGCGCAAAGAGGCGGCCGGCCGCCGGCGGCAGATCGAGCCAGCACGCCGTCAGGATGCGCAGAATATGTCCGTGAGCGAATAGCGCGGCATCATCACTCACGGCAGACGCCCGCTCGATCGCCAGCCGCGCGCGAGCGCCAACCTGTTCGATGGTCTCGCCGCCCGGAACACCCATGGTCCAGAGATCCCAGTCCGGCCGTTCTTTCCGAATATCGTTCGTCGTACGTCCTTCGTAGGCTCCGTAATCCCATTCGCAGAGATTGGGTTCGATTTGCGCAGCATCGCCATAGCCGGCGATGCGGCAGGTTTCCCGTGCGCGCTGGAGCGGGCTGGTAAGCACCAGCGCAAAGGGCCGGCCCGCCAGGTAGCGCGCCAGAGCGGCGGCCCGCTCTCTGCCCGCGGGAATCAACGGAAGGTCCGTGCGCCCGGTGTGCGCGCCCGACAGGCTCCACTCGGTTTCGCCGTGACGGATGAGCCAAAGCTGGGTATTCATCTCGCAGCGGCGCCACGCGCCGGCCTCGGTCTACCTTAGCTGGTTTGTCCATCGTTCCGCAACGAGCAGCATCACTCGCGCCCTCGTTGCAATGTCAATTCGAAGCCCGTAAGGTCTTCCTTGATCTCAATAGGTCCGAACTTTGTCTTCGCCAGGAACTGTTCAAATTCTGCCCGCGTGTACGCCCGTTTGAGCAGCATAAACCGGAAGGCCAGCTTCGTAATGACCGTGTTGACTCCGCCGAGTCGCATGCCATCAACAGCCTTGCTCACCGATTCCTTCGGCGCGTCCTTCCTCAAATCGATGATGAGCGCACGGCCGCCCGGCTTGAGAACGCGATACATCTCCTCGAGCGCCCGCACCGGCCGGCTAAAATTCTTGAATGCCGCGCGGCAAAGCAGGAAATCAAACGACTCATCCTCAAAGGGCATGTTCGCTGCGTCGCCCAGCCGGAAATCAACATCCACTCCAGCCTGCATGGCATTCCGCTGTGCGATTTCGACGAAGGTCTGGCTGATATCAATTCCCGTGATCCCGTAACCGCCGAGTTTTGCTAGCTCGATCGCAAAGTATCCCGGTCCTGGTGCGACCTCCAGCACCTGGCCGCCCGGCGGCACTTGATCCGCGACCCGCCGCGCCAGCGCCTTGAAATCGTCCATTGCTTTCGACGTCAGAGAGGCGTACCACCTGGCCGTGAAGCCCTCCATCCCGACGCCCTTGTACGCCTTTTCACTAACTGCGTGGTTCATAAATCGTCCCTCGCAATCGATCCTAGCCGCGCATCGCGTCCCATCCCAGTTCGAATCGGCGGGTGCAACCTGGCAACCGGCGAGTTACGAATTTCACAAGCCGAGCACCGATCTCGATTCGGGCCTGGCTCCACATCCGCCGTCGCCCCGATTGCTCGTCGTGGACAGTGGTGCCTCTCTTGAAAATGTCCGTGATCGTCGCTGGTAAATGCGAGCGCGTCACTGGCTCCGCCGTCCCTAATCGAGCCGCCCGCAAACCACCAGCCGCTCGTCGTGGACGGTGTGCCTGTCCCCCCTTGCACGAGCCCGCTTCGCCATTTTCATCCTCGCCGGTGTCGCGCCTCGGCGACATGACGCTCAACTGTCCCCGTTCTCCCAAAGAGCCGAGCGCCGCTCACTCGCTCCACGGATTCAAAACCGGGACGCCGCAATTGTCGAAATCCGTGGTGTTTCGGGTCGCCACGGCCGCACGATGGACACGAGCGATCGATGCAATCTGCGTGTCGAACTGCGTCAGCGGACGGCCCGATGCCCGCCTGGCAGCGGCGATTTTTGGAAAAACTCGCGCCGCGTTGCTATCAAAAGGCAGAATCCGTTCCGCAAAATCCTTTTCAAACATCGCTTCGACAGCAGATTCCAGCGCTGTCCGCCGTCTGCCCTTCGGCAAGAGTTCGATTCCATACAGGATTTCGGCTTGCGTGATCGTCGTTGTGAACAGCCCTGATGCCGGCTCTTTTGCGAACCACTTCAGCACGCGTGCCGACGGCGCGGGCTTCATCACCTCAGACAAAACATTTGTATCCAGAATGATCATTTGCCGAAGCGAGGAGGCCGCGGCATCGGCTGGCGCGTCACTTCAGGAAGCTCAACTCCCCCCAGATGAGCGAAACGGCGTCGGATCGACGCCGCAAGATCCCGCTGCCCGGTCTTCTCGGTTCGCAGAGCGCCCTTGAGGATTTCGCGCGCTTCTTCCTCCATCGAGTGGCCGTGCCGGGCGGCGCTCATGCGCAGCCGCGCCTTGGTCTGCTCGTCCAGTTGCCGGATCAGAATGGTAGCCATTACCCAATGATATCACTGATATCACCGGTAGCGCAGGCCTACCCGTGATGTATGCGAGTAGACCTGCGTCGGCCGGAGAGGGATCTCGACGGGGACTGGCTCCACTGTCCCTAAACCAAACACTCGCCGTCGATCGGACTGCTCGCCGTGGACAGTGGTGCCTGTCCCCACGCCCCTGCCGCTTCGTAATTGGCTGAGCGCGACGCGCTACAATGTCTCCTGGAATCTCGACAAGGAATCTATGGCCTCTCTTCAGGAATTCAGATGTGAAGTCTGCGGAATCGTAACCAGCAATGCGAATCACTGGTTTGTGATTCAATGCGGCGATTCGGAGCTCACGGTGCTCAAATGGAACGACGAAACCGCTAATGCCGCCGGAGCGCGCCACTTCTGCGGGGAAGGCCACGCCCAGGTCTACATCAGCCGCTGGTTTGACTCCGTCTGTTCGCCGCCCAAACCAGACTTCACCCGGTCCGCGCTGGCGAAGTAGGGGCCGGGCACTGCTCGGCCCGGTCCATTCCGGCTGCCGACGCCCTCGCCGGTATCAGACTAGGCGGTCGTAGTCGGCGTGACTGCCAATCCAATACCGAACGACACGGCCTTTCTTCGCCACTGCCAACACACGGTAGTCAAGACCTATGCGAGCTGAGTATATGTTCTCCTCGCCTTCGAGTTTCTTGAATTGCAGGCCGGGGTACGCGGGGTTGCTCTGGAACAGGCGATACGCGCGTTTGGCGTCCCGTTGAACGTCAGGAGGGAGATCGGAAAGCAGACGCCCGGAACTGCCGGGTAGTCCGCCAAGAGCGCGGCCTCACACTGGTTGAAAACGACCTTTGGGTCGCCGCCACGGCGCTGGCCTTAGGCGCAACACTCGTGACCCGCGACATCGATTTCGCTGAACTTGACGGCTTGTCCGTCGTTGTGCCGGCCTAGGTGGGCTGTTGTTGGGTAGCGCAGGCCTACGCGCGGGGTCTGCGCGGAGACCTGCTGCTTTTTGGCTTCCGAAGCAGTCCGTCTGTCACCGATTTTTGCCGTAAAACGCCGCGAAATCGAGCGCGTCGGGGACTGGATCAACTGCGCGAAACGGGGACTGGCTACTGCGTCCCCAAACGAGCGCATCCCAACCTTGCCGACGCCCCCTCCGTGGACGCAGTTGCCTCTCTTGAAAATAGCTGTAAACGCCCGATACGCAAAGCCCGTACGTCGCGAAACCGGGACAGGCTTCTGCGTCCCCAACGCATCGAATCCCAACCTTGCCGACCCGCCCTCCGTGGACGCAGTTGCCTGTCCCGGCTTCGCCCCTTGCAGAATATTCCTCGCTCGTGCCTTCGCCGAATTTTCATGCTCGCGGGTGTCGCCCTCGGCGACATGAGGCTCAACTGTCCCCGTTTCGCCCTATGCAGAAGGTTCATGATCGCAGCGCGGCCGAATTTTCATGCTCGCGGGTGTCGCGCCCTCGGCGACATGACGCTCAACCGTCCCCCTCCTGCATGAGTCTCAAATCGAATCGTCCAACGGCATGGTCTCGCGCCTCTCGTCTTCTTCGAGGGCTTCTCGCGCCAAGCGCCGAATCACGTCGCGTTTCTCGGCAAAACGCTTTTCCAGGCTTCTTCGTCGGCCAGGGACGCGAGAATCTGGGACGCAATTGCATCGTGCGAGGCGTGATGACATACCGGCCGCTCGATGCGATTCAGTACTGACTGGCGTGGACGTAAACCGTCCGCCACCGAATCATCCAAATGTTCCGGTAGCTGGCCAAAGGCCTTATAAATAACGACGCACCGGGGGTCCCTAGGCAGCACCCATGCGGCGACCGCGTACTGCACTCAGAAGCCACCGGCCTGCGGAGACGAGGAATGGCACTCTGTCGCATTGAGCCAGACGCAGTCGCGCGCTTAACTGCTCAGCCAGAGTCAGGCCTTGGGTACCAGGTGATTCGCTATCGTGGCCGAGGCCTAATCGTGTTCAACGCGGCGGTGGCTATTGAGATAGAGGAGCTCCGGTCGCGGCAATTCACTGACGAAGACTACACGATCCTGTCCGGCAACCCGGATTCAGAGACCGATCGTGGATACGACAGGCTTGACCTCGTTGATGATTACACAGTGACTTTCTCTATGTTCGACCGCTCAGTCCGCGCTGAAACATTCGGGCTTTCTTTTTACCGAGACTGTGGTTGAACCACCGGAATCGACGATACCTTCGAAGCTTCCACAATCCTACTATCGCTACTGCGCGTTCTACCGAGACCGCCGAGTCGACAGAACCGGGAACTTCCTCCCCGGTACTTATGCGACAACCTATGCGGACATGCATTTCGTACCCAGCCGATTTGCTGCAGTAGGCCGCTATGCGCTGCCGAATCCCGCGTCCGCCAGTTACATTTTTCACATCGTTACCTTCGACCGCCCGACCCTGATCGGGACGGCTACTCCAAACTTCGGTCAGGCGGGAGGCGGCGTCGAGGTGTTTTTCTCAACCGGTGCTACGAATCGCCCTGGCACGAGTTTTCAGATCAATGTTGGTTAGCCGGCGTCTCCTTCTTAAGAGCTTGGACCAAACCGTGGCGCGCCATTCATGTCCTCCACCGCCCTCCCACACCCCTCGCAAAACTCCGCCCCCTTCAAATCCAGCCGCTCCACCGAATGCGACGACGCCATCACGCAGCGCCAGTCGTCGCAGTGATGCAGTCCGAACGTGTGCCCCAGTTCATGCACGGCTTCCTTGGCCAGCCGCTCGCGCAGCTTGGCTTCGTCCGGCGGCAATCCGTAGTGTTCCTCCTCCAACCGGTACCACGACACCACCGCGCAGTGGCCTTCCAACTGTGCCTCGCCGAAAACGAAAGTGAAGATAGGAACGAACAGGTCGTGCGCCGTGACGCCCAGCACGCGGACTCCGGGATCCGCCGCCAACCCGCGCAGGCGCTCCAGAATCGCCGTCGAGTGGTACTGGCCGCGCGCCGCATCGCGCGCGAAGGCCGCGTTCACCACGCCCTCGCGGACATGGCAGGAAACGCCGAAGCTGTGCGCCAGGTCCGCCGCCAACGCGTGCAACCGGTCGGGATCAACTCCGTCGCCCACCGCCACGACGTGGATCATTACTCAAGTCCGTAGCGCTTCAGTTTCTTGTAGAGCGTAGTGCGGTCAATGCCCAGCACCCGCGCCGCCAGCGAGTGATTCCCGGCCGACTCGCGCCATACGTGCTCGATGTGCGCGCGTTCCACTTCCTCGAGCGAGCGCCCGTTCGGCGCCCCGGCGGCCTGCAACTGGAACGAAAAATCCGCCGGCTTCAGCTCCGGCCCGCGCGCGATCACCAGCGCCCGCTCCACGGCGTTCTCCAGCTCCCGCACGTTTCCCGGCCAGCCGTAGCGCACCAGCAGATCCATCGCCTCGGGCGCGACGTGCGGCACTTCCAACCGGCTCATCGACGCGCAGAACTTGTGCAGAAAGTGATCCACCAGGAGCGGGATATCTTCGCGCCGCTCGCGCAGAGCCGGCAGCTTGATGCTCACCACCTTCAGCCGGTAATAAAGGTCCGGGCGGAAAGTGCGCGCCTCGATCAGCGGCTCCAGATCCTTGTTGGTAGCGGCGATGCATCTGAAATCGACGTGAACGGGCTGCGTGCTGCCCACCCGCACGATCTCTTTCTCTTGCAGGACGCGCAGCAGGTCGGTTTGCGTTTTCAGGCTGATGTCGCTGATCTCATCCAGAAACACCGTGCCGCCTTCCGCGACTTCGAATTTCCCTTTCTTGCGGAACTGCGCGCCGGTGAACGCTCCGCGCTCGTGGCCGAACAGCTCGCTCTCCAGCAGCGTCTCGGTCAGCGCGCCGCAATGAATCGTCACCATGGGCATGAGCCGGCGCGGACTGGCGGCGTGAATGGCGCGGGCCACTACTTCCTTGCCGGTGCCGCTCTCGCCCGTAATCAGCACTGTGGCGTCGCTCGGCGCCACCGTCTCCACCATCTCCATCACGCGCTGCATGGCGGGACTCTTGCCGATCATCTCGGTTTTAGGAAAAATCTCCTTCAGATTTTCTTTGAGCCGCGTCACCTCGCGCCGGGCGCTCCGGTGCTCCAGCGCCTTCTCCACCAGGTGCGATAGCTCATCCGGATCCACCGGCTTGGTCAGATAGTCGTAAGCGCCGCGCTTGAGCGCCTGAATCGCCGTCTCCACCGTGGCGTAGCCCGTCATGATGATAATGATCATGTCCGGGTCGCTTTCCTTCAGCCGCCGCTGCAGCTCGATGCCGTCCATGCCCGGCATCTTGATATCGAGCAGCGCCAGGTCCCACTCCCGGTCCGCCAGCTCCAGCGCCTCGCGCGCGCTGGCGAGCGCTTTAGTTTCGTAACCCTCGGCGGTGAACCAGCGCGCCAGCGAATCGCGCACCACCAGCTCATCATCCACGATGAGGATCCTGCCTTTAACTGGACTGCTCATGCATTACGGGAGCGGGTTCGTCCGCCGGCTTGCTCAGCGGCAGCGTGATCACGAACTCCGCGCCTTCTCCTTCCTTGGAATGCACTTCAATCTGCCCGCCGTGCTGATCGAGGATGCTCTTGGCCACCGCGAGGCCAAGCCCCGTGCGCTGCTGCTCTTCCTTGGTCGTGAAGAAGGGCTCGAAGATGTGCGGCATCACATCGGCCGGAATGCCTGGGCCCCAATCGCGCACGCGCAGCCGCACGCCGCCCTCCGCGGCCTCGGTCGAAACTCGCAGCCGCCCGCCCTGCGGCATGGCTTCCGCGGCATTCACCAGCAGCACCAGAATGATCTGCTGCACCTGCCCGGCGTCGCACTCGACCGCCTCCAGCTCCGGAGCCAGATCCGTTTCGACATCGATCGCCTGCATCTCGAACTGGTGATGCATGAGCTTCACGGCCCGCGTTACCAGTTCGTTGAGCTGGTTCGGTTCACGCCGCCGCGGGGCCTGGCGCGCGAACGTCAGCAGGTTGCGCATGATCTCCCCACACCGCCGGCTCTCGCGCTCAATCACTTCGAGCTGCTCGATGAGCCCCCTGCGCGCCTCTTCGTCCAGAGCCGATTTCGCGACCTCTTTCCGGCACAGCTTGGCGTAAGTCAGAATGCCGAACAACGGATTGTTGACTTCGTGCGCCACGGTCGCCGCCAGCTTGCCCAGCGCGGCCATTTTTTCGCTGCCCGCGAGCGCGTTTTGCGTCTGCTCGAGCAGCCGCGCGCGCGCCTCGGCCAGCTCCGCCGTCATGCGGTTGAATGACTCCGCCAGGTCCGCGATCTCGTCGCGTGACCGCACCGGCAGCCGGTAATCCAGGTCGCCGCCCGCCACGCGGTGCGTGCCCGCGATCAGCTCCTGTACCGGCTTGTGCACCACGCGCCACACAAAAACAATGCTCACCAAAAGAATCAGGGCCAGCGCGGCCGCGGTAAAACCAATGAGCTGTTTCTGCTGCGTCACCAGGCTCGCATCCACCGCAGCCAGCGACAACTGCGAGTCGATCACCCCCAGAATCCGCCGCTCGGCCGGATGCGCGTGGCACTCGGCATTCGAGCAGGCCGGCTGGTTCTCAATCGGCCGGATCACGCCCAGCACGCGCTCGCCGCTCGCCTCCTTGAAGATGCGCGCGCGATCGGGCCGGTCAAGGCGCACGATGGGCGTACCCTTGCCGTGGCAGCCGTAGCAGGCCTCGGCCTGTTTATCCACCGTGCTGCCGGCTTCTTTCGGATCGGTCGAGAAACTGATGCGCCCTTCTTTGTTGAAAATGCGGATGCGGCGGATGCCTGGCTCGCTGCCCATGTCGCGGATCGTCTGGTACAGCGCTTCGCGGTCGTTGTGGAGCATCTGGTAGCGCGTGCTGCGCCGGATGATGTCCGTGATCCGGTCCGCGCTCTGCAACACCAGCTCTTCGGAGTGCCGCTGGTGCGCGCGCAGGTTCAGGTAACCCAGGGCGCTGAAGATCACGGCAGTACTCAGAACAATCGAAAGGCCCAGCTTGTAGGCCAGGCCCGTGTGATTCCGGAGCACAACCTTCAGAGCCTGCATAAACTCCTGTGAAGCGAAGTCAAACTCCTCAAACCGCCACGGCCTCGGGCTCTTCGGCGTGCACCGGCTCAACAAACAGCGGCAGGTGCAGCGCCGCCGCGCGGAAGGCCGCAAAACCGATGCTGATGAGACTGAACGTGATCATGACCTCGGGCCACTTTGGAATGTAGTGCGTGGCCTGGCTGGCCTCAAGCCCGGTGATGCTCACGTTCAAGCGGTTGGCGACAAATCCGAACAGCACCATCAGCGAGCACAGGTAGCGCGCCTCCCGGTTGGCCCGGTTCCGCTCCGCCAGCAGCACTAGCAAAGGTGCCGTAAGCAGTGCCGTTTCCAAACCGAACAGCCAGGTTTCCATGCGGTTCTGCGACAGCAGATGCAGCGCCCGCCGTTGGATGAGGTCGGCAAAACGCACCGCTTGATAGATCACCAGCATCACCGCCAGCGCCCACGCCACGCCTTCCATCAGCGGCGCCGGAATCTGCCGGCCGAACGCCTGGCGGCTCTGCCGGCAAGCAAACATGACCATCGCCAGGCCGGCGCACACCGCCGAAAGGAAAAACAGCACCGGGAGCAGCGGTGTATACCACAGCCCGTACAACTTTTCCGGCACGATCAGGAACAGCGTTCCGAGCGATGACTGGTGCAGCGTCGACAGCACCACGCCGAAAATCACCACCGGCGCCGTAATGAACCGCACCGCGCTTAAAGCCCTCCGCCATCCGAACCGTTCACACACGGCGGGCGCGAACTCCAGGCTGAGCACCGTCAGATACAGCATCACGCACCACGCCACTTCGAACAGCACCGAGTGTTCGTTCCACATCACGATGGGATGCCAGATGCGCTGCGGTTGCCCGATGTCGATCATCAGCGCTACCGCCATCAGCGAGTACCCCAGAAATGCCGTGAGCAAGGCAATGCGGAGAATGGGGCGGTAGAGTTTCAGATTGAAGATGTGGACTGTCGCAGCGACCGTAAAACCTCCCGCGCCGAGCCCGATCCCCGTCAGGACGTTAAATCCCTTCCACAGTCCCCAGGGAAAACGATCCGTGAGATTGGTCGCGCCTCCCAAACCATACATGGCGCGAACATAGAGTCCGCACAGCCCTCCGCAAATGATGAGCGCGAAAAGAACTCGCCAAAGAGTGAGACGCAGGGGCGCGACTTTCATTTCCGCTCCCCCTTTCGGCCTTCTTCCGCGGCCACCTTCTCGCGCCGGTGCGTGATCCAGTAAACGCCGCCCAGCAACACGCCCGCCACCGAAGCGATGTCCGGAGTGCGCGAGAGCACGCGCCAGGTGAGCATGGGCAGTGGTGTCTTGGGAAGGTTCGTGGGAATTCCAAGTTGCCCGAATGGCACCGCCGACAGAAACAGCACCGAGGTTCCTCCGGCCTCCTCGACCCCATAAATCCGCTGGTAGTAGTCCTGTGGTTTTTCGCTGATGCGCCGGCGCGCTTCCGCAATCAACTGCTCGCGCTCGCCGAAGGTCGTTGCGCCCGTGGGGCAGGCCTCGGCGCACGCCGTCGGTTTGCCCTGCGACACGCGCTCATAGCACATATCGCACTTGCGCACGATCGGCAGCCGGCTCGTCCATTGATAGGTCGGAACCTGGAACGGGCACGCCAGCATGCAGTAGCGGCAGCCGATGCATTTGTCCTGGTCGTAAACCACCGGCCCGAGCGCCGTCTTGGTGAACGCTCCGACCGGGCACACCGACGCGCACGTGGGGTCGATGCAGTTCATGCATAACCGGCGGCTGTAGTGTTCCCCGTGGGTCTGGATGGATGTCAGTTTGTGAGCGGAGATCTGCTCTTCAGCGGCAACAGAGTCGTTGTACGGAAGTTTCCACCGCGCGGCGCATGCCTTCTCGCATTCCCGGCATCCTATGCACTTAGTACTGTCGTACAGTATCGCGACGCTCATTCTCCCGTATCCCCCTGTTAGTCATGCACTTTCCGTGCCCAATTACGTCAGGAAGAACTCCGCCGTGATGCGATGCCACTCGGCTCCCGGGATTCCCGCCAGCAGATCGTCCACCGGACGTCCGCCATCGGCCGCCGCTGCCCCGGCCAGAGCCGGTTGGCGAGCATAGAGGCGGGCTACAGCGTCTCTCATCCAGCTCTTTACCATGCTTGAGGGAAGCAGGTTCCGCCAAGTCCCTTCTTCATCAGGTACATGCACCGAAAGCAGCCAGCCTTTGCCGTAGGGGTCGTGCCGCAGAAGCGAAGGGTCGTTCACCACTTCGGGGTTCACTTCCACCACCTCCCCTTCAATCGGCGCAACCATGGAAGTTCTTTCGCCATTACGATATAGCGTCCAGGCGGTCTGGCCCTGGCGAATCCATTGGCCGGGCTTCGGCAGCTCGATCTTCTGGATTTTGCCGGCCAGCTTCGCAGCGAACTCATCCGCTCCAACGCGAGCTAAGTGCTGCCGTTCCTTCACCAACCAGGCATGCCCGGGGTGATAACGAACGCCCTGGGCCACCATAAACCCGTCGACATACGAAGGCTCAGCGGCTGGACGAGCGGGTGAAACTGCAGGCTTAACGACCGGCACTTTGTTGCGGTTCAGGATGTAATCTACAACTGCGAAGATGACGAAAGTGGCGAGTACGAGTAAGACAGTCATGGCGAAACCTCCGCTTTGTGTAAAGACACGCAGGGTGCCACAACTAACTGGCTTACTTTCAAATGGTTGAGACGGGTGTGTGGATTTCCTCTGTGGTGTTTCTCAACACGCAGGCCAGGAATCGCTGATTCTAATGAGAGTTAGGCCTGTTGCGAAGCTCAACAGCCACTGTTGAGCTCTACCACACTAGTTCGCCGGGGTATCTTCGCGGATGACAAAGGCGTGGCCGAGTCTCGAGTCCTGATCGGCGCGCATGCGCGCAGCGAGCGCGCCGGCATCGTCCACGGTGACGGCGCGGCCAACCAGCACGCGCCAGATCTGCGGCTCGCCGGGGCGCGGGACGATGTGTGCCGCTCCATAACGCGCTTCCATCTCGGCGCAGAGACGTTCGGCATTGGCACGAACCGCGAATGCGCCAACCTGCACGGCGAAGAACCCGGGTGGAAGAACCGGCGGGGATTGCAAAACTTCGAGGCGGACTTTAACTGTGCCGGGACCCACCAGATCAATGGCGCGTGCCGCGGCGTGCGACAGGTCGATGATGCGATCGTCGACAAAGGGACCGCGGTCGTTGATGCGAACATCCACAGTCTTGCTGTTGTCGAGATTGACGACACGTACGAGGGTGCCGAAGGGCAGAGTGCGATGCGCGGCGGTGAACTGCTCCATGTCGTAGACCTCGCCTGAGGCGGAGGTCCTTCCGTGATAGGGGTGGCCGTACCAGCTCGCCACGCCGACTTCCGCAGCGGCGACACCACTCACCGTCTGAGGCGGCGGAGCGGCCGCGCGCACCGTTCGTTTTTCCGCACAAGACAGAAGAAAAAGTCCGAGAGAAACTGTGATGACCAAAGCCTGCCGCATCTCGTGAGATACTATCGTGCCTTTCAATCTTCAGGCAACCAAATTTGCGTCCCCTTTTCTGTTTTGTGGATTCGAATTGTCGCAACTCTCACGAAATCATCAGAGTGGGTGCAATGGAATTTAGAACAAAAGCCGCAGGTCCCCGCCAAAGGCGTGGCCCTGCGCTACAAGAGACGGCAGAGTCGAATAACTATTAGATCCGGAGCAGCACGCCGTTGCCGGTGTGCTTTGTGTTTTGCACGAGAGCGAAGACGGCGATGGCGGCGAGGATGGGGGCGGCGCTGGCGCCCATCAGGATGGGCGCGAAGGAGTAGCGGTCGGTGACGGCGCCGATGGCGTACGTTGCGGCGATGGTGACGAAGCCGGTGACCATGCCGGCGAGTCCGCTGACGGTGGCGACTGAGCCGCTCTCGAAAAGATCAGAGGGCAGTGTGAGGAAGACCGTGGCGCAGGCGGCATAGCCGAGTGTGGCCAGGCCAAATTCGGCGATCAGGAGCCAGAGTCGCGTGGTGTAGACGGCGGGAATCATGAGGAGCATGAACGGACCGCAGATGAGGAAGATGACGCGGCGCGCGGCGCCCACGGTCCAGCCGCGATGAATGAAGTAACTGGATAATCCGCCGCCCACGAAGTTGCCCAGGTCGGCGCAGACGAAGGGAATCCAGAAGCCGATGAGGGTGTCTTCGAGCTTGAAGCCGCGGCTGACGAGGAACAGCGCAAACCAGTCGGCGACCAGGTACCAGTAAGGATCGAGAATGGCTTTGGCGAGGACGCAACCCCAGGTTTGGCGGTAACAGACGAGCTTGGACACGGGAGTGCGCGTGTGCGACGGTTGCTCGCCGGCGCCGGAGCGGGAGGCGAGAATCATGGCGCGCTCGGCATCGGTGATGCGCGGGTGGTTCTCGGGCTTGTGATAGGTCAAAATCCAGGCGAGCAGCCAGAGGAAACCGAGAGTTCCGGTGATGAGAAAAGCGGGCCGCCAGGTGCCGAAGACGTGATAGAGCCAGACGACGAGCGCGGGAGCGACAGCGCCCCCGATGGCCGAACCGCTATCAAATAACGCTACGGCGATGCCGCGCTCCTGTGCGGGAAACCATTCGGAAACGGCTTTGGTGGCTCCGGGCCAGTTGGCAGCCTCGCCTGCACCGAGCAGAAAACGGAATCCACAGAAGCTGAGCAAGCCGCGCGAGAGCGAGGTCAGCATGGCCATGGTGGAATACCAGGCAACGGTAAGGCTCAGGCCGCGCCGGGTACCCAACAGGTCGACGAGCCGGCCGCCCAGGAACTGCACGACGGCGTAGGAGAGGCGGAATGAGATGACGATCAGCGCGAAGTCGCTGTTGGTCCAGTGATATTCGGCCTTGAGGTAGGGCGCGAGAACGTTGAGCGTCTGGCGATCGATGTAATTAATGACGGTGGAGGCGAAGAGGAGCGCGCCGATCCACCAGCGTAAGTGCGCGACGCGGCGAAGATTGGGGACGGGGAGAGGGGGAGACGGGGAGACGGGGAGATCACCATCGGCCTTCGGCCTCTGGTCCATTAATGGCTCACTAGCTCGGGCTCGACAACCTTCTTATATTTGCATTCCTGGTTGGGACATTGCAGGGTGGCGCCGGACTTCAGCCATTTCTCCAGCAGGTAGGGGCTGCCGCAGTCGGGGCATTTTTCTGCGACGGGCTTGGCCCAGGTGACGAAGTTGCAATCGGGATAGCGGCTGCAGCCGTAGAAAGTCTTGCCGCGCTTGGAGCGCCGCTCGACCACCTCGCCTTCGGAGCACTCGGGGCACTTCACGCCAATGGTTTTCTGCTTGACGTACTTGCAAGTGGGATAGTTGCTGCACGCGGTGAATTCGCCGTAGCGGCCGTATTTCATGACCAGGTTGTTGCCGCACTGCGGACATTTTTCGTCCAGCGGGACGTCGGCTTTCTTCTGCGTTCCGCCGACGGGGCGAGTGGTTTTGCAATCGGGGTAACCGGTGCAGGCGTAAAACTGGCCGAAGCGGCCCTTCTTGAGCACCATGGTGCGGCCGCAGTTCTGGCAATATTCCTCGTCGCCCTGCTCGGTGAGATCCGCGCTGTCGACATCCGGAAGATCGACAGTCAGCTCGCGCGTGTTGGTGCACTCGGGATATCCGGTGCACGCGATGAAGCTGCCGTGCTTGCCCCACTTGATGACGAGCGGCTTGCCGCACTTTTCGCAGGTGAGGTCGGTGGGCTTCTCCATGCGCTTGATGTCGGTCATGTTCTCTTCGGCGGATTTGAGATCCTTCTCAAAGCGACCGTAGAACTCCGACATGGCATCGCGCCAGTCGAGCTTGCCCTCTTCGATCTCGTCCAGCTCCTCTTCCATGCGAGCGGTGTACTTCACCTCAAAAATATCGTTGAAGCTCTCGAGCAGCAGGTCGGTGACCACCATGCCCAGCTCGGTGGGCTTGAACTTGCCGCCCTCTTTGGTGACGTACTCGCGCTCCTGAATGGTGGAGAGGATGGAAGCGTAAGTGGAGGGGCGGCCCACGCCGTCGGCTTCGAGTTTTTTGACCAGCGTAGCTTCGTTGTAGCGCGGCGGCGGCTCGGTGAAATGCTGCTCGGGCTTGATGCCCTTGAATTTGAGGATTTCGCCTTCGGTGACCGGGGGAAGTTTGTGGCGAAGCTCCTCGTCGTCTTCGTCCTTCTGATCCTTGCCCTCTTCGTAGACGCGCAGGTAGCCGTCGAATTTCTGGACTGAGCCGGTGGCGCGGAAAGTGTACTCGACGCCGTCGGAGCCCTTCGCATTGATGTCGATGGTGGTCTGATCGAAGACCGCGGGCGTCATCTGGGAAGCGACGAAGCGCATCCAGATGAGCCGGTAGAGCTTCATCTCATCGTCGGAAAGGTGACGCTCGATCTCATCGGGCGTCCGCATCACCGAGGACGGCCGGATGGCTTCGTGGGCGTCCTGAGCGTCTTTTTTCGATTTGTAGACATTGGGTGACCCAGGCAGGTACGGCTGACCGTACTTTTCGCCGACGAAGCCGCGAACTTCTTCGATGGCCTCGGCCGCGACGCGCGTGGAATCCGTACGCATGTAGGTGATGAGGCCGACCGCGCCTTCTTTGCCCAGCTCAATGCCTTCATAGAGGCGCTGCGCCAGCATCATGGTGCGCTTCACGCTGAAGCGCAGCTTGCGGGCCGCTTCCTGCTGCAACGTGGAGGTGATGAACGGCGCCACGGGATTGCGGCGTTTTTCGCGCGTGCCGACGGATTTGACAACGTACTCGGCGCCCGAGAGCGCGCTCACCAGCGAATCGGCTACCTGCTGGTTGCCGATTTCGATGGTCTCGGATTCGGCTCCCGCAACACCGCGCTTGATCAGCCGCGCATCGAAAGACGGCGGCTTCTTGGCGCCGAGGTGAGCGTCGATGGTCCAGTATTCTTTTTTCTGGAAGGCGCGGATTTCGCGCTCGCGCTCCACGATGAGCCGGAGGGCAACAGTCTGTACGCGTCCGGCGGAGAGGCCGCGGCGGACCTTGTCCCAGAGGAGCGGAGAAATCTTGTAGCCGACGAGGCGGTCAAGAACGCGGCGCGCCTGCTGCGCTTCCACGAGATGGAGGTCGACCTGGCCGGGATGCTCGAAGGCCTTCTTGATGCCGCGCGAGGTGATCTCGTTGAACATCACGCGGAAGATTTCGGGGCCGGATTTCTTTTTGCCTTTGCCTTTGGATTCGCCGTTGAGTTCTTCCTGGAGGTGATAGCAGATGGCTTCGCCTTCACGATCAGGGTCAGCCGCAAGGTACACTTGCTCAACTTTCTTGGCGGCCTGCTTCAATTCCTGGATGAGTTTCTTTTTGCCCTCGATGACTTCGTAGTGCGGCTCGAAGCCCTTCTCGACATCCACGGCAAGATCTTTTTTCGGAAGATCCTTGATGTGACCGAGCGAGGCTTTGACCAGGTAGTTCCGTCCCAGGTATTTGTTGATGGTTTTCGCCTTCGCCGGCGATTCCACGATTACGAGCGCCTTTGCCATCTTTAGTTAACTTCTCTTTTCTGACTCGCTACCACACTTTAACAAAGTTCTTCCCTGGAAGCTGTTTTACCAGACCCGTCAACTCCAACTCAAACAGGGAAGCGATGATTTCCGAAGCAGAAAGATCTTCCAGTGATTCTACAAGCACATCCAGGTGAGTGGTGGCATCGGGTTTGAGTTTTTCCAGAAGCCTGCGGGAAATATTGCCGTTAATAAATGATGCCTGAACCGGGTCGGAAGTTGCAACTTGCGGGCTAAGTCCTTGAGCCAGCAAGCGGTTCTTGCCGTTCTCGATCAACTGACGCCGCACTTCGGGCGGCAGGTCGACCACCACATCATTCCAATCCTGCACCAGTTTAGCGCCCTGCTTGATGAGGAGATTCGGCCCCCAGCTCATTTTCGACGTGATATTTCCAGGAACAGCAAAGACTTCCCTGCCCTGGTCGAGCGCGAGACGCGCGGTGATTGCCGAGCCCGAGTACTGCGCGCCTTCGACCACGAGCAAGCCGACCGACATTCCGCTGATGATGCGGTTGCGGATGGGAAAGTTTTGCGGAAAAGCCGTGGAGCCCATGGGGAACTCGGAAAGGATCAGGCCTTTGGCAGCAATCTCGGCGGAGAGGTTGCGATTCTCGGCGGGATAAACGATATCCACGCCGCAGCCGAGGACGGCGACGGTATCGCTGCCGGCGGCGAGCGTAGCTTTGTGCGCTGCCGTGTCGATGCCGCGCGCCATGCCGCTCACGATGGCGAGACCGGCGCGCGCCAGATCTCCGGCCAGGCGCTCCGCGGCCGCGATGCCGTAAGGAGTGGGCCGGCGCGTGCCGACCACGCCGAGCATGATGGCGCCGAGCAACTCGAGCCGCCCGCGCGCAAACAGCACGACCGGAGGATCGAAAATCTCGCGCAGCAGCGCGGGGTAACGCGGATCGGTGATGGCGATGGCGGCGGTTCCGGTCTCCAGCATTTTTTCCTGCTGCAGGACAGCGTCTTCGAACGAGCAGCCGCTGGCAATGCTCTGCGCCAAGGCACCGCTGAGGCCGGCGCCTTCGAGTTGGGTGCGCGAGGCGCGAAAGACAGCCTGTGGCGTGCGGAATTGCGCAATCAGTTTTCCGGCGCTGCGCGCGCCGAGGCCGGGCACAAGCCGGAGGGCGAGCCAGTGCAGTTCTTCGTCGCGATTGGTGGTGACAACGGGCATGAAGCGGGCGGAGTTCGAGCGGGCGGACCGCGGATCTCCTAAGATGACTTTGTGGGCATGACGGGCCCGGATTCTCAACCCAAATGAAACGGGATGCGGACTTCTTCGGCGAGGGCCGCGCGGAACTCGTCTACATCGCCAAGCGGCTGAGGGACGCGCAACGGCTGGAATCGATACTGACGGCGGCGGGCGTGGATTACGGCGTGGAAGCCGACACCTACCGCGGCGGCGTGATTTTCCGGACCGCGCGCATCGGGGCGTTCTTTTATGTGCTGCCGGAGGCGATGGAGATGACGCTGCGGATTATGAGGGAGAACGGGTACCGGCCGTGGGAGGGAGATCCAGACGATCGGTCGTAATGATAAGACGGCTCACTGAGCCTGATTTCTAGGGTCGCTGGAATTGATACAGTACCTGGCGCGTCCCGGGTCCCCCGTCGAACGAGCTCGGGTATTGGCGACCGGTGAGATCGTAGCAGACTCTGAGCGAGTCTCCTGTGATCTCGTAAATGCCTTTCAACTTCCCTCCGTAGGTACCCTGCGGGGTCTCATGGTGGTTCACGTCGATATGCTTCTGGCTGGGGTCCAGGATGAAGGGATAGGGGTCCGTGTGGGATTGCCCATTGAGGCGAATCGTATAGCGGTCGCCTTCCACGATCCACTGCATGTCGGCCATCTGGGGCTCGCCGTTCCACGTACAGGAGACGAGCTTCCACGTGCCTTGCCAGAGCTTCGCGTCATCGGAAGCACCGGCAGCATGCGTTGCGCCGCAGCCAACCAGCGAAGCGCTCCAGACAACAAGCAAAGACCCGAAAACCGACAACCGTAACGCACTCACAGGTTGAACCTCCTCAATAAGCCGCTCGGCTCATTCTAACCAAGAAGTGCACAAGGAAGGTCATTATTGAAAGTTTTTTTCACTTATTTAGTAATTATTGGCACTTACTAACTCCAGATGGTGTGGCGGAGTTATCGAATGGGGATAGGGGCGCGAGCTTAGCGCACGGATCGCCGGACGTCAGGCGCGGCCGATCTCGGTCGACCAGGCTACAGCGTTCAGATACAGTTCGGGGATGATTTCAATGGGAACGTGGAGGCGGCTGGCGGCGGCGCTGACGGCTTCCCAGTTGGCGGATTCATAATCGCGCACCAGATTGTAGATGAGCGCCATGGGTTGCTCTGGGCCGGCGGTACCCAGAAGAGTTTCGGCGATCGCGCCGCGCAGGCGCATTTCCGCGAGAATTTCGGCCAGGGGGCGGTCGAGCATGGCATCGAGCAGCGAGAAAAGGCCGAGCAAAAAGAGATCGGCTTTTCGATGCGCGAGGCCTTCCCACGGAGCCAGCAACTCGCAGAAGCGAGCGCGTAACAGCGCCATGCGCATCAGCTCGCCGGGCTTGTCGACCGCCAGCGTGGGCAGCGCGGCGAGAGACGCCCAGTTGCGGATTTCCTGCTCGCCCAGCAGAGCCAGCGCCTGCCGGATGGACTGCACGGGACTGATCCATCCAAAAATCGCCGAATTGACATAGCGCAGAAGTTTCGAGGCCAGCGAAACATCGCGTTGAATCAGCGACTCGAGTTCCCGGAATTCCAGCTCAGGCTGATGAATCTCGCGCAGAATCCTGAGGTAATTCAGTTTGAAGCCGGGAATCTCACGGCGGGAAACGACCACAGGACGCGCAAAGAAGTAGCCCTGAAAGTAGTGATAGCCCAATTTCCTGGCGCGACGAAACTCCTCTTGCGTTTCGACCTTCTCGGCCAGCAGGTGGACTCCCTTTGGCGAATAACGATTGACGATGGCTTCCTGCTCGGCCGGGGTGGTGGCGCGGAAGTCGACTTTGATGATGTCGACCAGACCGGCCAGTTCCTCGTAGTCTGCCTGTTGCGGAAAGTCGTCGAGGGCCAGCACATATCCCTTTGCGCGGAGGAAACGGCATGCGGCAATCACGGCGGGTGTGGCGTTAACGGTTTCCAGAATCTCGATCACCGCTATACTGGGCGGCAACGACAAGGCACGCTCGTCGGCCAGCAGTTGTTCGGGAAAGTTGACGAAAGCTCGGGCGCCGGAGAGGAGCGTCTCGACTCCAATGGAAAGCAGGCTATTGGTCATCACCTGCAGGCTTGCCAGGCTGCCGGCGGTTCCCGCGGAGCTGCTGCCGGCGTGCGGGCGAAATAACAGTTCGTATCCGTAGACCTTTTGATGCCGGTCAAATATCGGCTGGCGGGCGACGAATACTTCCATGACATTTCGCTGGTCTGCCGGCTTGAGGTTGAGGTCGTCGCTAGCCAGTGCTGATAATGACGGCATATCTCTGGCAGTGGCATTTTTGATACCAGGCGATAGTACGCCCATGGCCGGTGATTTCGAGGCACTTAGTACAGTGGCGGATCTCGCCGGGTGACACTTTGGCACAACGGCTTTGTTATCCGTGGTTAATTCTTCGGCGGCGGCAACCTGGAATCAACCTACCGGTTCGGTCTCGCGGAGCTCTTTGGCTTTCTGTTCGGCGATGGTGTCGTTGAGGAAGGTTCCGGCGCCGCTCTCGACCCCGGCGATGTACTTAAGCTTGGTGGCGCTGCGCTGGATGGGAAAAAAGTCGATGTGGAAGTGAAAGTAGGGGTGGTCGCCCGAGACCGGGCTCTGGCGCAGCAGCATCATGAGGGGCATGGGAAAACCGTAGAGGTTGTCGTATTTCATGCGCACCTTCTTGATGAGAGCGGCCAGGTTTGCGGCTTCCGTGTCGCTCAACTCCGGGATGCGGCCGAAGTGACGGCGGGCGCAGATCTGGATCTCGCCGGGCCAGCGCGCGAAAAATGGAACGAAGGCCACGAAATCCGGATTTTGGGAGACGATTCTGGCGCCCTCCGCCAGTTCGTCGCGCAGAATGCGGCAGTAGATGCATTCGTGGTGGTCGCGCAGATGGTCGGAGGCGGCGTTCAGCTCACGCTCGATGAGCGGCGGAATGAACGGGAACGCATAGATCTGGCCGTGCGGATGCGGCATGGTGACGCCGATCGAGACGCCGGTGTTTTCGAAGATGTAGATGTATTGGATGCCGGGGAGAGCCGCCAGTTCCTGGTGGCGGCGCATCCAGACGTCGATGACCTTGCGCCAGTGTTCGACGGGCATCTGCGAAGGCGCAAGCGAATGATCGGGGTGATAGATAACGACGTCGCAGGAGCCGCGGGCTCCGGTTTTGCGGTAAAGGCCTGTTTCGGGCGAGAACGGTTCGGCGTCCATGCGGAACGCGGCAAAATCGTTGGGATAGATGAAGACGTCAAACTGGTCGGGGACGCGTCCCGAGCCGGGATCGAAAGGGCACCAGTTTTCCGGCATCTGCGGGCGGTTCTGCCGGTGCGCTGCTACTCCCACCCACTCACGCAGCAAGGGATGCCATCGAAGCTCGCTCACAGATTCGATTGTGCCACGAGGGGCCGGCTATTTCTTTTTGCCTTTGGCTTTTTGTTTAGGCGCGGGTTCGGCGGCCGCAGGGGTCGCATCCGGTTGCAGTTTGGAGAGGACCTCGTTGAACAAGGCGGACTTGCGGGTGTCGACTTTGGGAGGGGGTGCCTGCTCGTGGCGGTAGTCGTGATCGCTGTAGCAGGTGCGGCATCGAACTTTTGCGGGCTCCGGGCCCACCATGGAGACCACGGAATGGTTCATGATGCGCTTGCACTTCACGCAGAAGTCGTCGATGACGTCGCCCAGGCGAACTTCAGGCATGCTCGTCTCCAGCGGGTTGATCTTCCGAAGTATACCCGATTGGCGGCGCGGCAGAGGCCGCGGGAGACGGTTCAGTAGCCGCCGGCAGCACCCATGCCGCGGCTTCGAAGCCGATGTATTTGCAAATTCGCAGATCGCCGCCCTCGGTTTCGAGCAGATCGCCGACCTCCAGGGGCTTTTCGGAAGCGCGCAGATCTTCCCAGGCAGCATATTCATTGGCTGCCTCGATCTGGCCGGCTTCCTCGTAGTCCCGGTGCTTGACGTTGGCGGCGCCGGAAACGTGGGGAGCCGCGCGGAAATGCTCGCGCGGAGCCTCCTTCATCCGGTAGATCCGGTAATTGGGCATAGACGGTTATTGTAAAACGCAGGATAGGAAATCGCGACCGGGCGCTGCCGACCCCAGGACGCGGCGAGCGTCTTCAGCGCCCTGCTCGATCCAGCGCTGGACGGTCTCACGATTCCAGCAAACCGATTCGGTGAGCGTGCCGAGGGAGCCCGCGGGCTCAATGAGGATGACTTCGAGCGAACCGGGCCGCGGCCTTCTCCGGCTGAAGCGGCGATAGAGCCGGGCGCTCGCGAGAAGAACGGGGGATGGCAGAACGGGAAGCGCATTGACGGCGACCACGCGCGTGGCACCCATCTCAAAGGCCGCCCACAAGGGCAGCACGTCGAGTAAGCCGCCATCCACATACCATCGCCCGTCGATGCGTACCGGAGGCAAGCCGGTGGGAATGGTGCAGGCCGCGGCCAGATGCTGCCAGGTGATTTCGGGCGAGCGCACCAATCGCGGGGAGCGGCTGAGGAGATCGGTGAGCACCACGCCACACGGAATTTTCGGCGTGAAGGCCGAATACAGCGCCTTTACACGGTTCGAGAAACTGGCGTCGTCAAAAAAGCCACGCCACGGGTTGAGAGAGAACCGGAGCTTGAGGAAGGCACCGGTAGCTTCGCTGTTCCACTGCTCAATGAGTTGCTCGGGTGAGCAGCCGCCTGCAATGGCCCAGCCGTTCAGTCCTCCCACAGATGTTCCGGCGACCAGATCTAACCGGACTCTGGCGGACAACTCCTTCCAGACGCCAGCCTGATAAGCGCCGAACATGCCGCCGGCCGAGAGCAGTAATGCGGTTTTTTCCTGAGGTGCGGCTGTACCCATCCTTCATCCATGTTAGACAATAGGTTGGGACAACGGCTCAACATCGTCAAATGAAACCAGCGGTCATTCAATGGAATCCAGCAATATATGGGGCCGACGTGGCGGAGATTCTTGCGCTTGCGGAAGGCGGGGAACGCCTGATGCCGCTGGCGAAGGGAACCTGCTGCTCGGAGGTTGCGCTCCGGCGGATTCAGAGCGTCAAGGCCGGCGATCTTTTCGCGGGCGCGCGCGCACCGCTTGGCGCGATGGCGGGTCTGTACCTCTATTTTTCGTGCCGGGAAGAGGCGCACGAAATCGCGCAGTCGGATTCCTCGGCGGAAGGAAGCTACTGGCACGGAATCGTACACCGGCAGGAGCCGGACGCCGGCAACTCGGCTTACTGGTTTCATGGCGTGCGCGACCATGCAGTGTTCCCTCTTTTGCTGGATGCCGCCGAAGCCATTACTGCCGGGCATCAAGAGGCGGCCCTGCAATTCTCCAGAACCTGGGATCCTTTCGCCTTCATTGAGATTTGCGAGCAGGCGCGGCGACGGCCAGGATCCGCGCTGGAGCGCGCCGCTCTCGAGATCCAGCGCGCCGAGTGGCAACTGTTATTCGACTACTGTGCACGACGGAGTTCGTATTGAAGCGACGCTACCTTCTGATTTTGCTGGCGCCTCTGGCAGTCCTTCTGGTTTGGTCCTTCGCGAAGAATAGCGGACCGCCTGAAGTGCCATTCACCAAAGTCAAGCGCGAGACGCTCGTGAGCACGCTGCAAAGCAACGGCAAGGTGGAGCCGTTGCGTTATGCCTCGGTGCGGGTGGACACCGCCGGCCTGGTGGTGGAGCTTCCCGTGAAAGAGGGACAAAGGGTGGCGCAGGGGGCGGCGCTGGCGAAGCTCAGTGTTCCAGGCCTCGCGGCACAGCTTGCGGCGGCACAAGTTCGGGTGGAACAGGCCAGGGCGGAGCTGGCGGTGATCGAACGCGGCGGCCGCCGCAGCGAACTCGCCGACATAGACGCCAACCTCGAACGGACCAAGCTCGATCATGAAGCCGCAGTGCGGGAGTACAACGCGCTGCACCGGCTGGAAGAAAAACAGGCGGCCACGCGAGAGGAAGTTCAGACAGCCCACGCCAAATTGCGGCAAACCGAGCTGGAAATCGAAGCACTCGAACACAAGCGGACGGTGCTGGTGGGATCGACGGATCGCGCCGTGGCGGAAGCCCGGTTGCGTGAAGCCGAAGCCGAGGTACGCCTGGCGGAGCGCCGCATTGCCGATACGGTGGTGCGGTCGCCGATCGCCGGCGTGGTTTATAGCCTGCCGGTGCGGCTGGGAACCTATCTCAACGCGGGGGATCCGGTGGCCAACGTCGGCGTGCTCGACCGCTTGCGCGTGCGAGTCTACGTTGACGAGCCGGAGCTCGGCCGGGTAGCGGTGGGGTTGCCCGTCAACATCACCTGGGATGCCTTGCCGGGTAAGCAGTGGCAAGGAACGGTGGAGCAGTTACCGACGCAAATCCAGCCGCTGGGAACCCGGCAGGTGGGCGAGGTATTGTGCACCATCGAGAATCCCGGGCGCGAGCTGGTGCCTGGAACAAATGTAAACGCCGAGATTCGGTCGAGCGTGGTCAGTGAAGCACTCACCATCCCCAAGGAAGCGCTGCGGCGGGACGTGAACGGAACGGGCGTTTTCGCACTCGGAGACGGCATGGTTCACTGGCGGCCGGTGAAAGCCGGATCCTCCAGCATCAACCGCGTACAGATTCTGGAAGGGGTGACGGAAGGGGATTCCGTCGCGCTGCCTACCAGCTTCTCGCTGCATGATGGACAGAAAGTAACGGCGGTGTATCCGTAGCCGAACAGCATTGAAAAGGGGACAGTTGAGCGTCATGTCGCTGAGGTGCGACACCCGCGAGGATGAAAAATTCGGCCAAGCTGCGAGCTAGGAATATTCTGCAAGGGGCGAAACCGGGACAGGCAACTGCGTCCACGGAGGGCGGGTCGGCAAGGTTGGATTCGATGCGTTGGGGACGCAGAAGCCAGTCCCGGTTTCGCGACGTACGGGCTTCTGCGAATCATTCGTTTACAGTTGACGCAAATTCCGATTGTCTAGTTAACTATAGTTAAGTATTATGGAGCCAGTGGATACGGCGGGCACATTCGAACGCGCGCGCTCTCTGGCCGAGGTGCATTCGTCGGTGGAGACCACGCACCTCAGTTTGTGGCGCCGGATGTTCGCGTTCGCGGGCCCCGCGTACCTGGTGAGCGTGGGCTACATGGATCCGGGCAACTGGGCCACGGATCTGGAAGGCGGGGCGCGTTTCGGATACCGGCTGCTGTGGGTGCTGGTGATGTCCAACGCCATGGCGGTGCTGCTGCAGACGTTGAGCGCGCGGCTGGGCATCGTGAGCGGCCGCGACCTGGCGCAGGCCTGCCGCGAAAGGTATCCGCGGCCGATTACCTACGCGCTGTGGGTCTTGTGCGAGATTGCCATTGCCGCCTGCGATCTGGCGGAAGTGCTGGGCGCGGCGATCGGCCTGAACCTGCTGTTCCACCTGCCGCTGCTGGTGGGCGTGGCCATCACGGCGGCTGACACGCTGCTGGTGCTCTGGTTTCAGCGTTTCGGCATCCGGATTATCGAAGCGGTGATCCTGGCGCTGATCACGGTGATTGCGACCTGTTTTTGCATTGAGATTATTCTCTCGAGACCGGCATTCTCAGAAATGGCGACCGGGCTCATTCCAAGGATGAACGCGCAGAACCTGTACATCGCCATCGCCATTCTGGGCGCGACCGTGATGCCGCACAATCTCTATCTGCACTCGGCGCTGGTGCAGACGCGGCAGATCGGTCGGACACGCGAAGCCAAGCACACGGCTTGTCATTACAACCTGATTGATTCCGTAGTGGCACTGAATGGCGCGCTGCTGGTGAACGCGGCGATTCTGGTAGTGGCCGGCACGGTGTTTTTCAAGCGCGGCATCGTGGTGACCGAGATCCAGCAGGCGCACCTGCTGCTGGCGCCGTTGTTGGGAACGTCGGTGGCGAGTGTGGTGTTCGCGATCGCGCTGCTGTGCTCGGGACAGTCTTCCACCTTAACGGGAACCTTGGCCGGGCAGATCGTGATGGAGGGCTTCCTCAATTTCCGCATGCGGCCGTGGCTGCGGCGGCTCATCACCCGCAGCCTGGCCATCATTCCGGCGGCGATCACGATTTACCTGGCCGGAGAGCACGGCGTCTATCAACTGCTGATTCTCAGCCAGGTGATTCTCAGCATGCAGCTCCCGTTCGCCATCATTCCGCTAGTGCACTTCACCAGCGACCGGCGGCGCATGGGCGAGTTCGTCAACAGAGCCTGGGTCATCGTCCTATCCTGGATTACGGCGGCTGTGATTCTCGCGCTGAACGTGTGGCTCATGGGCCAGTCGATTGCCGACTGGCTGGCGGCTGCAGGGGTGTGGCGCCCTTACGTGATCGCGCTGCTGGCAGTGGTCTGCATTTTCCTGATCGCGCTGCTTGTTTGGATCACCGTGGAGCCGGCGCTTACACGCCGGGGAGCGCGTTTCGGACGCGCGCCGGTCTCGCTTCCGGCAACGGCGGTGTCAGCGGCGGAGGCTCCGGTATACAATCGCATCCTGGTGCCGCTCGACCACACAGCGCTCGACCACCTGGCCATCGCCCACGCCGCCGCCATGGCGCGCATGCATCATGCGAAGTTGTATCTGTTGCACGTTGAAGAGGGCGTTACCAGCCAGGTTTATGGATCGTTATCCTCCACCGCCGAAGTGGAAGCCGGACGCAAGTATCTCGACGAGATCGTCGATTCGCTGCGCGCCGAGGGTGTGGACGTCGAGACCATGGTGGCGCATTCGTCCAATCCGAACCGTGAAATCGTCCGCTGCGCGCGGCAGATCCAACCGGACCTGCTGGTGATGGGCGCGCACGGCCACGGCGGGTTGAAAGACCTGATTTTCGGCACCACCATCAACTCCGTGCGGCACAAGCTGCGCATCCCGCTACTTGTGGTACGGGATGTGGGCAAGTAGTACGATAGGGTCCATGCCGCGGCGCACCCTGTGTACGCTTGGCCTTATGG
>Ga0335077_10000845_pt1 | contig 34814 bp, 33 predicted proteins | sample Lox_Sample_31_FD_207151 | JGI IMG/M metagenome (GOLD analysis project Ga0335077, IMG submission 207151) | Soil microbial communities from Loxahatchee National Wildlife Refuge, Florida, United States - Lox_Sample_3.1 | ecosystem: Environmental > Terrestrial > Soil > Wetlands | place: USA... | reverse complement strand
CATGTGCGCTCGTCGGAGATGGAATGCATGAGTCGTCGTCCGCTATTCGTCATTCGCTATTCGCGAGTCTGCAAGTGCGAACGGCGATCAGCGAACGACGAACAGCGCGGTGTCGTCCTAGCCTGCCAGTTTCGAAATCATCGAGAACAGCGGCATGTACAGCGAAATGACAATGCCGCCGATCGTGACGCCGAGCATGCCGATGATGGCAGGCTCGAGCATAGCCAGCATGTCCTTGGTGGCCGCGTCGACTTCGTCCTCGTAGAAGTCGGCGATTTTCTGCAGCATGGCGTCCATGGCGCCGGTCGCTTCGCCCACGCCGATCATCTGCGTCACCATGTTGGGAAACACGCCGCATTCGCGCAGGGGATCGACGATGGTGCGGCCTTCTTCGATCGCTTTGCGCACCTTCATCAGAGCTTCTTCCAGCACGGCGTTGCCGGAGGTCCGGGCGGTAATCGCCAAGCCTTCCAGAATGGGCACACCGGAGGTAATCAGAGTACCGAGCGTTCGCGTGAAACGTGCCACCGCGATCTTGCGCAGCAGCAGACCGATAATCGGCATTTTCAGCAGGAACGCGTCGAAGTAATAGCGCCCCCTCGGATTCTTGAGAATTTGCTTCATGCCAAATACGCCAACCACCGCCCCCACGATGAAGAACCACCAGAAGTGGCCGATGAAGTTGCTGAGGCCGATGACGATTCGCGTCGGCAGCGGCAGTGCTACCCCCAATCCCACGAACAGATTGGCGAAAATGGGGACCACCCACTTCAGCAGCGCGGCCACGATCAGCACCGCGATCGAGACGACGGCGACCGGGTAAATCAAGGCCGACTTGATGGCCGAACGCAGTTTCACCGCCTTTTCGACGTATTGCGCCAGCCGTTGGAGAATGATGTCGAGAATACCGCCGGTTTCGCCGGCCTCGATCATGTTGGTGGTGAGGTCGTCGAATACCTTGGGGTACTGACGCATGGCGTTGGCCAGCGTCGCGCCACCTTCGACGGTTGTGCGCACTCCCGTCAGTGTCTTCTGAAACGTGGGGTTCTCCTGGTTGGCGGCGAGAATCTCCAGACACTGCACCAGCGGCAGGCCGGCATCGATCATGACCGAAAACTGCCGGAAGAAGACGGCGACGTCCTTGGTGCCGACTTTGCCGCTGCCGAACGTGGGCATGGAAAATTCCTTGCCCTTCTCCCGGATCGACGCGGGCGTGATGCGCTCGCGCCGCAGTGCCGAAGCCAAGGACTCCTTGTTGGGGGCTACGCGCTCGCCCTGCACCTTTTCGCCCGAACTGGTCTTGCCTGAAAATGTGAAAACCGGCATGGTACTCTTCTCCTCACCGCTAGCGCTCGAATCCGCTGGATGACCAGCGCCCTACCCACTCCCGGTACGTGCCCTCAATCTCTATCTCTTCGTTGGCGCGGCTGCCCGAGCCATCGTCGTCCCCGCTGAGGTCGGCCGGTTCAGAAGGCTGGCCCCGCGGGAAATCATTTCCTGCAGTTCGTCCTGATTGCTGGAGCGGGACATCGCCATTTCTATCGTGATCTGTTTCTGGAAATAGGCGGTGGCCAGCGCCTGGTTGAATGTCTGCATTCCGAACTTCTCCTGGCCCGACTGCATGGCCGAGTAGATCTGGTGAATCTTGTCTTCGCGGACCAGGTTGCGAACGGCTGCGTTGGGGATCAGAATTTCCATGCACATCGCCCGCCCCTTGTTGTCGCCACGCGGCAGCAGGCTCTGACACATGATCCCTTCCAGCACCAGCGAAAGCTGCGCCCGAATCTGCGGCTGCTGGTGGGCCGGGAATACGTCGATAATTCGGTTGATGGTCGAAGACGCCGAATTCGTGTGCAGCGTCCCGAACGTAAGGTGGCCGGTCTCGGCGATCCGCAGCGCGGACTCGATGGTTTCCAGGTCGCGCATTTCGCCGATCAGCACCACGTCCGGGTCTTCACGGAGCGCGGCGCGCAGCGCGTCGGTAAAACTCTTGGTGTCGGAATGCAGTTCGCGCTGGTTGACCACGCAGTTCTTGTTCATGTGCACGAATTCGATCGGGTCCTCGATGGTGAGGATGTGATCGTGCCGCTCGGTGTTGATCTTGTCGATCATGGCGGCCAGCGTAGTGGACTTGCCCGAACCAGTCGGCCCGGTGACCAGCACCAGCCCGCGCGGTTTGTCGCAGAGTTTGCTGACGACCGGCGGCAGGCCCAACTGGTGGAACGACTTGATTTCGAACGGAATCAGACGGAAGACGCAGGCGGTGGCGCCGCGCTGGTTGAAGACGTTGGCACGGAAGCGAGCCAGACCTTTCAAGCCGAACGAGAAGTCGAGTTCGAGGTTCTCTTCGAAGCGGTGCTTCTGCGAATCGGTCATGACGCTGTAAGCCAACTGCTTGGTCTCGGCCGGCGTCAATTGCGGCAGATCGAGCGGATGCAGGTGGCCGTGCACGCGGATCTGGGGCGGAGAGTTGGTCGTGATATGGAGGTCGCTTCCCCCCATCTCCAGCATGCGCCGGAGCAAATCGCTTAATGAGAGCGCCATAGTTTCGGTTCCTTCCGCCGTTCTAGTGGATCGTTTCGCGAGCCACTTCTTCCAGGGTTGTCCAGCCTTGCGCGACTTTGATCAGTCCGCTGCGACGCAGAGTGATCATGCCGCGTTCGATCGCCTTCTTCTTGAGTTCCACCGCGGAAGCGCCGACCAGCACCAGCTCTCTGATCTCGTCGTCGACTTCCATCACTTCGTACAAACCGGTGCGGCCCTTGTAACCCGTCTTGTTGCACGTGCCGCAGCCCTTGCCTTTCATGATCTGAACTGTCTTTGCTTCCTCCGGGCTGTAGCCCTCTTCGATCAGCGTCTGCACGGGTACTTCCACCACTTCCGCGCAGTCTTTACAGACGCGCCGCACCAGTCGCTGGGCGCAGATCAGGTGCACCGAAGTCGCAACCAGGAAGGGCTCAATGCCCATGTTCATGAGACGAGTGATGGTCTCCGGCGCGCCGTTGGTATGCAGCGTGGAAAGAACCAGGTGGCCGGTGAGCGCGGCCTTGATGGCGATTTCCGCCGTTTCAAAGTCTCGAATCTCGCCCACCAGGATGATGTTGGGGTCTTGCCGGAGGAACGCGCGCAGCGCTGCGGCGAAGTTCAGTCCGATCTGCTCTTTCATCTGCACCTGATTCACGCCGCCCAGCTGAAACTCAACCGGGTCTTCCGCCGTCATGATGTTCGTGTCGGGCGTATTCAGGCGCGAGATCGAGGAATAGAGCGTGTTGGTCTTGCCGGAACCGGTGGGCCCGGTGACCAGCACCATGCCGTACGGCTTGAGAATGGCCTTCTCGAACTTGACCAGCGATTCGGCCTCGAATCCGAGCTTGGTCATGTCGAGGCGCAGATTCTCTTTGTCGAGCAACCGGAGCACGATTTTTTCGCCCCAGAGCGTGGGCAGCGTCGAAACGCGGAAATCGAGCTGCTTCTTCTTCCCGCCGATCTGCATCTTCAGCATGATGCGGCCGTCCTGCGGCAGCCGCTTTTCGCTGATGTCCAGCTTGGCCATGATCTTCAGGCGGGACGTGATGGCGTCTTTCAGTTTCAGCGGCGGATTCATAATCGACTGCAAAACGCCGTCAATGCGGAAGCGGACGCGGAACTCTTTTTCGTACGGCTCCATGTGGATGTCGCTGGCGCCCCGTTTCACCGCATCGGTGAGAACCAGGTTGACGAGCTTGACGATGGGCGCCTCGTCGGCGGCCTTTTCCAGATCCGCCAGCTCCATCTGCTGTTCTTCGGTCTGCACTTCGACGTCGGTTTCGCCGATGTCGTTCATCGACTGCATGACCTGTTCGAGCTCTTCCTCTTTGGAAGTGCCGTAGGACTTGTCAATGCCTTCGATGATGGAGCTTTCGGATGCGACCACAGGTTCGATGTTGAACCCGGTCATGAACTTGATATCGTCCATGGCAAACACATTGGTCGGATCGACCATGGCGATGGTGAGCGACGCGCCCACTCGGCTCAGCGGTAGAATCTGGTAGCGTTTGGCGGTTTCGTACGGGATCAGCTTGACGACTGCGGGATCGATCTCAAAATAGGAAAGGTTGATGGCCGGAACACCGTACTGCCGCGAGAGAAAATTGGTCACGTCCTCGTCGGAGAGGAACCCCAATTTCACCAGAGCGGAGGCGAGACGGAGATGCTGCTCCTTCTGGAGTTTCGTGGCCTGTTCCAACTGCTCCGGAGTGATGACCTTTTCTTTGACGAGCAGGTCGCCCAGCCGCTGAGACATATCTCTCCCGTTTCCCGCGAACTTAGGGGGAAGTGAAGCCGCTGATTGTCGGGGGGATCAGCGGGAGTGCTTTCGCACTGACACAAATTGTCAACGCAACGGGCATTCCGAAAAAGTAACTTAGGTACCTGTACTTAGTGACAAAATGCGGCGAATATCGCGCCAGATCGCGGTTCTGCTCGAAATGCGCGGGATGGAACAAGGGATAGGTCGCCTAGGTACATGTTCTTCAGTGCGAGCCACGCGGTTCGCGTTCGGAACTCCGCGAGTTTCTCTCTCTGAAACTTTGAAACCCTGAAACCTTGAAACCTGATCAACAAGTTCGCGAGTACTTTCAAACTCTCTATTCCGCCTGGGGCCGACAGCATTGGTGGCCGGCGCAGTCGCGCTTCGAGGTGATTGTGGGTGCCTATCTGACCCAGAACACGGCGTGGACCAATGTTGAGAGGGCGCTGTCCCATCTGCGACACGCTCGGCGCTTGAGTGTGCGCGGTATTCGGGACACCCCGCTGCCGAGGTTGGAACAACTGATTCGATCCGCCGGCTACTTCCGCCAGAAGGCGCGGCGACTCAAAACGTTCGTGAACTTTCTCGACCACCAGTATGGTGGATCACTTGAGCGGATGTTTGCCCAGCCCACCGCCCAACTGCGCACAGAATTGCTCACGCTGAACGGCGTGGGGCCAGAGACCGCGGATTCGATCCTCCTCTATGCCGGAAATCAACCAGTCTTTGTCGTGGACGCCTACACGCGCCGGATTCTGGAACGCCACGGCCTGGTCTCCGCAAAGACCACCTACGAAGAAATCCGCGCCCTGTTCGAGCAAGGGTTAGCCGACGTAGTGCCGGTGCCGCGCTGGCAGGCGCTGGGGCGACCCGCCTCCGCTCCGTCGAAGAAGAAGTCGTCGCCACCCGACGTAGCCCCCGACAGGCCCCGCGGATCCACCCACCTCCCGTCGCGAATGAGCACAGCACCACGCTCCGATCTGGTTCAGATCTTCAACGAAATGCACGGCCTGATCGTGGGCGTCGGCAAGAACTATTGTCTAAAGTCACAAATGCGATGTGAGCGGTGCCCTTTGCAGAAATTCTTGCCCAGGTGATTCTGTTCCTATTCGTCTTATGGCAGCCATTCGCATCGGCGCGATTCTGGGACTACTCCTGACCGGCCCATCGGGCTTCCTTCGTGTACCTTCGTGTCCTTGGTGGTTTCTGATCTTGCAAAGTCGGGAAAGACACGCTTCGCCTTCGACCAGGGTGACGCACGGTACTGCGCTCACCTTACGCGATGCAACAGCGCATTCCGGAGTTCTCATTGGCACAGCCGTTCGTCCACAGCGCCTTTCCGAACCCGCGTACGCCGCCACTCTCAGCCGTGAATTCAACCTGCTGGAACTGGAAGACGCGATGAAGTGGGAGATCGTGCATCCAGCTCAGGATCAATTTGATTTTGCGCAGGCAGACCAGGCGGCCGGTTTTGCCGCCGAGCACGGAATGAAGCTTCGCGGACACACCCTGGTGTGGCATCACCAGCTTCCACCATGGCTGACAGAAAGGCGCCGCAGTCCCGACGAACTGGCCCTCGTCCTCAAAACGCACATCCAGACCGTCGCCGGACACTTCCGCGGAAAGCTGTTCGCCTGGGATGTCGTCAACGAAGCGTTCGCCGAAGACGGCACGGGAAGTGTGAAAAGTACGATCTGGTACGACCAGCCTGGAATTGGCTTTGCAGGGCAAGGTACCGCTTACATCGAGCAGTGCTTCCGCTGGGCGCATGAAGCCGATCCACAGGCACTTCTCTTCTACAACGACGCTGAGGCCGAAGCCATCAATCCGAAGTCCGATGCCATTTACGCCATGGTGAGCGATTTCAAGCGCCGCGGAGTGCCGATCGATGGCGTCGGGCTGCAGATGCACATTACCAAACTTCATGCGGACACCGTTTCTATCGCGCAGAACATCGAACGGCTCACCGCCCTCGGATTGCAGGTACACATCACCGAAATGGACGTTGCCGTCTCCATCGATGCCGACGGCAACGCGACAACCGAGGACCTGCAGCGCCAGGCCGACATTTACCGTGATCTCGCTGCGGCCTGTCTGCGCTATTCCGGCTGCACCGCGATTCAGACGTGGGGCTTCACCGACAAGTACTCATGGATCGGATCGCACTCCGGGCACAAACAAGGCGCCGCGCTGCTGTTCGACCAGCACTACCGGCCCAAACCGGCCTACGAAGCCCTCCGTCAGGCGCTCCAGAAACGCCACTAGACGCCCGTCGCACTGCGTTTTCCCGGCTCTATAATTGGACCGTCGCGAACCTGCTTGGCCGATCCAACTCCAACTCGATCTGCGCCCAGGGTTTCCGGACGCCGCAAGGCGGTCATCGCCCTGGCGCTGGCGGCTGCCCTGCTGCTCGCCATCCTGATTTCGCAGGCTTCGTTCAATCTGAAATTCATCAGCCCTGACAGCAATCAGCAGCTTTTGTTTTTTGCCGGGCTATCCGCGCTGATCTTCTTGCTTTTCATCGCCCTGTCCGTCGTGCTCGGCCGGAACCTGCTCAAGCTCTATGCGGAACGCCGTCAGGGTGTGGCCGGATCGAAGTTTCGGACCCGCCTAGTGGTGGTGAGCCTGCTGCTCTCCTTCCTGCCGGTGATCGCTCTGTTCTACTTCTCGTACGGTCTGATGAATCGTTCGATTGAAAAGTGGTTCTCCCAGCCGGTCGAGGAAGTGCGGGCCGATACGGCGGCGATCGCCTCGCTGATCTCCGACTATGCGGGCGAGAACGCCACCGCGGAGGCACGGTCGATCGCCCAGTCAGCGGAAGCGCAGCGGGCGTTTACGAGTGGGAGTTTTTCCCCGGTGCTCGAAGAGTTTCGTGAGCACCAGCAGACGCTGCAAGGCGGATTCGCGGTGGCGCTGGCGGATGGAAATGCCGCGGCCAGTTTGTCGCTGCCGGCTCCATGGAGCGTAATGAAAGATCGCCTTCCAGTCGAGCCCGCCCTGCGAGGCGAGCATCCTCATTTTCAGTGGAATGACACCGATTACATCGTTGGAGCAGTCCCCGTAAACAAGGGAGCGATTGTAGTGGCCCTGCCCCTGCCGCCGCGATTCGCCGCGACGGAAAAGCAGATTCAGGAAAGCCAGCAGCGCTACATCGAACTGGCGCGGCAACGCAAACTGGTGCGCCGCACCTATATCGGATTCCTGCTTCTCCTGACCGTGCTGGTGTTGTTTGCGTCGACCTGGCTGGCCCTGTTCTTGTCGAAACTGGTAAACCGCCCTGTAGCGGCACTGGCAGCCGGAACCGACGCAATCTCCAAGGGCCAACTCGACTATCGCGTGGACATCCGCGCCACTGACGAACTCGCCGAACTCGTGCAGTCGTTCAATAGCATGGCGGAACAGTTGGAGTCGAGCCGCCGCCAGATTGACGCGTCCAGCCGTCAACTCGGCGCCGCCAACGAAGCACTCGAGCGTCGCCGGCGCTATATCGAGATCATTCTCGAGAGCATTCCCAACGGAGTCATCTCGATTGACGGCGCGCGCCGTGTGACCCTGGTCAATGCCGCCATGCTCCGCATGTTCTTCCCCGACCGGCCGGAATTTGCAGAACCGACCTCCCTGGCAAAACATGCGCTGGACGAGGTTCTGCCTGCCGAAGTGCTCGCCGACCTCGAGCCCCTGCTGCGACGCGCCGACCGGATGGGGATGACGACTTCCAACCTGGAACTGAACTTGTTTCACAACCGCCTTCATGTGGCGGTGACGGTGGCGGCGCTGGAGCACGGCGCCGAACGTCTTGGATACGTGCTCGTGTTCGAAGATCTGTCCGACCTGCTGCGGGCGCAGAAGCAGGCTGCGTGGCGCGAGGTGGCACGGCGAGTGGCCCATGAGATCAAGAATCCGCTGACTCCGATTGCTCTGTCAGCGGAGCGGATCCGCCGTCACATGGAGCGGGGCTCCACGCCTGACGACGCATCGCTCGGCGTGATTCGGTCGTGTGCGGAAACCATCGGCAACGCGGTCGAAACGGTGCGTACTTTGGTCGACGAATTCTCTGTGCTGGCCCGCTTTCCCGCTTCCCATCCGCAGCCGGCGAGCCTGAATGGGCTAATCGAAAGCACTCTCACCATGTTCGACGGACGACTGGAAGGGATCCGCCTCCATACCGACCTAGCGGCCGACCTTCCCAACGTGATGGCCGACCCGGAAGCGATCAAGCGCGCCATCGCCAACCTCGTCGACAATGCCGCGGAAGCGATGCAGGGGGCCGTCGTCAGGGAAATCACCATCTCCACCTCACTCGTGGCCAGTCGTGACGCGGTTGAGTTGGTGGTCGCCGATACCGGCCATGGAGTTTCCCGCGAACTCAAGGAGCGCCTTTTCCTGCCGTATTTCTCGACAAAACAGCGTGGAACCGGGCTCGGACTGGCGATCGTGAGCCGGATCGTCGAGGACCACCACGGGTCGATCCGCGTAGAAGAGAATAAGCCGATGGGCAGCCGCTTCGTCGTCGAACTGCCGGTTGCCACCGAAGCCGTGACCACTCCGGCAGCGAGCTAACATGGCGCGCATCCTCATTGTTGACGACGAGTCCGGCATCCGCGAGTCCCTGACCGGCATTTTCGAAGACGAGGGCTACCAGACAGGCGCGAGCGCGAGCGGCGAGGAATGTCTCGAGGTAGTTCGCAAATCCAGTTACGACGTAATCCTCCTCGACGTCTGGCTGCCGGGAATCGATGGCCTCGAAACGCTGGAAAAAATTCGCACTCTCGACGATCCACCGGAAGTCATCATGATCTCCGGGCATGGCACGATCGAGACGGCCGTGCGGGCAACCAAGCTCGGCGCCTACGACTTTGTCGAGAAGCCGCTTTCCCTCGACAGAACTCTCGTCCTCGTCAAGAACGCCATCGAATCGCGGCGCCTGCGGCACGAGAATCGCGATCTTCGAAAACAACTGCAGATCAAGTCCGTGATCGTAGGCGAGAGCGTGCCCATGAAGGCGCTACGCCAACAGATCGGCCTGATGGCGCCCACCAATGGTCGTGTACTCATTTACGGCGAGTCCGGCACCGGTAAAGAACTCGTGGCCCACGCCATCCACCTGCAGAGCCTGCGCAAGGACGAGCCGTTCGTGGAAGTCAACTGCGCGGCGATTCCAGAGGATCTGATCGAGAGCGAACTGTTCGGACATCGCAAACTCTCCTTTCCCGGCGCCACCGATGACAAGGAAGGCAAGTTTCACAAGGCTGACCGGGGCACGCTGTTCCTGGACGAAGTCGGCGACATGAGTTTGAAGACGCAGGCCAAAGTCCTCCGCACGCTCGAGGAACAACGCTTCACACCGGTCGGAAGTGACGAGTCGATTACGGTGGACGTGCGGGTGATTGCCTCGACGAATAAGGATCTCGAAGACGAGATCTCACGCGGAAATTTTCGCGAAGACCTCTTTTACCGCCTGAATGTGATTCCGTTCGTGGTGCCGCCCCTGCGCGAACGCAAAGAGGATATTCCGCTGTTCGCGCGCTACTTCCTTAAAGAATTTGCTTCTGCCTACGCGCGCCGTCCGCGGGAGATTACCGACGACGCTGTCGCCGCCCTGATGCGGTACTCCTGGCCCGGCAACGTGAGAGAACTGCGCAATGTGATTGAGCGCATCGTGATCATGAATCCCACCACGTCGCGCTTCGAGCGCAAGCACTTGCCTCCCCTGGTCTACCGCGACGGCGCCCGGCGCTCCGTTGGAAGCGAGGCGTCCACGCTGCATCAGGCGCGCGCCGCATACGAGCGCGACTATATTCTGAAAAAACTCGATGAGAATCACGGCAACGTCAGCCGCACAGCCGAAGTATTAGGCCTGGAACGGAGTCACTTATACCGGAAGATGAAGACCCTGGGAATTGCGGCGAAAGAGTAATGCCGGTCGCAGGGATCGAAAAACGGGGTTTTCGTTTTCGGCGGATCCAAGCGGGGACAGTTCCTTCCTGACACCTGTGACCTGTCATCTCTTGATCATATGGATCTCAGTTCCATTCTTCTGGAACCGGACTTCATCCATCAGCTGGTTGATGAGGTAAATGCCGCGGCCATGGTTGGAGTAGATATTCTCACCCGTGCAAGGATCGGGGATTTTGCTGAAATCGAACCCGGGACCCGGGTCGCGCACCACAATCAACATGCCGTGTTTCTCGTCGCAGGCGACATCGCATTCGACGATCTTGGTGGGATCGGAACTGGCGCCGTGAATGACGGCGTTGGCCAGAGCTTCGGTGAGCGCGAGCTCAATGTCTTCTTCCCTTCCCGCTGCGCACTTCATTTCCCGGACCACGTTCATGACACTCTGCACGACTGGATCGACAGCCTTGCGATCGGCACACAATGTCACGCTGAGTTTGAGGAGGAGCTTGTGAGCATCGAAGTCACAAGCCGCGTGTTGTTCCGGCGTTGGGGAAGAATCGGACATGGTCAGGGCAAAGCCAGCTCTACGAACAAGTCTTCTTTTTCTGGATTAGATGACGCAATTCGAATTATGACACGCCCGTAAGGCAATTTTAGGCATTGCCGCGCTAGGATGCAAATTCTGGCTCGGCCGATGGTAATCGGGGCAGGGTTACATCCCGGCCGACCACCCTATAGACAGAACATCCTGCCGGCAAACTGATGCTCCTTGCACCCTTAGACCGGCCCCTTCCCGGCCATCTGTTCGAGTTGGCGGCGCCAGTCGAGTTCCTCGATGAAGCGGCGGGACTCGCGCCAGCCCGCCTGCACTTTGACGAACAGTTCGAGGTAGACCTTGGTCCCGACCATCTTCTCGATTTTGAGGCGGGCCGCCATCCCGATCTTCTTGAGCATCTGTCCCCCTTTGCCCAGGATGATGGCCTTCTGCCCGTCTCGTTCGCAGTAGATAGTGGCTGCGATGCGGGTCAGCTTCTCGCCTTCTTCGAACTGCTCGACGACCACCGCAATGGCATGGGGAACTTCTTCGCGGGTGCTCAACAGCGCTTGCTCCCGGATGACCTCGGCCACCATAAAACGCAGCGGTTGATCGGTGATCTGATCGTCGGGGAAGTAGCGCGGGCCGCGCGGCAGCGCTTTCAATACGCACTCCAGCAATTCGTCGAGACCCTTCTTCCTCAGAGCCGAGATCGGAATGAGCTCCTTGAAATCATGCCGCTGCTGGAATTGCGCAATGATCGGCAAAAGGCCACGCTTGTCGGCGAGCAAGTCGATCTTGTTGAGCAGGAGAAAAGCGGGAGTGCCGGACTTCTTGACTAACTCGAGGACCAAGGTGTCGGAGTCATCCCACTTCTTCTTAGCATCCACGATCAGGAGGATGAGATTGCATCCTTCCATGGCCTCATGCACTTCGGCCATCATCTTTCGGCCCAGAGAGCTGTCCGCACGGTGAACCCCCGGCGTATCAATCAGGACGATCTGACCGGCGTCGTGTCCTTTCTGTTGCGGGACATTGATGATTCCCAGAATACGGTTGCGCGTGGTCTGCGGCTTGGGCGAGATGATGGCCAGCTTTTCACCCACCAGCGCGTTGAGCAGCGTGCTCTTGCCCGCGTTCGGGCGTCCGAGAATGGCGGCGAATCCGGAATGAAAGGACATGCGAATAGGCTACTAGCTTTTGGCTGCTGGCTCCTAGCTGCCCCCGTGCAAGGCCCGTCGCGCCTTGGAGAAGTCCCCGGTGCGGCTGGTCCAGTTGCTGGCCAGCGTGGCGGCGGCCCACACCAGGGCGAATAGCAGGAAGAACTTGCTTCCGGGAACCTGGCCCCTCCACGCGCACACGGCGCCCAGCGTGGGAACAACGGCGGATGAAGTCACGCCCGCCGACCACATCATCGCCTTCGCCATCGGGTTGGCGGCCTGCATCGACACTTTTTCTGTTTGCACCCCGAAGAATGGAAGATGCTCGAACACCCAGCGCAGCACTCCAGGGTAGGCCTCAGGATTTCCCGTCCCGCCGATGGTATAGAAGGCTAAGCGAATCCCGACAACGCGCCCGACAGCCCAATGCGCGATGCCATGGCAGAAAAAGTAGAGCAGAATCCAGGCGGTTACAACAAGCGTGATAGCGCCTGCCTTCGATTCAGTCGAAGGCGCCGACCAAAGCAGAATGCAGGCGAATGCGAGTCCGGCGATTTGCGCGACATTGCCCGCCACAATCGACGTTCGGCCAAAAATATTTCGTCTCAGGGATGAGCCTACCATTGAGTTCGGCAGAAGTGACCGCTCGCAGCCCGAAGCCCGTTCTAAATCAGCTTCATCTGCTTCGGCTCGACCGCACTAATCCGCACCCGTTCGACCTTGCGGTCGGTGGCCTCGAGAACTTCGAATCTCAGACCGTCTTCTTCTATTACTTCGCCCCGCTTCGGAATCCTGCCCGCGAGTTCGCTCACCAGTCCGGCAATCGTGGTCGCTTCATGTTCTTCCGGCCGGACGCCGAACAGTTCCGCCAGCCGGTCAATATCCATGTTCCCGGAAACCACATAGGCCTGATCACCTTCGCGCACGATCTGGGCCTTTTCGTGTTCATCGCCGATTTCGCCCACGATTTCTTCTACCAGGTCTTCGATCGTCACCAGTCCGGCCACGCCGCCGTATTCGTCGACCACGATGGCCATGCGGATGTTCTTCTTCTGCATCTCGCGCAGCAGGTCGTTGCCCAGCTTACTTTCCGGTACGAAGTGGACGTCGCGGCGCATGAGCGTGTCTACGGTGCGCGCGTGCGCTTCAGAATCGGGAACCTGGAGAATGTCCTGCGTGACCAGAATCCCGCGAATGTTGTGAATGGAACCCTCATAAACAGGAATGCGAGAAAATGGCTTCGCCTTCAATAATTCGATCACTTTTTCGACCGTAGTGTTCACCGGCACCGCTACCATTTCGGGGCGCGGCTTCATCGCGTCGCGCACTGTCTTGCCGCTGAATTCGACGACCGACTGGATCAGGTCGCGATCGCCTTCCTGCAGGATCCCTTCTTCTTGACCCGCCTCGATGAGGGCATCCACGGCATCGGAAGATGTCTCAGGCGTGGATTCCCCGTGCTCTCGTGTGAGCGCGGCGATCGACTGGCAGAAGCCGAGGACCAGCGTGATCGGAAGAACAAGATAGATGAGCAGACGCAACGGGATCGCGAAATAATTGAGCCAGCGGCCGCTGGTGCGGGAGAAGAGGACGAATGGCAGCAGACGGTTAAAGACGATGATCACGAGAATCAGGCTGAAAATCGCTTCCAGCACTTCGTAAATGCTCCAGGCGTGATCCCGGAAGACGGTAAAACCCACGACCAGAGCGATGATTGCCGTAAGCAGCTGCGACAGGATCGCCATCGACAGAGAGGCACGTGCTCGGCTCACGCCCAGTCGCGGTTCCACAATCTGTTCGAACGAATCAATGTTGTCCTGAAAATCGCGCGCGAGAAACTTCCCGATCTCCTGATAAACACGGTCCGCATACGAGACCAGGGCCAGCAGCAGGATCAGTAAGACCAGCGTAAGTCCGGCGCCGATCATGCGCGCCTCCCGGAATTCGAGAGCCGGTTGCGCTCGATCAACCCGGCCGGTAAGCCGAGTGCGCGGCGCAGTCTCTCTTCGCGACGGGCCATTTGGCCCTTGTCCGTCTCGTGATCGTAGCCACGCAGATGCAGGATGCCGTGCAGCGCCAGAATCTTAATCTCCGCGGCTGCGGAGTGCCCGAGCGTACGCGCATTGCGGGCGGCGATTTCCGCAGAAACCGCAATCTCGCCGGCATAGCGGGCCTTCGCCCCGGGCAGTTCCGGAAAAGAAAGCACGTCGGTCGGCTCATCCTTGCCGCGAAAGCGGCGGTTGAGCGATTGCAGTTCCCGGTTGGAAGTCACCAGTACATTGACGGGACGGCGCAGTCCGGCCGCGCGCCGGGCGCGCGCCAGGAAACGGTCGAGAGCCCTCTCGGTCAAACCTGCGACGCGTTTTTGCAGAATGACCATGCGCGCTCCCTTTTCTTGCGTCACACGATACGCCAAAAACTAAAAGGAGGGACCAGATCGGCTCCCTCCTCGACGGCCACCAGTTTTCTATTCCCGCACGCGCGGTTCATCGGCCGGCGACGATGTCACGGGCGGACGGGCCGGACTACTCGGTTCGCTCTCGCCGTTCTTGCCGTTCGTCAAGGCCTTCGCCTCCGCGCTCTGCTTGCTGTCCAGCAGCGGAAGCTGCGGCTCCGCCTGGCGTGTTTTGAATTCGTCGTAAGCGCGAATGATGCGCTGCACCAGGTGATGACGCACCACGTCGCTTTCGTCAAAGTGTACGAAGGCCAGCCCGTTCACGTCTTTCAGTATGTCGATGGCCTCGAGTAACCCGCTGCGCCGCGCGTTGGGCAAATCGATCTGCGTAATATCACCGGTGATGACCGCCTTCGAATTGAACCCCAGCCGCGTGACGAACATCTTCATCTGTTCCGAGGTCGTGTTCTGCGCTTCGTCGAGAATGACAAACGAATCGTTCAGCGTGCGCCCCCTCATGAACGCGATGGGCGCGATCTCGATGATGTTCTTTTCGAGATAGCGCTCAACTCGCTCCGGGTCCAGCATGTCGAACAGCGCATCGTAGAGCGGACGCAAATAGGGATCGATCTTCTCCTGCAACGTTCCCGGCAGAAATCCGAGCCGCTCGCCCGCTTCCACCGCGGGCCGCGCCAGAATAATGCGATTCACCTGCTTGTTCAGCAAGGCAGAAATCGCCATCGCCACGGCCAGATAAGTCTTGCCCGTGCCCGCCGGCCCCACGCCGAACACCATGTCGTGCCGCTCAATCGCTTCCAGGTACCGCCGCTGGTTCGGACTCTTCGGCTGCACCGTCCGGCGCCCAAAGGATCGCTGCCGCCCGGCCTCCGCCAATCCTCGCAGCGTGACATTCGGATCGCCAACCAGCACCCGCAGCATACTGTTCAGGTCGCCATTCTGGAACTGGAAACCGCTGCGTTGCAGATGGTCGTAGTCGGCAAAGAGTTGCTCGGCCCGCGCCACGTCGCGCGGCGCGCCTTCCAGTTCAATGTGATCGGAACGCAAATCGATGTTGATATTCAGGCCGTCTTCGAGCACGTGCAGGTTTTCGTCGCGGGTGCCGAACAGGGTCTCGATGTTGGGACTGATCTCAATACTTTTCTTCATTCAGGCTTCAAACGCCGCCTCCCGCGGCCGGGGGCCCCAGCGCCGGCGTATCGCCGGCTCGACGTTTTAGTGCATTGCCGGGGCTGGCAACATCGCTGACGCCATATTTTTGCGCGCAAAGATTGTCTCTGAAGGTGGAAACTTCCGGAACGCGCGCTCGCACGGCGCGGCAAGACATCATTTGATTCAAGCCTACCCCGGGTGGCGACGTGAGTCAATGCCGATGCCACGTATTGAAGATCGCGTGCTTTCGAACGCATGCCGACATCTTGCCGTGGCGATCAGCGCCACCAGCCCCGAAGCGCCAGCCGTGTTCGTTCCTGAGGCCAGCATCCATAACTTTCGGCCGGCCCGATGGGCAATTCAGAGAACCAGTCGGCTTCGTGTAATTATGCACTCTCGCGCTGTGCTTCCGGGATGCTCGCCCACACTGCCCGTTCCTTCGCCCACGCCCTCAACTCGGCAATCTCCTCCGCCCGTGTCGTCGAAAGCGGAACGGTAGTCTCCAGCGCCTTGACCAGATCGTCAGTCACAAGCTCCTGCTTCCGCGAGTAGGCGGCGTACAGCGCCGTCTGCACCGCTGATTCGATTTCCGCGCCAGAAAATCCCTTGGCCCGCTCGGCAATCCGCTCCAGATCGAAGTCTGCGGCATTCCGTTTCCGCTTCGCCAACTGGATCGAGAAAATCTGCTTCCGTTCCCCGGCATTCGGCAAGTCGACAAAGAAAAGCTCATCAAACCGCCCTTTGCGGATCAACTCCGGCGGCAGCACGCTGACGTTGTTGCACGTCGCCGCGACGAACACCGGCGCCTTGCGCTCCTGCATCCACGAAAGAAACGAAGCCAACAGCCGAGACGAAACCCCCGCATCCGCCGATGCCGAGTCTGGCCCGCTCCCGGCAAAGACTTTCTCCAGTTCGTCAATCCACAATACGCACGGCGCCAGGCCCTCAGCGACTTTGAAGACTTTCTGAATCCGCTTCTCCGTCTCGCCGATGTACTTGTCGTAGACGGCAGCCGTATCGAACTTCACCAGCGGCAGCTTCCACTCCCCGGCGACTGCCCGCGCGCACAGGCTCTTCCCGCAGCCCTGCACTCCAAGAATAATCACTCCCTTGGGCGGCTCTAACCCGAACTGCCGCGCCTGTGGCTCCCACGAATTGCGCCGTTGCGCCAGCCACCGCTTCAAATTCTCCAAGCCTCCGACGCTCGCCATGGTATCGCTCGCGTCCACGAATTCGAGCATCTCGGACCGTTTCAGCAGAGCCTGCTTCGCTTCCAGCACATCGGTGATGCAGTCCGGCGACAAGGCATAACGCGCCACCAGCGACTGCGAGATCGCGCGTTCCGCCTCTTCTTCGGTCAGGCCGCGGAGGTTGGCGGCCATGGCTTCGACTCCAGCGGCGTCAAGCTGCAATTTCAAGCTATGCGTCCCTGCCATCCGCGTGTAAGTCTCGCGGATCAACTCGCGCAGCCGCTCCGCATCGGGCAGGGGCATATCAAGAAATTCGACCAGGCTGGCCAGTTCCAGCGGCATCTGGATCGATGGAGCCGTCAAGATCAGGGTGCGCCGGTTGGCCGAAAACTTCTGACCGACGTCGCGCAACCGTCGCACCACCACAGGACTATCGAGGTGGCGATGAAAATCTTTCAGCACGAACACGGCTTCGAGCGTCATCGTCTCGAGATTGGCGAGCGCCTGAACCGGGTCGGCGGTGTTATAGATCGCGGCCTTAGCCGACTCACGCGCATCGATACCAAATCGGGCGGCCGCGGCGCGCATTTGTACGTCCGGCGGGGCCACAGCTTCCTTCGTTCCCGAGCGCACCAGCCCGTCAGCGACGCTCCACTCAAAGACCGCCATATTCAATTCGGAGCACGCCGCTCGCACCAGCGAAAGCGCGCGCACCTCCTCCATCGTCTCCATCACGACGATCGGAGTCGAGGAGTTGATCAACACTTTCAGCCGCTCGAGCGCATTCATATCTGTTTGACCAGACGCGACTTGCTCCCGTAAAATACTAACTTCGGTTCCATTCCGAATATCTTCCTGGCACAATCCAGGACAATCGAAGGTAACGAAAGCACCATGGCGAATCATTTCTCCGCGCTCAAGCGCGCCCGTCAGACGGTAAAACGCACCGAGCGCAACCGCGCCAATGCCTCACGCCTGCGCACCAGTCTCCGCGACTTGCGCGAGAGCCTCGAAAAGGGTGACAAGGCTGCCGCCTCCGAACTCTACCGCCAGACCGTTTCGGCGCTCGACAAAGCCATCCAAAAAGGCGTGTTGCACGAGAATACGGCGTCCCGGTATAAGTCTCGTCTTTCTGCGCGCTTGAACGCGCTGAAGTAGGAATCCAGAAACCCGGACAAAATTTCTCTTGACCGCGCCTGACCGTTTGCTATACTTGCCCGTTCCTCAGATTCACGGGTAGTTCTGGCCGTCCTGACGAACTTCCACCCGGCTAAGTGCAACAAATCCCAAGAATTGAGCAACTTTCGGGGCGGGTGCAGCATCTATTTGGGTGACTCTGGCTTTTCCTTTACCAACCCCGCCCAAATGCAGTTTGGCCAGCTAGCCGAGGCGACCATCGTCCAGTGGGCGGAAGGTGGAGCCTAAAGCCGAATTTACCCCAGAGGAGAAACACAGGAAATGCGTTCTGATCGTGTTTTTGATGCAGTTGAGACTTTGCGGAACCGGTACATGCTCTGCCAGCTTGCCTCCAAGGCGACGCGCAAGTTCCATCGCCCCAATACCCGGATCCAGGACACCATGAATCAGGTGTTCGACCGGATCGCGGGCGCGGACCGGCAGGATGTGTTGAGCGAACCGGAAAATTTCGCCGAGGCGCAGCGGCGGGCTGCCTGAGCAGCTCCGCCGTGTGCCCACACGGCGGTACAAATATCTGTCCCAAGAGAACCCCCCTTTAGAAACGCCATTCCCGTAGGTGAATATGACCATCGCAGAACTGAAAGAAAAGAACATTACCGAGCTGACCAAGATCGCCCGATCTCTGGAGCTCCCCGGCGCCAGCGGACTTCGCAAACAGGACCTCATCTTCAAGATCCTGCAGGCGCAAAGTGAAAAAGAAGGACACATCTTCGCCGAAGGTGTGCTGGAGATCCTCCCTGACGGCTACGGCTTCCTGCGCTCGCCCGACTACAACTACCTGCCGGGCCCGGACGACATTTATGTCTCGCCGTCGCAGATCCGCAAGTTTGACCTGAAAACCGGCGACACCATCAGCGGCCAGGTCCGTCCGCCGCATGAGGGCGAGAAGTACTTCGCGCTCGTCAAAATCGAAGCTGTCAACTTCGAATCGCCGGACGAGGCGCGCAACAAGATCCTGTTCGACAACCTGACGCCGCTCTATCCGCAGGAACGGTTGAAACTCGAGACCGTCCGCGAGAACATCAGCGCCCGCGTCATGGACCTGCTCACGCCTCTCGGCAAAGGCCAGCGCGGCCTGATCGTTTCCCCGCCCCGCGCCGGCAAGACCATGCTGCTCCAGAACGTCGCCAACTCGATTACGGCGAATCACCCGGAAGTCGTGCTCATGGTCCTGCTCATCGACGAGCGCCCCGAAGAAGTCACCGACATGCAGCGCTCCGTCAAGGGTGAAGTGATCTCCTCGACCTTCGACGAGCCCGCTGCCCGCCACGTGCAGGTTGCGGAAATGGTGATCGAAAAGGCTAAAAGGTTAGTCGAGCACAAGCGCGACGTCGTCATCCTGCTCGATTCAATCACCCGTCTCGCGCGCGCCTACAACACCATCGTCCCGCCCTCCGGCAAAGTGCTCTCTGGCGGCGTGGACTCGAACGCGCTGCAGCGGCCGAAACGCTTCTTCGGATCGGCCCGCAACATCGAAGAGGGCGGCTCGCTGACCATCATCGCCACCGCGCTGATCGATACCGGCTCCCGCATGGACGATGTGATTTTCGAAGAATTCAAGGGCACCGGCAATTCGGAAATCATCCTGGAGCGCAAGCTGGTTGACAAGCGCACCTTCCCGGCCATCGACATTCAGCGTTCCGGCACGCGCAAGGAAGAGCTGCTCATCCCGAAGGAAGACCTGCAGCGCATCTGGGTCCTGCGCAAAGTGCTGAACCCGCTGTCGCCCGTCGAGGCCATGGAACTGCTGATCGAACGACTGGCCAAGGCGCAGAGCAACAGCGAGTTCCTGGCCAAGATGAGTACGCTCTAACACTCCGGTGTTCTCTGTCATGCTGAGCGAGGATGGAGCTTCGCGGTAGCGAAGCTCCACCGCAGTCGAAGCATCTCTATCCCTGCGACCAAGCCACGTTCGCAACACCCCTCCTGCGAATCCATTACCTTCGTTTGCGGACACGTCCCTTCCCGCAACCCTTCCACATCCATACCGTGCTAAACCACGCTGAGTGTCGCAATTTTTCTGCACTTGAGCAGGAGCGCGTAGCATGTGGAGACCGGTATTGCCCTTGGCGTTGTTGTTCTGCACCGCAATCGTTCTAGCCCAGTCCGAGCCATCACCATCCGGAGGATCAGTGCAGGAAACCTCCAAGGCACAGAGGAAGGGTGGCGCCATGGAAGTGGTCGCGAGCGACATTGCGCCGCCCGTAACCTGGGACGATCCGCACCAGAAGCTCGAGCGGGCCGTGATCGTCAATGCCATCCTGGAACGTCAAATCGCGCTGCGCCGCGACACTGAGAAACTGCTCTTCCTGGCCGAGCAGCTCAAACAGAATGTGGACAAGAGTGGTCCCAACATCCTGTCCATGGACGTAATCAAGAAAGCGCAGGAAATTGAGAAGCTGGCCAAGAGCGTGAAAGACAAGATGAAAGAGGCGTACTAGGAGAGTGGAGCAGCGGGCAGTCCTCGCCCTCCCCGTCAGCGCCACCTACCCAATCACTTCGCGATGACCATCTGCCCACGCCGCCCAGGGCACCGTGATCCAGAGACAGAGAGCTCCGATCGCCAGTTGATGAACGTCCGGCGGAGGCGGCGCCAGCAAGGCCGCGGCCCATCCCACCAAAAGCAGTGCCATCAGGCTCCAGAAGGCCCACCCGCCAACGCGATCCTTGGCCCGCGTGGACCTCGAATACAACCAGATCGCTCCGGCAAAGATCAGTAGTTCGACGCTGATGGAAGCCGTCCACGAATTCCACAATCCCAACCCCACCTTCGGTCCGCCAGGCCAGAGCGGCATGTCAGGACGGTGCGAAATGAAATCCAGCAGCCAATGACTCGTGACCAGGGCCGCCAACACCGAAGCCCCGCGGGCGTTGTGCCGTACGAGGTAGTAAATGAGCGCTACCGCCGCGGCCCAGCACAACACCATGGTCAGGCTGTGCGAGAACGGATAGTCGTAGAAGTCGAGCGGCTGCACCTTGGTAATCCCCGGCGAAACCCGCACATGTTCGAACCCGGCGAGCAGAAAGATGGGCCAGATCAAATCAAGGAACTCAGCCGCGAACACCAGGGTAGCAAGCGAAGTGCAGGGCGCGATCTTCTTGGCAGCAATGGCCACACCGAAGTGACCGATGAACATGGCACCGCATTATAACGTTCCGCTGTCCTGCTGAGCGAAGGATGGCGCTTCGCGCCAGCGAAGCATTCCTTACGTGCAGAACAAACTCGGCGGTGACCAACGATGTGCCCGCGAGGCCTTTGAGTACGTTAGTAATCTTCCCAAAGGTACTGGCAGAAGCTCAAATACCTCCACGGTGCTACGACCATTGGTCGGTGCCGGCTTATTGGAGGATGTCATGAAGTTGGCAGGATCTCTCAAGTTCGCTCTATTGGCACTAGCCAGTACGCTGGCACTGGTGCTCGCAGGATGCGGCTTCGGCAGCAAGAACCACAGCAATCCCACCCTCACCGCGGGAAACTGGTCCCTACAGGCAACCTCTACGAACTCCGGAAATGCATTCACCGTTGGAGGAAACCTGGTGCAGAGCGGGACCAGCCTTTCCGGCAAGATGTATATCGTCGGCGCTGACCCCGGTTGTAACATCGACCAGGCTCAGGCCGTCACCATGACCGGAACCGTCAGCGGTTCCAATATCGCCCTGAGCTCGGCCAGCATCGCGGACCAGGTGATCACCATAGCGGCCTCGGGGACTGGGTCGGCTTTTAGCGGCACCTATTTCATCGCAGGCGGCAACTGCGGCGGCGATCAAGGCAACATCACCGCCAACGCGGTCCCGTCGATCGCTGGAACCTGGAGCGGGACAGTTCACGTGAGCAGCGCACCAGTGACGATGTCGATGGTGTTGACGCAGGCGTCGACAGTCTCTGCCGATGGAACCTTTGCCCTCAGCGGAACCGTGACCTATGTCGGATCCGTCTGCGATGCCAACGCAACGGTCCTGGCAACTTCCAGAATCGCAGGCGCCAACGTCACCGTGGATGCCTCGGTAGGCGATGGCACGTTCAACTTTACTGGCCCCCTGGATAGTGTGACTGCGCCGAAAAACATTGTCGGAACTTACACCACGTCGGACTCCTGCGCAGGGGATCCCGATCAGACCGTAACCCTCACCAAGCAATAAGCCGCAGATCTCGAAAAGAACAACGCCATCCAGCCCGGCCGGATGGCGTTCTTTGTTACGTGATCTGCAACGAAACTTGCCCGTCCAGGCGCTTTCTACTAAGCCGCGCCCTTCTCCGCCCCGATCCGCATCCCGTAGAACGACCGGTACACGAAGAAGATCGAAACCACAAAAAACGCCAGCGCCAGGATGTGGGTCAGGCCTGTCCCCTGGTCACGGGTCAGCGACACGGCGAGTTCAACCGCCAGCAACCCGAACAACGTCGTGAACTTGATCACCGGGTTCATCGCCACCGAAGACGTATCTTTGAACGGATCGCCCACCGTATCGCCGATCACCGTGGCGGCGTGCAGTTCCGTTCCCTTCTGCTTCAATTGAACCTCGACGATCTTCTTGGCGTTGTCCCATGCCGCGCCGGCATTCGCCATAAAAATCGCCTGATACAGCCCAAACAACGCGATCGCAATCAGATAACCGATGAAGTAGAACGGCTCCACAAAAGCGAACGCCAGAGTGCCGAAGAACACCGCCAGAAAAATATTGAACATACCTTTCTGCGCGTACTGCGTGCAGATCTCCACGACCTTCTTGCTGTCGGAGACGGAAGCCTTCGTCGCCCCCTCCAGCTTGATGTTGGCCTTGATGAACTCAACCGCCCGATAAGCCCCTGTCGTCACTGCCTGGGTCGAAGCGCCGGTGAACCAGTAAATCATCGCGCCGCCGGTGATCAGCCCCAGAAAGAACGGAGCGTGCAGCAACGAAAGCTTGTCGACATTTGCAGTCAGCCCGCTGGTCAAGGCCATGATGATCGAGAAGATCATGGTCGTCGCCCCCACCACTGCCGTCCCGATCAGCACCGGTTTGGCGGTGGCCTTGAAGGTATTGCCCGCGCCGTCATTTTCTTCCAGCAGATCCTTGGCGCGATTGAAATTCACGTCCAGGTTGAAATCTTTCTTGATCTCCGCCTTGACGTTCGGCACCTGCTCAATTAACGACAGTTCATACACAGACTGCGCGTTGTCGGTGACCGGACCATACGAGTCGACCGCGATCGTCACCGGCCCCATGCCGAGAAAACCGAATGCAACCAGGCCGAAAGCAAACACCGGAGCCGCAATCATGGTAGCCGCAGCCGCCAGCCCCATCGTGCTCATGGTGTAGGCGATCGCCATCAGGACCATCATCGACAGCCCAAGGTAGTACCCGGAGAAGTTGCCCGCCACAAATCCCGACAGAATCCCCAGCGACGCTCCACCTTCCTGCGCTGACTTTACGACTTCCTTCACATGGCGCGAGTTCACCGAAGTGAACACCTTCACCAATTCCGGAATCACCGCTCCCGCCAGCGTCCCGCAGGAAATGATCGTCGCCAGTTTCCACCACTGGGACGTGTCTCCGCCCAGGCTGGGGATGATCAGATAGGAAATCGCGTAGGTCAGCGCAATCGACACAATCGAGGTGATCCACACCAGCGAAGTCAGCGGAACTTCGAAGTCCATTTCTTCGGCATGACCGTACCTTGCCTTGGCAATGATGCCGTTGATGAAATACGAAGCCGCAGAGGACACCAGCATCATCACGCGCATCACGAAAATCCAGACCAGTAGCTGCACCTGGATCGACGGATCTTTCACGCCCAACAGGATGAACGTGATGAGCGCCACGCCGGTAACGCCGTAAGTCTCAAATCCGTCCGCCGACGGCCCCACCGAGTCCCCCGCATTGTCGCCCGTGCAATCGGCAATCACGCCCGGGTTGCGTGCGTCGTCTTCCTTGATCTTGAACACGATCTTCATCAGGTCGCTGCCGATATCGGCGATCTTGGTAAAGATGCCGCCGGCGATACGCAGCGCCGCCGCCCCCAGCGATTCGCCGATCGCGAACCCGATAAAACACGGCCCCGCATAATCGCCCGGCACAAAGAGCAAGATGAACAGCATGATCAGCAATTCGACCGAGATCAGCATCATCCCAATCGACATTCCCGCCTCAAGCGGAATCTGGTACACGGGATAAGGTTTCCCCGGCAGCGAAGCAAAGGCAGTCCGCGAATTCGCAAACGTATTGACCCGAATGCCAAACCACGCGACCCCATAGCTGCCGAGAATTCCCACCAGGCTGAACGCCAGAATGATGATCACCCGCGGTATCTCGAAGTGCCGCAGCACCCCGAAGTAGAGCACGATGACCGCCGCGATAAATGCCCACAGCAGCATCAAGAACTTGCCCTGCGTCAGCAGGTATGTCTTGCAGGTCTCGTAGATCAGCTCGGAAATCTCGCGCATCGCCCGGTGCACGGGCAGATTCTTCAGGCGCATGTAGATCGCCATGCCGAATCCCAGCCCGAACACACAGAACAGCAGACCGATCATCAACAACCGGTGCCCGTCCATGCCCAGAAACGACACCGAGGAAAGGTTGGGCAGCTTGAGAGACGCTTCGCCCCCACCTGCTTCTTCGGCCGGCTGCGCCAGAGCGGCAACGGAGGTGAGAATGCCAAGAGTGGCAAGACTGCAGAAGTTTTTCGCAAACCGGCGTCCTGCGGACGCAACCGTTGCGATCCGGATGAGCATATGAATCCTCCAGGGAATCGCTATTTCAGGGATCACGACGTGTGATCTTGCCCCCAGCCGCTCCAACTCGCACGAGATCGTCCTCTGCAAGTTCATGTGGCCGGAGTTCCCAACGCGCTTCCACCGCAAGACATTAATGAAGGAGTGCTGATTTGGCCGCGTCGGATTTTGTCTGTGCCGCCGGTAGCAGGGTGCCAGACCGCACACCTCCGGCACGGGACCAATGTTTATAGCATCTTGCAGAGGATGGGTCAAACGTAAGGTCTGGCCAGCGGGAGCCGCCCCACACCCATGACGCGGTACACTCGAACATGCTTTTCATGGTCATTGAACGATTCAAGAACGGCGATCCCAAACCCGCCGGCGAGCGCTTCCAGCGCCTCGGACGCATGATGCCGGAAGGCGTTGTCTACCACACAAGCTGGCTCGAACCCGACGGCGCGCGCTGTTTCCAGGTCATGGAAGCGCCGAGCGCAGACCTATTGAACGTATGGATCGAGCGCTGGAACGACCTGGTCGAATTCGAAGTCATCCCGGTGATGACCTCAACAGAATTCTGGGCGAAGCGCCCGCTCTGATTTTGGGTGGCGCAGCGGTTACCGCGGCGATCAATAGCGTGCTCTGAACGCCGGCTTTCGCCCGGGTCGCTCTCTGACTTGAGCATTCTTGAGACCACCTCTGTGCTGCCCAAAAGCGTCCATCCCACCCGAACCGCCGCAACCTCCGCCCCTTCCGTATAATTGTCATCCAATGTCTTCCCTCGATTCCATCGTTTCCGCCACACGGCAGCGTGTCGCCAGGGAGCGGCGCACCGCCGACGTGCACGCCTGGGAGCGGAAAGCAGCCGAGCACAAGCCGCGCGGCTTACGACGGCATCTCCAGAGCGCTGCCCGCAGCGGTATCGCGGTCATCGCGGAACTCAAGAAAGCGTCGCCGTCCAAGGGCTTGATCCGCGCCGACTTTCGCCCTGGAGAATTAGCGAAGGAACTGGAACAGGCTGGAGCCGCCGCTCTGTCGGTCCTGACAGATCAGGAATTTTTTCAGGGCTCGCTCGAAAATCTGCAGCGCGCCTCGGCAGCGACCAGGCTTCCCTGCCTGCGCAAAGACTTCATCGTCGACGAACTGCAAATCCTTGAAGCCCGCGCCAATCAAGCCGATGCCATCCTGCTCATCGTTGCAGCCCTGGAACAAACGGATTTGATGGCCTTTGCTCACAAAGCGCAGTCACTCGATCTCGACGTTCTCTGCGAAGTCCATGACGAGAACGAACTGCAACGTGCGCTCGACGCGGGATGTGACCTGATCGGCGTCAACAGCCGCGACCTGCGCACCTTTCATGTCGACCTGGCAACATCGTTCCGCCTCGCCGAGAAGATTCCTGCAGGATGCCTGCGAGTAGCCGAGAGCGGCATCCACTCAGGCGAAGACATCGCCCGCCTGAGGTCAGTCGGATACGGAGCATTCCTGATCGGCGAGTCCCTGATGCGAGAAGAGAATCCAGGAAAAGCGCTAAGGAATTTGATAGAAAGCGCGGCGAACGACGAACATCGATCGAGGCCCGTAGCTCGTAGCTCGTAGCTGTCCTTATGACTTGGGTCAAAATTTGCGGGATCACAAATCGCGAAGATGCCTCCGCCGCCGTAGATGCCGGCGCCAATGCGCTGGGGTTCGTCTTCTATGAGAAGAGCCCGCGGAAGATGACCGCCGACGCGGTAAAAGCGATCACTGCCGAACTGCCCGGAAAGATCGAGAAGTTTGGCGTCTTCGTCAATGACCCTGTGGAACGCGTGTACGAGGCTGTCGTTCAGGCCGGGCTCACAGCGGTGCAACTCAGCGGTGACGAAGATGCTGAATTCAGCCGAGCCCTGTTTCGCACGATGGCCAGCGGCTTGCGCCGTCCCACCATCTTTCGCGCCTGCTCAGCAGCGACGTTCGACAAGCCGGCCGATCAGCCCGTGGGGTGGGACCCGGTCCAAGTGGGATTGGTGGAACCCGACGAAGCTTACAAAGGCAAGCGTGTACAGAAAATTCACGTCGCGGAGAACGGTGACCTTTTTCTGGAGACCCACGGCTTTCGTCCGGGCGTAATCGCCGGCGTCCTGCTCGACTCCTCGACTTCGCAACAGCGAGGCGGTACCGGCCAGAGTTTCGATTGGGAACGCGTGCAGCCCTGGGCGGGCGTGATCAACAGCATTAGTAAGCTGGTCGTTGCCGGCGGCCTTCACTCCGGCAATGTCCAGGAAGCAATCCACGTGCTCCATCCATGGGGCGTGGATGTTTCCACGGGTGTAGAAAGCGCTCCCGGCAAGAAAGATCCCAGGAAAATTCGCGCGTTTGTTGCGGCCGTGCGCGCGGCCGACGAGATCCATAGTCATGGCGTCAGCTAGTGTTCCGAGAGAAGTCCGTGGTGCAATGAAGAAGCCGGCGGCGTCGGCTGGACGCTTCGGTGTCTACGGCGGCCGCTACGTCCCGGAGACCCTCATGGCCGCGCTCGACGAACTGGAGCGCGAGTACGAAAAGGCCAAGCGCGATCGCAAATTCCGACAGCGCCTCGACGACCTGCTCAAACAGTACGCCGGACGTCCTACGCCGCTGTTCTTCGCGCGGCGGCTGACGCAGAAACTGGGCGGAGCGAAGATCTATCTGAAACGCGAAGACCTCCTGCACACCGGCGCCCACAAGATCAACAACTGCCTGGGCCAGGCATTGCTCGTCGAGCGCATGGGCAAACATCGCGTCATCGCCGAGACCGGCGCAGGACAGCACGGCGTAGCCACCGCGACGGTTTGTGCGCTTTTCGGCTTCGAGTGCGTGGTCTACATGGGCACGGAAGACATGCGCCGGCAGGAACTGAATGTCTTTCGCATGCGCCTGCTCGGCGCAGAAGTGCGCCGCGTTGATTCGGGCTCACGCACCCTGAAAGATGCCATCAACGAAGCCATGCGCGACTGGGTCACCAACGTCCGCACGACACACTATCTGCTGGGCAGCGTGCTGGGCGCGCATCCCTATCCCACGATGGTGCGCGACTTTCATCGCGTGATCGGACGCGAGGCGCGCGCCCAGATTCTCAAAGCCGAGGGCAAACTGCCTAAGGCGATTATCGCCTGCGTCGGTGGCGGCTCGAATTCGATCGGAATCTTCTACGACTTCATCAAAGACAAGAAAGTTCAACTGATCGGGGTCGAGGCCGGCGGTCGCGGCGAAGCACTGGGTGAGCATGCCGCACGCTTCCGTGGCGGAAGACCGGGAGTTCTGCAAGGTACTTACTCCTACGTCTTGCAGAACCAGGCCGGTCAGATCGCAACGACACACTCGGTTTCAGCAGGACTCGATTATCCTTCCATCGGCCCGGAACACGCCATGCTCAAGGACACGGGCCGCGCCGAGTATGTACCAGCCTCCGACGTAGACGCCCTGCGGGCGACCACGATGCTCGCTCGCACCGAAGGCATCATTCCTGCGCTCGAATCAGCCCACGCCGTCGCCGAGGTGATTAAGCGCGCACCGAAGATGAAGAAGTCGGAAGTGATGATTGTGAATATCTCGGGGCGGGGAGATAAGGATGTGGGGATTCTTAGAGAACAACTCAAATTGGAGTCTTAGCGGTCCGATCAACGACGGTGAGATTTTCGGGACGTGGAAACCTGGTGTTCCCTGAACCTCGCTTCTGCTGGTCCAGTCCCAAGCAGCTCGAAATCGACTACTTGGCGGGAGACAGGAAAAACCCAACCCTTGGACATGCCCCTGTGGCGTGACGTGAGCGTAGGCGGCGATTACTCCTCATGCCAATGATTTCGGGGCCGAGCGGACCGACTTGGCGGTTCCGGATTGATCATGGACGTGCCGCGTCCTGGCTTGCGGAAGAATTTGCTCAGGCTCGAACCGGATCACGCCGGTCCAGCCGCGGCAGTGCCTGGATAGACTTTCCCGCCTTCTTCTGGGCGACGCGCAGTTCGTAGAGACTCTGGAGATTCAGCCAGAATTCCGCGCTTGTGCCGAAGAAATGGGCAAGACGCAGTGCGGTATCGCCCGTAATGGCGCGCGTCCCATTCAAAATTTGTGTGACCCGGTTTGTCGGAACATCGAGCTTGCGCGCCAGCGCAGCCGCGCTCATCTTGAGCGCCATGAGTTCTTCGGCCAGATGCTCACCGGGATGGATTGGGGTCAGTGACATCGCCTCGCTCCTTAATGATAGTCAACAATTTCCACCTTGGACGGTCCTTGCGCCCCGGCCGGCCACTCGAAGCAGATCCGCCATTGATCGTTAATCCGAATGCTGTACTGGCCCTTGCGATCCCCAGCCAGTGCTTCGAAACGATTGCCCGGCAGAGCGGCAAGATCTCGAGTCGAGGTAGCGGCCTCCAAACGGTCCAGCTTCAACCGCGCCGAACGTTCGAATCCAGAAAAGGCTTTGACCCGCTTGCCGGCTGCGAAATCGCGACTCCGCTTATCCCGATAGCCTAGGACCACTCATTCCAACCTAGCACTCTGTATGCGTTACGTCAAGCGTATCGACCACCCATAAGCCCCAACGAATATCGCCCCGCCCCTTTTGAAACTCTTTTGGGATAGTCTATTCATTCCCATGCCGTTCCACTTCGAAAACAAGCCTTCCCTCGTCGCCTACCTCACCTGTGGCGACCCCGACCTCGTCACTACCCGCGAGATCATCCTGGCCGCGATTGACGCCGGTGCGAGTGTGATTGAACTGGGCGTCCCGTTTAGCGATCCGCTCGCCGATGGACCCGTCATCCAACGCGCCAGCGAGCGCGCCTTGAAGCACGAAACGTCGCTTGAACAGGTGCTGAAACTGGCGGCGGAGATTCGCGAGCACTCGCAGTCAGTAGGCATGATCGTCTTTTCGTACCTGAATCCCATCCTGCAGATGGGTCTGGAGAAGTTCTGCAAAGTCGCGCGTCACGCTGGGCTCGATGGCGCCCTGATCACCGACCTTCCCGTCGAAGAAGCGGACGATTACCTGCGGGAAGCGCGGAAGAACGATCTGGCGACCGTATTTTTGGTAGCTCCCACCAGCACCGATGCACGATTGAAGTGCATCGCGCAGGTTTCCAGCGGATTCGTCTACGCTATCTCGCGCACTGGCGTCACTGGTGCGCGAAAGCAAATGCCCGAAGACGCGAGCGGCCTGGTAAAACGGCTGCGGCGCTTCACGAAATTGCCGGTCGCAGTCGGCTTCGGAATTTCCACTCCCGAACAGTTCGCATCCGTTGGAAAGTTCGCCGAGGGAGCCGTGGTCGGCAGCGCCATCGTCGAAACCATCGAACGAAATCCCGGGCACGAAGCCGCGTCTGTGGCAGAATTTGTAAGGTCGCTCGTAGCTCGAAGCTCGTAGCTCGAAGCTGCTCTATGGACATTTCCGACTGGCGTAAGCAAATCGACGAACTCGACCGGAAACTGGTGGGACTGCTCAACCAGCGCGCCGCCGCGGCCATCCAGATCGGCCGCCTGAAGCGCAATACGGATTTGCCGATTTACGAACCCGATCGCGAGCGCGAAGTTGTGACCAACGCGCAGAAGCACAACGGCGGGCCGCTGGCGGGTCAGGATCTCGCGAGAATCTTTGAACGCATCATGGACGTGATGCGCAACATTCAGAAGCACGAAATCGTTCCCGATTCCGAGCCCGCGCCTCACGGCACCGACATCGACTCGCGATACGAAGACTAGGACCGCACACTCATGATTGTCGCCATGCAAGAGTCGTCCAGCGAAGACCAGATCCAGCACGTCATCGATCAACTGGTCCGCATGGGCTTCGAAGTGCACCGCTCCACCGGCGCCCGCCAGACCGTACTCGGCGGAGTCGGCGCGCCGCAGGACTTCGACACGCGCGAAGTCGAAATGATGCCGGGTGTGCAGGAAGTGCATCGGATCACGGCGCCCTACAAACTGGCGGGACGCAACTTTCGCCCGGAAGGAACGGTCGTCAAGTTCGCCAACGGACTCGAGATCGGCGGTAAGAAAGTTGTCGTCATGGCCGGTCCATGCTCGGTCGAATCACGCGAGCAGTTATTCGCGGTCGCGGAATTGATCGGGAAAGCTGGCGCTCGCGCTCTGCGCGGAGGCGCGTTCAAGCCGCGATCGTCACCCTATTCCTTCCAGGGCCTCGGCGCCGAAGGACTGAAACTCCTGCGCGAAGCCGGAGACCGCTTCAACTTGCTGGTAGTGAGCGAAGTGATGGAGATCTCGCAGATCGAGCTGATGATGCCCTACGTCGACATCTTCCAGGTCGGCGCGCGCAACATGCAGAATTTCAACCTGCTGCGCGAGTTGGGAAAAGTTCGCAAGCCGGTACTGCTCAAGCGCGGCATCGCGGCGACGCTGGAAGAACTGCTGCTCTCCGCCGAATACCTGCTCTCCGGCGGCAACTACGAAATCATCCTGTGCGAACGCGGCATTCGTACCTTCGAGACCTACACGCGCAACACGATGGACATCTCGGCCATACCGATCATCCACAAGCTGTCGCATCTGCCCATGACCGCGGATCCATCACATGGCACCGGTCGCCGCGATAAAGTTGCGCCCATGGCACGCGCCTCGCTCGCTGCTGGAGCGGATGCTCTGCTGATCGAGGTTCATCACCAGCCCGATAAGGCCCTGTCCGATGGCGCGCAATCGCTCTACCCCGAACAGTTTGCAAAACTGATGGATGAACTGCGCATCATCGCACCCGCAGTCGGCCGCGAAATCGCGTGAGGTCAATTTGTAATTTGTGATTGGTAATTTGTAGTTTAATACCTTTGCGCGTGCGGTTCTGGTTTTCAATTACAAATCACAAATTACCAATTACAAATGCCCTTCAAGCAGGTCACCATCATCGGCACAGGCCTCATCGGGGGCTCGCTTGGCCTGGCGCTCAAGAAGCGGCACCTCGCCGGTCGCATCGTCGGCTGCGATCGTGCTCCCACGCTCGAACGGGCCCACAAGCGCGGCGCGATCGACGACGGGACGGTTGCTCCTGCCGAAGCCGTGCGCGGCAGCGAACTGATCGTGCTGGCAACACCCGTGCTTGCGATTCTGGATCATATCGACCGCCTGGCTCCGGCGCTTCCACCGCGAACGCTCGTCACCGACGTGGGCAGCACGAAAGCAGAGGTCGTGAAGCGCGCTGCCAAATCGTTCGGCAAGACTGCTGGCCAGCGCTTTCTGGCCGGACATCCGATGGCCGGCAAAGAACAGGCGGGCGTCGACTTCGCCGATGCCGATCTGTTCGCAGGAGCTGCGTGGCTGTTCACTCCATTGCCGCGACAGAACGTTCACGCCGGAATGAGCGGAGAGTTCGTGCACTGCGTGGAGCAGATGGGCGCCCAAGTCGCGATTCTCGATCCCAACGATCATGACCGCTTTGTCGCGTGGATCAGTCACCTGCCGCAGATGATCTCCACCGCGTTGGCGGCGACCCTGGTTGATGAATTCGGCAGCGATGCTCCGGTGCTCGACATCGGCGGACGCGCTCTGCGGGAGATGACCCGAATTTCCGGGAGTCCGTATTCGATGTGGCGCGACATTGCCATCACGAACAAAGAAAATCTTGGACGAGCGTTGCTGAAACTGGAACAACGCCTGGCGCACATCCGCGAGAACCTCGACACCAAACAACTCGCCGATGAATTCGAGCGCGCGCACGAGCTGAGAAAAGGTACAAAGCCAGAGAGCAAGTCGAAAAAATAGCTTCGAGCCGCGAGCTGCGGGCTTCGAGCAAACCGACGTCCCGCTTGCTCGCGGCTCGTGGCGCGAAGCTCGAAGCGTTGACTCTTACAATCTGATCTCTTCGCCTTCATGGCTTCGTGGTGCATTTTCTATCGGTTCGATAGAATCTCTGCTATGCACAAGGTTGTCGCGAGCGCCGAAGAAGCCATTGCCGATGTCTTTGATGGCGCAACCATCATGGTCGGCGGGTTTGGACTTTGCGGGATGCCGGAGAACCTGATCCGGGCGCTGGCGCGCAAGGGCACAAAGAACCTGACGACGATCAGCAACAACGCCGGTGTCGACGGTTTTGGCATGGGACTGCTGTTGGCCAACGGCCAGATCCGGCGGCACATCGGAACGTACGTCGGTGAGAACAAGCTGCTCGAAGCCATGGTGCTGGATGGACGAGTGCAGCTCGATCTCGTTCCGCAAGGGACGTTTTCGGAGCGCATGCGTGCGGCGGGTGCGGGAATTCCAGCGTTCTACACGCCGACTGGCGTTGGCACGGTTGTCGCCGAAGGCAAAGAGGCGCGCGAATTTGATGGACGGATGTACATCATGGAACGCGCGCTGAAGGCGGATTTCGCGTTCGTGAAGGCGTGGAAGGGCGACCAATGGGGCAACCTGACGTATCGCAAGACCGCGCGTAATTTCAATCCGATGATGGCGACGGCGGCGAAGATCACGATCGCAGAAGTGGAACATCTGGTCGAACCGGGCGAACTTGATCCGGATATGGTTCATACGCCAAGCGTGTACGTAAAGCGCATCTTCCAGGGCGAGTTGTTTGAGAAGCGCATTGAAAAAAGAACGGTGCGAAAGGCAGTCGTTGGTCATTAGTCGTTCGTCGTTCGCGAATCGCTGTTCGTCGTTCGCTGATCGCTATTTGCAGCCCCGAAAGCCGGATGTCGAATCGTGAGTGAACTGCCGCGGCTTGCGAACTGCGTTTGAGCAGAAGGCAGATGGCGAACGACGAACAGCGAATAGCGAATAGCGAAGAGCGTTTTCAGACAACAATGTCTACAACTCCCAAACCTGCCAAAGATCTCGAAAAACGCGAACGCATCGTGAAGCGCATCGCGCTCGAACTGCGAGACGGGTTCTACGTCAACCTGGGCATCGGGCTGCCTACGTTGATCGCTAACCATGTTCCTCCTGGCATGGACGTCATACTCCAATCCGAGAACGGGATGCTGGGCATTGGCCCATATCCGGTGGACGGCGAGGAAGATGCCGATCTCATCAACGCCGGCAAGGAGACGGTCAGCGAGCTTCCCGGGACCGCGTACTTCTCGAGCGCCGATTCGTTTGCCATGATCCGCGGCGGGCATGTTGACCTGAGTGTGCTGGGCGCGATGGAAGTCGACGAGCAGGGCAACCTCGCCAACTGGATGATCCCCGGAAAAATGGTCAAGGGCATGGGCGGCGCGATGGACCTGGTGGCGGGGGCGCGGCGCGTGATCATCGCGATGGAACATACGACCAAAGACAGCCAGCCGAAAATTCTCAAAAAATGTACGCTGCCCCTGACGGGATTAAAGGTGGTCGATACGATCGTCACCGAGATGGCCTACATCCGGGTGACACCGCAGGGATTGTTGCTGGAGGAAGTCGCTCCCGGGTTGACTGCGGAGGACGTGCAGCGGGTCACTGAGCCGAAGCTGATCGTAAGTCCCAACATGAAAACGATGGAAAGCTAGCCCGTTTACTTCATGGTTAACGGTACCCCCTCCCCTCCCCCCTTCGTGCGTCAAAATCTAGATAAACAAGGAGTTATGCACGCCTAAATTTGGCAAAATCTTGATTTCAAAGAGCTTATATCAAAATCCAGAAAACAAACGGCTTATTGCCGCTCTTCTCCGGATTCCCAGTGCCTGGTTTCCACAGAGCCAGCCCGGACGTCCGGTCAGAATTCCCCGAGGCGAACCACGAGGCCGCAAGGTGGAGTAGGGGTCCTTCGGCTGCGTGGATCCTCTGCTGCGCAGATGATCCACTTCGCTCAGGATGACAGTGGGAAGAGGAACACCAAAACCAAACTGACGGCTCCACTCGATTAGCACTGTGCTACCGAATATCACCGGGGCCGCCGTCGGTCAACCCACGAAAGGACCCGCGGGCGGAGTCCTGCACTCGAAGTATTGCTGGCGTTAACAGCGAGTTACGTGTGGCGCAGCCGGAACGGGGCGCTCAAGAGCCAGGCGGGAAACATGACAACGGCCCAAACCAGCGCCAAGACACCGTGAACCGCAATTCCCAGCAAGCGGAATGGCAGGAGAAGCAGCCACACGATCGGGTACAGCACCAGGGCGAGGATCGCCAGCGGCCAACACAAGACGAACAACAGGCACCAGAGCAGGAACGCGACCATGGGACACCACCGCAATGGTAGATACGGAACTGCGGCGGACAAAGTTCCGCTCTTCGCTCTTCGCTCTTCGCTCTTCGCTTTTCGCTCTTCGCTTCTGGCCTTGAGAAATTTCATCTGGTGTTCACTTCCGCGTAACCATTCCGTAAAGCCGGGCGGCTAGGTTGCAGCAAGGTCTGGCGCC